>Ga0180220_1001699_pt1 | contig 15595 bp, 10 predicted proteins | sample eDN5th37CBELigBY_FD_151335 | JGI IMG/M metagenome (GOLD analysis project Ga0180220, IMG submission 151335) | Enriched backyard soil microbial communities from Emeryville, California, USA - eDNA 5th pass 37_C BE-Lig BY (version 2) (version 2) | ecosystem: Environmental > Terrestrial > Soil >... | reverse complement strand
TGGGATACGATTTGCGAGGCGTGACGTCCATCCATAGGCCTCCCGAGTTGGTGAATCGCGTTGACTATACTCGACCCGGATTCCCAGCCCGTGTCCAGATTATCAAAGTTTCCGCGCCCGTTCTTAAACAACGCGCAGGCCGGGCTTTGGCAGGCGGCCGTGGTGTGGGGAGGGGCCGTGACCTTGGCCGTGTACGTGGTGGGGGCCATCAGCGGCGCCCACATCAATCCGGCGGTGACGGTGGCGTCGTGGTTTTGGGGACTCTTCCCGCGCCGGGAGGTCATTCCGTACATCTTTTCGCAGGTGGTCGGGGCCTTCGTGGCGGCGGCCACGCTGTTCATGCTGTTCAACCCGTATTTGAAGGAACGGGAGATGGAGAAGGGGATCGTCCGAGGCGCGCCGGGCAGCGAGCTGACGGCCACCTGCTACGGCGAGTATTTCCCCAACCCCGGGCCCCTCTCAACCGCCGAAGGTCCCTATTCGGCCGAGGAGCACCAGCGGTTCAACGAGATGGTTTCCGAACCGACGGCCTTTTTGGCCGAGGTGATCGGCACGATGCTTCTGGCCCTGGTGATCTTCGCCGTGACCGACAACCGCAACGCCGCCGCGCCGACCGCCGGCATGGCGCCGATGTTCATCGGCTTGGCGGTCGCGCTCTTGGTCTCGGTCCTCGCCCCCTTAACCCAAGCCTGCTTGAATCCCGCGCGCGACTTCGGACCGAGACTCTTCGCCTACTTCGCCGGCTGGGGATCAATCGCGCTTCCGGGGCCGCGCCCAACCGCCTTCCTGACCGTCTACATCATCGCCCCGATCGTCGGAGGCATCCTGGGCGGCGGGCTCTATTTCCGGATCCTGAGGCCCCCATCGACCCAGGCCGAGAAGCTCGCTTAAGGCGGGACGGCGATTTAGAAACGACCGCGGCCAATCATCCTTCTCCCCCCGGGAGCAGGTGGCCGTAGGCCGGATGAGGGTTGTGGGGTTTACGGCGGGGCCGCGGCGATCATCCCGGCGCGGGGCCCGCGAACCCCCCACGCCGGTCGCCCGAGGGCGGCCACGGGGGACCGCCCCTACATCATTCCCCTCGCTCCCCACCCGGCTCTTCGGGCCAACCTCCCGAGGGGAGAGGGAATCTCATGGAAGCGACCACAAAGAAGAAGCTTGATTGGTTCCTGCCCGGGATGGTGGTCGCGGTTGGCCTGGCGTATTTCTTTCCCGAGCCGGGCGCGCATGGGGGTTGGCTTTACCCGGAGCTTCTGACCAAGGCGGGGGTGGCCCTGATCTTCTTCCTGCACGGGGTGGCGCTGTCGTTCGCGTCGCTCCGGGCGGGGGCGTTTCAGTGGCGGCTGCACCTGGTTGTTCAGCTCTGCACGTTTTTGTTGTTCCCGCTGTTGGGGCTCGGGATTTTGTCGATCCCCGGGGGTTGGATCGCGGCCGATTTGCGGATGGGGGTCTTTTACCTCTGCGCGTTGCCGTCGACCGTCTCGTCGTCGATCGCCCTGACCGCCGCGGCGAAGGGCAACGTGCCGGCGGCGGTGTTCAACGCGACGCTCTCCAGCGTGATCGGCGTGGCGCTGACTCCCCTTTGGGTCGAGTGGTATCGAGGGGCGGCCGCCGGGGGAGGCCAGGCGCTCTCCGACGTGGTGATCGACCTCATGATCTGGCTGGTTCTTCCGTTGGTCGTCGGCCAAGTCTCGCGGCGATGGCTCGCGGGGTGGGCGGCGCGGAACGAGGCGACCATCAACACCGTCGACCGCCTGACGATCCTGATGCTGGTCTACACGTCGTTTTGCGACTCGATGGTCATGGGCGTCTGGAAGGGGCATGGAATGGACGCCTTCTGGACGTTCGTCGTGTCGGTCGTCCTGTTCTTCGTGGTGATGTTCCTGGTCGGGGGAGTCTGCGACCTGATGGGCTTCTCGTTCGCCGACCGGATCGCCGCGATCTTTTGCGGGTCGAAGAAGACGCTGGCCTCGGGCGTGCCGATGGCTCAGATCATGTTCGGCAACAGTCCCGACCTGGGCCTGATCCTTTTGCCGATCATGATCTACCACCAGATGCAACTGGTCATCTGCGGCTACCTCGCCGGCCGATGGGGACAACGGCCCGACGCCCGCGACGAGGTGAAGACCCCCGCCGCGGTGGCCGAGGGGTTTCACCTGGAGGATGATTGAGGAGGGAGACGGGCGCGCCGCGGGCTGAGGCCGGGAGCCTCGCCCTCCCAAAATCAAGCGCGACGAACCGCTACGGCCCATCGGCGTCGAAGACGACGGCGCCGTCGATGATCGTTTTGCGGACCTTGGTCGAGAGGACGCGGGCGGGAGGTTCTTCGAACAGGTCGTGGTCGAAGAGGGTTAGGTCGGCCCTCATGCCGGGCTTGAGGACTCCGAGCCGATCCTCGGCGAATCCGGCGAAGGCCGAGCCGGCGGTGAAGCCCCGAAGCGTCTCGTCGAGCGAGAGCCGTTGGTCGGGACGCCAGCCCCCCTCGGGCTTTCCGTCGGCGTCTTGGCGGGTCAGGGCCGCGTGGATTCCCCAAAGCGGGTCGACGATCTCAACCGGGAAGTCGCTGCCGAAGGCCAGGGGGACTCCGGCGTCGAGGAACCATCGCCAGGCGTAGGCCCCTTCGGCCCGGTCGAGGCCGAGTCGGGCGTCGGCCCATCGCATGTCGCTGCTGGAGTGCGCCGGTTGCATTGACGCGATGATCCCCAACTCGACGAACCGCTCGACATCCCGCTTGCGAACGACCTGGGCGTGCTCGATTCGGAGCCGGGGGTCGCGGGCCTTTGGCGCGGCTTCGAGCGCTGCGGCGAAGGCGTCGAAGACCAGGGCGTTCCCCTTGTCGCCGATGGCGTGGACGGCGACTTGCCAGCCGTTTTCGAGGGCGGTTTTGGTCGTCTCCTCAAGGACCTTGGGATCGATGAGGAGGAGTCCCGAGTTGCCCGGATCGTCGTCGTAGGGCTCGAAGAGCAGGGCGCCTCGCGAGCCGAGCGCGCCGTCGATGAACAGCTTGATCGCCCGGAGCTGGAACCGGCCACCCTCAACCGTCTCGACCGGCGGGCGGCTCACCGCCTCGACCTCGCGGCCGGCGGGGGGCGAAAGCATCCCGTAAACGCGCATCGTCAGCCGGCCCGAGCGGTCGAGTTCGCGGAGGACCTCGACGTCGCGCGGCGAAAGGCCCGCGTCGTGAATTCCGGTCAGGCCAAGCGAGAGGATCCGCTTCTCGGCCGCCAGGATCCTCCGTTCGAGATCGGCCTGGGTCGGCGGCGGGACCGCGCGGTCGATCAGGCTCATGGCGCCGTCGATGAAAACGCCGGTCGGTTGGCCGTCGGCGTCGCGGTGGATTTGGCCGTCGGCCGGGGATTCCGTGTCCTTGTCGATCCCGGCCCGCCGCATGGCTTCGGAGTTGGCCCAGGCGGCGTGGCCGTCGATCCGGCGGAGCCAGACGGGGCGGTCGGCCACCGCTTCGTCGAGCGTCCGGGCGTCGGGAAACTCGCCTCCGGGCCAGAGGCTTTGGTCCCAGTTGCCGCCGGTGATCCAGGCGTCGGCGGGCAAGCTCTCGGCGCGCTCTTTGGCGAGCCGGGCGACCTCCTCGGGCGCGTTCACCCCGCGCAGGTCGAGGGCCTCCAGCGTTTCGCCGAGCATGTCGATATGGGCGTGGGCGTCGATGAGTCCGGGAGTCGCCAGCGCTTTCGGCTCGTCGATGACCAGGGTCTTGGGCCCCCTCCAGCGCAGGACTTCGTCGCGGGATCCGACGGCCACGATGGCGCCGTCGCGCGCGGCGAGGCCCTCGGCCCGGGGGTTGTCCGGGTCGCCGGTCCAGATCCGGCCGGCGAGGACGACCAGATCGGCCGGCCCATCCTTTTTGAGCCGAAGCGCGCGGCCGGGGAGTTTCTTCCGGGCGCCCGGCTGTTCGGGAAGCTCGCCGTCGGCGATCAGGGCGACGCCGTTGACGAACACATAACGGGCGCCCTCGGCGTAGATCATGGGCTCCTCGAAGGTCGCGGCGTCTCGAAAGGTTTCGGGGTCGAAGACGACGATGTCGGCGAAGGCGCCCGGCCGGACGATCCCACGGTCGGGGAGGCCGAGGATCGAGGCGGGGAGTCCCGAGCTGGACCGAACGGCGTGTTCCAGTGTAATCACCTTCTCATCTTCGGCGTAGCGGATCTTGCGGGGGAAGGTGCCGAAGGAGCGGGGGTGGGGCCGGGTCTTCTCGTTGATCGAGCGGGCCGAGCCGTCGGAGGCGGTGGCGACGAAATCGGACTGCATGATGGCCCGAACATCCTCCTCGCTCATGCCGAAGCTGATCGCCGACGCTCCTCCGTGGCGCTGGATGTCGATGACGACGTCCAGGGCGGTGGTTTCCTCCTCCTCGGCGATCGTCGCCAGGTCTTTGCCGACCCGGCTGGGACGGGGCGAATACGAGGCGATCCGAACCGCCTCGCCGCCGTTTCGCCCTTCGAGATTGCGCTCGATCTCGGCGCGGAGTTTTGGGCCCCGCTTGGGGTCGTCGGCGATCTTGGCGAACCCCTCCTTGCCGTCGTTGAGCGCCCAGGCGGGGATGACCATCGCCGCGAGCGAGGTGCTTGAGGCGATGTAGGGATATTGATCGGCGGTGACGATCCGGCCCTCGGCGCGGGCCGCGGCGATCTTCTCCAACGCCTCGGCCGACTTCCCCCAGTTGCTCCGTCCGCTGGACTTCAGGTGGGAGATGTGGACCGGGACGCCGGAGCCTTCGCCGATCGAGATCGCCTCGTCGATGGCGTTCAGCAGGGTGTTTCCCTCGCCCCGGATGTGGCTGGCGTACATCCCGCCAAACTCGTTGAAGACCTTCGCCAGCTCGATCAATTCGGGGGTTCGGGCGTAGCGGCTGGGAATGTAGATCAGGCCCGTCGACATCCCCCAGGCGCCGGCCTCCATGCCGGTTCGGGTCAGGTTCCGCATCCGATCCAACTCTTCGTCGGTGGGCTCGCGGTCGGCGTTGCCCATCACCGCGCGCCGAAGCGCGCCGTGGGGGATCAGGTGGATGACATTGGTCCCCGCGCCTCGCGCGTCGATCTTGCCCAAAAACGCGCGGACGTCGATCGGTCCGGAGCCGCAGTTGCCGGTGACGATCGTGGTGACGCCCTGGGTCAGATAGTTGAGGTTCAGCCGGGTCGAGTCGGCGACGATGCCGGAATCGGAATGCGAGTGGAGATCGATGAAGCCGGGGGCGACGATCAACGAGGACACGTCGATGGTCCGGTCGCGGGGCAGATCTTCCAGCTCGCCGACGGCGATGATCCGATCGCCCCGGATGGCGACGTCGGCCCGCCTCCGCTCCGCGCCCGAGCCGTCGATCAGCTCGCCCCCCTCGAGCACCACGTCGGCCCGCGCCGGGGGCTCGTCGCCGCGAACGGGGGCGAGGGCGATCAGCGGGAGGGCGATTGCGATGATTGGAAATCCAAGGGCTGATCGAATCATGTTGGGGTTCCTCGGTGGTTGGTCGCAATCGCTACAGCGTGATCTGTCTAGGCCACATCCGCCAGGGGTTGCTTGACCGGCAACGGCTGGGCGCGTCGGCGCTCGGCCAGGGTCAGGCAGGCGGGCAGCAGCACGAGGTTGCCCAGGGTGCTTCCCGCCGTGGCGGTCGCCACCATCGTACCGAAGTTTACGAACGGTTCGAACTCGCTGGATCGGAGCGCGAGAAAACCGATCGCCACGGCCAGGCTGGACAGCATGACGCCGGGTCCCGAGACCGAATAGCTGTCGAAGAGGCTTTGCTGGAACCCGCGGGTTCGCCTCTGGTTGCGGAATTGAATCAGGCAGTGGAAGGTGTCGTCGACCGAGAGCCCAAGCGCCACGCTGGCCACCAGCGCCGTGGCGATGTCGAGCTTGATCGACAGCCAGCCCATCAGGCCCAGAACCAAGACCACCGAAAGCAAGGTGGGCAGGATCGCCAAAATCGCCAGCGGGACGCTTCGGTAGGCCAGGGTCAGCATCAAGAGGATGCTGATGGCCGTCCAGGCGAAGGTGCCCCACTGGGTCGAGATCACCCCTTCGGTCGTTCGGGTCATCAGGTAGGAGAGCCCGGTCAGGTACGCGCCCGGCCCGAAGGCCTCTCGCGAGGCGGCCTCGGCCCGCTGGAAGATCCAGGCCTTCGTCGGCGCGGGTTGCCGCTCCAAGAGCCGAACGAGGATGCGGGCTTCTCCCGTCTCTTCGTTCCAGAAGCTTCGCATCAAGGACGCCTGGGGCGAGGCCCCGATCAAATCGAGCTTGCCGGCCAAAATCCGCGCCTGGGCCTTGGCGTCGAGCGCCGCGATTCGGTCGTCGGGGTCGAGGACCGTCGCCGGCGAGATCACTTGGGCAATCGCCTTCGGGTCTTTGAGCGGCAATCCCGTGATGGTTTTCTCGACCTGGCGGAGCTTCTCCAAAGCCTCGGGGCCCAGTTCCGGGCCGACCGGGACGACGAGTTGGACCAGGCCGATGCCTCCGAGCTTCGACTCGACCGTTTGATAATCCTGGACGACCCGCGTCTCGGGTCGGAACAGGTTGATGTAATTGGTTTCGTAGGAGAGGCGAAAGATCCCAAGCGAGAGCGGGATCGTCACCGCCGCGACGATCGCCACAACGGCGACCGGATAACGGTGCGCCTGGAGGGTGAGCCGGTTCATCCAGTCGGCGACTCGCGACTTCGACCCCACGCGAACCGGAATCTCCAGGGGGAAGGGGGGGAGCATGGCGATCGGCGAGAGGACCATCACCAAAAGCGCCGCGGAGAGCGTGCAGACGCCCAGGATCGCCCCGAATTGCTGGATCGGCAGCACGTCGCTGGTGATGAGCGCGGCGTAACCGATCGCGCCGGTGATCGCCGTCCAGAGGATCGGCGTGAAGACGGTTTGGAGGGTGGTTCGTCCCGCGACGCGGCGGTCGGGCTCGCGACGGCGGTTGTCTCGGAAGTGGATCGCCAGGTGGCTCGCCGCGGGCATCGTCAAGACGATGATCTGCGCCACCAGGGGACCGCCGGAGAGCGACAGCCGGATGTTGAAGGCGTGCAGGAGCGACTCGGTCGCCAGCCAAACCACCCAGCCGGAGATCAAGGGAACGATCGCCCACCAGACGCTCCGCACGGCCGAGAGCGTCACCAGAGCGATGAGGATCATGCCCACCGCCGCGAGGCGTCGGCCGTCGAGTTCGATCGAGGCGAAGCCGTCGGCCAAGAGCACCGGGGGGCCGACGACCGCGGGACGGGGCAGGTTGTGGCGGGCGGCGAACGCGTCGGCCTCTTCGCGAAGGCGCTGGATGGTTTCGATGACGTTGTGCTCGTCCGTCTTTTTCAAACGGGTGACGACGGCCGTGGTGGCGCCCGTCTCGTCGATCAGCGTCCCTTGGAACAGGGCGTTGCGCGCCAGCCGCCCCCGAAGCGCGTCGAGCCCCAGGGCGTCGGCCGCGCGGACGGCGCCGGCGACGGTCATCGCGTTGGATTTCAGGTCGATGTTGGCCACCGCCCGCCGAGCCGCGCCGAGGGCCGCGTCGCGGGCGATCGCCGGAAGCTTGTCCACGGCCAAAAGGGCGTCGTCGAGCGCCCAGACCAGGGGCATCGCGTCGAGCGATTCGACCCGAAGCACGCCGGGGATCTTCTCGGGCGCGACCGCCGCGGCCAGCTCGCCCACCCGATCCATGCCGGCCGGCGTAAGCACGTTTGGATCGTCGTAAACCAGGAAGACGAAGTTGTCGTCGCCGAAGGTCGCCCCGGCCTTCTGGTAAACGGCCATCGCCGGATCGTCGTCGGCGAAGAACGACCCGATCGACTGCTCGTAGCCAACCCGCTCGCCAAACAGGGCCAGGCCGATCAAAAGCGCCACCACCACCGCGCCGAAGACGTGGCGGAACCGCAATAGGAAGTCAAACACGGTATCCAGAATCCTCCGGTGACTCGACCCGGCCGCGCGCCCGCTTTTCGTCGCAAACACCGCGCGGTCGGCCTTGTCAGCCTAACCGCGCAAGCCCGGCGTGACTGCGCGAGATTGGGCCGGTTCCGCGCCCTCGGGGGCGGGCGGTGGTCGGAAGAGTGGCGTTCCCGGGATGGGCTTTCCCCCCGGGAACGCCGATCTCCCGATCGGCTGGGGCGCTCTTCGGGCTCACCCGGCGAAGAAGCTCCGGATCAGGTCGATCACGCTGTACGAGGCGACGGCGGTGATGCCCAGGAAGGCGAGCCAGGTGAACAGGTCGCTGAGCTTCGAGGGGCCGACGCGGGGGTCGTTGTCGCGGAGCCTGAGAAAAATCGTCGCGCCGGCGATTAGGGGAAGCATCACCGCCTGAGCGATTCCTCCGGCTTTGATGAGTCCTTGGGGCTCGCGGAAGGCGTAGTAAAGGCCCAGCGCCAACAGAGGGTACAGCGCGCAGAAGAACCGGACGGCCCGCTCGCGCGCGGCCTCGCCCTCCGACCGCCAGATTCCGGTGAGGTTCAGGAAGTCGACCGTCAGGCGGCTGTTGGCGGCGGTGGCGACGTAGAGCGTCTTGAACAAGACCGCCCAGGCGCCCAGCAAGAACCCGACGCGGATCAGGTTCCGATAACTGACCAGCGGCGTTCCCTCAAGCGGTTGGAGGTACATCCGAGACAAGGTGGGGATCATCTCGGCCCCCTTGGGGTCGAGCCCCTGAGGGTGAAGCACCGCCGCGCCCAGCAGGTAAAAGGCGACCGTGGCGACCGTGAAGACCACCATGCTGACCCAGGCGTCGAGCTGCATCACCCGGATCCACCCCCGGGCGCGGCCGACCCAGCCGCCGTCGGCCGAGGCCGATCGGGGGCCGGTGAACCGGGCGTATCCCTTTTCGATGCACCAGTACGGATAGGCCACCAACTCCGAGGCCCCCACGCCGGTGATCCCAAACGCCGAGAAGGCCAGCCCAACCGCCGCGGCCGGCAGAGCGAAGGTGAAGCCCTGGCGGACGTCGGGAAGCGTGATTCGGAACTCGGTCCATTGCAGGATCACCACGCTGACGACGGTGAAAAGCGTCACCGTCGCGACCAGGATCGTCGTGATCCGCTCCAGGCGGCGATACCCTCCCGAGAGCAAAAGCAGGATGGCCGCGGCCGTCGTGACCGCCGCCCAGATATGCTCCTCGCGATCGTGGAGGAACTCGCCCCAGGCCGGGACGATCGCTCCCGCGGCGTCGGCCACCGCGTGCGACGCGGCCGGAAACGCCATGTGCGCCGCCTGGCCCACCGCGCCCTCCATCGCCGCGATCTGAGCCTGGGTGACCAGCATCATGATCAGCCAGAGCCAGCAGATCCACGACGCTCCCAGTCGCGGGCCGGGAAGCGAGTCGAAGGCCGCCAGCGTCGTCTTGCCGTGGACGATCGCGTACCGGCCCAGCTCCACCTGGACGAACACCTTGACGACGCAGCTTAAAAGGATCAGCCAAACCAGCGTGAAGCCGGCCTGGGCGCCCAGGCTCGTCGTGTTGATCAACTCGCCGGTGCCGACGATCGCCGCGGCCAGAATCAACCCCGGCCCGATCTTCCCCAGCGCCCTGACCAGCGTCCGCGGGGGATCCTCCACCGCGTCGACCGGCGTGGAATACAGGTCGCGCGCGTCGCGCTGGTTCGCCTCGTCGCTCATTCCGCCGACCTCAATGACTCGAAAACCAATGCTGATCCTCCAACGGCCCGCCATCCTATCACCCGTTCCCCCACCGCGGGAGGGTGGCCCGAGGGACAATGGCGTTCGGCGCGGGATTTGAAGCTTTCTTTCGGCTCGTTGTCGCCGCGAAACTCCGTGTTGCGATGAAGAAACGCCGCGGGAATCTCGCCGTCGGAGCGCGGGATTTGGGACTAACGTTGAGTTGAGGCCCGCATGGGTGAGGTCGCAACGGTGCGGCCCCGGGTCGACGAGGATCGAAGACCGACGAGGGTTTTCCCACCGCGCCGGGGCGTGGTCGCCGGCGCGGGGGGACGGGCCTATATCGACCGCACGGACACTTCGCGGAGGCGCGTGAATGCTCAGGACCGCCGGGACACGGCCGCCGACTCGCCGTCTCGACGTGGACGCCGACGCGGGCCGAATCGCCGATCGGCTGGTCGAGTCGTCGGCGACCCTCGTCGTCAGCTCGATCGAAATCCATCACGACATTCCGCCGTTTCACCCCGGCCCGGTCGTTTCATCGGTCGGCGGGCCGTGGGTCTCGTCCTCCTCGCCGTTTCGGCCGGGGGGATGGCTTGGCCCCTATCGGCTGCTGGTTCGGCTGGGAGGCGGAGCGCAGGGCGAGGTCTGGAAGGCCGTCGGCGGCGGAGACGGTTCGGTGGTGGCGCTGAAGGTTCTCAACCCGGGGCTCTCCAGGATGCCCCGGCGGCTCGCCCAGTTTCGCCGCGAGGCCGAGCGCGGAGCGCGCCTGGGGGGGCCGCCGCTGCTTCGGGTCTTGGAGTCGGGCGAGATCGACGGGCATCCTTATATGACCATGCCGCTCGTCGAAGGGGTCACGCTTCAGGCCGTGATCCGGGCTCGCCGGGCGCGCCTGGAGGGCGACGACCTTGAGCCGGCCCACCCGTTCGAGACTCTGGACGAATCGTCGTACCTCGTCGCGATGGGCCGGGCGATGGTCCGGGCGGCCCGGGCGCTGCACTCGCTCCACGTCGATCGCGTCGCCCATCGCGACGTCAAGCCGGCCAATGTTCTGCTCGACCGGGGGCGGCCCGTCGGCGTTTACCTCTGCGACCTGGGGCTCGGGCGCGATTTGGAGGTCGCCACCACCGAGCAGATGCGCGACGGCGCGGGGACGCCGATGTTCATGGCCCCGGAACGGCTGATGAAGGCCCCGGCCGACGAGGAGCGATCCGACGTCTATTCGATGGGGGCGACGATCTTCGAGGCCCTGACCCTGGCGAGGCTCTACGAGCTTCCCCCCAGCCTTCCCCCCCAGGCGCTCGGCTCCTACATCATCGGCGCGACCCGTCGAACGCCCCGCTCGATCAACCCCGCGATTCCGCCGGCCGTCGAAGCGGTCATCCTCAAGGCCACCGCCCGCAAGCCGGCCGACCGCTTCGACTCGGCCGCCGAATTGGCCGACGAACTGGAGCGCGCGCTGCCGGATCTCGAGCCGATCGACGCCTCACCGTCCTGGCGGCTGATCCGCCCTCCCCACATCCTGCTGGACCGGAATCCCGCGTCCGAGTTTTGGAGCGTCTGAAGGGCGGCTCGACGGCCGGATCGTGTTGACGATCGCTCCTCCTCTCGCGTCCGGCCCGAAATCCTCGTAGGATGAAAACCGGGAGGAACGCGATGGCGGAGCGGCTGCTTTGCCTCCACGGACTGGGCGGGGGGCCACATGAATTGGGACCGCTGGTCGAGGCGCTTCGCGGCGCGGGTCGGCGGGTCGACGCGCCCGTTCTGCCCGGTCACGAGCCGACCGACGCCGTGATGCCCTCGTCGACGTGGCCCGAGTGGGTCGAGACCGCGGAGGCTCGGTTCGACGCCTTGAACCAAGGGGGGCGTCCGCCCGCGGTGGTCGGGTTTTCCACCGGCGCGCTGATCGCCCTTTACTTGGCGAGCCGGCGCGAGGTGGACCGGCTGGTTTTGCTGGCCCCCTTTTTCGCCATCCGGTACACGGGATGGCTCCCTTTCCGCCCCGCGCCCTGGATTCGAGCGGTCGCTCGATGGAAGCCCAGCGTCCCCCGACGCGCGCCGGCCGTCCGCGATCCGGTGATGAAGGCCGAGGCCGCGCGGCTCGATCGCTTCCGAACCTTCAACCTCCTCGCGGCCGCCAGCGCGTTGGACTTGATCGAGGAGGTCAAGCCGCGCGTCGCATCGATCCAGGCTCCCGCCCTCATCATTCAAGGGCGGCTCGACACCGTCGTCGAGCCCTCGCGCGCCGACTGGCTGCATCGGAACCTCGGATCGCCCGACAAGCATTTGCTGGTCCTGTCGGAGACCGACCACCTCGTCGCCCTCGACCGCGAGCGCGCGCGGGTCGTCGAAGCCGTCGATTCGTTTCTGGCCGGGCGTTGAGTTGAAACCAGCCGGCGCGTTCGGTTAGCTTGGACGGCGATGAACATCCCGTCACGAGACTTTTACGACCGTCCGGCGGAAGAGGTCGCCCCGGACCTGCTCGGCATGCTCTTGGTTCGGCGGCTCGACGGCGTCGACCGAATCGGCCGGATCGTCGAGACCGAGGCTTATCTCGGTTCCCACGACCTCGCCGCGCACTCGTCGCGGGGCCGCACCGCGCGAACCGAGGCGATGTTCGGCTTGCCCGGTCACGCCTATGTTTACCTGATTTACGGCGTGTACAACTGCCTCAACGTGGTTACGGGGCCGGGGGAGCGCGCTTCGGCCGTCTTGATCCGGGCGCTTGAGCCGATCTCGGGCATCGACGAGGCGACCAACGGCCCGGGGCGGCTTTGTCGGGCGCTCCGGATCGACCGAAGCCTCTACGGCCACGACTTATTGGGCGGGGAACTTTACATCGCCCACCCTGAAGGACCCCAACCACCATTCGAGATCGCCGCCGGCCCCCGAATCGGGGTCGACTACGCGGGAGACTGGGCCCACAAGCCCTATCGATTCACGATCGCCGGCAATCCGCACCTGTCGCGCCGGGAGAAGCTCGGAAGAGGAGAAGGAAGAGGACGAAGAGGCGGGGAAATGGGGTCGGAGTGATCGCCCCGAGTCCAGGTGGCGGGGCAAGGAGAAAACCGGCGGCGGGGAGTTCGATTCGGTTCAACTCAACTCGCGGTCGGAAAACAATCAACGTTCGGACGAGCCAGTTCATGTTTGGGCGTCGATCCGCTTGAGGAGCCCGAGGGCGAGCCGCGGGCGCTTCGGACCATGGGGCCCGCGCCGCCTCCCCCGCCGGCCTTTCGGCCCCGCTCCTCCGACAACGCGTCGCGGCCTTCCAGAACGTGACGGATCAGCTCGCCGGGATCGACGGGCTTGATCAGGTGGGCGTCGAATCCCGCCTCGCGCGACATATGAACGTCCTCGGGCTGACCGTAGGCCGTTTGGGCCAAAAGCAGCGGTGGATTGTCCTGCGCGCTCCGGATGACGCGGGCCACCTCGTAGCCCGACATGACGGGAAGGCCGATGTCGATGAAGACGACGTCGTAACGCCTCTGAAGGGCCAGTCGGAGCCCTTCGCGGCCGTCGTGGGCCACGTCGACGCGGCAGTCGTAGAACTGGAGCAAATGCGCCAAGGAAATCGCCAGATCCACGTTGTCGTCGATGACGAGAACCGCGCGCGTCGGCCGATGGTTTTTTTCCCTCGCCTTGTCCATCGTCTCGCCCTCCCCCCCAAAAAAGACTCCGCGTTCGATGCGCCGCGTCCTCCTTGCATACAGGCATACTAGATCAGGTTCGGAGTTGTGTCTCGTCGGATTGGAAAAGGAATGGGGATGTCGACGAGATCAACCCCGCGACGAGGCCGCGGAACGCGTTTTTCGCGAGATCGCGACGCGGCGATCGCGCCCTGGATTCCGGCCATCGCGGGACGATGGGGGGGTCGCGGGGCGGTCGGTGGGGCGCCTCGACACGCCTCAGTAAAGGAAGCAAATCATGGACCAATTTCTTTCCCGGCGTGGCCCGGCGGCTGTTCGTTTTATTGGCTTGATCGCCATAAGCCGCGTTTTCCGGGTTTGAGTCGCGGGGCGAATTCGTCGGCGGCCTCAATCGTCGCGCGAGGCGAAGGGGCTGGCGGGGGGCGGGGGCGGGGGGTGTTTTTCGTTGAATCGATACAAGGCTTGCTGGGCCGCGGAGTCGAGGGGGTCGCGGGCGATGGCGAGCTTCAGCCAGCCGCGGGCTTCGGGGATCAGGCCCAAGGCCGCGCAGGCTTTGGCGGCGTCGTCGATGATGTTGGGGTCCGCTCGTCCCTCCCGCATCGACATCCGCTGAACCACGGTGTTGAATTCGTCGAGGAGCTTGGCGTCTTGGCGAAGGTCGGCGGCGGCCTTGGAGTCGCCGTCGAGTTCCAGGGCGTTGATGAGGCCGAACAGGGTGTCGCGGTTCGCGGGGTCGTCTTCGTAAGCGAGCCGATATTGGCGAACGGCCTCGGGACCGTCGCGGCGGGCCAGGGCGACCCGCCCTCGGATTCGGGCCAGGTCGGGGTCGTCGGCCGGGCCGGTTTCCAGAAGGGCTTCGGCGAGGTCCTCCTGGTGTCGGTCCATGGCGATCATGACTCGGGCGGCCAGGGCCTCGACATCGTCGTCGGGCAAGGGGGCCAGGGCCTCCTCGGCTTCGTCGTAGAGGCCGAGCCGCCGGTAGTTGTCGGCCAGGGCCACGCGCGAGTGGCGGTCGGCGGGGTCGGCCTCAATGTAGCCGCCCAGCGTTTGGGCGACCTCGCCCGGCTCCCACAGGCAGTTGCGCATCAAGCACCAGTGGAAGAGGTTCTCATACGACAGGTCGGTCAGTTCCGAGAGCGCCGTGAACTCCCGGGTCAGCTCGTCTCGACGCAACTGCATGCCGTAGATGTAGATCAGTTCGCGGTGGGCCTGCTGAACGGTCGGGTCGAGGCTCAGGGCCCTCCGCAGCGCCTCTTCGGCGAACCGGGCCCGATCGCGGCGCAGCTCGATCTGGCCGATCAAGAGCCAGGCTTGGGGGGCGAGGGGATGGTCGTCGGGAATCCGCGTCAAGTCGGCGATCGCCTCGTCGATCCGATCGAGCGCGATGGCGACCTGCCCTCGAAGCATCCAATCGTGCGCGAGGGGCGGGCGGGCCGTCGACAACCGCCCGACCAACTCGGCCGCCTGGTCGATTTGACCCGCGCGCAGCGCGGTTTGCGCCTCGCGCCAAATGAGGTCGGGGTCGCCGGCCGAGCGGGACGCGAGCAAGATCCCACCCATCCCCGCGCAGCAGGCCAAGGCCGCCAGCAGGCCCCAGATCGGCCAGCCTCGAAGCCGGAAGCGTCTGGCGGGCGCCCTGGTCATGTTCCGACTTTCCCGCATTGCGCCGTCCTCGTCCTCGCCGGCGTCGTCCGATCGGATCGGCATCCGGGAAACCCTTTCCCACGCCGGCGCGTCGTTTCCCCTCCAACATGGTCGATTTGGGGGCCGCTTCGCAAGCCCTCGCCGGATTGAGAGGGAAATGGGAATGCCGTCGATGCGATCGCGACGGGTTCCCGTTGACGGGCCAGCGGCTTCCGCGCATACTCCGCCGATCGGATTGGGCCCCCCCGGATCATTGGCCCGCTCGCCTCCCGTTTATATCGATTTCGATCGATTGGACGCGCACTTTCAAAGCAGGACATGGATGTCATGCGCCAGGCCCTCTGGATCCTGACTCTCGCCGCGACGGTCGCCGCCGCGATCCCGCAAGCCCGCGGGGCCGACGTCGTCGCCAAGGCGCGCGAGCTGATCGCCGGCAACGACTTCAGAGCCGCGGCCGACGCGCTTGAGGACGCCCTCGCCGGCGCGCCGACCGACCAGCGCGCCGCCGTCCTCGACCTCTTGAAAGAGACCTACGCGAAGCTCATCCAAGAGGCGAAGGCCGCGGGCAAGGACCACGAGGCCGAAGAACTCGCCGAAGACCTGGCGATCCTGGAGGCCCATCCCCAGCCCGCCGCCGCCGCGCCCAGCCCGGCCCCCGCTTCAGAGTCCAAGCCCGAGCCGAAACCCGAGCCCGAGCCGAAACCC
>Ga0180220_1001698_pt1 | contig 15596 bp, 12 predicted proteins | sample eDN5th37CBELigBY_FD_151335 | JGI IMG/M metagenome (GOLD analysis project Ga0180220, IMG submission 151335) | Enriched backyard soil microbial communities from Emeryville, California, USA - eDNA 5th pass 37_C BE-Lig BY (version 2) (version 2) | ecosystem: Environmental > Terrestrial > Soil >... | reverse complement strand
CGGTGAGCTTGAACTTCTTGGTGATGCGCACCACCCGGTCCACCCCCGGCATCACCTCGAACAGCTCCTCCAGCGTCGGCGGCAGCGGCAACCCCACCACCCCGATGATCGTCCGCTCCTCACCGTCACTCACGTGAGGGGTGAGGCCCACCTCCTGCACCCGGCGCACGACCGCCTCGCGCTCGTCGGCACTCGCCCCGGGTTTCATCACGATGATCATTGCTGTCGCTCCTGGACCTGTCGTTGGCTCGCTCGTGTTGCCGATGATAGCGGGTGCGAGCTGACCTCGATGGTACGCCAGGCGCACTCGCGGGCACGTGCCGCGGCAGATGGGGATATCATCGACCGATGACGACCATTACCCTCGGCCATCCCTACGATGACGCACTCGGGGCCGCACTGCGGTACATACGCGAGCGCTACGAGCCGCGTGGCATCCTCGTGACCGGCACGATCGTCCGTGGCGTGCCCCACCCGGCGAGCGACCTCGATATCGTGGTGGTCAACCCCCACCCGTGGCGGCAGCGCACCCAGCGCGTCTTCGAGACCGTCCCCGCCGAGATCTTCGTCAACCCGCGCTTCGAGCTCGAGCGGGAGTTCCGGCGCAACGCCGACGAAGGGCGTCCGGTGATGCTCCACATGATCGCGACCGGGATCATCCTCGACGACCCGGACGGCTCCCTCGCGGACCTGCAGCGCGTCGCCCGCGAGATGCTCGCCACAGGTCCGACCTGCTCCCGGCAGCACCTGACGATCCTCGCCTACGGCATCGCCACCGGCTTCGAGGATGCCGTCGACATCGCCGCCATCGACCCCGACCGGGCGGCGGCACTCGTCTCCGAGGCGCTGGTGGCGACCGCGCGGCTTCTCTTCCTCCGGCAGGGCCGCTGGCGCCCCCGGGAGAAGGACCTCTTCCGCGAGCTCGACGCGCTCGACCCCGAGCTGGGCGATGCGGTGCGCGCGGCGCTGCGGGCCCCATCGATCGAGGAGCGGATCGCGCTCGCCACCCCGGTGATCGCGCGTGCCGCCGGCGCCACCGGCTTCTTCGAGTGGGAGACGGCGCCACAGCCTCTCGAGCCCTGAAATCGGCTCCGGCCAGGGACGCTCCGGGCCCGTCCACACCCTGCCGCACACGACCTCCCACGGAGGTGCTACCGTGGAGGGGCCGGCCTGACGATGGACACCCGGCGCACCCCGCCGGGCGAGGAGACTCGCATGCACCTCGGCCCACACCGTCCCCATCTGAACCTGATGCTCCCGCTGCTCATGACGCTCCTTGCGCTCCTGACGCCAGCCGTCAGCGCCGCCCCCGCAGGAGGCCACGCGGGCGTCATCCCCACCGGGGTCGTCAGTGGCGTGGACGTCGGCCGTATCCCGGGCGTCCATGAGGCCGTCGGGCGCTCCTTCGACGCCTACGAGACCCAGCGCTCCAGCGGCATCGGGCATCTGGAGTTCGCCGTGTTCGCCTTCCCGGATGCGGAGACGGCCCGGACGGCGATGCCGCACGTCTACCCCGCGCTCACCTCGGTCCTCCGCCAGGACGCCCGCAGCATCGATCCTCCCCCGCTCGGCGACGAGGCGCTGGCCTGGACCGCCGTGGGGCCGCAGGGGCTCCGCGTCGGCGTCCTGCTCGTCCGGGACGGGATCCATCTCCACCTGCTCACCGCGGTGGCGGCGACGGGCGACCCTCTCGACGCGCTCGAAGGCATCGCCGCGCGCACGGTCGGCCGGGTGCCCCGGGCCACACCCGCCGCCACACCGGCATCGAGTGACGACCGGCCGCTCACCTCGGGCGGGCTCTGGGATCTCCTCCCCCGCTACGACGACCTGCCCGGCGAGTTCGGTCTCTATGTCGAGGAATCGTGGCCGGTCCCGGAGCCGCCCGGCGTGCCACCCGCAGCCACACCGGCGGACTGCACGATCGAGCCCCGCCCGCGGTCAGACCTCGAGTCAGGCGCCAATCCTGTGGCATCACCCGCCTCGCCTGCGGACGTGGTCCCGGCCACCCCCGCCACACCCGGTGCTGGCACCCCGGCGGATGCGGCAACGATCGAGGCCGTCACCGCCACGATGCACGAGCATACCGCCTGTCTCGCGCTGGGAGACTGGCCGCGCGCCTGGGCGCTGGTGACGGATCGCTACCTGAACGAGCAGCTGGCGGAGCTCACCCCGGAGCTCATCGATTTCATGCTGTCCGGCGACGTGCTGCCCCCCGTGGCGGAGGGGCCGCGCCTGGTCGAGGTCCGCGACGTCGAGATCCTGCCGGACGGCCGCATCGGGGCGGTGGTGGAAACCGTCTCGCTCGTCGAGCGGGAGGAGCAGCGGGAGATCGCCTGCGTGTGGCTCGTGCGGGAGAGCGACCGCTACCTGATCGATGACATCCAGCCGATGGAATGACCACATCCGGCCGCCAGCGCAGGTGTCCCGCAGGACACATCGTGGAATAATGGACACCAATCGTTGTAATCACCGGGAAGGAGGGTCGACCGATGCATGCCCCTGTAGGAACGCGTTCCCTGCGAACGATCGCGACGCTCACGCTGGCCGCCGTGCTGGCCAGCCTGGGGATGGCTGGCGCGACCGGTGTCTCCGCGCAAACCGCCCCGACGTCCGGGGAGATCGTGGTGGACAGCTACGATTGCGAATCCGGCCAGCTGGCCTTCCATGTGCCGGTCACCGACCTCCCACATGTTGCGGACGACACCGCCGCCTCCGATTACCCGCTGGCCAACACCGTCCGGTCGTACTACGAGGACGGTTCGTACGTTCAGCTCGCGCCGTCCACGTTCAACCCGCAGGCGCAGATCGCCCCGTACACCGGCAATGTCTACCTGTCGCGTGTCGTGCCCCCGACGAACTCGTATGAGCCGTCGAACCCGGCGGTGACCTCGATCGAGCTCACGGTCTACGTCGGTTACGGTGGCGCGGGCAACGGGGCGTTCACCAACCCCACCGATACGAGCACCACGAGCTGGGAGGTCGACTGCGGCAGCGGCGAGCCTGACATCGACGTGATCGTCGAGCAGATCATCGCGATCCTGATCGCCATCCTCTCCGATCTCGGGTAATCGCCTGCCCGAGCTCGTGCCGGAGGTCCCGGCTGCGCGCGAATCCTGTCCCATTGAGGCCTTCCTCACCTCGGCGAGGTGAGGAAGGCCTCCGAGGAGAGCGGATCGTGTGCTGCCGGGCGCGTGCGTCGGGGCCGCCGTCCCCGTGATGGTTGCGCGTGAGATCCCGGCCAGGTGATCACCGGAAGGGCGACAGGGACGCGCCCGGCACCGAACCGGGCGATCGGTGTGGGCATCTACCACTCCCCCGCCCCGGCATCCATCGCTGACGGCTCACCCGAATGCCACATGCTCGGTTTCGGCAGGCAGAGAAGACTCCGAGGGTTCTCGTCATGAACGGATCGTGCCGAAGCCGGTGTTTACGCGAGACACCGAGGGTGGGTCACTCGGGACCGGGGACAGGCCTCCGCGCAGGCAACCAGTGGCACGTCTCGTCGTTGGCGGTATCGGTTCTGGACAGACGACATTCGCCGGAAGATCTGAACCGGAACCGGATGCCGTCCGATTCGCCACGAACGAATGGATGGTTCGGCTGTTCGGCAACACTCCTCCCGGGGATACATTCGAAGAGATATGGCTCTCACGTGCCTGAGGTCCGGGCTGGATGTCATCCACGACGGAGGGGCCCGGGCAGAGCGCATCCAGATGACCTTCGAGGGCGGGGAAGAGACTGGGACCGTTCCGAGAATGTCCTGCCTCAGGGTGTCAGTTGAGGTCATGACGGCAAGGGCGTTGCGCAGGACGGAGAGCCCATCGGTCGATCCCTTCACCATCGATGAGGAATCCTTCGTTCACCCTCCTGGCGAGGAGCCCACGTTGCTGGCGTGGGGGACCGACGCCTCGGGCCAGGGTCCCAGGTCGACACGCCCCGGAGACTCGCGCGGCCAGGCGCTACGTCTCCGGCAGAAACGTGATGCCGTGCGCCCGCGAGACCGCATCGCGCTCCGCCGGACCCGACGCCGCATGGAACCGGTGCAGGAATGCGTCGAGACCGGCGGGGACCGTGATGAGCAGGACCGTCGCGGTCGCCCCGGGTCCGCCGACGACATCCCACGCGTGGGGAACGCGCCTCGGCAGGAACACGAACGACCCTCCCGGCGCCTCGTACGTCTCGTCAGCGATGCGGACGGAGAGGGTACCATCGATCACGTAGAAGCACTCGTCGTCGTGCTCATGGACGTGCAGCGGTGCGCCGCCGTCGGTGACGGACTCGATCAGGGTGATCACCCCGCCGGTAGAGGCACCGTTGGCCTTCACCGAGCCGTCACCATCCACACCGGCTCCCGGCTGCAGCACGTACCCCTTCAGTGGCTGGGACATCTCACCCTCCGTAGCAACACATCATGCGCCTGACCTGGCGATGTGACGTTTACCACTCCGAGCAGAGCTCCAACCTCCCTGGCTTGTCGCCCAGGGACCGTCAGGCCCGGTCCTTCGACAGGCTCAGGACAGCCGAGTCGGGGGTCGAAATGGCGAGCCCTCCTTCGCGCGCCATCCAGCGGAAACCGTGTATCCGACACGACACGCGACTCCGAGGCATCACCTCTCGCCCACCTCGAGCGAGGCGATCAGCTTGCGCAGGCGCCGCTCCCGCGTCTCCGGGGTACGCGCCGTCATGAGTTGCCAGATCGCGTAGTAGCGATCGGACTTCCCGAGCGCCTCGAAGGCCTCCCGTGCCCGCTCGCTCGTCGCCAGCGCCGCCTCGAGGTCGGGCGGCACCGATGCGTTGCGCTGCGACTCGTACGCCGCGTCCCACCGGCCATCCGCCTTCGCGGCCTCGATCGCCGCGAAGCCCGGCTCCCGCATCCGGCCGGCCGCGATCAGCTTCTCGACCCTGGCGATGTTCACCTTGGACCACAGGCTCCGGGGACGTCGCGACGTGAACTTCTGGAGGAAATGGCTCTCGTCCAGTCCCTTGCGCTGGCCGTCGATCCAGCCGTAGCAGAGCGCGACATCGAGTGCCTCCTGATGGGTCACCGAGGGGATCCCCGCGCCCTTCTTGGCGACCCTGATCCACACGCCCTCCGGTCGCTGCCAGTTCTCCGCCAGCCACGCCTCCCACGCGGCGGCGTCCTCGAAGCCGATGATCTCGATCCCGTTGAGTTCGTGCCTGGTGGTGTCGTTCATGCCCGTATCGTACCGCCCAGCCCGGACGATACATGTCCTGCTTCTGCGCCTCCGCGACGCAGGTGAGGCATCCGATTCGAGCGGATCGGGAATCCCCCATACTGAGGCAGGAAGATCCCACTCCAACAGGGGCAGGCACCAGGCAGGGCACCTCATGGACGACGTCCCGCACGGCACCGTCACGTTTCTGTTTACCGACATCGAGGGCAGCACCCGGCTCTGGCAGGCGTGTGCGGACTCGATGCCCGCCGCGTACGAGCGCGATGACGCCATCTTGCGCGAGGCCGCTGTCGGGCATGGAGGCGTGGTGTACAAGACGATCGGCGATGCCGTCCAGATGGTCTTCGCCACCGCGCCCGGCGCAGTTGCAGCAGCCGCCACGGTCCAGCGCGCGCTCGTGCGCGATCCATGGCCCACACCGGAGCCACTCCGGGTTCGCATGGCCCTGCACACCGGGGCGGTGGATCCGGATGCGACCGGAGACTATCGCTCACCCGTGCTCAACCGGCTGGGCAGGATGCTCGACGCCGGACACGGCAGCCAGCTACTGCTCTCTCGAGTCACGATGGAGCTGGCCCGTGATCACCTGCCGGAAACGGCAACACTCCGCGATCTCGGCGAGCATCGGTTCCAGGACCTGTCCCGCCCCGAGCGCATCTTCCAGATCGAAGACGCCGGGTTGCCACACGAGTTCGCCCCGCTGCGGACCCTGGATACCCGCCCCAACAACCTGCGCGCCCAGCCCACGCCGCTGATCGGGCGCACGACGGAGCTCGAGCACCTTCGCAACCTGCTTGCACAGGAGACGGTTCGGCTGGTCACCCTGACCGGTCCGGGTGGCACCGGCAAGACATGCCTTGCCTGTCAGCTGGCGGCGGATCTCATCGAGGATTTCCCCGACGGCGTGTTCATGGTCGATCTGGCCAGCATCACGAATCCCGACCTGGTCGCAGGAACCGTCATGGCCACGCTGGGTGTGCAGGAACAGGGTGGTGATACCCACGCTACCCTGCTCACGAGGTTCCTGCGAGACAGGGAGATGCTTCTGGTCCTCGACAACTTCGAACAGGTCATCGACGCTGCCCCGCTCGTGAGCGACCTGCTCGCCACGTGTCCTGTGACCACGGTGCTGGTGACGAGCCGCACCAGACTCCATCTGCGCGGAGAGCATTCGTTTCAGGTCCCTCCCCTCCGTATCCCCCGTACCCCGCGGCACCCGGATGTGGCGTCGCTCTCCCGGTACGAGTCGGTGAGGCTCTTCATGGACCGCGCACGTGCGCTCGACCCCAGTTTCCATGTCAGTGATGCAAATGCGCCCGCCATTGCCGAAATCTGCGTCCGGCTGGACGGGTTGCCCCTGGCCATTGAGCTGGCTGCCGCCCGTATACCCATGCTGCCTCCAGAAGCGATTCTTCGGCGGCTCGCCACTCGCCTGCCACTGCTGACCAGGGGGCCTCGCGACCTGCCGGCTCGCCAACATACCCTGCGTGGCACCATCGGGTGGAGCTACGACCTGCTGGCCCCGAATGAGCGATCGCTGTTTCGACGCATGGCCGTTTTCGCCGGCGACAGCACTCTGGATGCGGTCGAGGCGATCTCCAGCGAAAGACTCGATGTCGACGTCCTGGAAGCGCTGCTCGACCACAACCTCGTGGGCCCCGTCGAGGCAGGGGACGAGCCGAGGTTCGACATGCTGAGACCATCCGCGAGTTCGGACTCGAGCGGCTCGAGGCAAGCGGGGAGAGTCGGGACGTCCATCAGCGCCATGCCCTGTAGGTCCGCTCGCTCGTCGAGTCCACGGATCTGGATGGGCCCAGCCAGAACCGGTGGGTCGCCAGGATCGAATCGGAACATGACAACGTTCGGCTCGCGCTATCGTGGACCCTCGAACACGACCCACCCGCCGCCCTGCGCCTCGCGACGGGTCCTGCCCGTTTCTGGGGGACCCGCGGCTACCTGCGCGAAGGTCTCGCCTGGCTGGAACGCGTCCTCGAAACGGACGACGGCCCCCTACCCCAACGCTCACCCGGGCGCACCTCGGGGCGACCTCACTCGCATGGACACTGGGTGACCTTGCACATGCGCGCGAACACTGCCAGCGAGGGCTCGCCTGCTCTCGGGAGCTGGAGGACGATCTCAGCTGCGCGAAGGCCCTGAACGCCCTCGGCAATCTGGGGCTGGGCATGGGCGATCTCGATCGGGCACAGGCTCTCTGCGAGGAGTCTCTCGCTCTCGGACGCCGGCTGGGCGATGACGATACGATCACCAACGGCGCACTGAACCTTGGCAATCTGGCGGCATTCCGGTCCGATCCGGGTCGGTCGATCGAGTTCTATCAGGTTGCTCTCGAGGCATGGCACCGAACCGGCAATATCGACGGACAGGCATGCGCGCTCTGCAATCTTGCCTGCACCGCCCTCTATGACGAGGATGACCCGGATACCGCCCCTGCCTGGTTCCAGCAGAGCCTCGCCAGCCGCAGTGAGCTCGGTGACAGGAGGGGCATGGCCGACTGTCTTGCCGGCCTGGCGGGATGTGCGGGGAAGATCGGCCGGACCGAGCGATCCGCTCGCCCCTGCGGAGCCGCCGCTGCGCTGCGCACCGGGATCGGCGCGTGGATCATCCCGCAGATGCAGGCGCTCGAGGATGGGATCAGCATCTCCATCCGAGCAGCGATGGGAGGCGAGGCCTTTGCCGCGGCGTTCGCGGCAGGCGCCGCTCTCTCCCCGGACGATGCTGTCGCGGAGGCGCTGGCGCTCTCCGATCCATGACACGGAATCCAGACCGCGTCACTCGACCGCACGCCACCTCTCGCTGGCATAGCGCCCGGGTCGATCCAGCCTGTGCAGGGTGACGCGGTTCCCCTCGATCGAGATCGGGTCGAGGGATGCGAAGTCATGCAGCACCCGGTTCAACGTCGAGCGCGTGGTGCCCAGCTCCCCCTGGCTGCGATCCATCACCACGACCGCACCCGACCCGAGGGGACCGGTGTGCCCCAGCCTCGCTTGCTTCAGGAGCCATTTGACGAGCCTCCCCGGAACGTCGAGCCCGACGAAATCGGCATGACGGGCATTCCCCGCCCGCACGAGCGAAGCCAGCGGACGAAGGAGTCCCTCGACGGCTGCCGGCTCCCGCCTGAGGAGATCGAGAAACACGACCCGTGGCACCAGACGCACGGTTACCGCTCGCTGGGCCGTGACCGTGGCATCGCGCGGGGCCCCGTCGAGGAGCGCGAGCTCGCCAACAGCGGCGGGCGGCTCGATCACGGCGAGCACAGCCTCGCACCCGGCCGGCGTGTAGCGGGACACGCGGAGCTGCCCGGACTCCAGCACGATGAGGTAGTCCCCCGCATCCCCCTCGCTGCACAGCACCTGCCCCTGCGGATAGCGCCGCGTGAGCGACGAGCGGGCCAGCTCGTCGAGAGCATCTGCGGGAAGATGGGCAAATGGCGGAACAGCCGCGAGCTGATGACCCTCCACGCCCATCGTTACGGTCTCCAGAGTGAGATCGGTACCTGCACGCAGGATACCGCCTCTCGAGGAGGGTGTGTCGGAGAGCACAGCTCCCCTGTGTCCGCAGCGGCAGCGGGATCGATGCGAACGGCGCAGGATGGTGTCGTGACCGGCGAGCGATGGTCGGGATCGGGAAACCGTCCCGAATACGAGAGGAGTCGCAGTCATGACACCATCAGGATCACGCGACGATACCAGCAGCGATCGGGACTCGTGCTTCCAGGCGTCTCCGCGACGGCGAACGGCGATCCGCCTGCTCGGTGGCGCCATCCTGGCGATCGGCAGCCTGGCAGGCCCCAGCGCAACGGCGGATACGCTCGCTCCCCTGCAGGAAACGGGCGGTCCAGGTGGCGGGAGCGGTTCGGCTACCATCCTCCTCTCAGCTGGTGATCTCCCGGCCTCGAACGAGGACACATGGCACTGCCCACCCTGTCCAACACCTTGGCACTGGTCCACTGCGTGACGCATTGACGACAGGTCGATGCCCGTCGTCACGGGGACGCCCCTCGAACGATCACCGCTCGACGGCCACCTGTCCGGCCGGGGGTGACCCCTCCACCCCCGGCAACCATCATCGCTGCAGGTCCCACAGGCGTTGCCGACAAATGAAGGCGACGGATACCGGGTCTCGGAGCGCAGGACGCAGCGCCTCACACCCGCCGCACCAGCCGCCGCACGACGAACGGCCCCGCCACCACCATCAGCAGCAGCCGCGAGATCTGCACCGCCAGCACCAGCGGGACGTTGGCGCCGGTGTCGAGCGCCGCGATCATCGCACCGTCCATCCCGCCGGGCGAGGTCGCGAGCAGCGCGGTGACGATGTCGACGCCGGTCACCTCCGCCAGCACCCATCCGAGCCCCGCACTGACCACCGTCATCAGCAGGATGAATCCCAGCACCCACGGCAACAGGTCCCGGATCCGTCGCAGCACCGCCGGGTCGAACCGGGAGCCGACCCGCGTGCCGAGCAGCAGGTAGGCTCCCGCCAGCACGACCGGCGGGAAGGTGATCGGGCCCCATCCGAGCAGACCCACCACCATGCCCACGACGATCGACCCGATCAGCGCCCCCGACGGCAGCCGGAAACGTTTCCCGACCCAGATGCCCGCCAGGGCGAGGAGCGGTGCGACCAGGTACTGCTGCAGGGCCGTCAGCGGCGCATCCTCCTCGGCCAGCACCAGGGCACTCTCGGGCTCCTCCCCCACGATCCGGGCAAGCACCGCGATGGAGATGATCACCACGACCACCCGGGCGTACTGCATGAAGGCCACGATGCGCGGGTCGGCACCCAGCTCCTCGCTCATCGCCACCATTCCCGACGCCCCACCCGGCACGGTCCCGAGTGACGCGGTGGCGCTGTCGAGCGACGCCATCCGTCCCAGCGCCACGCCGGCGATGACACTGACCACCAGCACCAGCACGATGGTGACCAGCATCATCGGCCAGTGGTCGGCGAGCGGCGAGAGGGCCTCGCTGCTGAACGAGGCGCTGAGCGCGATGCCGATCACCGCCTGCACACCGGTGAAAACCGCCGTGGGGTTCGGACCTGGCGGTGTCCCCCGCAGCGCGAGCACGACCGCGGCGATCATCGGGCCGATCAGCCACGCCACCGGCATGCCGACGAGGTCCAGCACGAACCCGGCGGCGATCACGACCAGCCAGCGGTCGATCCAGTCGACACCCTGGCGGGGATTGCGGGCGGTGGCTGCGATGTGAGCCCCCGCCGCTCGCCTGACGCCTCGACTCACCCGCCCGATATCCATCCGATCCCGTTCCCGTTTCGCTCTCGCCGATCCCCGGGAGTCATCCCCGGCGCATTGCCGGGAACATGGTGACACGATTTCCCCGCCCGCGAAATGCGCCCGGGCAGGTGCAGCCGCGGTCCGGCACGATCCACCCTTCGCCAGCGATCGCCGCCCAACCGTCGACCGTATGGGGGCCGTCGCTGGCAGCTCTGTGCGCAGATGGAAACAGGGGATGCCTCGATGTGATGCCCCGCGGATGCATGTCCCGATCAGGCGAGCCCGCCGCGAACCGCCGCCGCGGCAGCCGCTGCCCGCGAGGACACCCCGAGCTTGTCGTAGATGTGCCGGACATGCGTGGCGACGGTGCGCCGGCTGATGAACAGCGCGCTGGCGATCTCTGCGTCCGACGCGCCCTCGACCAGCAGGCGAAGCACGTCGAGCTCCCGCGCCGAGAGACCCGTGCGCGCCCGGCTCGACGTCTCCGGCTCGCCTGCCCGGATGGCGAGCGCCCTGGCAACGGCGACCTCGGCCGGGAGCTGCCGTGCGCTCCACCACTCCGCGTCGGCGGCATCGACGTCGGTGATCCGGGTGGGAACGGGCCCGTCCCGCGTCACGAGCGCGTCGCGGAGTCCCTGCCAGACACCGAAGCGATCATTTCCCCGCGCCCAGGGCTCCGGCAGGCCAAGCGCCCGCTGCCGGTCGAGTGTCTCGTTGTCGAAGCGATAGCCATACCTGCCGTGGAACGCCTCGGCTGCCCCGAACAGCATCGCCGCCTCGCGCTCCCGCCCGACGAAGGTCGTGACGGCATCCGGCAACGTCCGTGCCGCCCTGCCTGGCAGCGGCGGGGTTACGGCGGTCTGCCGCGTCGTCGCACGCTCGTAGGTGAGAAGCCGCTCGTCGCCCATCTGGTCACCCCTGCCGCACGCAACCCGGCGATGGATGCGTCACTCCGGGCGCCGGAGGTCGCGAGCCGGTTCCGCCAGTGTCGAAATTACATAAGCGCCGCCCCGTGGACGCCATGGTATCACGCTGCTGACGGTTGCCGGCACATGGCTCTCCCCGGCCGACCTGTGCCGGACCATCCGGGGAGCCTCGATCGCGACCACGACAAACCCCGGGCACGAGGCCCGGGGCGTCCGGAGATCGATCATTGTGGCCACGCCAGCGCCTACATCCCGGACGCCCGCTCCTCCTCATCGTCACTACCGGTTCCGACCACGACATCGAGGTCGAACCGCACACCGGTCACGCGCTCCACCGCGTCCTCCAGCGTCGCCCGGTAGCGACCCGCCGCCCGCCGCTCGGCCAGCACGTTGGGCACCCCCACCACGAGCGTGTCGCCGTGCGCCTCCACCACCATCGACATCCGCACCCACGCGTCGATGTCCACCCGCGGCACCGAGCCACTCCGCTCCAGCTCGTCGACGACCGCCGACCAGACCTGGTGGTTCGTCAGACCGCACTCGGGCACCTCGAAGGCCGGTACCCGGATGGCGTCACCCCGACGCGGCGGCGCCGGCACCGTGCGACGACCGGACCCGTGACGGCGCTCTTCACCCTCAGTCACAGCACCCTGCGACAACCTGTGACTGGCCCCTTCCTCTCCTGTCACAGGGTGTGACGATCGCTGTGACACGCGAGACCCGCCCTTGTCACGACCGCGATCCCGGCCATCCCGGCTCCAGCGGTGCACGATCTCCTGGATCCGTTTCGGAGCGACGAACGCGCTTCCGGAGGCGACCGCTTCGTCGATCGCATCCGCGATCCATCGCCATGCATCGTCGGCGGCGAGTCCCGCCCGCTCCTCGAGATCGGCGGCCAGCAGTTTCAGCAATCGCTGCTCGGCGCGGGTGGCCCTTCGATCGTTCGCCTCCTCGAACTGTCGGAACGCCCGGTCCCGGGGAGCACGTTCCATGGGAGGTGGCGTATCCGGCAGCTCCCCACCGTCTGAACGAACACCTTCCGTGTTCTCAGTGGTAGTAGTTCTTTCTTGGTAATACGTCCTGTTGCTCGGTTGAACAGAGGTTGACCGACCGTTGTTGGTAGAACGAACAGTGGTCCGCCGTTTCAGGCCAAAACCAGTGTTGGCGGGTTCAACATCGGTCCCGGAACCAGTGTTGATGGGTGCAACAGAGGTTTCGACACTGTCGTTGCGACTGTCATTAGCGATTTTGCCAGTGTCGTTACCGGTGGCTGCTGGTGTCGCCTCAGGTGTCGCGCTGTCACTGCCGTTGGGCAAAGAAAAATCGGCCTCGGCGCTCTGCGAGCGTCGCGACGCGTGTCCGGCCTTGCTGCGGGCCGAGGCGCGCTTCTCGGTCTTCTCCGTCTTCGCGGCGAGTCGCTGCCAGGTCTCGGTCGGACGCAGCTCCTCGAGGATCTGGTGCCAGACGTTGGTGCTGTCGATCGGCGCGAACTTCGGAGAGAAGATGCGTCGCACGTACCGGTAGACGGCCGGCTCGCGGTCTGCCAGCTCCACCACGCGGCGCACGGCCTCGGTGGTCAGCGTGAAGCCGTCGCCCTGGTCCTTGACCCGGTAGAAGTTGTGGGGCACGCGCCACTTGCGTCCCTTCTCGTCGGTGCGCAGCACCATCTCCTTGCGGATCTCGATCAGGTCGAGCGCCACCAGGATCTTGTTGATGGTGATCAGCTCGGCGCGGTCCTCGCCGTAGAAGGCAGCCTCGCTCTGCTGCGACGGAAAGGCGTAGCCCCGGTACGGGGATTCCTCGCGCCGGTCGGTCCAGACGGTGTACGAGTTGAGCAGCCCGACGCCCTTGAGGCCGATGAGCGGCGCGTACTGGGTGACGATGCTGTTCCAGTGCCAGAACCACCCTCGCCTGCGGGTGTCGTCGCCGGAGCGGGAGGTGTTGGCCGAGGACTCGTCACCGACCACCCCCGCGACCCGCTTGTCGCGCGCGCCGTGAGCCTGCGGCAGCTGCTGACGACGCACCGGCCGACGCGTGCGCCTGGTCACGCCGGGATCGCCAGCACCCGGGCGGGACGACGTGCCGTCGCCATCCTGCTCGGGTGATCTTGTCCGCGTGTCGCGGTCCGGGGAGCGATCGTGCCTTGGCATGCCGGTTACCGCTCGCAACCGGACGGCATGGTGCCCGGAAGGCACGACACCGCTTGACAGGCCCGCTGGTGCCTGCCTACAATGCTGCACAAGTCGCGTGGGTACATGAAACCCTCCCTTGGCGGGGACGAAGCTCTCGACGCGTCAGTTGGCCGGAAACCGATCTCAGCGTTTGGCGACGGTCTGATCGATATCCGGAAGACACCAATCCCTACTGAATCCGAGAACGTCCGGTGTTGGCGCACCGGGCGTTTTCATGTCTTCAGGGAGCTGGCGCTGCGGGATGGTCCTGCCCGGTGCCCGGTCACGGCGCATCCGGCGCGCGTGTTGGCGCACGGCGTGCCGGTGCTGGTCGTGGCGTGGGAGCCGGTCGGACCCAGATCCTGTCATCACCCCTTCGTGTCGTCCACGTCTCGTCGCACCGACGGTTCGGTGCGAGCGCCCATCGGCGCCGCTCGGCGGAGGTGATGCAGCCTGCCCCATCCCCGCCGAGCGACGCCCACGGTGGTCCCGTTCCGGGAGCGATCCGGTCATGTCGTCCAAGGATACGCTCCCGGATGCGCTCCTGTCGTACTGTACGTACACTCTTTGCATCGTACGGTGCCCAATCAGGTGTCGCATCATCCCTCCGCTACGCCGTCGTCGCCCGGAGGCGGTTCAGCCGCTCGCGAATCTCGCGCAACCCGACGCCCTCCTGGCGCCACGCGATCACGCGCCGCAGCCGCTCGAGCTCGGTGTCGTCGAACAGCAGGTAGCCGCTCTCGGTCCGCGCCGTCGGCAGCACGATCCCCTCGCGGAGATAGAAGTCGAGGTGCGTGCGGGAGAGTCCCGTGGCGGCGCGGAGGTCACCGCTCATGTAGAATCGCGCGATGGCCGGGTCGGACCCGCGCTCGTGGTCGCGCGGCGGGGCCGGTGCCGTGATCGACTCGGGTTGTGTGGACATGCGGCCTCCCCTCGTTCAAGGTACGCAGCGACGACATGGGCGTCGTCCACTCTGCAATTGCATAGTACCGATGGTAGACGCCCGGGAACGCCGTGTAAACGTGTGTCGTATTGTCACGGTGTCCGCCCGCCGGCGGAACCGATATCCCCGGCCGTTCGTTGCAGGTGGTGGGAGGCGCATGGCAAGCTGAGGTCGCGGGTATACTTGATCGGAATCTGGCAGGGGGTCGACGGCGTCACGCCAGCGGCCGGCGCCGGGAACCCTCCATGAGACGCGGCTCTCCCCTGCCGGTCCGCCACGTGATAGTGCAACGTCCACGGAATGGGCGCATCGCTGGGCAAGATGCCACGGTGGCCCTCCGAGGTTCGCAAGAGCGGCGGGCGATCCCCACGCGGTGCCGTCGTTCGCCTGGTCAGGAAGTTTTCAGTCTATGGAGCCACGTCCGCAGTCCTCTCGATCCGCCCACGAGCAGCCCACCTCCCGGCAGGCGCCGGTCGGGCCCGGCCGTGGCCCGCAGGATACCGGCGCCTACCCACCGCAGCCCGATCCCACCATGGTCGTGGCGCCGCCTCGCTCCGACTACGACTACAGTCCGCTCGATCTCGCCCCGCCCGGGCAGCGCCGGCGACGCCAGCTCGTCGCGGCCGGGCTCGGCGCGCTGGTGGTCCTCCTCCTCGTCGCGGCGGCAGTCTTCGCCTACGTCGTGCTCAACGACGACGATCCCGATGACGAGGCCACCGATGGCATCGCTGCCGCTCAGACCGAGGTGGCGATCAGCGAGGCCACCCTCGCCGCCCAGCAGACGATCGTGGCCGAGGCCGTCAGCGGCACGGTGACCCCGGAGGATCAGGCCCAGGGCGATCAGGACGCCACGGCCCCCGCCAATGAGGAAGACGACGAGGCCGAGGGCACCACCACTGTCAATGAAGGTGCCGAGGAGGCCGCCGCGGCCCCGACCGAGGCGTCGCTCACCGATGTCGTCGGCGAGGTCGTCCGCGGTGGTGACTCCGGTCCCACGGAGGACGATCTGCGTGCGCTGCTGCCGGGACAGGAGGTGATGCCGGATGGCCTCACCGCCGGTGAGGACGTCGCCCGGACCCAGGCCGAGGTCGCGGCCGCGATCGGTGG
>Ga0180220_1001696_pt1 | contig 15602 bp, 11 predicted proteins | sample eDN5th37CBELigBY_FD_151335 | JGI IMG/M metagenome (GOLD analysis project Ga0180220, IMG submission 151335) | Enriched backyard soil microbial communities from Emeryville, California, USA - eDNA 5th pass 37_C BE-Lig BY (version 2) (version 2) | ecosystem: Environmental > Terrestrial > Soil >... | reverse complement strand
CGCTGCTGCCCGGCCAGGACATCACCATCGAGGACCTCTACACCGAGACCTCGATGAACTACCCCGCCGTCTACCGCAACGAGATGACCGGTGCCCAGCTCAAGGAAGTGCTGGAGGATGTCTGCGACAACCTCTTCAACCCCGATCCGTTTTTGCAGCAGGGCGGCGACATGGTCCGCGTCGGCGGCATGACCTACACCTGCACGGTGAACGAGACGATCGGCAACCGCATCTCCGACATGAAGCTGGTTGCGACCGGCGAGCCCATCGATCCGGCGGGCACCTATGTCGTCGGCGGCTGGGCGTCGGTCAACGAGGGCACCGAAGGCCCGGCCATCTACGACCTGATGGAAAGCTACATCACCGGCAAGGGCACGGTTTCCGTGTCGGACGAGAGGACCGTCAAGGTCGTCGCCTGACCGCGCATGTGGAAAAGCGGCCGGCTTTACGCCGGCTGTTTTGCTGCCGTATACATAGAAAAATTCATATGTTAGAATTGGTGAAACACCTATCAGGAGGACATCATGGCTGAGCGGCAGGACACGCTGTCTCCCTCCCGGCGCGGCTTCCTTACCGGCGGGCTGATGGGCGCCGCCGCTCTGGCCGCCACCGGCATGGCCCACGCGGGCGAGAGCGAGGAGGTCATCACCGAGATCCAGGACTGGAACCGCTACCCCGGCGACGGCGTCGACGCGCGCCCCTATGGCCAGCCGTCACAGTTCGAGGCCCATGTGGTGCGCAAGAACGTGCCGTGGCTGACCTCCGATTCCATCTCGTCGGTGAACTTCACGCCGCTGCATGAGCTGGACGGCATCATCACGCCGAACGGCCTGTGCTTCGAGCGCCACCATGGCGGCATCGCCGAGATCGACCCGACCGCCCACCGGCTGATGATCAACGGTCTGGTCGAGCGGCCTCTGGTCTTCACCATGGCCGATCTCAAGCGCTTCCCGCGCGAAAATCGCATCTACTTCCTCGAATGCGCCGCCAATTCCGGCATGGAATGGCGCGGCTCCCAGCTCAATGGCTGCCAGTTCACCCATGGCATGGTCCATTGCGTGGCCTACACCGGCGTGCGCCTGAAGCACCTGCTTGAGGAAGCGGGTGTGAAGACGGAAGGCAAGTGGCTGCTGGCCGAAGGCGCCGACGCTTCCGCCATGACCCGCTCGATCCCGATGGAAAAGGCGCTGGACGACTGCATGGTGGCTTTTGCCATGAATGGCGAGGCGCTGCGCCCGGAACAGGGCTACCCGATCCGCCTCGTCGTTCCGGGCTGGGAAGGCAATATGTGGATCAAATGGCTGCGCCGCCTCGAAGTGGGTGATCAGCCGTGGGAACAGCGCGAGGAAACCTCGAAATACACGGACCTGCTGGCCAACGGCAAGGCACGGCGCTTCACCTGGGTGATGGACGTGAAGTCGGTCATCACCAATCCGAGCCCGCAGGCGCCGGTCACCCATGGCAAGGGGCCGATGGTGCTGTCGGGCCTCGCCTGGTCGGGCAACGGGGCGATCAGCCGGGTCGACGTGTCGGTCGACGGCGGCCGCAACTGGCACACGGCGCGCATCGACGGGCCGAGCCTGCCCATGGCGCTGCACCGCTTCTACCACGAATTCGACTGGGACGGCTCCGAACTGTTCCTCCAGTCGCGGGCCATCGACGACAAGGGCTTCGTACAGCCGACCAAGGAGCAGTTGCGCGCCGTGCGCGGCCCCAACTCCATCTATCACAACAATGGCATCCAGACCTGGCATGTCGGCACCGACGGAGTGATCGAGAATGTCGAGATTTCTTAAGCTCGGTTTCGCCGCCAGCCTGCTTCTGGGAACGGCTGCCGCCGCCATCGGCGGGCAGGCTGCCGCCGAGGCGCCCGCCGGCGGCAAGCTCGGCATCGGCCGCCTCGCCACGCCGGAGGAGGTCGCCGCCTGGGACATCGATGTGCGCCCCGACGGGCAGGGCCTGCCGGAAGGGCGCGGCACCGCTGCGGAAGGCATGGCGGTCTATGACGAGAACTGCGCTTCCTGCCATGGCGATTTCGGCGAGGCCATTGACCGCTGGCCGGTGCTGGCGGGCGGACAGGGCACGCTGGAGGACGAGCGCCCGGAAAAGACCATCGGCTCCTACTGGCCCTATCTGTCGACCGTCTACGACTATGTGCGCCGCGCCATGCCCTTCGGCAATGCGCGCTCGCTGTCGGACGACGACGTCTATGCGCTGACCGCCTATCTGCTCTACCTCAACGACATCGTCGACGACGAGGATTTCGAGCTGTCGAAGGAGAATTTCACCTCGATCAAGCTGCCCAACGTGGACAACTTCATCGATGACGACCGCGAGAGCGAGCCGCATTATGCCGACAAGTCCGAGCCCTGCATGAGCGATTGCAAGCCGGGCAAGGCCGAGATCACCATGCATGCGGCGGTTCTGGACGTGACGCCCGAGAACGCCGACGACAAGGACGCCCCGCAAGGGGGCATCGACTGACGCCATCGCAGGCCGGCGTGTCGCAACGGGCCGCCCTCCACCTTGGGGATGATGTTGCCCGTGCCGGCAATGAGCTAGGACCATGGGGTCGCGGCAGATGCTGCGGCCCTTTTCCTTTGTCCTAGCTGTCGAGGCGAGCCATGACCGTGCACACTCTTCCCGCTTTCCCCATCGATCAGGTGCGGAGCCGTTTTCCGGCCCTGTCGAAGCTGGAGAACCCGCCGGTCTATTTCGACAATCCGGCCGGCACGCTGGTTCCGCAGCAGGTGATCGATGCCGTGGCCGATGCCATGGCGACCGCCACCCACAATCTCGGCGGCTTCTTCGACGGTTCGAAGCGGGCGGAGAGGCTGTGGCTCGACGGCCATCAGGCGATGGCCGACATGCTGGGCGCGGCTTCGCATCGCGAGATCGTCATCGCCCAGTCGATGACGGCGCTGACGCTGCACCTGTCGCGCTCTATCGGCCGCCTGTTCAAGCCGGGCGACGAGATCATCCTCACCCAGATGGACCATGAGGGCAACGTCTCGCCCTGGCTGCTTCTGGCCCGCGACCTTGGCCTGACGGTGAAATGGCTGCCCTTCAACCGCAAGAGCTGGCGCATCGAGCCGGCCGATCTGGAACCGCTGCTGAGCGAGCGCACGAAGCTGCTGGCGCTCAACGCGTCCAGCAACATGACCGGCTCGGTCAACGATGTCGCCGCGCTTGCGGCGCTGGCGAAGAAGGCCGGCGCGCTCATCTATGTCGATGCCGTGCAACTGGTGCCGCACCGCCTGCCGGACGTAGAGGCGCTCGGCTGCGATGTCCTCGTCTGCTCGTCCTACAAGTTCTTCGGCCCGCATCTGGGCGTGCTGTGGGGGCGCGAGGAACTCCTGGCCATGCTGGAGCCCTACAAGGTGCGCTGCGCCACGGAGGAACTGCCCGGCCGCTTCGAGGCGGGCACGCCGCAGACCGAGCTTCTGGCCGGCCTTGCCGCCACCGCTTCCTATCTGGAATGGCTGGGCGAGGCGACCGGCCATGCAGGGTCGCGCCGCCGGAAGATCGAGGGCGCCTATCGCAGCTTCGCCGCCTATGAAGACGTGCTGACAAGCCGTCTCATCGAAGGGCTGCTGGCCTTGCCGGGCGTCACCGTTCAGGGCATCACCGATCCGGCGGCGTTGCGCCATCGCGTGCCCACCGTGTCCTTCACCTATGCCGGCATATCCACCCATGCCATCGCCGAGGGGCTGGCGAAGCGCGGCATCTGGGCCTGGTCGGGCCACAACTATGCGCTGGAGCCGTCCCGTCTCCTGGAACTCGACGAGAGCGAAGGCGTGGTGCGGCTGGGGCTCGCCCACTACAACACCATGGACGAGGTCGAGCGCACGCTCGCTGCCCTGAGTGAACTGGTCGGGGGCGAGCTTGTTGGGCGCGATGCGGCCGTGCTAGCCTGACCGGCAAGGGCCTGTTGTCCGGCCCGTCAGGGAACAGGCTCTATTGACTGCGGAATTCGGGAACGGCGCGGCATCGGCATTCAGCGCTCATGCCGCGCGGGCACTTGATCATTGTGAACGTGCCGAGGCCCCGCAGATGCTGCTGGATGCCATCGGCAGCGTCGTGCCCTATGCGTTCGCCATGTCCGTCGTCTACCACCGCGACGGCCCGCCCGACCATGTCGTCGATACCTTCACCGGCCGCGCCGCCAAGCAGGCGATGCAGCTCTATCTGGAAGGCACCTATATCCTCAACCCGGTCTACAACGCCTATCTGGCCGGTCTGAGGGCGGGCGTCCATCGCCTGCGCGAACTGGCGCCGGACAATTATTTCTCGTCCGACCACTATCGCCAGTTCAAGGTCCGCCGCCAGGACGACGAGGAGCTGGGCTATCTCACCCATGGCTGGCCGGCCGGCATGGAGGAGGTGGTGATCGCCATCGAACTGCCGCAGGGCGACCTGGGCGAGATCAGCCTCTACCGGCAGGCGAGCGGGGGCGGTTTCGCCGAGACGGATTGCGCCTTGCTGCAAGCCGTCGAGCCGTTGGTCGGTGCCGTCTACAGGCGCATCTGGCAGCACCGTCCGCGCCGGGTACGGCAGGGCGGGCGGGCTTCGCCGCTCGACCATCTGCTGGAGGATTTCGGCAAGGGCAAGCTAAGCCCGCGCGAATGCGAGGTGGCGCACATGATCCTCAAGGGCCATTCGGGCGAATCGATCGCCCGCAATCTCGGCATCTCCATCACCACGGTGAAGACCCACCGCCAGAACCTCTACGCCAAGCTCGGCCTCGCCACCCAGCAGGAGCTGTTTTCGCTGTTCATCCGCTCGTTGCAGGAAAAGGATGCGTTGCTCCCCGAGCGCAGATAGGCGCATGTCGCCCGAAAGTGGGAACCGGTTTCGGGATAACGACATGCGTAAAAGCAACAGCTTGAAGCGCAAGGAGCGAATCCGAAGGATCGCGACGCGCTTTAGGCGCATGTCCTCCTTTGGGTGGATAACATCGCGGGTCTGGGCTGAAGTAGGAGCAGGCCGGGAAATGCAGGAGCGTGATTATGGACGGGCAGGCTATGAGGCATGATTGGCTGCTGGCGGTGCTGAAGCCGCTCGGCATCGGCGGTCCGCTCCGGCAGCTCGGCGGCGAGCATGACCTGAACTTCCGCGCCGCCACCGCTGAAGGCGATGTCATCGTCAAGGCGATGCGCCAGCGCGGCAAGCCTGCGCTGGTCGAACGCCAATGCGCCGCGCTCGCCCATGCAAGCGCCGCCGATCCGGGCCTGCCACTGCCGCAGGTTCTTGCCTTCCCGGATGGATTGCCGTGGCAGGCCGTGCGGGACGACGAGGGGCAATCGCGGATCGTCTGGGTGCAGCGGTCGCTCGACGGCATCGCCATGGGCGAGGCCGGGCCGCAACAGCCGGCGGTGCTAGCCGAACTGGGCGCGCTGGCGGCGCGGCTCGACTGCGCCCTGGAGGGCTTTGCGCTGCAACCTGCCACCGAGGCGGCCAAATGGGACCTGTTGCGGGCTGGCTGGATCAGGAACCGTCTCGACGTTCTGGACGGCGAGCGCCGGCAATTGGTCGCCGCCATCCTGGCCGATTACGACCGGATTTTCCCGCGCCTTGCGGCGCTGCCGGCGCAGGCGCTCCACAACGACCTCAACGACTACAACATCCTTGTCGTGCCCGGTCTCACCGTGCCGGCGCGGATCAGCGGCCTCATCGATTTCGGCGACATGACGGTCGGCCCGCGCATCTGCGGCCTCGCCATCGCCGCCGCCTATGCGATCCTCGACCATGAGACGCCGGAGGCGGCCCTTGCCGCGCTTATTGCCGGCTATCATGCCGTTGCGCCGCTTGCCACCGAGGAGATCGAGCTGATCTGGCCGCTGCTGCGCATGCGGCTGGCGGTCAGCGTGGTCAATTCGGCCATAGAAGCCGTGGACCGTCCCGACGATCCCTATGTGACCATATCGCAGGCGCCGGCCTGGCGGCTGCTGGAGAACAAGGCAATCGACGGCGCGCTGATCGGCGCCCGGCTGCACGCGGTCTGCGGCCTGCCGGTGACGGACAACGCCGAGCGGATTCTGGCATGGCTCGACGCCAATCGCGGCGACTTCGCGCCGGTGCTGGGTGTCGATCTGGACGATGCCGAGGTGGTCAGCCTTGCCGTCGAAGACAGCATCCTGCCGGAGAACCCCTTCGACCTGCGCGCGGATGAGGCGCGTCGCCTGACCGGTGCCGTGGATGATCGCATCCGCCTCGGCCGCTATGGCGAACCGCGGCTGGTCTACACCGACCGGGCCTTCCGCAAGGGACCGTGGAAGGCATCGAACCGACGCACCGTGCACATGGCGGTCGATATCTTCGCGCCGGCCGGACAGGCCGTGCATGCGCCGCTGGCCGGCAAGGTGGCGATGGTGGAATACCGTGCCAATCCGCTCGACTATGGCGGCGTCGTCATAATGGAGCATCGCACCGGCGCCGGCGACGTCTTCTATGCGCTCTACGGCCACCTCGACCCGGCCGTGTGTGACAGCCTGAAAGTTGGAGATGAGGTCGCGGCCGGCGCCGTGTTCGCGAAGCTCGGCGCGCCGCAAGGCAATGGCGGCTGGGAACCGCATCTGCACTTCCAGCTCGCGCTGACGCTGGACGGCATGGGGCACGACTGGCCGGGCGTCGCGGATCCCGACGACTGGGTGCTGTGGCGGGCGCTGTGCCCCAATCCTGCGGCCCTGCTCAACCTGCCCGAGGAGAGGGTCGCCTGCACGCCCGTCGATACCGCCGAACTGCTTGCCGAACGCATTGCGCGCTTCGGCTCCAACCTCAAGCTCAGCTACCGGCGGCCGGTCACCTTCCTGCGCGGCTGGCGGCATCATCTCTTCGACGAGATGGGCCGGCCCTATCTCGATGCCTACAACAATGTGCCGCATGTCGGCCATGCGCATCCGCGTATCCGCGCCGTGGCCTGCGACCAGCTCGCCCGCATGAATTCCAACACCCGCTACCTGCATCCCGCCCAGACGGCGCTGGCCGAGCGCCTGACCGCCAGGCTGCCGCAGGAGCTGGAGATCTGCTTCTTCGTCAACTCCGGTTCGGAGGCCAACGAGCTGGCGCTGCGGCTGGCGCGTGCCGCCAGCGGCGGCTACGACATCGTGACGCCCGATCACGGCTATCACGGCAACACCACCGGTGCGATCGACATCTCCGCCTACAAGTTCAACAAGCCGGGCATGCATGGCCGCCGGCCATGGGTGCACCTCGTCGATGTGGCCGACGACTATCGCGGCCGTTTCCGCCGCGACGATCCGGACCGCGCCCGCCGCTATGCCGGGCAGGTGGACGCGGCACTTGCCGAAATCGAACAGGGCGGCGGCCGGCTGGCCGGCTTCATCGCCGAGACCTTCCCCAGTGTCGGCGGCCAGATCATCCCTCCGCAAGGCTATCTCGCCGAAGTCTACCGGCGAATCCGCGCCGCCGGCGGCATCTGCATTGCCGACGAGGTGCAGACCGGGCTCGGGCGGCTGGGCGATTTCTACTTCGGCTTCGAGCAGCAGAAGGTGCGACCCGATATCGTCGTGCTGGGCAAGCCGCTCGGCAACGGCCATCCGGTCGGTGCCGTCATCACCACGCGCGCGATCGCCGAACGCTTTGCCGAAGGGCCGGAATATTTCTCCACCTTCGGCGGCTCCAACCTGTCCTGCCGCATCGCCGCCGAAGTGCTCGACATCGTCGACGACGAGGACTTGCAGGGGAATGCGCGGCGCATGGGCGAACGGCTGCTTTCCGGCATGCGCGAGCTGGGCGGGCGCCACGAGGTGGTGGGGGACGTGCGCGGCATCGGCCTGTTCACCGGGCTCGACCTGGTCACCGACCGCGAAAGCCGCAATCCCGCGACGGACGTGGCCGACTATGTGACGAACCGGCTGCGCGACCTGCGAATCCTCGTCGGCCGCGAAGGGCCGGCCGACAACATTCTGAAGATCCGGCCGCCGCTGACCATCGGGGCCGACGATGTCGACATGCTGCTCGACCGGCTCGACTTGTGCCTGAAGGAGGCCGGCACGGCATTGCGCGCCACAAAGCCCTGAGAGCCGGCCATCCAAGCCCGTCGCCGGCTGGAACCGCCATGTGCTTCCGGCCGGATCAGACTTTCGTCGCATGACCTTGCGCGTTTCGGGCGTTGGCGCGGGAAGCTTGCGCCTCTTCTGTTGACCGGTACGACCACGCAAGTCATAGGTTTCAGCCCACAGGCGCGCCGAGAAGATTCGGGAGAACAGGCGCGGCCGCATCAGGGAGGACTTGCATGGAAGCGCTTCTCGCGCTGTCGCGGATGATTGACCGCGTCAACGAAGCCATCGGCAAATGGGTGTCGTGGCTGATCCTGGCGTCGATCCTGGTCAGTTCCATCAACGCGGTCGTGCGCAAGACGTTCAACATGTCGTCGAACGCCTGGCTGGAACTGCAATGGTATCTGTTCGGCGCCGCCTTCCTGCTGGCCGCCGCCTATACGCTCAAGCAGAACGAGCACATCCGCATCGATGTCGTCTACGGCCTGTGGTCGCGGCGCGTGCAGCACTGGATCGACCTTCTGGGCCATATCTTCTTCCTGATGCCGTTCACGCTGCTGATGGTCTACTACCTCGTGCCCTATGCGCTGCGCTCCTTCCGCAGCGGCGAGATGTCGACCAATGCCGGCGGCCTGATCATCTGGCCGGCCAAGGCGCTTTTGCTGGTCGGCTTCTTCCTGCTCGCCGTGCAGGGCATTTCCGAGATCATCAAGAAGATCGCCATCATGCGCGGCAGGATGGACGATCCCAACCCCTTCGTGTCGGCGCATGAACAGGCGGAGATCGAGGCCAAGACGCTGGCCGACGAGGTCCGTTCATGATCGAATTCATTGCGCAGAACATGGCGCCGATCATGTTCGTCTCGCTGATCTTCTTCCTGTTGATCGGCTACCCCGTCGCTTTCGCCCTTGCCGCCAACGGGCTTTTGTTCTTCTTCGTCGGCGTCGAACTGGCCCCGCTGTCGGGCGGTTCGATCAACCTGTCCTGGCCATTGCTCTATGCGCTGCCCGAACGCTTCTACGGCGGCGTCATGGCAAACGAGACGCTGCTGGCCATTCCCTTCTTCACCTTCATGGGCATCGTGCTGGAGCGCTCGGGCATGGCCGAGGACCTGCTCGACACGATCGGCCAGCTTTTCGGGCCGATCCGCGGCGGGCTTGCATATGCGGTCATCCTGGTCGGTGCGCTCCTAGCGGCGACCACCGGCGTGGTGGCCGCCTCGGTCATCGCCATGGGCCTCATCTCGCTGCCGATCATGCTGCGCTACGGCTACGACCGGCGCATCGCCTCGGGTGTCATCGCCGCCTCGGGCACGCTGGCCCAGATCATCCCGCCCTCGCTGGTGCTGATCGTGCTGGCCGACCAGCTCGGCCGCTCGGTCGGCGACATGTACAAGGGCGCGCTCATTCCCGGTCTGGTGCTGACCGGCCTCTACATGCTCTACGTGCTGGTCATGTCGATCATCCGGCCGAACTCCATGCCGGCCCTGCCGCCTGAAGCGCGCACCCTCGGCCACGGCATCACGTCGCTGGTCGTGGCGCTGCTGTTCGCCGGTGCGGTCGGCTGGGGCGCCTATCACTATCTGGAGCCCGCCCACGGCACCAATGCCGACATATTGGGCGCCACGGTGGGCGTCGTCGCCATCTATCTGGTGGCGATCGCCGACAAGGGCCTCAACATCAATATGATGTCGAAGCTCGCCCAGCAGGTGGTGATCGTGCTGATCCCGCCGCTGGCGCTGATCTTCCTCGTGCTCGGCACCATCTTCCTCGGCATCGCCACGCCGACCGAGGGCGGCGCCATGGGCGCGGTGGGTGCGCTGGTGATGGCCGCCGCCAAGGGCCGGCTCTCGCTCGACCTGATCCGGCAGGCGCTGGCCTCGACCACGCGGCTGTCGTCCTTCGTGCTGTTCATCCTGATCGGCGCGCGCGTCTTCTCGCTCACCTTCTACGGCGTCAACGGCCATCTGTGGGTGGAGCACCTGCTGGTCTCGCTGCCGGGCGGCGAACTGGGCTTCCTCATCGTCGTCTCGATCCTGGTCTTCCTGCTGGCTTTCTTCCTCGATTTCTTCGAACTGGCCTTCATCATCGTGCCGCTGCTGGCCCCGGCCGCCGAACGGCTCGGCATCGACCTGATCTGGTTCGGCGTGATCCTGGGCGTCAACATGCAGACCAGCTTCATGCACCCGCCCTTCGGCTTCGCCCTGTTCTATCTGCGCTCGGTGGCCGCGCGCGTGCCCTATATCGACAAGATCACAGGCAAGAAGATCGCGCCGGTCACAACCGGCCAGATCTACTGGGGCGCGGTGCCCTTCGTCGGCATCCAGATTCTCATGATCGCGCTGACCATCGCCTTCCCCGCAATGGTCATGCACTACAAGGGCAAGGTCGTCGATCCGGCCACGATCGAATTCAAGATGCCGGAGCTTCCCGGCCTTGGCGGCGGTTTCGGCCTGCCGCCGCTGGGCGGCGCGCCGGCTCCCGCGCCGGGAACGCCTGCGCCGGCTCCATCGACGCCCGCCCCGGCGACGCCCGCCCCGGCGACCCCGGCACCCCCCGACCTTTCGCAGCCGCCCAGCTTCAACTGAGCCTTGGGCAGGCGAATCGAAAAAAACAAAAACCCCGGAGCATCGCCCCGGGGTTTTTCGCTGTTCGGCGAGGCTGCGACGACTACAGCTTGTTGCTGCGCTGCTGGATCATCATGAAGGTATCGAAATTGTACTCGGCCACCTGCGCCCACAGATAGTGGTCCTTGCGGAAGGCGACGATGGAATCCCAGATCTTCTTGAAGTCCGCGTTGGATGCCGTCATCTCGGCATAAACCTCGTTGGCCGCGTCGAAGCAGGCCGACAGGATTTCCTGGCTGAACGGCCGCAGTTGCGCCCCGTTGGCCACCAGCGACTTCACCGCCGTCGGGTTCAGGTGGTCGTATTTCTGGAGCATGTTGGCGTCGGCCGCCTGACAGGCCGTCCGCAGCAGCGACTTGTAGGTCGCCGGCAGTTCCTCATGCTTTGCCTTGTTGAACATGAAGTGGACGGTCGGGCCGCCTTCCCACCAGCCGGGATAGTAGTAGTAGGGCGCGACCTTCTGGAAGCCGAGCTTCTCGTCGTCATAGGGGCCGACCCATTCGGCGGCGTCGATGGTGCCCTTTTCCAGCGCCGGATAGATGTCGCCGCCGGCGAGCTGCTGCGGCACCACGCCCAGCTTCTCCACCACCTTGCCGGCGAAGCCGCCGATGCGCATCTTCAGGCCCTTCATGTCCTCCAGCGTGTTGATCTCCTTGCGGAACCAGCCGCCCATCTGGGTGCCGGTGTTGCCGCCCGGCAGGCCGAACAGGCCCTGCTTGTCGAGGAACTCGTTGAACAGGTCGATGCCGCCGCCATGATATTGCCAGGCGTTGCGGCCGCGCGCGTTGAGGGCGAAGGGAACGTCGGCGCCGAGCGCCCAGGTCGGGTCTTTGCCCCAGTAATAGTAACCCACCGTGTGGGCGGCCTCGACGGTGCCGGCGCTCGTCGCGTCGGCGGCCTGCAGGCCCGGCACCAGTTCGCCGGCGGCAAAGACCTGGATCTGGAAATTGCCGTCCGTCGCCTCCGACAGCATCTTCGACAGCACTTCGGCGCCGCCATAGATGGTGTCGAGCGACTTGGGGAAGGACGACGCCATGCGCCAGGTGATCTTCGGGTTGGTCTGCGCGATTGCCGGGGCGGCAAGCGCCGCGCTTGCCGCTACGGCACCCGCGCCGGTCGTGCCGGCCTTCCTGATGAATGAACGGCGATCCATGAAGTTCCTCCCTTTTCGGATCTCGATGTCGGCCGTCCAGGCAGGACATTCAACTGGAAGTCCTTGATTTCTCACGGCGGCCGCCGGCGCAAACAATACACGCCGCCAATGTCGTGTCCAGCGTTACCGCACCGTATCGGGGACGTGGCGGCAGGCTCTGCAACTATAGTCTAAGGCCGGGAAGCGAGCATGCCCGCCAACCGGCCTGGGCGCGCGCGGTGTGCCGGTTCAGCGGATGCGCGGCAGCGAGCTGAACTGGTGGTGCGGCGGCGGCGAGGACAGGGTCCATTCCAGCGTGGTCGCGCCGTCGCCCCACGGGTTCGCCGACGCCGCGCGCTTGCGGGCGAAGGCTTCCGCCACGGCGATGAAGAACACCACCAGCCCGGCGGCCGAGATGTAGGAGCCGATCGAGGAGATGAAGTTCCAGCCGGCCATCGCGTCGGGATAGTCGGCATAGCGGCGCGGCATGCCGGACAGGCCGAGGAAATGCTGCGGGAAGAAGACGAGGTTGACGCCCACGAACATCAGCCAGAAATGCAGCCGGCCGAGCGTCTCACTCATCATGTAGCCGGTCATCTTCGGGAACCAGTAGTAGAACCCGGCGAAGATGGCGAAGGCCGCTCCCAGCGACAGCACGTAGTGGAAATGCGCCACGACGTAATAGGTATCCTGGAACAGGCGGTCGACGCCGGGGTTGGCGAGCTGGACGCCGGTCACGCCGCCGATGGTGAACAAGAGCACGAAACCGGCCGCCCACAGCATCGGCACCTTGAAGGTGATCGATCCGCCCCACATCGTCGCCAGCCACGAGAACACCTTGATGCCGGTGGGCACCGCGATGACCATCGAGGCGAAGGCGAAATAGCGCTGCGATTCGATCGAGAGGCCGACCGTGAACATATGGTGCGCCCACACCACGAAGCCGATCACGCCGATGGCGACCATGGCATAGGCCATGCCCAGATAGCCGAAGATCGGCTTCCTGGAGAAGGTCGAGATGACGTGGCTGATGATGCCGAAGCCCGGCAGGATCATGATGTAGACTTCCGGATGCCCGAAGAACCAGAACAGGTGCTGGTAGAGGATCGGGTCGCCGCCGCCGGAGGGCACGAAGAAGGTGGTGCCGAAATTGCGGTCGGTGAGCATCATGGTGATCGCCCCCGCCTGCACCGGCAGCGACAGAAGCAGCATGAAGGCGGTGACCAGCATGGCCCAGGCGAACAGCGGCATGCGGTGCAGCGTCATGCCGGGCGCGCGCATGTTGAAGATGGTGGTGATGAAGTTGATGGCGCCGAGGATCGAGGAGGCACCCGACAGGTGGATGGACAGGATGACGAGATCGACCGCCGGCCCCGGCTGCCCGGTGGAGCTGGAGAAGGGCGGATACATCGTCCAGCCGCCGCCATGGCCGGAGGCGCCCGGCGCGCCCGGCACGAACATCGACATGATGAACAGGACGAGCGAGGCCACCAGTAGCCAGAACGAGATGTTGTTCATGCGCGGGAAGGCCATGTCCGGCGCGCCGATCATGATCGGGACGAACCAGTTGCCGAAGCCGCCGATCATCGCTGGCATGATGACGAAGAAGATCATCACCAGCCCGTGGGCGGTGACGACGACGTTGTAGAGGCTGGGATCGAGGAAAATCTGCAGTCCCGGTTCCTGAAGCTCCATGCGCAGGGCGACGGAAAGGCCGGTGCCGAGAATGCCGCACAGCATCGACAGGATCAGGTAGAGCGTGCCGATGTCCTTGTGGTTGGTGGAAAACAGCCATCGGGTGACGAAGCCCTGGCCGGGCGCGGTTTCGTCATGGGTGGTGTCCGACATGCTCACTTCCTTCCTTTCTGCCGTCCCGCCTTGCGCAGGGGCTGTCTCGGAAGGGGCGGCTTGAGCCGTCGCGGTCGGGAACAGGCGCCTTGCCTGCGCAATGCGCGATCAGTCGGTGACGATCATGTCCATCGGGATGTCGTGCGGCTGCGGATAGATCGTCCTTATCCTGGCCGGCGTGTAGCCGACGCCGATGGTCAGCGGCTTGCGCGGCATGGCGGCCAGCGTCCGGTCGAAGAAGCCGCCGCCATAGCCGAGGCGATAGCGCGCCTCATCGAAGCCGACGACGGGGGCGATGACGATGTCCGGCAGCACGGCAGGGCCGCGCGACGGCACCAGGATGTTCCACACGCCGCGCTCCAGCGGGTCGCCCGGCGCCCATAGCCGGTATTCCAGCGGCCAGCCCTTCTGGATGACGACCGGCAGCGCCAGCCTGCCGCCGCGTTCGATGATGCCGATGCCCCAGTTGCGCAGGTCCGGCTCGCCGCGGAACGGCCAGTAGGTGCCGACGATGCGCCCCGCGGCCTTGCCGACGGCGGCGTCGAGCGCCTTGGCGATGCGGATGGAGCGGGCATGGCGCTGCTCCGGCTCCAGGGCCATGCGTTCGGCTATCAGGCGTTCGCGTTCGGCCTTGCGCCAGCGCATGACGTCGCTCCAGGCGTTGGAACGGCTTGGCATGGCGTGAAATTCCGGATCGAGCTCATGCATGAAGCAGGGCGGCGAAGCGTATTCCGCAGGTTCGCTTTCTGCAATTTCGCTCTGGGGATCGTCGGCCATCGTCAGCAATCCGGCTAGGGCATGATCCCGAAAAGTTGCAGGCTTTCCGGACAAGATCATGCGTCAAGAACAAGACCTGGGGCGAAATGGGTCTGCAGGGACAATCATCCCGCTCCGATTGTGTAAGCCAAGCGTGCGCGCCATTAATGCAGAAGGCAAACGGAATTAAATGCAGTATGAGTGCAAAATTATTGCACTGAAATGGAGCGCGCCATGGATATCGACCGGGCCCGGACGTTTCTGGAGATCATCCATTGCGGCAGCTTCCAGGGCGCGGCGGACCGTCTGAACGTCACCCAGACCACGGTCAGCGCCCGCATCCGCACGCTGGAGGCCGAGGTCGGCCGGCCGCTTTTCGTGCGCAACCGCACCGGCGCCAAGCTGACGCCGGCCGGCCGCGAATTCGAGCGCTATGCGCAGTCCATGGTGCAGATCTGGGAGCGGGCGCGCCACCAGCTCGCCGTTCCGGAGGGCAAGACCGGGGTCGTCGCCCTCGGCGGCGAGCTCAGCCTGTGGAACCCACTGCTGCTGGACTGGCTGGTGTGGATGCGCAAGACATGGCGCCAGACCGGCATCCGCGCCCATGTCGGCATGCCGGACCAGTTGATCGAGCAGTTGCGCACCGGCGTGCTGGACATCGCTGTGCTCTATGCGCCCCGGCTGCTGCCGGGCTTCACCGTGCGCCTGTTGCAGGAAGAGCAGCTCGTGATGGTGCGCAGCACCGCGGGCGGCGCCGAAGACGGCGATCCTCCGGATTACGTCCATGTCGACTGGGGGCCGCAATTCGCCAGCGGCAGCGGCCAGCCGGCCGGCGCCCATGGCGAGCCGGGGCTGATGGTGGGGCTCGGGCCGCTCGGCCTCAGCTACATATTGCGGACCGGCGGCAGCGGTTATTTCCGCCGTGGCGCGGCCCTGCCCCATATCGAATCGGGCGAACTGGAACTCGTCGAGGGCGCGCCGGAGTTCACCTATCCGGTCTATGCCGTCTATGCCGATGCGGGCGACGAGCGCGAGGAGATGCGGGGCGCCTTGCAGGGACTGGCGGCGGTGGTCAGGTGATGTCCTGCCTTCCCCCGCGCGCATCGTGCGCCTCGCGGGCGTGGAGCAGCGCCTCGATCACCAGTTCGCGGCCCGCGCGGCTGATGCCGATGCCCTGCGGCCGTTCCGTGGCGAGGCCGAACTCCAGCAGCCGCGCAAG
>Ga0180220_1001691_pt1 | contig 15620 bp, 18 predicted proteins | sample eDN5th37CBELigBY_FD_151335 | JGI IMG/M metagenome (GOLD analysis project Ga0180220, IMG submission 151335) | Enriched backyard soil microbial communities from Emeryville, California, USA - eDNA 5th pass 37_C BE-Lig BY (version 2) (version 2) | ecosystem: Environmental > Terrestrial > Soil >... | reverse complement strand
TTTTTACCCCCTCGAATCCTTGTTGATAACGTATAATTGCTTCTATTTTTTCCTCTATGTTAAATTTAGACATATAAAAACTGCACCTCCAATTGTTAGATATGTGTCTAACAATTGGGGTGCAGTTCAAGAGACTGTGGTTTTTTATTTCCAAGATTACAATGTAACTATGGGGAAGATGTTAGGAAAAAGGAGAGGTTGACGCAACGAAAAGAGGAATTGACTCGACCAAAGGAGAAAGACGCAATGAAAAGAGGAAATGACGCGACCAAAGGAGGAACCGACGCAACAAGGGACAAAATTGACGCAACCAAAGGAGAAAGACGCAATGAAAAGAGGAATTGACGCGACCAAAGGGGGAACCCGACGCAACAAGGGACAAAATTGACGCAACCAAGGGAGAAAGACGCAATGAAAAGAGGAATTGATGCGACCAAGGGGGAATCCGACGCAACAAGGGACAAAATTGACGCAACAAGGGACAAAATTGACGCAACAAAGGTCAAAAATAGATGGAATAAACACTAATTTTAATTTTGAAGTAATATTTTATAATTTCTTATATATTAGAGGATTACGAAACACCACTATTGAAATAGTAAGGAAAAAGTAAAGGAGATAAATTACCATGATCGTGAAAGAAAAACAGCTACCAATTAAAATCAATAAGTTAGAGGCTTTGCTGAGAAGGATATCAGAACATCATCCTAATCGTTCAAAAATAGAAAGTGAGTATATAAAAAGAATGGCTGGATATAAAGGGGAAAAGTCACTTGAATATTACCTGAGTTTTCTCGATGAAGACTATTATATCTTTCATGATTTGAGATTGAAGGGTAAGAAGCATTTTTTTCAGATTGACGTTCTCATCTTAACTTCGAAATATATACTCATAATTGAATCAAAGAATATTACAGGTACTCTTATATTTGATCAGGAATTTAGCCAGCTTATTAGAGTATTAAATGGAATAGAAGAGGGCTTTCAAGATCCTATCAATCAGGTAAAGCATCAAGAATACCAATTAAAGAAATGGCTTTTCGATCAAGCTCAACTCGAACCCGAAATCGAGTCTTTTGTCGTTATTACCAATCCGAATACAATAATTAAAGGAGTAAATGGAGATTTAGCAACTAAGTTAAAGATCATTAAAGGGTCAAATTTAATATTTGAAATAGAAAAATTAAATAAGATCAACAAGCTGAATAAAAAGATGACTCATAAACAATTATGTCTTCTATCAAAATTGCTTGTTCAACAGGACATTCCAAATAACCAAAATATTCTTAGAGAATTTAATATTGACCCAAAAGATATCTTAACAGGTATATACTGTGATAGATGCAAGAAGATGTCTATGAGTAGAACAAATGGTAAATGGTGTTGTGCACATTGTCAAAAGACATCAAAGTACGCTCATCTTCAAGCGATAAAAGACTACTATTATTTAATTGGTCCTTCAATTACGAATAAAAAATTCAGAATGTTTACTAACCTCAAATCAAGAACAACCTCATACAAACTACTATCTTCACTAAACTTTAAATCCTCTGGGACTACTAGTAGTACCATATATCATATTGAAATTTAAAACCGACTCAAAAATTTCTTCCAACCCTTGTATATTTTCCCTCCTACTGGAAAAAATGGAATGTATAAAGAATGGAGGGCTTATGAAATGAAACGAGTGATATCGTGTTTAACGTTTATAACAATGCTTCTTTCTGTAACACCTATGGCTTTAGCTAAAGAATCAACAACTGTCGAGCTTGCAGATAAAGCGAAGTCTGCTGTTTTAATTGAACGGGATACCGGAACCATTTTGTATGATAAAAACAGTGATGAAAAACTTCCTCCAGCAAGTATGACAAAGATTATGACAATGCTTCTAATTATGGAAGCGCTAGATAAAGAACAAATTAAATGGGATGAAAAAGTTCGTACAAGTGAGTATGCTGCTTCAATGGGAGGATCACAAATCTTCCTAGAGCCTGGTGAAGAAATGACTGTTGAGCAAATGCTAAAAGGAATTGCAATTGGATCAGGAAATGATGCATCTGTTGCAATGGCTGAAAAAATAGCTGGATCTGCTGAGGAATTCGTTAACATGATGAATAAAAAAGCAGATGAATTAGGCCTGAAAAATACACATTTCAAAAATCCAACAGGATTACCGGAACAAGATCATTACAGCTCTGCCCATGATATGGCCTTAATGGCAAAAGAACTATTAAAATACGAAGAAATTACGAATTTTACTGGAAAATATGAAGACTATTTACGTGAAGGAACTGATAAAAAGTTTTGGCTAGTAAATACAAATCGACTCGTCAAGTTTTATCCGGGAGTAGATGGTGTAAAAACTGGCTTTACAAATGAAGCGAAATATTGTTTAACGGCAACAGCTAAAAAAGACAATATGCGTGTTATCGCTGTTGTTTTTGGAGCAGATACACCTAAAGACCGTAATGCACAGGTTACCAAAATGCTAGATTATGCATTTAGTCAATATCAAACACATCCTTTATTTGAAAAGGATCATGTCTTATCTCAAGTAGAAGTAAGTAAGGGCAGTGAAAAAAAAGTAAGCCTAATGACATCAGAGCCAATATCAGTTCTTACGAAAAAGGGTGAAAAGGTTGATGATGTCACACAAGAGGTATTAATGAAAAAGGATATAAAGGCCCCTGTTAATAAAGGGGATGAGCTTGGGACTCTTCAATTAAAGAAAGATGGCAAAGTAATTGCAGAGAGCAGACTTGTTGCTGAGAAAGATATTGATGAAGCAAGCTGGTGGACGATGTTTAAGCGAGTTATGAGCAATTTTTCAAAGGCTGGCTAATGATGACGAAATACCACTAGTTTTGTCATTGGGCAGGAAATTAACAGCTAGATCAAGAATAGACTCTTATCCAGAATTTAAGGAGGGGTAAAACCTTGAGTCTAGCGATTGAACTTGATGTAAAAGAATCTGTACTATGTATACGACTCTCAGGTGAGCTTGATCATCATGCAGCAGAAGAATTACGCTCAAAGGTGACTGAAACTTTAGCAGCAAATCAAATTCAACATATTGTACTTAATCTTGGAGAATTATCATTTATGGATAGTTCAGGATTGGGAGTCATCTTAGGAAGATATAAGCAAATTAAAGCAACAGGTGGAGAAATGGTTGTGTGTTCGATTTCTCCATCAGTCAAGCGATTATTTGATATGTCAGGTTTATTTAAGATCATTCGATTAGAAGAAGATGAGCTTAAAGCGCTTCAGACTTTGGGGGTGGCATCATGAAAAACGAAATGAACCTTCAGTTTTCAGCGCTAAGTCAAAATGAATCGTTTGCAAGGGTAACGGTAGCTGCTTTTATTGCACAATTAGATCCAACAATGGATGAGTTAACCGAGATTAAAACAGTAGTGTCAGAGGCTGTTACGAATGCAATCATCCATGGATATGATAATGATCCAAATGGTATTGTCTATATTTCAGCTACTCTAGAGGATGGAATTGTTCAATTAACGATCCGTGATGAAGGGGTAGGTATTGTGGATGTGGAAGAGGCGAGACAACCTCTTTATACGACAAAACCTGAGCTTGAAAGATCAGGAATGGGCTTTACGATTATGGAGAATTTTATGGATGAAATAACAGTCGAATCATCTGAAGCAAAAGGAACGACAGTTAGATTGATAAAACACTTATCGAAAAGTAAAGCGCTATGCAATTAAAGGGAGACTTGCTATGGATGTGGAGGTCAAGAACGATCAATCGAATACACAGTTAAAGGATCATGAAGTTAAGGAGTTAATTCGTCGCAGTCAAGAAGGGGACCAAGAAGCACGAGACTTAATTATTCAAAAAAACATGAGGTTAGTGTGGTCTGTTGTCCAGCGTTTTTTAAATCGTGGATATGAACCTGATGACTTGTTTCAAATTGGGAGCATTGGATTACTAAAATCTGTTGATAAATTTGATTTATCTTATGATGTTAGATTTTCGACCTATGCAGTACCAATGATTATCGGTGAAATCCAACGATTTATTCGTGATGACGGTACAGTGAAAGTAAGCCGTTCTTTGAAGGAATTAGGAAATAAAATCAGACGAGCACGAGATGAATTGTCAAAAACAATGGGAAAAGTACCAACAGTTGCTGAAATTGCCTCCTATTTAGATATTGCTCCTGAGGATGTTGTACTAGCACAGGAAGCCGTTAGAGCACCTTCATCAATCCATGAAACTGTCTATGAAAATGATGGAGATCCCATTACATTGCTCGATCAAATTGCTGACAATACGGAAACAAAGTGGTTTGATAAAATTGTCTTGAAAGATGCCATTCGGGACTTAGACGAACGAGAGAGACTCATTGTTTTTCTCCGTTATTATAAAGATCAAACTCAGTCAGAGGTAGCCGACCGGCTCGGTATTTCTCAAGTACAAGTTTCAAGACTTGAGAAAAAGATATTACAGCAAATGAAAGAAAAAATGAATCAATTATAAAGTGAAATTTCTATCAGTGGGGGTCTTACTGCCCTCTAAGAGTGGGATAAAAAAGAAGAATTAATGATTATCACTCCTTAAAATTTCAAGGAGGATAATGTTTATTCTTCTTTTTTTTGTGTTCTATTTCTCCGCTTTGTCTACTACCCCTTCGTATTTTACTACGATCAACCAATGGTAATTGTTGGACTTTCTTACAGGATTGCATGATTAAAATTAAGGCAAAGCATACTACATATACAATCACAAATTTTACTTGATGCAAAGAGGTAAAAATGCTTCATCTATTACAATCATTAGGAAGTGAATCTTGATGGATAAGACGGTATATATTAGACTTCGTCACCGAATTCAAGTACATCCTAACGATGTCATCACGATTGATAAAGTTGCACTTATAGTCGGCGATAAGGAGTTGACAGAAAAGCTAAAAAAGATTGTGATTCATAAAGTCCAGCTAAGTGATAAAAATATGGTCGTCATTGATGTTATGCAGGTCATAAAAGCAATACAAAAACATGACAGCCAAATAGAAATCCAAGCATTAGGATCGAACCAAACAATTGTAGAAATCCTGTACAAAAAAAAGAGGCTATCCCCTCTTTTGTTTTGTATCGTATGGCTTTTGCTTTTTATTGGAGCAGGGTTGGCGATAATGAACTTTCACGAGGATGTAAGTATGCAGGCTGTTCATCAACGTATATACAAAATTGTGACGGGAAGAGAGAATGATCAGCCGCTCATTTTACAGATACCTTATTCAATAGGTCTAGGATTAGGAATGATTTTGTTTTTTAATCACTTATTCAAAAAAAGAATTAATGAAGAACCAAGTCCCTTAGAGGTAGAAATTTTTAATTATCAACTTGATTTAGACCAATACGTAGCGATGAACGAAAATAAAGAAAATATAAACAAGAATGATGATGATGTTAAGTAGCCTTATTCTTATAATTATCGGATTATCCGGGGGGCTTGTTGTTGGTTCAGGTTTTGTCGCATTTTTAGCCGTATTAGGAATTATTCCTAGGCTTACACAATTAACAAAAACATATCAGTTTATCCACGTTTATGAGTGGGCGATTATATTAGGTACGGTATTAGTAGGGTGGGCTAGCTTAAGGAATAGCATGCTATTTCAATCTGAGATTTGGCTTATTCCAATCGGTCTCTTTTGTGGAACTTTTATAGGAATGTTAGCGGCAGCCCTAACAGAAGTACTTAACGTTTTCCCTATTTTAGCTAAGAGAATTGGGTTAGGAGAAAAAATTATTGTTTTGTTAATGGCGATTGTCCTTGGGAAAATTATTGGTTCATTATTTCATTGGATGTATTTTGTGAATCATTAAGGAGGTAAGAGCATGGTAAAAATGAAAGAGGATTATAAGAATAAAATTAGAGATTATCAGCCAAAACCACCATATTTTATGAATTGCTTTAAGGCATTTCTAATTGGTGGATTAATTTGTTTATGTGGCCAGGGAATACAAAATTTTTATATGAACGTTTTTCACTTTTCAGAAAAAGATGCAGGAAATCCAACAGTTGCAACACTTATTTTAATATCAGCTTTACTAACAGGTTTTGGTGTTTACGATAAGATTGGGCAATTTGCAGGTGCGGGCTCAGCGGTACCTGTTACAGGGTTTGCTAACTCTATGACAAGTGCAGCAATTGAGCATAGAAGTGAAGGTCTTGTGTTAGGGGTTGCAACCAATATGTTTAAGTTAGCTGGAAGTGTGATTGTTTTTGGTGTTGTAGCTGCCTATATAGTCGGAATGATTCGTTATTTCTATGGACTAGCATTTTAAGATGGGGTGAAGAAATTGAAACTAACTGGAAAACAAACATGGCAATTTGAGAACCCATTATTTATTCATTCAAGTGGGACGGCAGTTGGTCCTAAAGAAGCGGAAGGACCACTTGGGCAATATTTTGACATAAAACATAAAGAACTTCACTGTGGAGAGGATAACTGGGAACTAGCAGAGCGAAGATTAATGGAACAAGCAGTTGAGCAATGTCTTACAAAAGGGAATAAAACAAAAGATGATATCGATTTATTTTTAGCGGGAGATTTGCTAAATCAGAACGTTACAGCTAATTATGTAGCGAGACATCTTAGTCTGCCTTTTCTCTGTATGTTCGGTGCTTGCTCAACTTCTATGGAAACAGTAGCAATTGGCGCAGCGTTAATAGATGGAGGGTTTGCTAGTCAAGTAATTGCTGCAACCAGTAGCCATAATGCAACAGCAGAGAGACAGTTCCGTTATCCGACAGAATATGGGGGACAAAAACCTGATACTGCCACCTTTACAGTAACTGGTTCAGGTGCAGTTTTGATAAACAAAGAAGTAAGTAATATTAAAATCACCTCTGCGACGATAGGGAAAGTAGCAGACTTAGGAATAAAGGATCCATTTGATATGGGTTCCGCAATGGCACCTGCAGCTGCTGATACGATTGCACAACATCTTAAAGACTTAAACAGAACCCCTGATGATTACGATCTTTTTTTAACAGGAGATTTGTCCGGTGTTGGGAGTCCAATTGTAAAAGAACTTCTAAAGGAAGAAGGCTATGATGTTCATGATAAGCATAATGATTGTGGATTAATGGTCTATCGGCCAGATCAACAAGTTTTTGCAGGTGGTAGTGGATGTGGATGTTCGGCTGTCGTGACATACGCTCATATCTTTAACGAACTAAAGGCAGGAAATTTAAAACGAGTTTTTGTTGTAGCAACAGGTGCATTGCTGAGTCCAACAATGATTCAGCAAAAAGAATCAATTCCAACAATAGCACATGGAGTTGTTTTTGAAAGAGCTGATGGGGGAGTGAGCAGCTAATGGAATATTTGTTAGCATTTGTTGTTGGAGGAGCTATTTGTGTTATTGGTCAAATATTATTAGATGTATTTAAGCTAACCCCGGCACATGTCATGAGCTCATTTGTCGTTTCAGGGGCAATATTAGATGGATTTGGTCTTTATGATAAATTAATAAAATTTGCTGGTGCTGGAGCAACAGTACCTATCACAAGTTTTGGTCACTCTCTCCTTCATGGAGCAATGGAACAAGCTAAAGAGCATGGCTTTATTGGTATAGGTATTGGTATATTTGAATTAACTTCAGCGGGTATATCGGCAGCGATTTTGTTTGCGTTCATTATGGCACTTATCTTTAAACCGAAAGGATAGGTCAACATTGTCAGAAAAAAGAAGGGTCATCATAGTTACTGATGGAGACGAATATGCTGCAAGAACAATTGAATATGTGGCAGCCAAAATAGGTGGGCGAACCATTTCCAAATCCCAAGGGAATCCTACTACTTTAAGTGGCTCCGAAATAATTGAGCTTATTCTTCAGGCTAAAAATGATCCTGTCTTTGTCATGTTTGATGATTGCGGTTTATTAGGAGAGGGGGCTGGTGAAGTGGCATTAAAATATGTTGTTGAACATCCCCGGATTGAGGTGCTGGGAATAATTGCAGTAGCGTCGAAAACACATCAGACAGAGTGGACGAGAGTTGATGTTAGCATTGACAGGTTTGGTGAATTAACCGAATACGGAGTAGATAAAAGTGGACTAAAGGACCTTGAACTTGGAAGAATAAGCGGTGATACAGTCTATTGTTTAGACCAATTAAAGGTGCCGATAGTTGTTGGAATTGGAGATATTGGAAAAATGGCAAGAAAGGACAGTGTGAAAATTGGATCTCCGGTCACAATGAAAGCTGTTGAGCTTATACTAGAAAGGAGCGGATATGATGTCAAAAACGGAAGCTAAACAGTATCCTATCTCGACAAACTTAGCGGAAAATGAACGATTTTTTACAGAACACGTTGGACTGAATACGAGCTTTGATTTAGGTGTTCGAAAATTAACTATTTTAGACTTTCAAGTAAATATGTATTATTTGAATGGACTTTGCGATACGAATTACATTACGCAAATTTTAAAGAATGTCACGTTAATTAATGATAGAGAAGTAAATCACACCAAATTCAAGGATATTTTAGAAAATAGAATTGTTAACCAATCAGTTCAAAAAATAAAAACCTTAGATGAAGCTGTTGATCAAGTTCTATCTGGGCTGATTGTTTTTCTTTTCGAAGGATCTGACTATGGATTAGTCATTGATGTAAGGAGTTATCCTGGCAGACAACCTCAAGAACCAGATACGGAGAAAATTGTTCGTGGAGCAAGGGATGGTTTTGTTGAAAATATTATTGTTAACACAGGCTTAATTCGCAGAAGGATTAGAGATGAGCGTTTGCGATATGAAATGATGAAAATTGGTGAACGTTCAAAAACAGATGTTTGTCTTGCTTACGTTAAAGATGTCGCAGATCCCGGGCTAGTTAAAACCATAAAAAAAGAGCTTGAAACAATCAAAATTGATGGAATTACGATGGCTGATAAAACCATTGAAGAATTCTTAGTTCGACAGGGCTATAATCCGTATCCTTTAGTAAGGTATACAGAAAGACCGGATGTAGCGGCTAATCACTTATTAGAGGGACATGTATTAATCATTGTGGATACATCGCCAAGTGTTATAATCACACCAACTACTTTGTTCCATCATGTCCAGCATGCTGAAGAATATCGCCAGGCTCCTGCAGTTGGAACCTTTCTTAGATGGGTTCGTTTTTTGGGAATAGTGGCATCAATATTTCTTTTACCATTATGGTTTCTATTTGTTTTAGAACCTTCATTATTACCTAAAGAAATCGCTTATATCGGTCCAAATGAAGAAAAAAATATTCCGGTCGTTATCCAAATATTTTTGGCTGATTTTGGTATTGAGTTTTTAAGAATGGCTGCAATACATACACCAACCTCACTTTCCACTGCAATGGGTTTAATAGCTGCGGCGTTGATTGGTCAAATTGCCATTGATGTTGGACTGTTTGTTCCGGAAGTTATCTTATATGTAGCAATTGCAGCAATCGGTACATTTTCAACACCAAGCTATGAATTAAGTGTGGCAAATAAAATGGCAAGGTTATGTCTGTTGATTGCAGTTGCAGCCTTTAAGTTAGAGGGCTTTGTTATTGGATGTACACTTTTTATCCTTTTACTTGCAAGAATACGATCACTAAATACTCCCTATCTATGGCCGTTTCTGCCATTTAATGCGAAGGCCTTCTGGCAAATTATCATCAGAACATCTGTACCAGGTGCTAAGCTAAGACCAAGCATTGTCCATCCTCAAAACGTAAAAAAACAACCAGATTAGGGAAAAGTGACATTGAAAGAACCCCTCTTTTATGATATTGTATGTTTAATTTCATACAGAATTTTCATAACAGACAGTTAATAGCCAGCTGGTGTTAACTGTCTTTTTCCTTGTACTATCAGAAAGTTAAATTAGGCTTTTGCCCTGGCGACAAGCCAAATTTTTCTTCGCTATACCGCTAATCGTGACTTAAATGATTGGTAAGCAAAATATATAAACGTAATAGCCTAGTTGTAGAAAGAGGGGATACATTTTGTTCTTACATGGTACTAGCAATATAAATGAAAAAGGACATTTAGAAATAGGCGGAGTTGATACCATTCAATTAGCGAAAGAGTATGGTACACCTCTTTATATTTACGATGTAGCATTAATAAGAGAACGTGCTCGAAGCTTTAAAGAGGCGTTTGAAAAAATGGGTGTTAAAGCACAAGTTGCATATGCTAGTAAAGCATTTTCATCAATTGCCATGTTTCAACTAATTGCTGAAGAAGGCTTATCATTAGATGTTGTTTCCGGCGGAGAATTATACACAGCAATTGCTTCTGGATTTCCTGCATCAAGAATTCACTTGCACGGAAACAATAAAAGCAGAGCAGAGCTTAAAATGGCATTGGACCATCAGGTAGGCTGCATCGTTGTAGATAATTTCTATGAGATCGAATTATTAGAAGAATTAGCTGCAGCATCCGATCAAAAGGTAGCTGTCCTGCTCCGTGTAACTCCTGGTGTTGAAGCACATACACATGATTATATTACAACAGGACAAGAAGATTCAAAATTTGGATTTGGTTTGTTAAATGGACAAATTGAAAAAGCAATTGAAACAGTATTGAAATCTAGTCATATTCAATTATTGGGAATTCATTGCCATATTGGTTCCCAAATATTTGATACAGCTGGATTTGTTCTTGCAGCAGAAAGAGTTTTTGAGAAAATCAAGGAATGGAAAAACCAATTTTCTTTTGTCCCAGAAGTTGTTAATCTAGGGGGAGGCTTTGGTATTCGCTATACAGCTGAAGATGAGCCGCTTCCAGCTACTTATTATGTTGAAAAAATCGTTGAAGCTGTAAAAACACAAGTTAGCGATATGGGGATTGCAATGCCTGAAATATGGATTGAACCAGGTCGCTCACTTGTAGGAGATGCGGGAACAACATTATATACAACAGGATCTACGAAATCAGTTCCTAACATTAGAGACTATGTCGCTATTGATGGTGGAATGAGTGATAATATTCGTCCAGCATTATATCAAGCAAAATATGAAGCAGTTTTAGCGAATCGTGCGTTAGAAAAGCATGATGTCCCAGTTTCAATCGCTGGAAAATGCTGTGAAAGTGGAGATATGTTAATTTGGGACTTACCATTACCAGAGGTAAAGCCAAATGATATTTTAGCTGTATTCTGTACAGGTGCATATGGCTATTCAATGGCTAATAACTATAACAGAATCCCACGACCGGCAGTAGTATTTGTTGAAAATGGTGAGGCACAACTTGTAGTGAAAAGAGAGAGTTTTGAAGATCTGATTGTTAATGACCTTCCATTACAATCAAAAGTGATCAATAAATAATGAAAAACGAGAGTAGTGGAATCCACTACTCTCGTTTAATTTTGTGCGTATTTTTGGTGTCTAGCTCCAGGCGATAGGCAGGCGCTTTGCGATTTTCTTATTAAGCTGATTGCTCATTATTCGTAAAGATGGAGATAATCGCATTCCACAAAGCTATGAAAAACTCTTTTACTTGCTCTAAGAAGGTTTGACCTTCTTCTGAATTAAGAAAATTTGAAATTTTATCTCTTGCCTGATCAAGCTGGTCACCAACTTGGTTCCAGTCAATATTAATATCCTTCATTTTATTAAATAGCTCAATTAAACTATTAATATCTTCCTCAGATAGTGTAATTCCTAATTCATTTGCTGCATTTTCAATCATTGTTCTTATTTCTGCATCTGTTTCAGGCATGCCATTTTGAGCTATCTCATCTTTGATTTTTGCCATTAGTGCGGAAGCATTTTCAGCGCCAACTTCATCACCAAGTTTTGCTGTTGTGACAAGTTCTTCATTTGCAACCTGTTTTACATCTTCTGGTATAGCTTCCTCAGAAGAAATTTCATAGGCTTTAATTAGGCCAGTTAAAGCAGCAGTACCCGATACTTCAAAAGGAGCAGTAACATAAATGGCTGCATCTTTAACACCGGCTGTCATAAGTGCATTTAAATACATTTCATCTGTTACCCAGTTGATATTTTTAGTTTTGACCTCAAGACCCGAACCTGCTTCTTCAATCGTAATGCTTGTTGATGAAATAGCTTTTGTCCCGATCGTAGCCTTAGGGATATAATCTCCTAAATATTGATGCTCTTCTTCATTAGAAACTGTAATTATTTGATCATCTTCTGTTGCATTCATTTCCTTTAAAATCGTTTGTTTTTGTTCTTCTGTTAAGTTTTCACCGAGGGTGATGATCATATCCCCAACTACCGCATCCGCATAAGTTAAGGATGGAAAAGCAATTAACAGAAAAGCAATGAAACTAAATATATATTTCTTCAATTTAATGCCTCCTTAAACAATAAAACAATGAACTCTTCACATCTATTATAGAGCTTTTTGCTAAATGTCAATACATACTAAACAGAATTTAAGAATATCTTAAGATAATTTATTTGCGATCTATTTGGTATTCCTCCCTTGAGTATAGTAGAATAGTTAAGTATTCATGTCTATTAGACGTACAAAACGTATTGGAGGTTTCATACATATGAAAAAAGCGCAAATTACAATGGAAAACGGAGATGTTATGACTTTCGAACTTTTCCAAAACGAAGCACCTGGAACAGTTGCTAACTTTGAAAAGCTTGCCAATGAAGGGTTTTATAATGGTTTGACTTTTCATCGAGTTATTCCCGGTTTCGTAGCACAAGGTGGTTGTCCACATGGAACAGGAACTGGTGGTCCTGGCTACACAATTAAATGCGAAACTCAAGGTAACCCGCATAAGCATGAAGCAGGATCACTTTCAATGGCACATGCTGGTAAGGATACAGGTGGTAGTCAATTCTTTATTGTTCACGATCCACAACCTCACTTAAACGGAGTTCATACTGTTTTTGGTAAAGTTACTGATAATCTAGAAGCGGTTTATAAAATTAAACCAAATGATGTGATGAAAGAAGTAAAAGTTTTTGAAGAATAAAATCTGATAAATAAGGACTGCCCTCGAAATGGGCGGTTCTTTTTATTTAGCGTTTGTAACGGGTTTGTTGAGTTAGAATCTTTTTATTAATAAAAAAAGTACATAAAGATTGCAACATTCACATTATACGGATAAAATATAATTTATAATTTCATATTTCGTTTTACATTCTTCGGGGCAGGGTGGAATTCCCTACCGGCGGTGATGAAGGGAAGAACCTTCTTAGTCCGTGACCCGTTAACATTGTTGTTAACGGTGGATCTAGTGAAAATCTAGAGCCGACAGTGAAAGTCTGGATGGGAGAAGAATTGCGTGAATTTTTTTTGCGGTGTATCTACGTCTTTTTTTAAAAAAAATAGACATATGGATACTCTTATTTGACATACTCAAATATCAATTTCTGACAATAACCAAGCCCCTAGTCTCTTTGACAGCGGGCTTTTTTGCTTTGCATAAAACATGCAAAGCAATGTAAACGTAAATATGACAACAATATATTAGGAAGGAGGAATAATTTTGTTTACAGGAATCATCGAAGAGATAGGCACGATTGAAAGTGTACAAAGCTCAAAAGAAGCAATTGTTTTTACAATAGGAGCGAAGCAAATTCTTAAAGATGTCTCCCTAGGAGATAGTATCTCAGTTAATGGAGTATGCTTAACAGTCACGCAATATACAGCATCTTCCTTTTCGGTTGATGTGATGCCAGAGACGGTTAGAAGTACATCATTGTCACAATTAAAAAAAGGTTCCCCGGTAAACTTAGAAAGAGCAATGGCTGCGAATGGAAGGTTTGGGGGTCATTTTGTTTCCGGTCATGTTGATGGTATAGGAAAAATCATAAAAAAACAGCAAGTGTCCAATGCAGTTTATTATGAAATTCAAGTTTCAGAAGAATTAACAAGTACATTGATTCATAAAGGTTCTATTACAGTGGATGGAATAAGTCTTACAATTTTTGGGCTGGAGGATCAAAAAGTTGTGATTTCGATTATTCCTCACACTTTAGGGGAGACCATATTAGGTACAAAAGGTGTTGGCGATATCGTTAACATTGAATGTGATTTGGTTGGGAAATATATCAAAAAATTTGTTTCTCAACAAGAAAGTCCCAAAGGCTCTTCATTGAGTAAATCGTTTTTAGAAGAAAATGGCTTCGCTTAATGTGAAAACTAGATCGTTTTCTTTGAACTATAACTGATGTATCTAAACTAATAGCCTTGAAATGAAACATATATGAAGGGAGTTATATCATGTTCCATACAATTGAAGAGGCGATAACAGATTTAAGAGAAGGTAAAGTAGTCATTGTTGTTGATGATGAGGACCGCGAAAATGAAGGGGATTTTGTTTCACTAGCAGATAGAGTGACTCCAGAAGCGATTAATTTTATGATAAAGCACGGTAGAGGGCTTGTATGCGTCCCGATAACTGAAAAGCAGGCGGCTAAATTAGATCTCTCTCCAATGGTCACTCATAATACTGATCCACATGGTACAGCTTTTACAGTTAGTGTTGATTACAAAACAAATGCAACTGGAATCAGTGCCTTTGAACGTGCAGACACAGTAAGAGCACTTTTATCTGAAGACTCAAAGCCATCAGATTTCAAGAGACCAGGTCATACTTTTCCATTAGTTGCAAAAGAAGGCGGGGTTCTCCGTCGTGCAGGTCATACTGAAGCAGCTGTAGATTTGTCTCGCCTATGTGGTGCAAAGCCTGGTGGAGTTATTTGTGAGATTATAAAAGAAGATGGCACGATGGCAAGGGTACCAGACCTGCTTGTCCTTGCTAAAGAGCTTGACTTGAAGATCATTACGATTAAAGACTTAATCAAATACCGGAATCGTAGAGAAAAATTGGTCAAAAAAGAGGTTGAAATTGATTTACCAACTGAATTTGGTTCATTTAGAGCAATTGGTTATTCGAATGCATTAGATGAAAAAGAACATATTGCTTTTGTAAAAGGAGATATTAAACCTGATGAAGAGACTTTAGTAAGAGTCCATTCAGAATGCTTAACAGGAGATGTCTTTGGATCTTACAGATGTGATTGCGGTCCTCAATTACATGCTGCTCTTTCTCAAATTGAGAAAGAGGGTAAGGGTGTGTTACTCTACATGAGACAAGAAGGTAGAGGCATTGGTCTTATTAATAAAATGAGAGCTTATAAGCTTCAAGAACAAGGGTATGATACCGTTGTAGCAAACGAAAAATTAGGTTTTGCTCCAGATTTGAGAGATTATGGCATTGGTGCACAGATTCTAAAGGACTTAGGAATTGAAAAAATGAAGCTGCTAACGAATAACCCGCGAAAAATTGCTGGACTTGAAGGATATGGCCTGACAATTGTCGACAGAGTGCCGATTGAAATGCCGGCAAGAGAAGAAAATGAGCAATACTTAAAAACAAAATATGAAAAATTAGGTCATTACCTACATTTTTAATAGAAACTTGGAGGAATAAAGGATGAAAACATTTGAAGGTCATTTAATTGGAAGTGGATTGAAAGTTGCAATCGTTGTAGCACGTTTTAATGAGTTTATTACATCTAAACTATTAGGCGGAGCTGAAGATGCGTTAAAAAGACATGGTGTTGAAGAATCAGATGTAACAGTTGCTTGGGTTCCTGGTGCATTTGAATTACCGCTTGTTGCAAAAAAATTAGC
>Ga0180220_1001690_pt1 | contig 15624 bp, 14 predicted proteins | sample eDN5th37CBELigBY_FD_151335 | JGI IMG/M metagenome (GOLD analysis project Ga0180220, IMG submission 151335) | Enriched backyard soil microbial communities from Emeryville, California, USA - eDNA 5th pass 37_C BE-Lig BY (version 2) (version 2) | ecosystem: Environmental > Terrestrial > Soil >... | reverse complement strand
TGATACATTACAAAAAACACTTTTCATTAATAGCGGAACAGAAACGAAAAGTATAGATGTAGAGAGCTTATTAAAAAAACCTTCCTATGTATTTAAGGAGCTATTAAATAACTTTAAATAAAATACTTTAACAATGTAGCTCAAGAGACGATAAAACTCTTGAGCTATAATTTTTTCATAATGAAAAAATTATTTTTTAATTGAGGAGCTAAACATGAAACTTTTATCAAACTTATTTAAAAAGGATAATAAAGAAAAAGAACAAAAATCAGAAGTAAAACCGCCAACTTTAAAGAAAAAAGACAATGACATGATAGCAACTAGGAAAGGAGAGATCGGAGAATACAAAATCGATATACAATTAGCACAGCTTCCTAAAGAGTATATGCATATATCTGATATCATGATTAAAAACGATAAAGCAAAATCAGGATTTTCACAGATTGATCATATTTTAATTACTCCTTATGGAATCTTTGTCATCGAAACAAAGAATTATCAAGGTACTATTTATGGCGGTAAGGATAGAAAAACATGGTCAGTAAATGGAAAGTTTAAGATGATGAACCCATTTATTCAAAATTTCGGACATATTCAAGCAATAAAGAATCATATCGAAGAGAAATATCATAATCTATTTATTTCTATCGTGTCATTCACTAAACGAAGCACATTCAAGATTGACGAGTTAGATTTCAGAAAAATAAGTTCTGATGAATTAATTGTTTATGATGTAGAGTTGTCTGAGTACATACAAAGAAAAGTATCCGTTCTTAAAATGCAAAATAAAGAGCCTATTTTAGAAGATAATGATAAAGAAAGGATTTATAAAGCACTGGTTAAAGCAAACATAAAAGATCAATCTATTAGAGAGCAGCATGTACAATCTTTAAAGGTAGAAGGAGATCGTGTAGAGGGAGAGGCATTGAATCAAAAACAACATGCAAAGTGCTGTGTGTGTAATAAAACTGTCTCAGATAAGGTCAAGTCATTTTGTTTGTCCAGTAAGAAGTTTAATGGGAAAATATATTGTTTTGAGCATCAGAAAACCTTAGGATAAGAGGTTGCTTTTATGTTCTTATAATTTTTTGATAACCCTCCTCAGATGAAAATAGAAGTGGGTATCTTTTTGTGCATAATTTTCAATCAGGACAGGTTTTATTGATGTACTTACTATTAAATTTTTACTTTGTCTATTGGTTATGCAATCGGTATAGTATACCTACTATGTTCACTTAAAATCATGTGAATACCCAAAACGATAACCTTTACACATTTGATATATCATGATATAACATTATGTATAGATTTATTTTTTCGAAGGTTGGTGTTTGCGTTGACAAAGCCGTTATATGAGGTTTTATATGAAAACATAAAAAATGATATCATCTCCGGGGTGTATAAAGAGGGGGACCGCGTCCCTTCCGAAAAAGAATTATCCGACCAATATGATGTAAGTAGAATTACAACAAAAAAAGCATTGGAAATGTTAGCTGGAGAAGGCTTAATCATTAGGCAGCCGGGAAGAGGTTCGTTTGTAAAACATAGCTCTGACGTCGAAGAGGAGACACCTGAAGTAGTCGAATCGTCTTCGAATAAAGAAAAGCGTGCTCCACTAATGATCGGCTTAGTGATAACGGATTTCGACGATAGTTACGGTACAGGGCTTATTTCATCCCTTGAAAAGTGTACAACTGAACATTCTTGCTTCCTCATCCTGCGCCGCTCTTTTGGAATTTCCGATATTGAAGAAAAAGCGATTCGGGAATTGGTGGAGCTTGGTGTTGATGGACTCATTGTCTTTCCTGCTCAAGCAGAATATTTTAGTGAGGAGATCTTAAAACTCGTCTTAAATAAATTTCCGTTAGTACTCGTTGATCGTCATTTAAAGGGAATTTCCACTGCATCGGTAAGTACTGATAACGTTAGTGCGGCCAGAAAAGGGACGGAATACTTGCTGGAGCTGGGTCACCGGCACATTGGCCTTCTGACTCCGCCGCCTAATGATACCACTGCTTTAGAAGATCGTATCGAAGGGTTTGTTCAGGCGCATGCTGAAAAGGGAGTTATCGTCAATCGTGACCTGTGGATAAACAGTATCACGTCAACTCTTCCAAATTCATTCAGACCTCCTAACATTAAGCGTGACATTGATAAAATAAAGCAACACCTGATAGAATATCCTGCTATAACAGCTTTATTTGCTGCGGAATATTACATTGCATTAATGGCGAATGAAGCTGTTAAGGAGCTGGGGATGCGTGTACCTGAAGATATTTCAATTATCTGTTTTGATAGTCCGCCGACACATATAGGTGAATTTCAATTAACTTACTTGGCTCAGGATCAGGAAAAGATGGGGCAAAAAGTATTTGAACTCCTGCTGAAACTTCAAAATAAAGAGGATCAAGCTGTCGTGCCAAAGCGGGTGTTGCTGGATGCTAATCTAGTAATTGGTAATTCGACTGCCCCTGTTACAGTTAAAAAATAATAGATGAATTGTGTCTTCAGAAAATTGGGGGCGCATTTTTTTATGAAATTTTGTATCAGCAATAGGGAAGAGAGTGAATAAATATTGACCGAGATGTTAGATAGATCTTGAAATAATAACTTCATTTCTACACAAAAACCTCCTGAATGTTCCTCCCATCCTTAAACCTGTTCCTCACTGTTCAAATAGATATATCATTTAGATTTACTAGAAAGAGAATTAAAAATGTTATATTTAAATGTAATATTAAATTATCTATTGACATATTATTTATATATCAATTATATTAATTGTAAGCGCTTTACCAAAAAGGAGGTGAAATACATAAATGGAAACTAATACATTACCCACATCGATGATTAACATGATGGATCATATATCGGGCCGTCTGGCAGATCGTCCAAAGCTTGCAAAGATGTTTCAGAATTGCTTTAGAAATACGATTCAAACAACGGTTAAGCGCCTAAATGATCACTCTACTTTTATTATTACAGGTGATATACCAGCCATGTGGCTGCGTGACTCGGCTGCACAAGTAAAACCATATCTTGCACTTGCTGAACATGACGAAGAAATCTCCTCAATCATAGAGGGAGTGATTAAACGTCAAATCTTTTATGTCAACATTGATCCGTACGCAAATGCATTTAATCAAGACGCTGACGGGGCAGGGCATCATGAAGATATAACGGATATGTCAGATTGGATATGGGAAAGAAAATATGAAATTGATTCGCTATGTTATCCTATTCAATTATCTTATTTATTTTGGAAGAGGACTGGGATTACGCGTCACTTTGACGAAGACTTTCTGAGGGCTGTTAAGAAGATTATTAGGGTTTGGAAAGTTGAACAACACCACGAAGAACATTCACCATATCGATTTCAACGAAAAAATTGTCCGCCATCAGACACGCTCACTCGGGACGGTTTGGGAGAACCGGTCTGTTACACGGGTATGACGTGGTCAGGATTTAGACCGAGTGATGATGCGTGTATGTATGGCTATTTAATTCCTTCCAATATGTTTGCTGTTGTTGTGCTAAACTACCTGGAAGAAATTTTAACGAGTTTCTATAAAACTAGTGACATTATTAGTAGTGTAACAGAGTTAAAGCATCAAATTCAATTAGGAATTAATGAATATGGCATTGTGGAGCATCCGAAGTATGGGAAGATCTACGTATACGAGACAGATGGTTTTGGTCATTACAATTTGATGGATGATGCCAACGTACCGAGTTTACTAGCTTTGCCATACCTGGGGTTTTGCAGTATAGAGGATGAGATCTATCAAAATACGAGAGCATTTATCTTGAGTGAAGAAAATCCTTACTATTTTGAAGGGAAGGCAGCCAAAGGGATTGGCAGTCCGCACACGCCGGATCAATACGTGTGGCATATTTCACTCGCAATCCAAGGACTTACCACAAATTCATCCGAAGAAAAAGAGGAGTTACTTAAACTCTTTGAAACGACCGATGCTGGTACTGGATATATGCACGAGGGCTTCCATGTTGATGACCCAACACAATTTACACGTAAATGGTTTTCTTGGGCTAACGCAATGTTTTGTGAGTTTATGATGAGTGTTATTGAAAGCGCTTCTAAAAATAAATGAAAGAAAAAGAGGTGGCTGGGATGAGAAAGTTTCGAGTTGGATGGATGATGCTACTGGGGTTACTGCTTAGTTTGGCATTAGCAGGCTGCAGCAGTGAAGATTCTAGTAATAATGAAAGTGGTTCAGGTGATGAAAAAGTGAAACTGACCTTCTGGGGTGACTGGACAGGTGATGGAGAAGATCAGTTTAACCATATGGTTGATAAGTTCAACGAATCTCAAGACCGTATTGAAGTAGAATACGTGATTCAAGAAGATTTGATTACGAAATTTATGACTGGTATTACGTCTGGTCAAGTTCCTGACGTGTTGCTTTGGGATCGTTGGAGAACATCGCTTTATGCACCAAAAGGCGTGCTGCATCCAATTAACGAATATATGGAAGCAGACGGCATATCCGAGGGGGATTTCTACGAGGAAGCATTAAAGGAATTAAGCTATGATGATAACTTATATGGTCTTCCGTTAACAGTTGATACACGTGCCTTGTTCTATAATAAAGACCATTTTGAAGAAGCTGGCCTTGAGCCTCCGACAACATGGGAAGAGCTTCGTGAAGCAGCGAAAAAGCTTACGATAAAAAATGGTAACGACTTTGAACGGGTAGGATTCTCTTTAAATGACCTGGGATTATTTAATATGTGGCTTCAACAGGCTGGTGGTCAAATGTTGACAGATGATTTATCATCAACAGCTTACAATAGTGAAGCAGGCTTAGAGGTACTTGAATACTGGAATCAATTGCTATTTGAAGATCAAGTCTATAAGACAGGATTTGACAAAGGGCTTGAAGGTGCACAGCATCCGTTCGTAACTGGAAAATCATCAATGCATTTCACGGGACCTTGGGATTTACGCACGTATGAGCAATACAGTGATCAGTTAAATTACGGGGTTGTTCCACCGCCGGCAGGTCCGAATGGTGACAAAGGTGCGGTTATGGGTGGCTTTGGTTTAGCTGTGCCGGAAGCTTCTGAGAAGAAAGAAGCAGCATGGGAGTTCATTAAATGGTGGTTAGCAGAACCGGAAAATGCGCTTGAGTGGGGGAAAACAAGCTTAAACATTCCTGGTAACAAAGTCGCGCTTGAGGATCCGTTCTTTCAAGACGATCCATTCTGGAAGCCATTCATCGATTCATTAGAATTTGCTAAAATTCGTCCAGTCCATCCGGGTTATTCTGTTGCTGAGGTAGACGCATTAATTCCGAATCTCGAAAAATTCGTGTTGCAGGAGCAATCAGCAGAGGAGACATTAGAAAAAGCCCAAAAAGAGGGAGATAGGATGCTTAAGGAAAATGAAGTTAAATAAGATAAACAGTGCCCATGAGAGTTCACTCTCTCTTGGCACTGTTCCTAAAAAAAGTTCCTTTAATCGATATCAATCGCGGGCAGCGTATTTCTTAATTGCACCTACACTCATTTTATTTGTCGTGTTTATGGTGATTCCAATAGGGATGGCTATTTTCTTGAGCTTTACCAATTATGACATTATCAGCTCGATGGAATTTGTAGGCCTCGATAACTTTAAACGACTAATCGATGATGCGATTCTTTGGCAGACGTTCCGTAATGTAGGCGTGTTAACACTGTTTTTTGTGCCGCTTATGATCATTATTTCATTGCTCTTGGCCGTTTTGGTCACCCAGCCATTTCGCGGTGTCACACTGTTCCGTCTCGCTTTTTATATACCGACGGTAACATCAGCAGTGGCCGCCTCAATCGTTTGGTTATGGATGTTGAACTCAGAATACGGGTTAATCAATCAGATGCTTAGCTATGTCGGTATTGCAGGCCCTGCTTGGCTTTCAGAATCAGGACCGGCGATGGCTTCGGTTATTGCCGTAACGCTTTGGCTGGGAGTCGGCGGTAACATGATCATTTACATGGCTGGCATAAAAGGAATTCCAACGCAGCTCTATGAAGCAGCACGGATTGATGGGGCATCTTCCTTTAAACAGCTCATTTACATTACATTTCCAATGCTGCGCCCAACGACTTTGTTAGTAAGTACGATGACGATTATCGGTGCCCTGCAAATTTTTGACCAGGCGTACGTGTTAACACAAGGTGGACCGGCCAATTCAACGAAAACGATCGTGTACCACATTTATACGACTGGTTTTGAACAGCTGCAAATGGGCTATGCATCGGCACAGGCGCTTGTGCTGACCATAACCATTTTAATTTTTACAGCCATCAACTTTAAGATTAATCACAGTAAGGATCAATAGAAGGGAGGACCTGAAATGAAGAAAAGTGAAAATCTAAAAAAGCTGATCTTTTATATCATCAGTTCGGCAATTGCTGTCATTATGGTGATGCCATTTATATGGAGCTTATTGACATCAATAAAGCCGGATACAGAGATCTTCCGGATTCCTCTGCAGTGGCTTCCTTCGACGATCACCTTTGATCAATATATCGAAGCATTTGAATCAGTGCCGTTCGCGCGTTACTTGTTTAACTCACTTTATCTAGCTGTAATGGGAGTGTTCTTTAACCTTTTATTCGGTTCAATGAGTGGTTACGCGTTTGCAAAGCTGAAATTTAAAGGAAGAAAAGTCATTTTTGCCGTATTACTGGCGGCCATGATGATCCCCGGTGTCGTTGTCATGATTCCGCAATATATTGTTCTAAACAATATGCCGCTAATGGGTGGAAATGATATCTTTGGCCAAGGTGGACACGGATTGTTGAACAACTTTTGGGCGGTTATTCTTCCTGGTGCGGCCGGTTCGTTCGCGGTTTTCTTTATGCGACAGTTTTTCTTAACGTTGCCGGATGAATATATGGAATCAGCACGTATTGATGGCTGCAGTGAGTTTCGGATTTATTGGAATCTTTACTTACCGCTGACAAAACCCGCATTAGCGACACTTGGGATTTTTACGTTCCAAGCAGGCTGGAACAGTTTCCTGTGGCCGTTAATCGTTTTAAATGACCGGTCGTTATACACCGTGCAAATAGGCCTTCAGGCATTTACATTTGATAAACAAACAGCATACGGCCCGATGATGGCAGCAACGATTATCATTATCTTACCTATCATTGCGCTATTCATGTACTTACAAAAATACTTTATTGACGGTGCAAACTTCTCTGGTATCAAAAGCTAAAAACGGTAGAGGGTGGATACGATGTACAAATGGATGGAATGGATCGCGAAGGCAGCTGGATTGAATATGTTATGGATCTTGTTCACATTATGCGGATTTGGTTTCTTCGGCTTATTCCCGGCAACCGTCGCCTTGTTAATGGTGACACGGGATGTAAAAGGAGGAAATCAAAAAGGGATGCTCGCATCTTTCCTGACCTACTATGTAGAAAACTTCCTCAAGGCGAACGCTTATGGCTATTTGATCGCAATTGTTAATATAGCCTTGATTTCACTTGCAATCCAATCTGTTCATTTCTCATTATTCATTGCCGTACCGATTTTTGTAATAACGGTGCTGATTTTCATTATATCCCTCTATCTGTTACCTGTATTTACGTATTTTCATGCGTCGTTTTTGAACCATCTGAAGCTTGCGTCCGTGATTGCATTAGGGCACCCTGTCGTATCATTTGTGTTATTTTCTCTATTTGCGGTCAATTTTGGAGTAATCTTTTATTCTCGTATTTTGATTGCATTTCCAATCTTGTTTTTATTCTTTATGGTCAGCGTTTCTGCCTATGTTGTGATGGTCGTATTATTGCCGGTGTTTAGGAAGTATGGACGGCTTGAGGCAGAGGAAGCAGCTACCAATAACCAGGTATCAGAAGTCTAATAGTATCATATATCGAGTGAATTGAAAGCGTTTTATATCATTTATAAAAAAGGAGTGACTTTATGCTTACTAATTGGCGTAGAATGTCAGTTTTCCCGGCAGTCCTATTCATGATTTTCTCATTACTCGCAACAACTGTTTTTAATTCCGAGCAGGTTGAAGCTGCAAGCTCATGGAGCGAGGAGTATGATGCAGCACAAGGAAGGTTGCATAACGTTGGAACAGAAAACTCAGAAGCAGGCTATTTCGGTGAAGGCTATGTTGCCGGATGGAACAGAGATGGCCAAATAGTCGATATTGAAGTGAACGTACCAAGTGATGGCAGCTACACACTGGTGTTTAAATATGCTGGTGGTGCCGGCTCTGCTACCCGTTATCTTGAAGTAAATGGGGAAGAGGTTGTCGACCAAGTACGTTTTTCTGGAACAGGAAGCTGGGGTGCCTGGCAGACTGCGAACGTAAACAACATCAGTCTGAAAGAAGGCACAAATACTATAACACTTGGTTTTGATTCTGCGAGAGGCAGTACGAACTGGCTTAATTATGACAGCCTGCTTGTGAAAGAACCAAGTGAAGCAGAGCTAGTAGCATGGGGATTAACAGAAGAAGCGGAGCAGGCTCAAACATCGCTCACTGAAAACTTCTGGAACAACGAAAGAAACATGTTCAATAACCAATATCCTGATAGTGAGAATAATGACCGATTTCATTACTGGTGGCAGGCACATGGAATTGACACGCTAATTGACGGCTATGAGCGAACAGGTAACAAAGCCTATCTCGACAAAGCAGAAGCTTTATACGAAGGTGTCAAAACACGTAACGGCGGTGAGATCCGTAATGACTTTTACGATGACATGCTCTGGATGGCCCTTGCTCTTCAACGTCTGCACGGCTATACCGATAATCCAGAGCATGTGCAAGCAGTGTTTACACTTTGGGAGGATATCAAAACTGGCTGGAGTGAGGAATTTGGCGGAGGAATCGCATGGAACAAATTCCAGCTTGATTACAAAAATACGCCATCAAACGCACCAGCCGTCATTCTTGCTGTCCGCTTATTTGAGCAATATGGCAAGGAAGAGGACTTAGCATGGGCAAAGAAAATCTACAATTGGCATCAAGAAACGTTAGTGGATCCTGCAAGCGGCTTAGTATGGGACGGAATTAACCGAACCGGTGATGGAAATATCGATAAAGGCTGGGAATTCACGTATAACCAAGGTGTCTATATTGGTGCATCGGTTGAGCTTTTTAAGTTAACAGGTGATCAACAATATCTTAATGCTGCCATTCAAACGGCTGAAACGACAAAAGCACGATTCTCCAATCACAACGGTATCATCTATGAGGGTGGCTCAGGTGATGGTGGATTATTTAAAGGGATCCTCGTTCGTTACGTAACAGAGCTAGTGAAAGCAGACGAATCGCAAGTTGAATTGGCGGAATGGATTGTTAGTAACGCTAAAAGTGTTTGGAATCAAACAAAGGAAGAGCCGGAAATTTTATTTGGTTCATCATGGGAAGGTGCGATTAATAACCCTGTCGAGCTTAGTCAACAACTAAGCGGCGTCATGCTGATGGAGCACGCAGCAGAACTCGAGCCAATTTTGTTTGACAATGTGTGTAAGCTGTTAGCGGTTGAGGTGAATGCTTATGCGGCAGTTGGTGATTTGGAAAAATCCCTAGCAAAAAAACTAAGCAATCACGTCAAACAGGTGGAGCACCATCTAGGTATAGAGAACTTTGAGCAAGCACTTAAGCATTTGGAAGACTTTGAAAAGCAATTACAAAAAGGTAATCAAGAGGGTCAAGTTAACGATGTGGCCAATGAACAACTACAACAATTAGTAGACAGAATATTGAAATGATGATTGAAGGATAGACAATGACATCAAAAGCTAGGAAAAGGAGTGAGACGGTTGGAAACGATTCGAATTGGATTTATCGGGACAGGTGGAATGGCGCAGGTCCATGCAGATCAGCTGCTTGAACTGGAAAATGTAGAAATTACAGCGATAACGGATGTGAGCACCAAAGCAAGGGAGCGATTTATTGAAAAAGCAGGTCTGGAAAATGTACAGCAATTTACAGAGTACCGCGACATGCTCGACCAAGCAGCATTTGATGGAGTAGTCATCTGCTCGCCACATACGCTGCACTTTGAACAAGCAACAGCGGTGTTGGAGAAGGGCTTGCACGTGTTAATTGAAAAGCCGATGACGTGCTCATCGCATGAGGCAGAGCAATTAATTGAAACGGCCAAGCGAACAGGAAAGATCATGCAGGTGTCATACCAACGCCATTTTCAGCCAGAATTTATTTATATTCATGATGCAATCGCCGCTGGAAAAATCGGAAAGATTACATCTGTTACGGCTTCGTTGTACCAGCAATGGTGGCGCGGTTCAAATGACACGTATTCATGGCGCAAGGACCCCAAATTATCTGGCGGCGGTTTTTTGATGGACTCCGGCAGCCATATTATTGATGTTTTGCTTTGGACGACAGGCTTAACGCCAGTTGAAGTAACGGCACAGCTTTCACAGCAGGGGGCACCTGTAGAAATTGATACGTTTACATCCATTCGGTTTAAAGAAGGTGCGGTTGCCGGTTTGAACCTTGTCGGTTATTCACCAGCTTGGCATGAAACATACGTTTTTTGCGGGGAAAAAGGAGCGATTTTTTATGATAATGATAAAATAACACTCCATCTCTCTGATGAAGAGCCGATTGTTCCTGAATTACCAAAGGCGACAACAAATCAAGACAAAAGCTTTATAGACGCGATCCGTGGTAAACACGTTGTACAGGTGCCAGGTGAATTTGCGCTCAAGGTTGTGAAGTTTTCGGAAATGGTTTATGAATCAGCTGGCTACAAGCCTTACTAAAGGGGGAAAAGAACACATATGAATTTTCAAATCGGAATGCGGATTCCGCCGAAAATCGGTGCAGAAGGAATTGAAAAAGTTGCAAGTTGGGCAGCGAAAGGCGAATTAGACACACTTGATGTCCCTAAATTGACACCAGAAGTAAAAGAGGTCTGTGAAAACGCGGGTGTTGGGATAGGAACTGTTGATGTTAGCCAGGTTGGCCAGCTTTTCAGTATTGATGAAAAGCGCCGTGCCGCTGCAGTGGATAGTGTGAAAACTCAGATGACAGATATCGCAGCATTAGGCGGCAGAGTGCTGTTTATGTGTCTCGTTCCTGAGGATCACACACTCCCACGAAAAGATTCTTTCGGGATTTGGAAAGAAACGTTTCCTGAAATTATTCAACATGCTGAGCAAAACGGATTATCCATTGCTATCGAAGGCTGGCCAGGGCCTGCACCCTATTATCCAACGCTGGGCTGTACACCGGAAACCTTGAGGGCAATGTTCAACGCAATCCCTTCGAAACACTTTGGGATAACGTACGACCCATCACATTTGGTTCGATTAGGCATTGACTATATCCGCGTGTTAACCGAGTTCGGGGAACGGGTCAATCACTGCCACGGCAAGGACACTGAGATTTTAACAGATGAGCTGTATGAGTGTGGTATACTGCAGTCGACTTTCTCGGAAAAATATTTGTTTTCAGAAGGGTCATGGCGTTACACAATTCCAGGACACGGGGAAGTTAACTGGGGAAAAGTTGCTGTCCGCTTACAACAGCTTGGATATAAAGGACCGATTAGCATTGAACTAGAGGATCATCGCTATTGGGGATCACTGGAGGCGGAGCAGCAAGGTATCGTGAAAGCTGCCGAGCATTTGCGCCGGTACTTTAAATAATAGAACTCTGCCTTAAGCACTGTATTTTGAATGGAATCTTTTTTAGCTGCTTGCATACACATAGAGTTCTTGTGATTTTTTTCGTATGATATTCAGCTGAGGAAGCCTTTTTTCCTGCAGAAACAGTGGCTCAAGCAAGCCCCGGTAGTAAACGGTTTTAATGAACAATAAGGATAGATGGTCTTCAGCGGAAAGCAAAGTGTATGCAAGCTGTGGTATCAGGGTAAATGAGCTTTCAATCATTTTGCGAGGGGTGAAGCAATGGGCGAGAAAGTTCGAGTTGGCATAATCGGTTACGGGTTTGCATCGAGGACGTTTCATGCACCCGTCATCTCAACTGTACCCAATTTACAGCTAACAAAAATCGTCCAGGGCAGCATCACGAGCGCGAATGAGCGGTATCCGGAGGTAGAGGTCGTCGATCATGTCGACGCCCTCTATCAGGATGATACGATTGATTTGATCGTGGTGACAACGCCGAGCACTAACCACGTGAAATTTGTTCGTGACGCGCTGCTCGCTGGAAAACACGTTGTGGTGGAAAAGCCGTTTACGACTACTTCGGCTGAGGCAGTTGAATTAACAGAGTTGGCAAAGAAACTGGAAAAGTTTTGAGCGTCTTCCACAACCGCCGTTGGGATGGCGACTTTATGACGTTGCGAAATCTCGTAGCTGGCGGAATGCTTGGCGATGTAAAAGAAGCTGTGTTTCGATGGGACCGGTATATCCCGGAAGCGAACCCGGATAAATGGCGTGACAGCAGTGAACTTGGCTCTGGGGTACTTTATGATCTTGGCGTGCACTTTTTTGATCAAGTACTTTGTCTGTTTGGAAAGCCAGATCAAATCCGTGCTGATGTCCGGACATTGAGGGCAGGTACAGAAGCGGATGATTACTTTGATGTAACGCTGGTGTTTCAGCGTGGCTTAAACGTTACAGTGAAATCCACTGTTCTGGCCCGGGAGCCTGGTCCACGCTATGTTGTGCATGGAACAAAGGGTTCGTTTGTGAAATATGGCGGGGATCCGCAGGAAGCAGCGTTAATAGCAGGACGGACACCTGCTGAAAACGGCTGGGGCAAGGAATCAAGAGAGGCATGGGGTACGCTGAATACAATGGTGAATAATCTCCATATCGTAGGTAAGGTTGAAACGATGGAAGGTGCTTACCAAGCGTACTATCAAAATATATATGATGCCATTACTGGTCGAGCAGAGCTGATTGTAAAGCCGGAGGAGGCGGGGATGGCGATTAAGTTGATTGAATTGGCGCTTGTGAGCAGTCGTGAGGGACGGACGGTTGATGTGGAGTAACAATTTTACTGTAAAGAATCGGTTGTGGTTTCAGGAAAAGAACATAAAAATCTTGTGGCAGCGTGAAATTTAGTCGTTTCATGATGCTCAATTGCAACCGAAAATGATGTCATAAACAACCATTCATATAAGAAAATTACGTAACTATCTATCTCATAAAAAAAGTTTTTACAAAAGGGTGAAACAATTGCGTGATTTTAAATTGTCTTTAAATGCCTCGACACTTTTTCCGTTTGATCTAAATGTAATCAACCAAATCAATGTAGCAGCAAGCGCAGGGTATGATGGTATTGAGCTATGGGTGAGGGATATCCAAAACTATCTTGAAATGGTCGGATCAATAAAAGAGTTAACAAAATGCATCGATAAGAGCGGAATCGAAGTAGTCAACGCAATTACTTTTTTTAAATGGTCAGATGCAAATGAGGCGACGCGACGACAGGGGCTCAAAGAAGCGGAACAAGAAATGGCGCTTCTAAAGGAAATTGGATGTAAAGCTGTTGCAGCACCGCCAATCGGAAACGTGGCGGATTTACCTTTACAAACAATTGCTGAGCATTTCAGGGAATTAACAGTACTCGCCGATCGAATCGGAATTGACGTTTACCTCGAATTCTGGGGAAAAGCTCCCAAACTAAAGACGCTAAGTGAAGCGATGTTTGTCGCACTTGAAAGCGGTCTTTCAGATGTAAAGTTGTTAATCGATCCGTTCCATATGTATACGGGCGGAAGCAGTTTTAATGGACTTGCTTATCTTAAACAAGAACACATCGGGATTTTTCATGTGAACGATTATCCAGCCTATCCGCCACGGGATGAAGTCACTGATACGGAGCGGGTATTTCCAGGTGATGGGATCGCACCGTCAGCACAGGTGGCGAATTACTTAGAGAAAATGAACTACAAAGGTTATTTGTCATTGGAGCTGTTTATTGAAAACTACCGAAATCAATCTGCTTTAGAAGTCGCCCGGCATGGGTTGGAAAAAATGAAGCTGACGTATTTACGATAAATCGCAAAGGTACCCCTATAAGTGTGAAGTACCCGCTAAAAGATAGGATCCTACTGAAGCATAGTCAAATTTAATCAAATGGGTTGGATGTATAATCACCTTACCAATTAATGAGGAGGACAAAATGAACACAGCCAACAAAACAACGAAATGGGCAGCCCGAGCGCAAGAAGCGTTTAACAGTTTGCTGCAAAATTACTGGAATCATCATTTAAATATGTTTAACAATCATTACCCAAATCCAAATAACCGCTGTAATTTGACGTTTCATTACTGGTGGTATGCGCATGCAATTGATAGTTTAGTAGACGCATATAGTCGGACAAATGATGAGGAGATTACAGTATATATTGAAAAAGAATATAATGGGCTTGTGTTCCGAAACGGTGGACAGCCGACAAATCTTTTATACGATGATATGGAATGGTTGGCACTTGCATTACTTCGTGCCTATCAAGCTACGAAAAACGGTGCTTATTTAAAAGATGTTCAAATTCTCTGGGAAGATATTAAGACGGGATATAATGACCAAATGGGTGGCGGGATTGCCTGGCATAAAGACCAGCTAGGTTATAAAAATACACCAGCAAATGGTCCGGCGATCATTTTGGCGGCTCGATTATATAAAGAGTTTGGAAACGAAGCAGACCTCAAATTCGCAAAAGACATCTTTACTTGGCTGGATGATTATCTAGTCGATAAAGAAACCGGCTTTGTCATGGACGGGATTAACCGCCTTGGTGATGGTCAGATCGATACCGACTGGGAATTCACGTATTGCCAGGGAGTGTATGTTGGTGGAGCAGTTGAGATGTACCGGATTACAAACGACGACCAATACTTAGAAAAAGCACTAAAGACCGCCCTTTTTGCAATCGAAAAATTACACGACCAAACGCATAACGTATTGAAAAGTGAAGGTAACGGTGATGGTGGTTTGTTTAAAGGCATTATGGTTCGTTATTTTACCGAGTTAATGGCAACAGAACCGGAAAAAACGAAAGCAATCCGCGCTTATTTTGAGAATAATGCGGAAATACTTTGGCAGCATGGTACAAACTCAGATAAAACTATTTTCAATCATCTTTGGAGCGAGGAACCCGACTTAACAGAAGGTATTGATTTAAGCATCCAGCTGAGCGGTGTATTCCTATATGAAAGTTTGGCAAAGCTTGAACGGCAAGGAATGAATAAGAGTTGAAAGTGAATTTTGTAAAGATATAGTACAAATATCACCTATTGTGAAGGATATCATCAATTCATAGGTGAATTTTCAAATAGAAAGGTATGGGAAGGAATCCCGTGCCTTTTTTTGTTTTTAAGACTTAGTTTAATTAGAGCTTGAAATCTTATATTAATATGAGAAATAGAAAAAAGTTGATTAATATTGTGGATAAATAGGTAGAAGAACTGCTTTCGAGGGGATGAACCGAGCTGCCAGCAGAAAGGTTTTTGACCTCTTCCCAACATAATTATAACACGTAAAAAACCGTTAAAATAGACTTTTTCTTCCCCTTAACCACTGCTAAAATCAGAGAGCATGAACGAATAGGGGGAGATGTAGAATGAGTTCTTTGGTTCTCGATTTTCAGGAGATCAAAAAATCACAGCTAATGCTCGTTGGTGGTAAAGGCTTAAAT
>Ga0180220_1001689_pt1 | contig 15629 bp, 13 predicted proteins | sample eDN5th37CBELigBY_FD_151335 | JGI IMG/M metagenome (GOLD analysis project Ga0180220, IMG submission 151335) | Enriched backyard soil microbial communities from Emeryville, California, USA - eDNA 5th pass 37_C BE-Lig BY (version 2) (version 2) | ecosystem: Environmental > Terrestrial > Soil >... | reverse complement strand
TGATGTCCAGAAAGGCCTCGCGCTCCGCAGCAAGATAAAGCTCGAAGAATCGCTGGCGGACATCGAAGCGGCGATTCAGGCGCTCGGCAAGAAGCCCATAGGCATCATCGGCTATTGCTGGGGCGGAACACTGGCGTGGCAGGCGGCCTGCAAGCTGGATGGCCTGCGCGCAGCCGTCTGCTGGTACGGGGGCGGAATCGCGGAAGCCCGCTCGCAGAGCGCCAAGGCGCCCGTCCAGATGCACTTCGGCGATCAAGACGGTTCCATTCCCATGAGCGATGTCGAGGCGATCAAGAAAGCCCAGCCGGCGGTCGAAATCCATGTCTACAAAGGCGTGGGCCACGGCTTCGGCTGCGATCATCGCGGGTCCTACGACGAAGAAGCCTATAAGCTCGCCCGCAAGCGCTCGCTGGATTTCTTCTCCAAGAACCTGGCTTGAGTCTTTAAAGGCCGCCGTGCAAAAGCGCAAGCAAAAGGGGCGTGCAGACGCCCTTTGCTTCTTCAGCCCGCTACTTGGCTAGGATCCGGGCGACGCCCGGGCCATCACCGCGGCGGCCCGCTGTGCTTGCATGCCGAAGGCCGCGCTCCGCTAGCGGCCATTCGCCAAAGCCGCCTCGACCGCGATGCCCACGTCCGTCGTATTCGCACGGCCGCCCAGATCCGGCGTCGTCACTTTCCCTTCTTCCAGCACCGTCTCGATTGCGCTCACAATGGCGTCGTGGGCGCCTCGATAATTCGGCGCTTTGTTCCCAAGGAAATCCAGCATCATGGCGCCCGACCAGATCATCGCTATCGGGTTGGCTATGTTTTTCCCGTAGATATCCGGCGCGGATCCATGCACCGGCTCGAACAGAGAAGGATACACGCGCTCGGGATTCAGATTGGCCGACGGAGCGATGCCTATGGTCCCGGTGCAGGCGGGCCCCAGATCCGACAGGATATCGCCAAAAAGATTGGACGCCACCACCACGTCGAAGCGCTGGGGATTCAGGACAAAATGCGCCGACAATATATCGATATGGTATTTATCCCAGCGAACATCCGGATAGGCCTGCGCCATTTTTTCCACGCGCTGATCCCAATAAGGCATGCTTATCGAGATCCCGTTGGATTTGGTCGCCGAGGTCAAATGCTTTTTGGGGCGGCTTTGCGCCAGATCGAAGGCATATTTAAGTATGCGGTCCACGCCCTTCCTGGAGAAAACCGCCTCTTGCAATGCAAACTCGCGCTCCGTTCCTTCGAACACCAAGCCGCCCACCGCGGAATATTCGCCTTCGGAGTTTTCGCGGACGACGTAGAAATCAATGTCGCCCGGCTTGCGGCCCGCCAAGGGGCATGGAACCCCCTTCATCAAGCGCACGGGACGCAAGTTCACGTACTCATCGAAACACCGGCGAAACTGTATCAAGGAACCCCACAGCGAAATGTGGTCGGGGACGGTTTCAGGCCAGCCCACAGCGCCGAAATAGATGGCGTCAAACCCGCGCAGCCGCTCGTACCAATCGCTGGGCATCATCTGGCCGTGCACCGCGTAATAGTCGCAGCTCGCCCATTCGAATTCCTCGAACGCAAGCTGGATATCGTATTTTTTTGCCGCGGCTTTCAATACGCGCAGCCCTTCCGGCATTACCTCTTTACCGATCCCATCACCAGGGATCACAGCGATCTTGTGCATTTCAACCTTCTTATGGCTGTTGTTCTGGACGTGAGCGGATGATACTATCCGGCGCAGAGAACATAATTGGCGATTTCGTTAAATCACAAGACACGCGTCATGAACAATCATCCTTTGCTTGAAGATTTACGCCTGTTCTGCCTTGTTGCGCGCAATCGCAGCTTCGTGGCGACCGCCACCGAGCTGGGCGTATCCCCCGCTTATGTCAGCAAAAGAATAGCCATCCTCGAAGGGTCGCTGAAAACCAAACTGCTGCACAGGACCACCCGCCGCGTCGCGATCACCGATGACGGGTCGACCATCTATGAATGGTCTCAGCGCATCCTCGAAGATGTCGACCAGATGACCGAAATGGTCCTTACCACCAAAAGCACGCCGAAAGGCTTGCTCAGGATTTCCACCAGCTCCGGCTTCGGCCGCAATCATGTAGGGCCCGCGCTGTCGCAGCTCGCCAAAAAATACCCCCACATGGAAATACAGCTCGAGCTATTGGACAGGCCCGTGGATTTGATCGGGGAAGGCTTCGACCTGGACATCAGGGTCGGCACCGTCACCGAGTCGAACTTGATCGCCAAGCATATCGCCACGAACTACCGCATCCTGACCGCATCGCCCGCTTATGTGGCGCGCCATGGCCAACCCTCTTCATTCGCCGACCTGCTCAACCATCGATGCATCATCATACGCGAGCGCGATCAGTCATCGAGCATGTGGCGCCTGAAAGGGCCCAACGGACCGGTAAGCCTCAAAGTGGGGGGCTCGCTATCGACAAACAACGGGGAAGTCGCCCACAAATGGGCGATAGACGGGCATGGCATTCTCTTGCGTTCCATATGGGATGTAAAGGCCAACCTCGACTCGGGGAAGCTGGTCAGAATCCTCCCCGAGTACTCGCAAGAAGCCAATGTCTGGGCCGTCTATACCTCGCGCCTCAGCAGCTCGGCGAAAGTCAGGGTATGCGTGCAGTTCCTGGAAAAATGGCTGAATGCCGGCGCCGATAGTCAGAGCTAAGCTCGAACCAAGGCTGAGTCGCTTCATGATTTTATTAAGGTTTTGCACCATGCTGGCCTTATTACTGAAAGTACGAGGCGAAAACGCCCGGCTAATCCACGCAGCCAATAATAAGAGGTCTGATATACAGCAGCAAAGTGTAGCTGCGGGATAGCGAAACGACTTCACGCTTTCAAGTCGCATGGCTCCCCACAGAATGCGCAAGCCCTCCACCCCATCTGCAGCTACAGAAAGCATTAGAGGCCGCATATCGCCTGTCACTGCAGCAATGAGCGCGAGCCGTTGAATAGTGGCGTAAGCGGGATGTATAAACCCTGCTTCCCTTTTTCTATCCTTCTGTTCCTCATGCTGGAACAGTAGCGTTTTTATTTATCATTAGCACAAAGCCAGCCATTGTGGCGCCACCCACAGGTTAGTAGACTGGGCCGTCACCTGTACCGTTCTGAAACAAAGGCGAATAGCAATGCACAAAGCGATCACGCCCAACGAGGCACGCCGCATTAAGGTAGGCACCGACATCGGTGGAACCTTTACTGACTTTGTCGCAATTGATGAATCTAGCGGAAAAATCTGGCTGGAAAAGACCCTGACCACGCCAAAAGATCCGTCCGAGGGCGTCTTCAATGGGTTGGCCCGATTCGAACATCAAGCCGGCTTAAGCCTGCGGGAATACGAAACTCTGGTTCATGGAACAACGCTAGTCATCAATGCATTGATTGAACGAAAAGGGGAAAAAACAGCCCTTATAACAACTGCCGGCTTCCGTGACATACTTGAGATGAGAGACGAGCTTAGATATGACGTCTATGATTTGCAGATTGAATTCCCTGCGCCTCTCATCCCGCGGAAATATCGGTACGAAATTGAAGAACGCGTCAGTGCTGATGGTCGGCTGCTGAAAGCAATTAAAAAACAGGAAGTATTGAAGCTGATAAGCGCCATTCGCGAAGCCGAAATACGGACCGTTGCGATCTGCCTGCTGAACTCTTACGCGAACAATGAGAACGAAAGAACGCTCGCCGCGCTGCTGCGAACGGAAGCCCCAGAAATGGCAGTTACCGCCTCCCACGAGGTTCTGCCTCAAGTCGGTGAATATAAAAGGACGAGCACCACAGCCGCCAACGCGTATGTAAAGCCTCTCATAGCATCCTATCTCGACCGTCTCGACGACGGATTGAGACAGAAGGGCTTCAATGGTGATTTGTTCATCATGCAGTCGGGTGGCGGCGTATTTGGAAAAACCGCCGCTAAATCCCTGCCCGTCAGGATTTTGGAGTCCGGCCCAGCCGGTGGAGTAGCGGCGGCAAAGTGGTGGGGCCAGTTAACGGGTATATCTGAACTCCTGGCATTCGACATGGGCGGCACTACGGCTAAATTATGCACTATCGCCGGAGGTGAGGCCTTGGTCACCGATGAGTACGAGGCCGCTCGCTTATACCATTTCAAACCCGGCTCAGGGCTCGCCATTAACGTTCCCGTTCTCGACCTGCTCGAGATCGGTACAGGAGGTGGCAGCATCGCTCACATCGACTCCCTTGGTTTGCTGAAAGTCGGGCCTGACAGCGCGGGCGCCTCTCCCGGACCTGTATGTTATGGCCTGGGTGGCGACAAGCCATCCGTGACAGACGCCAACGTAGCACTGGGGTACCTGGATCCAGACAGTTTTCTTGGTGGCGAGATGAAATTGGATCGTGCCAAGGCAATGCGCGTGATAGATGAAACTATTGGTGCTCCTCTCGGCTCCGACCATGCCTTCGAAGCAGCCTACCGGATCCATGATATTGCGAACGAGGACATGGCGGCCGCTGCCAAACTCTATTTAGCAGAGCGGGGTAAAGATCCAAAGCAGCTAACCATGGTCGCCTATGGAGGCGCAGGTCCCGGCCATGCCCATGCGCTGGCTGAAAAACTCGGTATCCGCACAGTGCTTATCCCGCCCGCAGCCGGCGTAATGTCAGCATTGGGAATGTTGGTAGAGAAGCTGTCTACCGAACAGGTGAAAAGCCACCAAAAGCTGCTGACAGATGTTACCGCTGACGAGCTCAATACAGCATTGCAAGCCATGAAAGAAGAGGCGGCGTCCATTCTTAACACAGCTTCGGATAAGCTCGATTATCGAGCAAGTATAGGCCTACGCTTTAAGGGGCAAGGCTACCAGATCAAGCTGATCCTGAATGATCTTGATAAAACCGATCAAGCACTTCGATCTGAGATCGCTTCGCGATTTAAAAACGCCTATGAACATACCTACGGCAGAGCATACAGCGATGTGGCAATCGAAACCTCAACTCTGCGCATTGTCGCGCAATCTGGCGGTGCGAGGCCGATGATGCCAACCATGTTCACGGAGAAAAGCGGACAGCAGTGTTCACCTCGTATATACAGGGAGGCCTATTTCGGCCTTCAATCGGGAACGATCAACTGCCCCGTATTTGACCGTGCTGAACTGTCGTCCGGCATGCGTTATCAAGGGCCTGCATTTATTGAAGAACGCGAGACGACGATTGTCGTGCGCCCAAACAGCACTTTTGAGATTACTGAATTCGGCGTTCTTGTGATCAACCTCGACAACACAAACCAAGGATGGGGAAATGAGCGACAGAAAGCTTGAAATCGAGTTGTTATGGCGGCGCCTGATCACTGTCGTGGACGAGGCGGCCATTTCGTTGGTACGGACATCGTTTTCTTCAGTAATTCGCGACTTCCATGACTATGCCTGCGCAGTGTTTGATGCAAAAGGCCGTCTACTGGCGCAATCAACTCACTCCACACCAGGGCTACTTGGAATACTGCCATACACCATACCAAACTTCATGAAAGAACCGGCATTTCAAGCGGCGAACGAAGGTGATATTTTTGTTACCAACGATCCCTGGATGGCGAGCGGTCATCTCATTGACGTAACTGTAGCCATGCCTGTTTTTCTTGATAAAAAACTGGTGGCATATGTTCTGGTCGTCGTCCATCATTTGAATGTCGGCGGACGTGTTGCCACACTTGCAAGCCAGTCCGTCTATGAAGAAGGACTCAAAATCCCGATTCTCAAACTGTACGATGCAGGGACGCCAAACGAGACTGTCTTCGCATTCATTCGCGCCAACGTACTGGAACCGGAGAAAGTGATTGGAGACGTGCGAGCGCAAGTCTCCTCCACCCATACCGCCGCCAATCGACTTATCGAAATTATGCGCCAGGCTTCGATTACGGATCTTGAGGCACTCGGCGATGAAATCATCAACCGGTCCGCAAGAAGCATGCGCCAAGCGATAAGCAAGTTACCTGAAGGCACATATTCCAGCGAATTTACGCTAAGCGGCGTCGCAGACCACAACGTTCCCTTGACGCTAAGGCTATCTATCAGCATCCGCAACGGTTCTATTGTCCTTGACTATGCAGGGACTTCAGGACAAATTCCCCGAGCGGTGAACGTCACACTAAATATGACAAGATCGTATTCGGTTTACCCTCTAAAGTGTCTGCTGGACCCGGATATTCCAAATAACGAGGGATGCCTGCTGCCAATAGTTATCGAAGCACCTGAAGGCTCGCTTTTGAATGCCGTCTTTCCCGCAGCCACCTGGGGTCGGACGATGATCGCACATCTCCTCCCAGAATTGATCATGCAGTGTCTGGGGCAGGTAATTCCTGAACGCGTATTGGCCGGTAGCGGCGCAACTCCTCTCTGGTATGGAAACTTCCGGGGGACGTATCGTGACGGCCGGACCTTCTACTCCGTGGTCACTCTCAATGGCGGCCTGGGCGCCCGATTCTCCAAAGACGGCGTGTCATGCGTCTGCTACCCCGCTAATGTTGCAAACATTCCCATAGAAATGATCGAAAGCGACGCTCCGCTGCAGTTTATAAGCAAAACCTTCGCCGGGGACTCTGCCGGTGCAGGGAAGTACCAAGGTGGATATGGCCAGCATGTATCGATACGAATTCCCGACGACGCCCTTCTGGACGGGCCTATTTTGGCCGGCATCAGGGGCGGGCGTTTCGGCGTACCCATTCATGGTCTCGACGGCGGTGAGCAAATCGGAGCGCCAAAGGCGTACATCAACAACAGTGAAATCAAGTTGGGTACGGTCCTGGAGCTATTTCCGGGAGATGAGCTGGTTCTGCTTATTCCAGGAGGTGGAGGCAACGGGAATCCTGCGGAACGCCGCCCCGAACAAGTAGCGGCCGATATAGACGCCGGGTTGTTAAGCGTTGAGAAGGCACGTCAAATCTATGGGTATACGCTGATTAACAAAATGGCTCCTGGATCGTCTCTTGACCCGGCGGTCGATCGGGCTTCTGCGTAAGCCCAAAAATCAATCAATCCCGTTCCAGTTATGGACAAGAACCATTCGAACCTCGAGCCCGCAGCGGCGGTAGGTAAAGCAATGTCCGTACTACGGGCTTTTGTCGATGGACAGAACGAGTGGGGAGTGCGTGAACTTTCCATCGCTCTGGGTCTTCCTGCCACTACTGTCCACCGCCTGTTATCACGCTTGCGCATAGAGGGGTTTCTCACATATAGCGAGGCAGACCAAAAGTACAAGGTCGGCTTCGAGTTTTCTCGTATGGCGGCAGCCGTTACACAGCGCGATGGGTTTCGGCAGGCGGCGCTTCCTGTAATGCGGGAACTTACCAATCAGGCGGGCGAAAGCGTATGGCTGGCTTTGTATGATAAAGAGAAGAAACGGATTGCATATATCGCAGATTCGGAGTCTCCACATGCGTCGCGCTACCTGGCTCCGCTCGGCCGGACAAAGACCTTACAGGAAAGCGCGTGCGGCCTGGCCATACTCGCACGGCTCAGCGAGGCCGAACGCGTTGAGATACTATCGAAAAGTGGCTCGCGAACGGCGCAAATACAAGAACTCATCGATGCGGCTAAATTAGCAGGTTACGCCATTCTGCGAGCGAACGAAGTCGGCTCCGGAATGATGATCTCCTCCGCGGTGCTTGGCAGCGACGGCCAGCCTATCGGTAGCCTGGGAATCATCGTCCCTATCCATAGATATGGGACTGGCCAGGATCGGTTACTGGGTCGGTATATACGAGCCGCGGCTGACCGCGTCTCGACAAGATTAGGCGCAAAGCTGTTGGGTGGTGCAAGCGCTGGAACCTGGCACGATGCGATAGGGCTGATCGGAGAGCTTCTTCGTCGACAGTCCCCCTCATTAACTATAGCAACCGCCTTAGGTGGGGGTAGCCGCAATCTTGAGAGCATCAGTCGCGGAGACGGGGCCTATGGCCTGACGACAGCATCCAGCCTGTATGACTCACGCAACGGACGGCCACCGTTTTCAAAGCGTTCTCGCAATCTCCGCGCAGTGATGTATCTATCCGAACTCCACCTGTTTGTGATAACCCGTAACAACGTTCACCTGGAAGCGCCCGGCGACCTCGCCCACTTAAAGGTAACACCCGGGGAACAAGGCTATTCTGCACGCCGTGTTTTCCAGGATCTGCTGCAATCCGCCAATTCATCAAAAAAAAGACAGCGTAGCACTACCGGGGCCGAGTTGTATATGGACTACCCTGAAGGAAAGAGCCAGCTCGAATCGGGGGCACTAGATGCGTTGGTATGGCTTAGCGGCATTACCAATCCCTTGGTCCAGACCCTGGAAGCAAGTGGCCTTTCAAGCCTGCACACCCTCGATGCCCATACGATCAGCAAAATGATGGATCTGAACCCGGGATACCGGGTCGGCAAGCTGCCGCAGACTGCGTTTCCAGGATGGCTCTCCGGGGACATGCGCACATTGATGGTGCCTACAGTCCTGGTGTGCCATGCGGATAGGCCCGATGACGAAGTGTATCTGTTCGCCAAAGGGCTATATGAAAATCGGGAGACCCTAGGTCAATTGTCATCTGTATATCAGCGCATCGATATCGACTTCGCCATAAAAGACCTTACCGCTCCTATTCATCCCGGAGCCGATCAGTTCTTCCGGGAGATCGGAGGGGTGCCTACCTTCAAAAAGGCGGCTCTCTAACCAGTAGTGCCAATTCAATAATCTGACAAATCGACTTGATGATTCTGTTGACACACCAAAGGAGAATACATATGAAGGCTATTGTCCAGTTCCCGCTACGCCATTATGCGGCTGGCTGCTGCGCTTTTCTTGCTGCCGTTGTGCTGTTCACCGAACCAGCAAAAGCCGATAACTTTCCCGACCGCCCCATCACACTGGTTGTTCCCTTTCCTCCAGGAGGATCGACGGATATCTCTACGAGGCTACTTGCCGCGGAAATGTCAAAGTATGTCGAACAACCAATCGTAGTTGAAAACAAGGCCGGTAACGGCGGAGCGATCGGTATAGCTCACGTGGCGCGCTCAGCGCCAAATGGATATACATTAGGCATCAGCGGTGTTGGACCCACAATGCTGCTCAATCTCACCGGGCAGAACAACGCGTACGAGCCATTGAAGGACTTATCGTATGTTGCGCAGCAGGTGAAAGTCGATTTCGTATTTATCGCGCGAAACAGTCTCCCAGCGAATAATCTAAAGGAAGCAATCGAAATCGCGAAATCCAGGCCGGGAAAAATGGTGTTTGGCAACTCCGGCGTCAACAGCCCTTCCCATCTCACATACGAGATGCTTGCATCATCTGCGAACATAGATGGATTGGCGGTTCCGTATAAAGGGGAGTCGGACCTCCTGAAAGACGTCATAGGAGGGCAAGTGGATATCGGAATTGCTACTGTTCCTGGCGCTTCGTCGGCGATACGAGCGGGGACCGTAAAAGCGATAGGTGTAGCGGGAGCCCAGCGCAACCCTATTTTTCCAGACGTTCCAACAGTCGCAGAGGCTGGTGTGGCGGGGTTTGATGTCAGCACATGGCAAGTCATCGTCGCACCAGCCGGATTGGCAAGCGACCGGTTAGAGAAACTTAACAGTCTGATTAATAAGGCGCTTTCAACTCCGGCCATTAAAGAGAAATACGCCTCTTTTGGAATGACGGCTATGCATAGCACTCCCGACGAAACTAAAAAGTTTGTTATTGACGAAACAAAAAAATGGGAAGGCTCATTAGGCCTGCTCAAAAAGAAGTAACAGTAAGCGCTCAAGGCGAATATCCGCGATCGATAAAAGCTCCTTTCGGCGACAAAAGCATTGAGGAACACACCATGGATGCAATAGAGGATTTACTAAGCTTTGGCATGAGTACAAAATATGAAAATCTGCCAGAAGCCGTCATTGAACGAAGCCGGCTTGCCATACTTGATACGCTGGGCGCAATGATCGCAGGCATCAAAGGGGCGGACGTCCAGCAGTTATCTGATCTGGTGAGCGGTTGGGGAGGCCGGCCGGATGCCACGGCTGTGTCTTGTAGAAGCATGATCCCCCTTCCCCATGCCGCATTCCTAAATGGCGTTGCCGCGCGTGCGTGGGACCTCGACGACGTGCACGAGCAGAACACGTGCCATATCAACGTTAATGTCGTCCCCACGGCCTTGGCATTGGCTGAAGCTCGCCCCCAGCTCGACGGACGCGGTTTACTCGCTGCGGTGTCGATCGGAGCAGAAGTAATATGCCGGATATCTGGTGCGCCTCGCGTAAGCTTCAGCGAAACCGGCAGCTCCATGAGCTATCAATGCGGCTTCTATGGTGCAGCACTCGTCGCGGCTCGCTTACTCGGCTTGTCCAGGGATAAGGCCAGGCATGCCTTGGGCATCGCCCATGCACGAATGGCGGGGAATCAACAAGGCTACCTTGCTGGAGCAAGCACCATCCGTCTTATGCAAGGCGTCGCAGTCGAGGGTGGCGTGCTATCGGCACTTATGGCGGAAAGAAACCTTACTGGTTCTGCAGAAATACTGGAAGGCCGCTTCGGCTACTACGATATAAGCCATAAGGGCATGTATGATCGCTCGGATCTTGTGGACGGCTTAGGTGGCGATACGTGGCATATGCTGGAACCTTCAATAAAGCCCGCCTATCCTTGTTGCAAATACACGCATGGTCCAATCGAAGCCGCAATACAGGCGGCACATGCGTTTGGTGCGTCCACTATCGAAAAAGTCATCGTGCGGGTGACGAATCGTGAGGTCCATGATCTCGTCTGCGAAACGCGCCACACGAAATGGAATCCGAAAACCTTAAGCGAGTGTCAATTCAGCCTGCCATTCGCCGTGGCGCATGCCATCGTGAATAAGCGTGTCGATCTTGACACCTTTTCACCTCTGGGAATGGAAGACCCAAAAGTCCGTGCTCTTCTTCCTCGCATTGATGTCGATCTAGATATTAGTACACAAGGCACCGGCCGGGGAAAGTTCCCTATGCCTGGAACAGTATCCATCCACGGCGAAGACGGACATTCCGTTCAACGCACTGTCGAATATGTCAGAGGACATCCAAAAAATCCCATGGACTTTAATGATGTAGCTGAAAAATTCCGAATATGTGCACGACTGGGCCTTCCGGGTTGGGATCCGGAACCCTTGATAAGGAATATCAGGTGCCTGGAACAGCTTGGCGATACCAGTGAGCTTATGCGGGCATGCTCGTTTGGCTATCTTAATCATCACACCACCATGGAGACCATATGAAATACGTACTAGTCGGCGCAGGAAATATAGGCCGTGAGATTATCAAGGACATTCTTGCTGTCGATCAACGAGCGCAATTTCTGGCGATTGATGCCAACGGGGACGCCTTGAAGCAGGCAACAGCTCTGAGCCAACGGGGTAACATCGATACCAGGCTGGTACGCGCAGATGATCCTGAAGGTTTGGTACCTCTCCTGGCAGGTGCGTCGGTTGCCGTGAATTGTACTTATGGTGAACGCATCGTAGACATTCTTAAGGCCTGCATCAAGGCTCGGACACCTTATATCGATATTAACGGCACTATGTTGCTGGATGAGCGTCTCGAATTGTCAAACGCCGCTGAAGAAGCTGGCGTCCCAGCCTTAATCTGCATGGGCGTTAGTCCAGGCTTGACGAATATGCTGGCGGCGTATGGTGCGCGAAAGTTCACAAGTGACGTCGAGATAGAATGCGAATACGCTACCCATCGCCCACTAAACATCACAGAGGGGCTGCTTGAAACCGCCCTTAGACAGTTTCGCAACGGTGTGAAAACTACCGCCATCTACAATCGGAAGCGGGAACAATTCGATCCATTCCAAGGCAAGAAATCAGTCAGGTTTCCAGATTTTGATGAAGACATTGAACTAATATATACCCCTCATTCCGAACCGCTAACCGTTTCTCGTTTTGTCAAGAACGCTGCAACTGTCACCGTACGTGGCACCTATGAAAAGCGCATTATGGCCCTGTTGGAATCGCTATATGAATTCGGCCTGCTCAATCCCGCCCTCAACGTAACAGTGAATGGCGAACAGACGGGCTTCCAGCCTTTACTCCGCCAGGCACTCATGGGCGACGGCACCCCGAAGCCTGAGGATATTGAAGGCATGTATGTTATGCGCGTGCGGGTCAAGAATGAAGAGCGCGAGTTCTCTATTACTGTCGGCCATCCGCCTGGCTGGGAAAAAGTTCCACAAGGCCGTATGACAGCGCTGCCCACCAGTTACGCCGCACAACTGATAGCAGCCAGGGAGCTCATGGCGCCGGGGGTATTTACCCCCGAACAATTCACGGACAGCATGGTGGAAGGATGTCTGGAATATCTGGTCGCGCGGGGAATGCAGGTTCACCAAGATAACAAAGCAGCCATGGCAACGTAAATATCGCAAGAAACCGCAGACTCACAACAAGGGAAAGCGGCGATGGCCTGGGTTGCCGGGATCTGTATGAGTATGGAGCATGTCATTCGCTCACAAAGGAAATCCCATCACGGCGTCCACTGTTATTATCGGCATACAATCCTTTGAAGTGACCAATCCAAGCGCCTAACCTGAGCCTGGCGCTTCGCCCGACATGACTCTTCCGCTGCACGCTGCGAACTTCCTGCCCGATACCGCCTCATGGGCGTTCTTCTTCGACCTGGATGGGACGCTGGCGCCTCTTGCCCAGCGTCCGGACCTGGCGCGCGTTCCGGAAGCGACCATTCATCAACTGGCCGGCTTGCAGCAGGCTGCGGGCGGCGCGCTCGCCGTCATATCGGGGCGTCCGCTGGATGCATTGGATAAGCTGCTGCAGCCCTTGGTCCTGCCCCTGGGCGCCGAGCACGGCGCGATCGTGCGCCATGCCGATGGGCGCATCGATCCGGCGGCCGGCGCTGCGGCAGCCGACGCTGCGGCAGCACCGGCTGCCGCAGTTGGTACTGCGCCTATGGTGCAAGCCTTGTCCGACTACCTGGCCGATCAATTGGGGGAACAACCCGGCATCCTGCTGGAGCGCAAGGCCTTCGGCTTGGCCGTCCATTACCGCTTGGCCCCGCATGCGGCGGATACGGTCCTGCGCATGATGGAATCGGCCATGGCCCGCTTTCCGCAATTCGAACTGCTGCCCGGCAAGATGGTGGTTGAAGCCAAGCTGCCGGGGGTCGACAAAGGGCGCGCCTTGCTGCGGCTAATGCGTGAATCCCCCTTCGCCGGACGCAAACCTTTGATGGTGGGGGACGACGTCACCGATGAAACCGCCTTTCGCCAGGCCAATACCCTGGGCGGCGGCAGCATCAAGATAGGTGCGGGCGATACTTGCGCAGCACTACGGCTGGACGAACAGCAGGCGTTGAGCGGCTGGCTGGACGCGCTTTTAAGGTCACCCCGCTGACCGTTGCCTGTATGACGGCGGCAGCGGCGCTATGTCCGCTTTTCAAGGTCGCTGATGAACCGTTCGCGCCAGGCCGCCAGACTATTTTTCTGCAGTACGCCCATCATCGTCTCGTGACGACGCTTGCGCTCGCTCAACCCCATGTCCAGCGCCGCATGCAAGGCTTTGGCAATGCCGGCGGTGTCGTGCGGGTTGATGATAAGAGCTCCCTCCGCGAGTTCGTGCGCGGCTCCCGCAAATTCCGACAGCACAAGCACGCCGGGGTCGTCCTCGGGCTGAGCCGCCACATATTCCTTGGCAACCAGATTCATGCCGTCGCGCAATGAAGTGACCAGGCCAACCTGCGATGCGCGAAAGAACGACATCAAGGTGGGCCGGTCGAATGAGCGGTTCATATAGCGTATGGGCGTCCAGGAAAGCTCGGTCCAGCGTCCGTTGATGCGGCCAGCGGTCTGCTCCAGCAAGCGCCGCAAATTGCGGTACCCATGCACATCCGAGCGCGACGGCGGAGCGATCTGCACAAAAGATACCTGGCCCCTGAACTTGGGGCTGGTATCGAGCAAACACTCGAAGCCGCGGAAACGCTCCACCAGGCCCTTGCTGTAATCCAGCCGGTCCACGCTGATGATCAGCCGGCGATGCTGCAATCCCGATTTCAGCTTGATCACCTCCGGGCTGTTGCGGTGTTCCCAGGACACACCTTGGATGTCTTCCGGACACACGCCTATGGGATATACGCCCATGCGGACTTCCTTTCCATCCAGCGTGAGCGCATCTTGCCTTGCCGTCGCGCCCAGATATCGTTCGCAGTAGTCGCGCAAAGCCTGCAGATCATCGCTAGTCTGCATGCCTATCAGATCGAACTCCAGCATGGCGCGGGCCAAGTCGGCATGATGCGGGATGGTCCGGAAAACCTGGTCGCTGGGGAAAGGAATGTGCAGGAACAGCCCGAGTTGATTGGACATGCCCAATTCGCGGCAGTATTGGGCCAGCAACAGGAAGTGGTAATCGTGGATCCAGATCAGGTCATCCGGCCGGGCTACACGTTGAAGCTGCTCGGCGAACATGCGGTTCACCCGCTCGTAGCCCTCGTAATCCACGTCCTGATAGTGCAGCAAATCAGTACGGAAGTGAAAGACAGGCCACAGGACGCTATTTGCGAAACCACGATAAAACGTATCGTAATCGTGCTGCGACAATGGCCATGTGATCAGCGAAATATTGCCGCTCTCCTGCTCCGAGCGCGGCATTCCCGACTTCCTGGAGATCTCGCCATTCCATCCCATCCATATGCCGCCGACTTCCTTCAGGGCATCGAGCACGCCCACTGCCAGCCCGCCCGTCGACACCTGCCCTTCCGCGATAGGCGCGACTCGATTGGATACCACTAGAATCCGTGACATGCGATTTCCTCGATTCTGCTGATGGGACACCGCCACCATGCCGCCGACGGCTCTCTGCCATCCGGCGGCCGGCCCAATGGCCGTAATGCGTCTTCACCAGATATGCTGCGTCGCAGCATCAAGCGCCGCTGCTATTTCAATATAGCCAAGCATACGTGTTCTCGTAAAGCGGCCATTGGGCGCAACGACAGCCTAGCGCCATTCATCCCTATACACGAATCGCGGCATCTGCCAGTTGTAGCGCAAGGCCAGCATGCGCATCGCCAAGCCAGCCGACATCGAGACCACCATAGATAAGTGGGAATTCACCCCCGCAGCCTGGGTTCCAATGAAAAGCACGCCGGTCACAACCGACACGCTCGCATAGAGCTCCTTGCGCAGCAAAAGGGGAATATCGTTGCACAGGACGTCCCGCAAGACCCCGCCGGCGCAACCGGTGATCATGCCGCTGATCAACACTATCGTGATGGGCAATTGCATTTCCAAGGCGACCTGGCAGCCTATCACAGTGAAGACGACGAGGCCCAGGGCATCGAGCAGCAGAAACAGCGTCCGCAAGCGGCGCATCACGGGGGCGATCAAAGCAGTCAGGATGGCCGCGCCCGCGGTGATCCAAAGGTATTCCGGATGCTTCACCCATGTCAGGGGATAATGGCCCAGCAGCACGTCCCGTACCGAGCCCCCTCCCAGCGCCGTCACGCAGGCAATAATGCAAACACCCATCCAGTCCATATCGCGCCGACCCGCCGCCAGGGCGGCAGTCATTGCTTCGGCTGTGATAGCCACCAAGTAAAGGATGAGCAGCACCATGGTGTCCCGGCTCCAGGAGTAAGCAAACGTCACTTGGAGTTTACCGCTAC
>Ga0180220_1001687_pt1 | contig 15635 bp, 15 predicted proteins | sample eDN5th37CBELigBY_FD_151335 | JGI IMG/M metagenome (GOLD analysis project Ga0180220, IMG submission 151335) | Enriched backyard soil microbial communities from Emeryville, California, USA - eDNA 5th pass 37_C BE-Lig BY (version 2) (version 2) | ecosystem: Environmental > Terrestrial > Soil >... | reverse complement strand
CGGGGGTGCGGCACAGCGCTTCGCGGGCAAACCGCCGGGCGATCCGTTCGAGGCGAAAACCGGCGAGGCACCGCTCGCGGCGAAAATGCGCCCGCGGACCCTGGACGAAATCGTTGGCCAGCGGCACCTCCTGGCGCCCGGGAAGTGGCTGCGCGGTGCCATTGAGCGACGACGGCTGACGTCGATGATCCTCTGGGGCCCGCCCGGTTCAGGGAAGACGACGCTCGCTCGCGTCCTCGCGCAGGCGATGCAGGCCGAGTTCGTGCCCTTCAGCGCCGTGTCGGAAGGCGTGCCACGCATCCGCCAGATCGTTGCGGAGGCGGTTGAGCGGCGCAGCGCTCACGGCCGCGCGACGATCGTCTTCGTGGACGAGATCCACCGCCTGAACAAGGCGCAGCAGGACAGCCTGCTGCCTCCCGCCGAAGATGGGACGTTCGTTCTGATCGGTGCGACGACGGAGAACCCGAGCTTCGCGCTGAATCGCGCGCTCCTGTCGCGAACCCGGGTCTTCGTTCTCGAACCGCTCGGTGTCGACGACATCGTGGTGCTGCTGCGCCGCGCGCTAGAGGACTCCGAGCGTGGCCTCGGTGCCCTCGCCATCGAGTCGGACGACACCATCCTCTTCGCCATTGCCAGCGCTGTCGACGGCGACGCTCGCCGCGCCCTCACCGTCCTCGAAGCCGCAGCCGCTCACGCAGGCGAAAGGGGGCGTATCACTCATGAAATCGTACGGGAAGCGCTCCAGCAGCGGTACAGCCCGCACGACCACGACGGCGACCATCACTTCGATCTGCTCTCTGCGTACCACAAATCTCTGCGTGGCAGCGACCCGCAGGCGGCGCTGTACTGGATGGCTCGTATGATCCAGGCTGGCGAGGACCCGCTCGTGCTCTTTCGGCGCGCGATCGCCATGGCCGCCGAGGACATTGGTGTGGCCGATCCCCATGCGCTCCAGCTCGCCGTCGCCGCTCGGGACGCGTATCAGATGCTCGGTCAGCCGGAAGGTCTGCTACCACTGGCGGAGATGACGATCTATCTGGCGACAGCGCCCAAGTCGAACGCCACCTACCGTGCCCTGCACGCGGCTATGGAAACAGCCGGCCAGACTCCCGGCACGCCCGTACCGCTGCACCTCCGCAATGCGCCGACCGGGCTCATGCGCGAGCTGGGCTTCGGAAAGGATTACCGGTACCCGCACGACTTTCCCGGGTCCTACGTGCCTCAGGACTATCTGCCCGACGGGCTTCCCCGGACCCATTTTTTCGAGCCGGGCGATGCCGGGTACGAGGCCACTATCGCACAGCGGATGCGCAGGTGGGCGGCGGCCAGCCCCGATCCGGCGACAGTCGCGAACGAGCCGCACGGACAGGCGCGCAACGTGCACGGCGGGAGGACGGCGCCGGCTGATCAACCGCGAGTTGCAGATGGACTGGATGACGAAGCGTAGGCTGTTCGCCCTCGTGTGGCTGGTCGTGGCTGGCGGCATATGGGGCTGTGGGCGCGTGATCGAAGAGCCTGATGTCCGGGTGACGAGCGTCCGACTCGGCGGCGTCGGACTCGAAGGTGGTCTTCTGTACGTCGGCCTGAACGTCTATAACCCGAACGGCTTCGGAATCGAGACGAGCCAGCTCACCTACCAGCTCGAGCTGGCCGAGCCCGGTTCCGTGAATGGCGATGCGGTCTGGAACGATATCGCCGGCGACACCATCGACCGGACCATCTCGATCCCGGCCCGTGACAGCACGACCCTGGAAGTGCCCGTGAGGTTCACCTACCGCGGCGTCGCGGGAGCGATCCGGTCGCTCATCAGCACCGGGACATTCGATTACAGGATTCGCGGGTCCGTCACTCTCTCCCGTCCCGTACGCTGGGAGTTCCCATTCCGCCAGACGGGCACGGTTTCCGGGATCTGAGCTCAGCGGCAGGTGTACCGATCACCAGCGCAGCGGCACGCCGTCGGGCGCCCGCTGGTTACAGCAGAGGAGAGCCGAACATAGAGATATCGACGACGAAGGAGCGTGCACTCCTGATCTGCGCCCCGGCCCGTTCGGTGCCGGTGCAGGTCGCGGAAGAACATGCCGAAGAGCTCATGCGTCTCGCTGACACGGCGGGCGCCGAAGTCGTAGGAACGGTTCGCCAGCGCGTTGAAGCCCCGAATCCCAAATACTACATCGGCGACGGCAAGGCGAGGGCACTCAAGGAGGAGGTGTCGGGTTCCCGGGCGGACATCGTCATATTCGACGAGGAGTTGACGCCTGCGCAGGGGAAGAACCTCGAATCGCTCCTTGGCGTTCGCGTCATGGATCGCACCGAGCTGATCCTGGACATTTTCGCTACCCGTGCGAGGACTGCGGAGGCGCAGATGCAGGTCGAGCTCGCGCAGCTGCAGTACATGCTTCCGAGGCTCAAGCGGATGTGGACCCACCTTTCCCGCATTCGCGGCGGCATCGGTCTTCGCGGTCCTGGTGAGACCCAGCTCGAAACCGACCGGCGCATGATCGGCCGACGCATCCGCGACCTCGAGAACCGGCTCGAGATCGTCGCCCGGCGCCGTGCCACGCAGCGCAAGGGGCGGCGGGGGGAGTTCCGCGTGGCGCTCGTCGGGTACACGAATGCCGGGAAGTCTTCGATCCTTCGGGCGCTGGCAGGCGCCGACGTATTCGTCGAGGACCGCCTCTTCGCGACGCTGGATCCGGCCACCCGGGCTGTCGACCTGGGGGCTGGAGTCCGGGCCGTCGTGACCGACACGGTAGGGTTCATTCGCAAGCTGCCTCACCACCTGGTGGCATCGTTCCGTGCCACGCTCGAAGAGGCGATGGACGCCCACGTCCTGCTGCACGTCATCGACGCGTCGTTCCCCTCGTGGGAGGAGCAGAAGGCGGTCGTCGAGGATGTGCTTTCCCAGATGGGACTGCAGGACCGGCCGGTCGTGCTCGTCTTCAACAAGGTGGATCGACTGACGCACGCCGAGGAGGCCGCGCTGCGCGAGAGGGTGCGTGCGCTATACCCGCAACCTGCCGTGTTCGCGTCTGCCGTGGAGCCGGACGGGATCGATGAGCTTCGAGCCTGGCTGCGGGACGCGGTACGATCCGAACGCCCGGAAGTTCGGATCTCCATCGATGCGGTGGATGGGGAAACGCTGGCAGCGGTATATCGTGAGGGCGAGGTGCTGTCGCGCGCCTACCGGGACTCTGCCGTCGACGTCGTCGCCCGCCTTCCGCGCCAGGTCGTGAACCGGCTCCAGCAGCGGGCCGGTGTGCACATCGTCGAGAGCTCGCCGTGGGTGGGCGCGTCGTAATCGTCGGTCCCGGGCGCATGGGGCTCGCTCTCGGCGCGGCGCTCGTCCGTGCCGGGCATGCAGAAGCCATCACGTTCATGGGCCGTGGGAGGGAGCCGCCGCCGCATCCTCTGTTCGAGCTTGGTGATCATGCGGTGGGCTACATGGCAGGGCCGGTCCGGCCACCGGAGGACACGTCGGTCCTGATCCTGGCCGTGCCGGACGCGGCGCTTCCGGCGACCGCGAACGAGCTGGCCCTCGCGGGCGCGGCGCCGCCCGGGTGCGTGGCCTTCCACCTGGCCGGTGCGATCTCCACGGAGGTGCTGAGCCCCCTCCACGCAGCCGGCTACGCCGTCGGTTCCCTGCATCCTCTCCAGACTGTCGCCGACCCCTGGGCGGCGGGCGAGCGACTGTTCGGAGCCGCGTACGCGCTGGCCGGTGAACCGGCAGCCGTCGCGGTAGGTCGCAGGATCATCGACGCGCTGCGCGGACGGGCCATTGTCGTGCCGCCCGCGCTTCGGCCGGTATATCACGCGGGCGCAGTGATCGCGTCCAACTTCCTCGTCACGCTGATCGCGTACGCAGCCCGGCAGCTCCAGGCGACCGGCCTGTCCGAAAGGGAAGCGCTCGAGGCTTTGCTGCCGCTCCTGCGCGGCACGATCGACAACATCGAGCATCTCGGCCTTTCCATGGCCCTGACCGGTCCCATCGCCCGGGGCGATGCCGACACCGTCCGGTTGCACCTCGCTCGGTTGTCCCCTGAAGACAGGTCGCTATATTGCCGGCTGGGCAGGGAAACCCTGCGAATCGCTGTGGCGGCCGGCCTCGATGCCGAGCTCGCCGCGGAGCTCGAATCACTGCTAGCCGTCGATTGATGCGCCTACATATCAACGTCGACCACGTTGCCACGATCCGGCAGGCGCGACGCACGGACGAACCCGACCCCGTGCGCGCAGCCGTGCTCGCCGAATTGGGTGGCGCCGACGGGATCACGGTGCACCTCCGCGAAGACCGCCGGCATATACAGGATCGGGACGTTCGCCTCCTCCTGGCGACGGTGCGCACCGGCGTGAACCTCGAACTGGCCGCCGCCAGTGACGTGCTCGACATTGCCGTCGAGCTGCGGCCGATGGCGGCAACGCTGGTGCCGGAGCGCCGCGAAGAAATCACGACCGAAGGCGGGCTCGACCTGTCGAATCCGGCTGCGCGCGACCGGGTAGGTGCTGCGGTCCGGACTCTGCGGACTGCCGGGATCCGGACGTCACTCTTCATTGCGCCGGAATCGGAAGCCATCCGAATCGCTGCTGACCTGGGTGCCGACGCGGTCGAGCTGCACACCGGTGAATACGCGGGTGCGTGGATGAGGCGGATTCCGGCGCCGCGCGCGGACCGCGTCGGTGGACCCGCACACGGCGAGGTGGAGATCGGCGGCGATCCCGACAGGCTTGCGGATCCCCTGCTCGCCGAACTGGGCCGCCTCCGGCGTGCGGCGGCCCTCGCCAGTTCGCTCGGCCTGGCCGTGCACGCAGGGCACGGGCTGACCTATGAGAACGTGCTGCCCGTGGTTCGGGTGCCCGAGATCGAGGAGCTCAATATCGGCCACAGCGTGATTTCGCGCGCGGTTTTCACCGGCATGGAGGCGGCCGTCAGGGAAATGCGAACGCTGGTGTGGCACGGAAGGCAGTCTTTACACGACACGGCGGAGGCCTGAGCCAGATGTCGCCATCCGACCCGTTCTTCCGGCGCGAGGCCGCCAGCCACGCCGATCGCCTTGCGGCGCTGCTCCGTGACACGGACGCGTCGTCGCCGATCGCCGTCGTTCCGGAGCTCCTCCGGTCCAGCCACGGCCTCCTCAACTGCCTGCGTCTCGGCGGCGACGGTGACGTTGTACGCCTCGCGGAATCGCTCGAATCGGCGGCAAGGGCGATCGCTGGCGAAACTCTCCCCTGGGAGGAACGGACCCGGCGGGCATTTCTCGATACGGTCGACGCCGTTCGCGCGCTGGTCGATGGGACAGTCACGGAGGTGGCCGGGGATCTGCTCTCCGTCTGGAAGGATCTGGGCGTGTCAGCCGCTACCCTGGCCGGCGGCGTGCCGGGACCGGATTCGCCCGCGGCGGTGCCCGGTCCCGACGACCTTCCCCGCGAAGTCGTCAGCTACTTCAGGTCTCAGGCGCGGACGGTTCTCGACAGGGCACGCCGAATCATCGGCGCTTCCGGCGACGACGAGAGGGAGACGGCGAAGGACCTGCTGCCCATCATGACGGAGCTGCAGGATCTGGCTTCCACCTTCAGCTTTGTGGCAGTGGAGGAGCTGGCAGAACGAACGATCTCCGCCCTCGTCGACGGCGAATTGTCGCTGGCTCGCGAGCTGGTGGACGTCCTGCACCGGACCGTCTTCGATTCGGATGACGGCGTCGCGGCGTCGGGGGAAGATCGCGGAGGCGACAACCCTTCGCCGGTGGATGTCCGCGACGGAGACGGCCACCCCGACGAAGATCCGCCGCAGGAGATTACCGGCGACGTCGCGCTTGCCGGAGAGCACTCGCCCGCTCCCGTTCCTGACCAGGTCGAGTCTGATGAAGTCGTGCCGATCGAGGCGCTCTGCTACGGTGGTGCCGCGGCGCTCCGCCGGGCACTGGAGCTGGAAGCGGCCGTGCGCGGAGCGATGCCGGCCGATCCGGAAGCCCGTGGCGCGGCCGAGGAGGTTTTCGACCTGATTCGAATCGCACTCGCGGACGAGGCCCGTGCCGCTGAACTCTGACGGCGGCGGCCGGGTGCGATCACGGCCACGCAGATTCCTCAACTGGAAAGTCCTCCTGGGTGTCGGCCTCAGCGCCGGACTCCTGTACTACGCCCTCCGGGACGTCCACTTCGCCGACGTCTTCCGCGAGATCAGGACCGCCGACCCACTGCTCTTTCTCGCGGCGGTCACCGCGGCGACCGTGATCTACGTGGTTCGGGCGTGGCGCTGGAAACCGATCCTCGAACCCGTCAAACCCGGAACCCGTTTCCGGCCGCGCTTCGCCTGCGTCTCCATCGGATTCATGGGCAACAACCTGCTGCCGGCACGCATGGGCGAGTTCGCACGGGCGTATTCCATGTCCCGGCTGGAGGGGATCCCCGTGACCTCGTCGCTCGCCTCGCTCGTGGTGGAGCGACTCTTCGACGGAATGGCGCTGGTCGCATTCCTCCTCGTTGCCATGGCGCATCCCGATTTCCCGGACATGGGCCTCGTAGCGGGCGTAAGCATGGGGCGCTGGATAGCGGGCGTGGGCGCAGTACTCGCGGTCGTCGCGGGGCTGCTCCTGTCACTCGCACTGTGGCCGGCCCAGGCGGCCCGGGGAGTCGAACGCCTTGTAGCGCGCCTGCTCCCGGCCAGGCTTGGGCGCGCCGTGATCGAGGTGCTCGAAGCCTTTCTCTCGGGCGTCGTCGCCATCCGGCATCCCGGACTCGTCGTGCGAGCTGCTCTATGGTCGGTCGTGCTCTGGCTGCTCGGCGCGCTGTCCTTCTGGCTCGGGTTCCTGGCTTTCGACATCCACGTGCCGTTCACCGCCGCAATCTTCCTGCAGTCTCTCGTCTCGCTGTTCGTATCGATGCCGTCGGCGCCCGGCTTCTTCGGACTCTTCGAGGCGGCGGCACGGGTCGGACTCGTCGACGTCTTCGGCGTGGACGCTGCCAGTGCCGTGGGATTCGCGATCGGGTTCCACATGGGCGGCTTCATTCCGATCACGGTCATCGGGCTGTACTACGTATGGCGTCTCGGCATTTCGTGGCGAGACGTCGAGCAGAGCGAGGAGATCGTGGAAGAAGCGGTGGAATCGGCTGCTGGCGTGGAACCGTTGGTCGAAGACGTGCTACCGCCACTCGATACCGGCGCGTACGACGAAATCGACGGCGACGCCAGGGACGAACGAGAGGGCGCGAATTGAAGATATCGGCGCCGGCGAAGGTCAACCTTCGACTGGAAATCCTCGCCCGGGAAACGTTGGGCTACCACCAGCTCGAGACGGTATTCTGCGCGCTGGAGCTGGCCGACGAGCTGGAAGTCGTTGTCGATACGGATTCGGTCCCAGCCGGCGGCGGGGTCACCGTCGAGGTGACCGCGGCCGACGTTCCGGGTGGAGAACGCAACCTGGCGCATCGGGCGGCGAGTGCATTCACGCAGCGCGTGACCGGACTTGGCGCTGTGTCAATCCACATTCGAAAGCGCATCCCGGCAGCCGCGGGACTCGGCGGTGGTTCCAGCGACGCGGCGTCCACGCTCCTGGCGCTCAACGAGCTCGCTGGCCGACCGCTCAGGCGCGCGGAGCTGCTCGAGCTGGGCGCGACGCTCGGGGCCGACGTACCGTTCTTCGCGTGCGGTTCCCCGCTGGCGCTGGCATGGGGCAGGGGAGACCGGCTCCTCCCGCTCCCACCGCTCCCATCCCGGCCCGTCCTCGTTGCAGTACCACCTTTTGCGAGTCCTACGGCGGAGGCCTATTCGCTCCTCGCCGCGCAACGCGGCGACGTTCGCGCACAGGCCGCATTGATCGAGTTGGACCGTCTGGCCAGTTGGGAGGCGGTCAGCCGCGATGCCAGCAACGCATTCGAACGGCCCCTGTTCAGTGGATTCACCGAGTTGGCGGACCTCAAGGCGGCGCTCTCTCGCCCCCCGGCCATGTTCGCGCTCCTCTCCGGAAGCGGCTCGTCGATGTTCGCGGTGTTCGAGGACGCGGAGGCGCGTGACCGCGCGGCCGCCCGGCTTGCCGCCGAGTTTCCGCGAGTAACGTTCATTCCGACTGCGACTGCGGAGACGGTTCCCATTCAGGCGCAATTGGTTGATCCGGGTACCGGGTCCCGCTAGATTTTTCGTGCCCGCGAAGTATCCCGCATCGAGGCCCATACCCGGTGGATCGCAACATCCGGGGCGCGGCTCGCGACGGTGCCCCGTGGTGTAACTGGCAACACGCCGGACTTTGGATCCGTGAGATTGCAGGTTCGACTCCTGCCGGGGCAGTTCGCTACTCTATCGTCGAATCGAGACTCTGGACTGCCTGTCCCGCGTGGGCTGGGTAGCGTGAGGCCGTTTCCACCGCCTGATGGGCGCGTCTGCGCTCGCGAATCAGCGTCCCGGTGCGACATGACGCTGCGGGCCAGCTACCGTCAACTCATACTGGCCATCCACGCCTCTGTTTCGCTCGTCGGCGATGATAGACCCCGGGCGGGGCCGGCGACGCTCGGGTTGCTGAACCTGGCCGCTGCCCTTGCCGGAATCCGCGGCATGCGCCCCTCGTTCGCTGCACCCGTTCCGGCACCGTCCCCCGAATCGTACCGGCGTTATCTTAACGAATCCTCGCCCGGTGGCGTCCATTCCATAGAAGGCGCTGAAGCAACGCCGAATCTACGTCGCAGCGGCAACGCCCTCGAGGGCCCGCTCGCAGACACATGGCGGTACTCGGGCGATGTGAGCTCCGGGCGGAGCTCGGCCTTCCACCAGTGCGCTGGCAGCCGGAACCCGGGTGGTGCCGCGCAAGGGGCAACGCCAAATGACACTGTCGAACGAGTGAAGGCAGGGCGGTGGATGCAACGGCCGCTGTACCCGTGAGCGAAATCGTGCCCGGCAGTGCGGCGTCGGCCGCCGACGCCGGCGAGGCGGCGCTCGTTCAGCGGGCCCGCGACGGCGATGCCGCGGCACTCAACCGGCTCGTGCAGTCCTGTCTGGCAGACGCGTTCGACGTGGCGTACCGGATACTCGGTGACCGCGACACTGCGGAGGACGCTGTCCAGGACGGGATGGTCAGCGCAATGAAGGCGATTTCCAGGTTCCGGGGTGAGGGCAGCTTTCGCGCCTGGGTGCTGACCATCGTGGCGAACGCGGCGAGGACGTTGCTCCGGCAGAGCGGTAGGCGGCGGCAGGTGGCCCTCGAAGACGCCGAGGGTGTCGAGGGTGGAGTTCCGGACTACGAAAACGATATCCTTGCACGCCGCCGCGCGGAGCGTATCCGCGACGCCATCGCGGAGCTGCCGGAAAAGCAGCGTCTAGCCGTGACGTTGCGGACGTACCAGGGGCTGAGCTACAGGGAGATTGCGGCGATCGCTGACTGCTCCGAGGGTGCCGCGCGTGTCAATTATCACCTCGGCGTAAAGCGCCTCAAACTGATTCTGCAATGACGACTCTGACGTGTGATTCCGTGCGCGATCTGCTTCCGGACCTGGATTCTGGAACGCTCGACAGCGCCGTCGATGGGGCGGTTCTGGCGCACGTCGCCACATGCCATGCGTGCGCCGACGAGCTGGAGCTGATCCGTCTCCTGCGACGGCACGCGATTCCGGTGCCTGTCGGACTGGCCGAGCGGATCGTTGCACGACTGGAGCAGCCGGAAACCGACCTCGAGAAGGCCCGGGAGGCGCGTTCCAGCCGGTGGCCCCAGTGGGTGGCGCGGGTTCCGCTCGCGGCCTCCATCGTCTTCGCGATCGTCATCGGTTCGCTCTGGTGGGAATCGGGTCGGCAGCCGTCGATCACGGCCCTGGATGATGAAGCGACGCGAGAACTCGCGGCTGCGATCCTCGACCCGTTCCCGGGGTGGCCCAGCACGGAAGTCCACCTCGCCGGCGGCGTCGTTCTGGAGAACCTGACCGACGCCGAGCTCGAAATCCTGCTCACGGAGATGGAGTGGTGAAAATCCTGGCGGCCGGATTGGCGGTAATGCTGCTCGCGACTGCGGATACGCTGGTCGCGCAACCGGTACCTCCTCCACCGGGTGCGTTGCCCGTCCCGGTCCAGGCTCAGCGCAGGGAGGAGGCCCAGGCTGAGCTGCTGCGGATGATGGTGCAGCGGATCTCTGCGGACCTGGGGTTGGATGCCAACGCACGCTCGCGCCTGCTTACCTTCCTCGAGGCCGGCGAAGCGGCGCGACGCGAGCTCGCTCGCGAGAGTCTCGTGATCGAACAGCAGTTGCAGCGGGCATTGAGCGACCCGTCCACGCCGGAGTCGAGAATCTCGGCGCTCATCGAAGGGATGGTTGCCATGCGCGAACGGGAGCTCACGCTCTGGCGCCAGGAGCAGGCGTCGCTGCGCGAGTTCCTGACACCACGCCAGCACGCAGCGCTTCTCGCTTTCAGGAACAGGTTCAACCGCACAGTGCAGGACGTGGTGCAGCAACAAAGGAGGCCCCCGGGTCGGTGACGGCGAGGTCGCGCCCGCCACTCTCTCCTGAGGTCCACCTATGACGAACGCCCGGCGCAATTTGCGCCGGGCGTTCGTCGTGTTGGGCGGCCCGACCGGGAATCCGTATTCGCCGCTCAGGCGCCCTGCGTCATCGGCTGCTCCATGAGGCGGTCCACCAGCTTCTGGAGTAGGATCTCACGCGCCCGTTCAACCACCCTGTCGAGCGACGGGCTGTGCTCATACATCTCCAGTGCGCGCGCCCGGATCTCTTCGACCGTCGGAATCGGCGGCAGTTGCGGAAGGTGCGATTGCAGCTCGGCGAGAATCGCTTCGGCGCGACCGCCGGCGGCGCGCAAGCGCTCACGCAGCTCGTGCAGCGTCGGCGCTTGAGCACACAGCTCCTGGAGCTGGCCCGACCACTTCTCGACCGGGAACGTTGCCGCGAGCTGCCGTGCTACCTTTTCGACTACCGCACGCCCGGGAGCCCGCTCACCCTTCACCACATCCTTCGGGGGATCCCGCAGGTCCCATATGAGCCGGGTCCACGACAGTACCTTCAACGCGTAGTAGGTCGGGTCGAATTCGTACCACCGGAAACCCTGCCGCGTCGAGCTCTGGTACGCGTGGTGGTTGTTGTGCCAACCCTCGCCCAGCGTGATGATCGCCAGCCACCAGTTGTTCCGTGAATCGTCGCCCGTGAGGTAGCGCTGCTTTCCGTGCACGTGCGCCAGGGAATTGATGAAGAACGTGCCGTGGTAGAGCACCACCGTGCTCCAGAAGAAGCCGACGACCAGACCCGGCCACCCGGCGACCAGGAAACACGCGACCGCGAGGAGCGCCGGCACGAAGTACGGGTGGTCATTCAGCCAGACCAGCTCCGGGTACTTCATCAGATCCTGCACGGTGCTGTAGTCGGTTTCCTCTTCCCGCTTCGAAAAGATCCAGCCGACGTGCGCGTACCAGAAGCCACGGTGGCGGGGCGAGTGAACGTCCAGCGGAGTGTCGGAGTGCCGGTGATGGTGACGGTGTTTCGCCGCCCACCAGATCACGCCGCGCTGGGCGGTACTCTGCGCCAGTATCGCGAGCAGGAACTGACCGAACCGGCTGGTCTTGTAACTCCGGTGCGAGAAGTACCTGTGATACCCCGCCGTCGCACCGAACATCCGCAGGAAATACAGGGATACGCCGATCGCGACGGCCTGCCAGGTCACACCGGTCCAGATGGCGGCGAAGCACGCCAGGTGGACCAGCACGAACGGAATCGTGTCAGGATAGATGATGTCGTCGTGATACTCTTCGTGCTCGGCATGTACGTCGGGCGAGGAAACGGAAGCGGACAACGGGTTTCTCCTGGGAATACGGAAACGATCGAAACGGGATCCCGGACGAGAGAGAGGCGCGTCCGTCGGCAGGCACGTCGTGGACCGGACCCGGAATCACGCGTACACGTACAGTACCGCGCGGCAGATGCGAAGTCAATGCCAGCCCACGCCGCGGTTGACACTCGATTGACACCAGCCATAAACTTCGGGGCTGTTCACTGAAGTCCATGTGGCTGGGATGCCAAGGTATGCCGGAATTTTTGTATCGTGGGCCCATGTTGCTCCTGTCGGGTACGGCCAACCGGCCACTGGCGGAGGAGATCGCCGAGCACATGGGTATGCCGCTCGGCGACATGACGCTGCGGACGTTCGCCGATGGTGAGATCTTCGTACGGATCAACCAGAACGCGCGCGGTCGTGACGTCTTCATCATCCAGCCCACACCGCCCCCGGCCGAATCGGTGCTCGAGCTGCTGCTCATGATCGATGCGGCGAAGCGGGCGTCGGCCGCGCGGGTTACGGCGGTGATCCCGTACTTCGGCTACGCGCGCCAGGATCGCAAGGACCAGCCGAGGGTGGCGATCGGCGCGAAGCTCGTCGCCAATCTGATCCAGGCGGCGGGCGCCGATCGCGTCCTGGGCATGGACTTCCACACCCATCAGATCCAGGGCTTCTTCGACATCCCCGTCGACCACCTTTACGCGGCGCCGGTGCTGACCAGCTATTTCCGGGCGAAGCGGCTGGAGAATCCGGTGGTTGTGGCGCCGGACGTCGGCGCTGCCAAGATGGCTCGCGGCTATGCCCGACGACTGGACGCGTCGTTCGCGATCATCGACAAGCGTCGCCCATCGCCAAACGTCGCCGAGGTAGCGACGGTGGTCGGCGAAGTCGAAGGCCGGCCGTGCGTCATCACCGATGACATGATCGACACGGCGGGAACCATCCAGAGCGTCGTCCAGGCGCTGTCGGAGCGGGGCGCGTCGGAGATCTACGTCGCGGCCACGCACGCGCTGTTTTCCGGACCGGCAGTCGAACGGCTCCAGAATTCGGCCGTCCGCGAAGTCGTCGTGGTCAACACACTGGATTTGCCGCCTGAGCGGCGGTTCCCGAAGCTTACGGTGCTCTCGATCGCCGAGCTCCTGGCGCGCGCGATCCGCTACACCCATTCGAACGAGTCTGTGAGTCAGCTGTTCGATTAAGGAGGAGCGAGACGACCATGACAGCGCACGCGAGCCTCACTGCGGAACCGCGGACCGGGCGCGGCAAGAGCGCGGCCCGGAAACTCAGGGCGGCCGGGCGGGTCCCGGCCGTGGTCTACGGGCGGCATGAGGAAGTTCGTCATGTGTCACTGGACCACCGTCAGCTCGAAAACCTGATCTCCCACGTTCAGGTCGAGAACACGATCATCGACCTGCGGATCGGCCGGGGACGCGCCATCCAGGCGCTCGTGCGCGAGGTGCAGATGCACCCGTACCGGCCCGAGATCCACCACGTTGATTTCTACGTGCTCCACGCCAACGAGCCGGTGGAGCTGGAGGTCCCGATCCGGCTCACGGGCACGGCGGAGGGCGTGAAGGCCGGCGGGGTGCTCCAGCAGACACTGCATGACCTCCCCGTCCGGTGCCTGCCCAACGCCATACCGGAGGCGATCGAGGCGGACGTCTCGTCGCTCCAGATCGGCGAGTCGCTGCACGTGTCGGATCTCGCGATTCCCGACGGGGTCACCGTCGAGGTCGAGGGTGATCGGACCGTTTGCAGCGTGCAGCCACCGGTCACGGCGCCGGCCGAGCCGCCGCCGCCACTCGCGCCCGAGGGTGTGGGCGGCGAGGTGGAGCCGGAGCTCTTGCGCAAGCGGGCCGAGGATGTGGAGTAGCCACCCCTATTCGCCACATCATCGAACAGTGGGTGGCTGCTGCGCATGAAGGTGGTTTGCGGGCTCGGGAATCCGGGCCCGGAGTACGATTCGACCCGGCACAACGTCGGTTGGTGGGCGGTCGACCACATGCAGCGGGCATGGCGGTTTCCGCCCTTTCGGCGGGCGGGTGCCGCGGTCGAGAGCCAGGGCACGCTAAGGAACCAGACGGTCCGCCTGCTCAAGCCCACCACCTACATGAACCGGAGCGGGTTGGCGCTGCGGCCGTTTCTCGATCGGCCGGATTTCGACTGGCGGCGGGACCTGATGGTGGTCGTGGACGACGCCGCGCTCCCGGTGGGGAGGGTGCGGTGCCGGGCGCAGGGGAGTGCGGGCGGACACAACGGCCTCAAGTCGATCGAGGCCACGCTCCGGTCCCGCGAATACGCGCGCATCCGGATCGGAGTCGGGGCGCCCCCACCCGACTGGGATCTGGCGGACTGGGTGTTGTCGCCCATGGAGGCCGATGACTACGACAGCGTCGTTTCGTTGTTGCCGGTAGTGGCGGAGGCGGTGGAGCTGTGGGTCACCGAGTCCGTCGAAGCGGCCGCGGCGCGGTGCGCGCGCGGTCGGATCTGATCGTGGAAGCCCGGCGATTTCGCCGGATCGGTACGGAACCAAGACATGGAGGGCGTCCGTGACGCCATTGACTGGGTTGGCCGGCTGGGCGTGGCTCTTTGGAGTCGTGGGTCTGCTCGGTGCCGGGATCATCTACACCTACCTCAGGAAACAGTCGGACGGTACCGACACGATGCGGGAGATCGCTTCCCGCATCCATGAAGGCGCGATGGCCTTCCTGCGCCGCGAGTACTCCGCGCTGGGCGTATTCGTCCTGATCGTCGCAGCGCTCCTGGCGTGGGCGGTCTCCGGGTTGACAGCGCTCGCGTACATCACCGGAGCGCTCTGCTCCATGTTCGCCGGCTTCTTCGGGATGAAGGCCGCGACGAGGGCGAATGTCCGGACCGCCGCTGCCGCGAAGGAGGAAGGGCAGGGGAAGGCCCTCCGCATCGCCTTCTTCGGTGGCGCAGTGATGGGGCTCGCGGTCGCCGCACTGGGCCTCGTCGGCGTCGGGATCTGGTACATGGTCCTCGGCGCCAATGCTATCGCACAGTCGGAATTCGTCCGATTCGCCGAGGTCGTCAGCGGATTCGCCATGGGCGCCAGCTCGATTGCCCTCTTCGCGCGCGTTGGCGGTGGGATCTACACCAAGGCGGCTGACGTCGGCGCCGACCTGGTCGGCAAGGTGGAAGCCGGCATCCCCGAGGACGACCCCCGCAACCCGGCCACGATTGCGGACAACGTCGGGGACAACGTGGGCGACGTCGCCGGGATGGGCGCCGACATCTTCGAGAGCTATGTCGGCGCCGTGATCGCGACGATCGCCATCGCGGCCACGAGCCCGCTGTTCCAGGCCTCCCGCGTCGAGGCGATAGCGCTCCCGCTGCTGACGATCATGGTGGGGCTCGCCACATCGCTCCTGGCCATCGGCCTCATGCGCGTGCTCGAGAAGTCCAACCCGGCATCGGCGCTGCGCAACGTGACGTTCATCGCCGCGGGCCTCTTCCTCGTGGTCATGTTCTTCGTCGTGCAGATGCTCGGGATGCAGCTCGTGGATTCGACAACGGGTCGCCAGTATCCGGCGCTCGGCCCGTTCTGGGCGATCGTCGCGGGCTCGCTCGTCGGCATTTTCATCGGGCTGGTCACCGAATACTACACGGCCGCGAAGCCCGTCCGCAGGATCGCGGACGCGAGTCAGACCGGTTCAGCCACCAACATCATCTCGGGCCTGGCCGTGGGGATGGAGTCGACGGCTGCACCGGCGCTCCTCATCGCGCTGGCGATCGGCATCTCCTATTACGTGGCCGGGCTATACGGCATCGGCATTTCGGCAGTCGGCATGCTCGCGACCGTGGGCGTGACCATGTCGGTCGACGCCTACGGCCCTGTTGCCGACAACGCAGGCGGCATCTCCGAG
>Ga0180220_1001686_pt1 | contig 15640 bp, 9 predicted proteins | sample eDN5th37CBELigBY_FD_151335 | JGI IMG/M metagenome (GOLD analysis project Ga0180220, IMG submission 151335) | Enriched backyard soil microbial communities from Emeryville, California, USA - eDNA 5th pass 37_C BE-Lig BY (version 2) (version 2) | ecosystem: Environmental > Terrestrial > Soil >... | reverse complement strand
GGATTGACCAGGTCGGACGAAGTAACCAGGGGAATCGGATTCGGGCGGGTCCAGGGCGAGCCGCCGCCCGTCGAGGATTGAGATCGAATTTCGCGCATGAGATCATTGCTCCCGGAGTTTGCCGCCGTTTAGATTTGAGCTCCCATGTCGTACTGCTGGTGGTCCTCCCGGACCCCGCCCAGACCCTCGCCGAGCGTCCGAAAGTCCTCCACGAACTCAATCGATCGGAGGAACTTCACCATCTTGAAGCCGAGCTTCGTTTCGACCCGCAACCGCAGGGGGGCTCCGTGCTGAAGCGGCAACGGCTCGTCATTCAACTCGTAGGCCAGGATGGTTTGAGGTTGCTTGGCCAATTCCAGTTCGATGCACTCGTAATACGGCTCGCCGCTCTTTTCGTGCATGCCGAAGGAGTGGAACGCCAGAAACCTCGCTTCGGGCTTGGGACGGCAACGCTCCAGAATTTCGCCGAGCGGCGTCCCGCCCCACTTGCCGATTGAGGTCCAGCCCTGAATGCAGCTCTGAAGCGTGGTTTGCTCGCGCTTGGGCATCGCTCTCAGGTCGTTCATCGAGAGGCTTAAGGGGTGTTCGACCAGGCCCTTGACCTCCAGCCGGTAGTCGACGAAACCCGTCGCGAGGAGACGCTCGAATTCATCATCATCCCCCTTGGCCTTCGGGTAGGCCGTGATCGGCGGGTAGCCGTTGGCGCGGAAGTAGGCGGAGGTCCATTCCTCGGGCCAGTTCTGGACCGACACGTTCCGGTGAAACAGCGCGTTGCGGATCGGCGCGACCACGAAGGCCAGCGCCCGATGCGTCGCCCTCGGCCACTTGAGCGAAACGACGTTGGCGGCGGCGTTGAGGGCGACGACCAAGCCGATGATCGCCAAGCCGAGCGCCGCGGCCAGGAGCTTGCGCTCGGTCTTCTGCTCGCCCAAAACCATCTTGCCCATCTCGGTCGGGAATCCGTGGATGATGACCATCGCCAGGTGGACGATGAAAAAGAGCAGGAAGCCCACCATGCCGAGGAAGTGCAAACTTCGCGCCGACTGTCGGCCGCCGAAGAGGCGCGCGTACCAGGGGAAGCGGGCTCCCAGCGACGGCGACATCGCCAGCCCGGTCAGGATCATGAGCGGGCTCAGGATGAAGACGAGTCCGAAGTAGGAGAGTTGCTGAAGCGCGTTGAGTGGGAGATTCAGGTCGTAGTTGTACGCCCCGGGCGGTTCGGGCAGTTGGAACGAGAGGTACGTCACGAACGATCGCCAGGCTTCGGGGAAGATTCGCCACGAGGCTGGAACCAACCGCCGCCACTGGGGCGAGGCGAACATCAAGACGACGTAAATCGCGCCGACGATCAGCCAGCCCAGGACGCTCGCGAAGTGCCAGTAGCGTCCGAGGCCGAGGTTCTCCTTGCCGGGAAGGCCGAGCCAAGGGGGGCATTCGACCTCCTCGTCGGCCGAGGTCCACAATTCGTCGGCGGGCATGCGCTTGCGGGTGAGCTTGAGCCAGGCGCGCGAGGGAAGACAGTGCTCGGTCCAGTAGAGCTTCGGGTGCGCCGCGAGGATCTCGATGCCGCTTCGAACCAAGAGCGCGACGAACAGGAAGTTGAACCAATGTGTGAGGCGGACCCAAAGCGGGAAGCCCAAGTCGTGGGGAGCCATGAGGTCGTTCCCTCCGCGAAAGCTGAGACGGAGAGCCGCCGCGACGGCGTTAGGCTCGTTCGGCCGCCTCGGATTCTCCGGCGATTACGGGCAGGATGTGGCCCCCCTGGCGGAGCACGGCGACCTTGGCTTTTTTCCCCTGCTTCTCCAGCGCCATTTCGAGGGCGTCTTGAACGGTCTGGGCGTGCCGGATGTTCAGCCGTTTCTTCTCTTCGATTGAGATGCCCGGCGAGACCATGACGCAGTCGTGCGATTCGATGATCTGGCAGTTGTCGGCGAGGACCGACGCGCCGACGATGTCGTCCACCTGGCCGGCCTCGACCATCGCCTTCAGCTCCGCGTAGGGCCGGTAGCCGATTTTCAAGACGTTGGGATGGTTGTGGGCGACGCCCTCGGGGTTCGGAGCCACGAGGATCAGCGTCCCTCCCTTCTCAACGGCCATCACGCCCGCGTAGTAGCCCTTGGCCGACTGCCAGAAGTCGTAATCTGCCGGGTGGGAATCGATCAAAACGATTGGCGCGCGGGACGGCATGGGGGCGGAAAAGACCTCGCGCGATAGGCGGCAGCCTTCGCGGTGCGAGGCGACCGGATCGCCGACGAAGCAGCCGACGATGTTTTTCTTCGGGTCGGAGACGACGTTGACGACGTATCGAAGGCCGGCGATTCGGGCCGCCTCCTCCATCTGGAACCGCATCGGGTTCTCGGCCACGCCCATGACCGTCTCCGACATCCTCTGGGCGCCCTCCCACTGCACTTTCGACTGCATCTCCGGACCCGCGACGCCGGGGAAGGCGATTTTGGATCCGCCCGAGAACCCTTTGATCCGGTGGGGCGCGATCGAGACGATCCCCATCACCAGGTCGTTTTCGGCCAGAAGCTTGTTGGCCGTGACGGGGGCGCCGTCGGATAGGGCGCCGAAGCGATGCAAGCGCGCCGAGTCACGCCAGTTGTGCTGATGGGAGGGAAACCGGCCGAAGAACGGGCCGAGTTTCGTCTTCAATTCGTCGTCGGTCATCCGTCGATGCGAGCCCTGGGCCGTTAGCAGCGTGATCTTCCCCTCGTCGACGCCCGCGGCCTTGAGTTCCTCCACGACGTGGGGCAGGATCTTCGGAACGGGCGTGCCTCGGGTGTAGTCGTCGATCAGGATGAGAACGCGGTCGCCTTTCCCCGCCACCTCGCGCAGCCGGAGGGTACCGATCGGATTGGCGAAGCCGCGCTTGACGACGGCCTCCGAGTCCTCGCCTTCGCCCAAGGCGCGGGGCTCGAACACGCCCATTAGATTCTCGTCGGGGATCTCGACCGGCTCGAACGCCTCGTAGCCCTTATAGGGGAAGTCGATTTTCATGAGTTCTCCTTGATCGGTTCAACGGGAGTCCGAGACGGAGAAGTCGGTGGTCGTCACGTTCTCCGGCCGTTGCCGCCGAGCCACGCCGCGCAGGCCAAGCCCGCCAGTCCGGCCGCCGCCGCGAGACCCCAGCCCCGGTGCGTGTCGGCCCAGAGCTGAAGGCTTCGAGGGCGGGCTTCGTCGTCGAAATCGCCATGCGCGCCGAAGTCGCCCCTGGTGTCTACGGGTTCGTAGAGGTTGTCCGGTTTGGATGGGTTGGCCGGCTCGCCGGTTTGCTGGCCCTTGTAGGCGATTTTCGCGGCGAGCCAATCGCCCAAGCCCGGGGCGATCCGCTGGGCCAGGATTGTCTTGACGGTCGACGGTCCCACCCAAAGCTCGCGGCGACGATGGTTCGCCGACCAGACGATCGCCTCGGCGGCGACCTCGGGCTGATAGACCGGGGCCACCGGCCGGGCGCGCTCGGGCATTTTGGCCCGGCCCCACTCGAACTGCGGGGTGTTGAGCGCGGGCATCTGAACCATCGTCACGTGAACGCGGCTTTGGTCGTGGATCAGTTCCGACCGAAGCGAGTCGGTGAAGCCTCGAATCGCGGCCTTCGAGGCGCAGTAGGCCGATTGCAGGGGGATGCTCCGATAGGCCAAGGCCGAGCCGACCTGGACGATCACCCCCTTGTCGCGCGGCCTCATCCGTCGAAGGGCCGCGAGCGTCCCATGCACATAACCGAGATAGGTGACCTCGGTGACGCGCCGGTACTCCTCGGCCTTCATTAGGCTGACCGGCGCGAAGACGGTGGCCATCGCCGAGTTGACCCAAACGTCGATCGGCCCGAGTTCCCGCTCGACGGCCTCGGCGGCGGCTTCAACCTGGTCGAAGTCGGCCACGTCGGTGGGAACGGCGAGGGCTCGACCGCCGGCCGCCTCCACGTCGGCGCGCGCGCCCTCCAATCCCCCCTCTCCCCGAGCCAGAAGACCAACGCCGGCTCCCCGGCGCGCGAAAGCGATGGCGGCGGCGCGGCCGACTCCGCCCGAGGCTCCGGTGACGACAACAACTTGGGACTTTTGTGTTCGGCTCATTGGGCTCTCGCGGCCTCCTCCATCCCGGCGCCGGCCGCGACGGGAGACCGTCCTCCTTGGGGTTCGTGATGATCGCCGGCGCTCTCGATCCGGACGACCGAGGGGGCGACTTCGTACATGATTTGCCGCCGTTGCCGCCACGGCTCGGACCAGGCGATCGTGAACCGAGCCGTCTCCCCGGGGGCGAGGTTCTCGGTCGGCAGGTCGGCGTAATGGACCCCCAAGCCCGTGTCGCGCGTCGGAAAAGTTTCGCCTCCGCAATGAATGACCGCCGGCGCGAGCAGTTCGACGCGCAGCGCCTTGCCCGCGGGGATCGACCGGCGGGGATGGTCGATCCGCCAGACCACGCGGGGCGATTCCACGCCCTCCTCCAGATAGCGCTGAACGGTCTGGGGCGGGAGATCAAAGACGCGACCGTCGCGGAGAGAGCGGCGGAGCTTAACGTACTCGGCGTGCGCCCAGGCAAGGGGCATGGCCGAACCCGACGGCCGGCCGAAGTAAAGCCCATGCTCCGGGATGTCGTAAGTGTCCCAAACCTGCTCGGGGATTAGGCCGCCGGAGCCCGCGAAGCTCTCCATGGCTCGCAGCAGCCGGATCGCCTCGTCGCGCCGGCCGGCGGCCAGCTCGTAGTGGGCTCGCTCCCCGACCAAAAGCGGCCAGGCGCGGCCGTGCCCGTGCTCGCCGTCGAAGGGCGAGCCGTCGACCTTTTCTCCATAGCCGTCGTGGTTGTAGCGGTGCCAGGCCGGGCCGAAGGGCGTTTCAACCTTTGTTGTCCCATCAATGACCTTCACCGTGTCGAGGATCCGGGGATCGTCCGGCTCTCGCAGACCGAACCGGACATAGGCCAAAGAGTCGGAACAGACGATGGCCGCCGGTGGGATCTTTCCCCGGGCGCGGGACTTCAGATACCAGAACTCAAGATGACTGTCGTGCTTGACCGGCTGGCCGTGATCGCCGGGCGGCGCGATCCGGAGATAATAGCCGGGAACTCCGAATCGCCGGGCGAGTTTAAAATTCGTAACATACGTCCAATAGTCGATGCTCGAACGCCAAGCATCGGCCGTCTCGCGCAGGTATTCGGCTTCGCGGGTTTCGCCGTGGGCCTCGGCCATTTCGGCGGCGACCAACAGGGCGGCGACGAGGACGCTGATCGTGTAGGCGTTGAAGCCCCGCTCGTTTTCCCAGCGATCCTCCTGGCTGGAGGGGCCTCGGCGAACGAGGTAGGCCGCCGCCCTTCTGACCATCGGCCAGTACGCGGCGCGCTGGGCGTCGTCCAGCGCGCCTTCGCGATAAAGCAGGTCGAGGAGAAGCGGCGGCTGGGCCGTCTCGCCGAGTTGGATGCCCGACCAAAAGGTCTCGCCGCTGGTCCACATGTTTTGGGCCCAGTGGCCGTCGGCTTCCTGGGAGTCGCGAAGGAAGTCGAGGGCGCGGCGGGCCTCGTCGCGGGCGCCGGCCGCGAGGAACCCGCCGGCGATCTGGGCCAGGTCGCGCGGCCAGACCATGTGATAGCCTCCCTGGCCGTATCCCCTCGGCTTGTCGGCGAAGGCCTCTCCCCAGGGGATCGACAGGCTCGCGACGATCGCCCCCCGGGTCAATTTGCCCTCGTGGGCGCGGAGGACCATCGCGCTGGTCCGGTAAAGGTTCCGTTCTCCAGGCTCAACCTCCTCCAAGGGAAGCAGCGTCCGTTGCCAGTCTTGCCAGCTGCGAACGCAACGCTCGACGAGTTGGTCGAAGTCGTCCCGAACTCCGGTCAGCGCGCGATGGGCGGCCCCCTCCGGGTCGGCTCCAAAGCCCAGGCTCAGGACGAACCCGCCCCCGGAGTCGCTCGGGTTCACCTCGCCGGTCAGGATCACGTTGCCGCGCGGGGCGCGCTGGTAATGGCGGGTCATTCGGCCGTGGCGCATGACGTCGCGCCGGCCGTCGCTGAGGCTGTCGACATAGCCCACCGAGCAGCCGACCCAATCCGACGAGCAGGCCAACGCCAGCGCGGTCTCGCCCCGGGAAACCATCGGCATGGTCCGCCCCTTGTGCCGGTGGATCCAGGCCGTCCCGCCCAATCCCTCGCGTAGTCCCAAAAGTGGGTCGAGCACCGCGTAAACATGGTAGTCCTCCGGCGAACCCTTGAGGGCCGTGAACCGGACCCGCTGCAGCACGGCGCTTTGGTCGGGATGGGCGATGATCGTCTTCTCGATGCGGTAGCGACCGAGTTTGCAAGAATTGGTCAGACGATAGGCGGGAACGCCATCGGCGAGGTAGTCAACCTGATGGTCGGCGTCGGTCCGTTCGTCGGAGACGAAGTCCCGGCCGTCGGTGACGATCAGGGCCAAATCGCGCGTGCGGGGGAGATCCATCCAGGGATAAAAGACCTCGTTGACGACGCCGCGACCGATGGTGAACCAGACCAGGCTTGCCGAGGCGCCGACGCCGATCGCCTCGCCCACGCCGTCCTTGGCGGCCGGCGACCAGTGGGCTTTGGCGCCGGGCCAGCCTGGAGCGTGGCGCAATCGCGGCGAGGCGCGGCGGACAAGCCAGGTCAGTCCAAGGCCGCCGGCCACGACCCCCGCGCCGATCATGGCCGCGCGCGGCCCTTGAGCCTCCCGCCGAGAATCGGCGAGCGGAATTTTGGTGCGTCGTGGTTCCATAAGAATCCCTCCCGGATGCGTTTCGCGGTTTCGCCCTGAAGCCGGAGTCAGGTCCGCATCCTCCGAGTTAAGGCGTAGGCGCCGCCGGCCAGAAGCGCGCCGGCCCCAAGAACCATTCCCGTCCGGACGAGCGCTCGGGTCCGCTCCGGGCCGTCGAGCCGAACGTCGGGATGGCGGAGTTCGGGATAACCGCCGGGAAGCCCCTCGGGGGATTCATGCAGGGACATTTGAAGCACCTGAGCCAGATGGAGCGCGTAGCGGTCGCTCATCTCCTCGATCTGGTGTTTGCAGCTAAACCCGTCGGCGACGATCAGCGTGTCCTTGTCGGCCTCGCGGACCAGGGGCATCAGTTTGTGGTCGCCGATTTGTCGGGAGATTTCATCGTGCGCCGCCTCGAAGCCGAACGAGCCGGCCAGGCCGCAGCAACCGGTGTCGGGAACCTCGAACAGCATGCCGAGCTTCTTGAACACCGCGTCCTCGGCGTCCATCCCGATCGTGGACTTTTGGTGGCAATGGCCGTGGACGATGGCTCGCCGTCGCAGGGGCGGGAAGTGATAATCCTCGACCCGACGCTCAAGGAACTCGGCCAGCGTGAACGTCTGCTCGCTGAGCCGTTTGGCGTCCTCATCCATTGGGAAGAACTGAAGCAGCTCGTCCCGGAAGACGGCGACGCAACTCGGCTCCAGACCGACGATGGGGATCCCCTGCTCGATCTCGTCGTGGAGCGCGTCCATGATTTGCAAGAGCATCTTCTTGGCCGTCGGCAGGAAGCCGTAGTCGTAAAGCGGCCGACCGCAACAGAGCGAGGGGTGGGGAACGATGACGCGGCAACCGACGTGCTCCAAAGCCTCAACGGCGGCCTTGGCGACTTCGGGATGGAAGTGGTTGTTGAAGGTGTCGGGCCAGAGGATGACCGGCTGGCCGTCCGTGACGCGGGGCTTCCGCCGGAAGAACCACTGCTTGAAGGTCTCGTTGGCGAACGGTGGAACCTCGCGCTTTTGGGAGATGCCCCCGATCGCCTTGAAGACGGCGCTGAGGCCCGGTGTTTGGCTGAGGAAATTCGAGAGTGGCGGGGCGATCGAGCCGAGCCGGGCCCACCAGTAGATCCAGCCCATCGCGTAGGCTTGGCGGGGGCGGAGCCGTCCCTCGTAGTAGTGTGAGAGGAATTCGGCTTTGTAGGTGGCCATGTCGACGCTGACGGGGCAGTCGCCCTTGCATCCCTTGCAGGCAAGGCAAAGGTCGAGCGCCTCGTGGACCGGCTCGGCCTTCCACGTCCCCTTCATCGGGTCGCCCTGAAGCATCTCGAAGAGCAGATGCGCCCGGCCTCGGGTGGAGTGCTTCTCCTCTTTGGTCACCATGTAGCTTGGGCACATGGTGCCGGCTTCCTCGCGCCGGCAGAGGCCGACGCCGACGCAACGCTCGGTCGCATACGAGAAGCTGCCGTGGTCGGCGGGGAACTTGAAGTGCGTCTCAAGCTGGGGCGGGTGGTAATGCGGGCCGACGCGCAGGTTCTCGCCGATCTTCATCGCGTCGATCTTCTTGCCGGGGTTCATCTTGTTGCCCGGATCCCAGATCGCCTTGAACTCGCGCATCGCCTGATAAACTTCCGGCCCGAACATCTTCGGCAGGAGTTCGCCGCGCGACTGGCCGTCGCCGTGCTCGCCCGAAAGCGAGCCGCCGTAGGAGATCACCAAGTCGGCCGCGTCGTACTTGAAGGCGCGCATTTGCTCGACGCCGCCGGCCGACTTCAGATGGAAATCGATTCGGGTGTGAATGCAGCCCTGGCCCAGGTGGCCGTAGAGCGAGCAGGCGTAGTCGTATTGGATCAGCAGCTTGCGGAAGTCGCGGAGGTAGTCGCCGACCCTCTCGGGCGGGACGGCGGCGTCCTCCCACCCCTCCCAGGAGTCCGGCCGGTTGGGGATGCGGGCGGTCGCGCCAAGGCCGGCCTCCCTTAGCTCCCAGACGAGCCGCTCCTCCTTTTTGTCTGTGTAATGCTTCATGCCGACGACTTCACCGCCGCCTTGAAGCTCGCTCATCAGCGCGCGGGCCTTGTCGTCCGCCTCGTTCTGGGTGTCGCCGCCGAACTCGACGACGAGCCAGCCGCCGCCCTGGGGGAATAGATCGATGAAATTGACATGCTTGCCCCCTTTCTGCTTCAGGTCGTCGAGCAGGCGGTCGTCGATTCCCTCAAGACCGATCGGCCCGTGGGCCGCGACCTGGGAGACGTGGTCGCCGGCGGTGGCGATGTCGTGGAAGCCCACGACCAAGAGCGACCTCTCCGGGGGGCTGTGAACCAGCCGGCAAGTGGCCTCCAGAAACAGGACGCAGGTGCTCTCCGAACCGATCAGTGAGCGGGCGACGTGGAAGTCGTTCTCGGGCAGCAATTCGTCGAGGCTGTAGCCGGAGACCCGCCGGGGGATCTTCGGGAACTTGGCGCGGATCTGGTCCGCGTGGGCGTCTCGCAGGTCGCGCAGGCCCCTGTAAATCTCGGCCCGCCGCCCTCCCGCGGCGACGATCCGCTCGTATTCCTGGTCGCTCGTTGGCCCGACTCGCATGCGCAGGCCGTCGTAGGTCAAAATCTCCAGTTCGTGGATGTTGTCAACGGTGCGCCCCCCCATCATCGAGTGGACGCCGCAGGAGTTGTTGCCGAACATGCCCCCCATGCAGCAGTGGTTGTGGGTGGACGGGTCGGGAGCGAACGTCAGGTGATGCTCCTCGGCCTTCTTTCGAAGGTTGTCGAGAATGACGCCCGGTTGGACCCTGGCGATTTTCCGTTCGGGATCCACCTCCAGAATCTTGTTCATGTACTTGGACATGTCGAGGACGACGGCCACGTTGCAGCAACCGCCGGTGAGGCTGGTTCCTCCGCCGCGCCCCAACACCGGCGCGCCGTATTTGCGGCAGGCGGCGACGGTCGCCTCGACGTCCTCGGCGTCCCTGGGAACGATGACGCCAATCGGGACTTGTCGATAATTCGATCCATCGGTCGCGTAGAGCGCGCGGTCCCCGTCGGTAAACCGGACCTCCCCTCGAACCTCGCGGCGCAGTTGGATTTCGAGAAGTTCGGCCTCGATCTCGGAGATCGGTCTCCTTGGGGGGGGTTGGATGACCCGCCGCCTGGTTTCAGGACTCACGCTCATTGCTCGATCCGCCGTGCTCATGGGTCTCCTCCGGTGTGGTGGCGGTGCTTGGTTCGGTGGCCCCTCTCCAGCGGGCGACACCCGTCGAGGCTGGCCGTTTGGGGGCGGTCTTCCACCAATGAGCGGGTTCGCCGAATCCGCTATTGAAAGGGCGGCGGAGGGGGTTCGCCTTCGCGGGCCCAAACCGCCTCGAAATCGTGGAGGTGGACGGCCCCGAGAACGAACCTCTCGATCTTCACGGCGTAGCCTTGGGCGTGGAGCCGTTTGGCGATCCGCTCGATCGGCTCGCGTTGTCTGTGGCTGCCGTTGAGCGTGGCGGGGAGGCCCGGCTGGTTTCGCCGGGCGCTGATCCGCACCCCCTCGAACTCGGCGATCACGGTGTCCTCAACCCGGGCCGGGGCGTCCTTGAGTTGGACCTCGCCGTGCTTCTTCAGTTGCGCGGGCATGAGAACCTCCTTTCCTCTTCCGCGTGGGTCAGACCAGTTCCTTGACCTTGTCTTTGATGACGGTGCCGATGATCGCCCCGGAATTCGGCTCGCCGCGGGCCAGGGCCTCGGCGAACTTCAGGGCCTGCTTGGGCGTCGCCTGGGGAGGCATGGGCGGTTCGAACGGGTCGACGACCGCCTCGATGATTGCCGGCTTCGACGAGTGGAAGGCCGCCTCAAGCGCGGGGCGGACCTCGTCGGGCTTCTCGCAGCGGAAGCCGACCCCGCCGCACGCCTCGGCGAACTTGACGAAGTCGATCGGATGGAGCGCCACTTCGTATTCGGGGTTGCCCAGGAAGATCATTTGCTCCCACTTGATCTGCCCGAGCGTGTTGTTCTTGATGATGACGACCTTGATGGGCAGGTCGTGCTTGACGGCCGTGACGAAGTCGGCCATGAGCATTGAGAACCCACCGTCGCCGACGAAGGCGACGACCTGCCGGTCGGGATAAGCGGCCTTGGCGCCGATGGCGTAGGGGAGTCCCGGGGCCATCGTGGCGAGGTTGCCCGAGCAGGAGAACTGCATTCCCCGCTTGATGTTGATGTGTCGGGCCGCCCAGGTGGTGATCGTCCCCGAGTCGGTCGTGACGATCGCGTTGGGCTCGAGCAAATCGTTGACGTGTCGCGCGACGACTTGCGGCTTGACCGGTGCGTCGTCCCGCGTCGATCGGGTGGCCAACAGCTCTCGCCATTCCTTCATGCCCGATTGAGCCTTCTCCAGGAAAGAGCGGTCCTGGCGCGTCTTCAAGAGCGGCAGAAGCGCCTGGAGCGTCATCTTGGCGTCGCCGGCGAGGCCGACGTCGGCCGTGTACCGGAGGCCGATCCGCTTCGGGTCGAAGTCGATCTGCACGCATTTGGCCTGGTCGGGCTTGGGATACCACCGCTCGTATGGGAAGCTTGAGCCGACGATTAGGAGGCTGTCGCACTCCTCCATCGCCACCTCGGAGGGACGAGTTCCCAGGAGGCCGATTCCGCCGGTGGTGTAGGGAGATTCGTCCGGGACCGTCGCCTTGCCCAGCAACGGCTTGATGATGGGCGCGGCGAGCGTTTCGGCCGCCTTCTCGAGTTCGTCGGTCGCGCCCAGCGCCCCCGCCCCGGCCAGGATGACGGTCTTCGTCCCGCCGTTGAGCAACTCGGCCGCGGCCTCGATCGTGTCGCGCTGGGGGATCATGATCGGCGGACGCCAGGCGCTTGAGGCGTGCCCTTTGACGAACTTCATCGAGGCCGTCTCGTCCGACCAGGTCTGCTCCTGGATGTCGGCCGGGCAGGTCAGATGCGCCACGCTCTTGCCTGAAAGCGCCGCGCGGCAGGCCAGGTTGACGACGATCGAGGCGTGTTTGGCGCCCAGGATCATCTGGTTGTACTCGGCCACGTCCTTGTAGAGGGAAAGAATATCGATTTCTTGTTGATAATTGGTGCCGAGCTGGTCGTGGTAGGTGTGCCCGGTGATGGCGAGCACCGGCGCTCGGTCGAGCTTGGCGTCGTAGAGGCCGTTCAAGAGGTGAATCGCGCCCGGGCCGCTGGTGGCGAAGCAGACGCCGAGCCGCCCGGTGAACTTGGCGTAGCCGCAGGCCGCGAAGGCGGCCGCCTCCTCGTGGCGGACCTGGATGAAGCGAATCTTGTCTTTTTGGACCCGCAGCGACTCAAAGATGCCGTTGATGCCGTCGCCGGGAAGGCCAAAGACCGTGTCCACGCCCCAAGCCAGCAGGCTCTCAATGATTACGTCGCCCGTCGTCATCGCCATGGTGATGCTCCTTCATTTGTGGAGGCCCGCCGGCCCACCTCGCCCCGAACGCGCTTTTGGAAACAAACCGCCGCTCCGGTGTCCCTCTCGCGAAACCCACCCCCCGACGACCCAATCGGACCGACGAACCGCGCGCTCTTCTCCTCCGCCCGTTGCGCCAAGAGGCGGATTGCTTGAATCGAATTGGTGGATGAACAGAACCCATGAGGCTCGCGTGGGATGGAGCCCCCATGGATCAGGCCTTTGGGGGCGACCCGCATTCGCCCCAACGAGGGAACCGCTTGAAGCACGCGGAAGCGACTCATAGGCCGCATGCTTATCCGTGCCGCAAACGCCACGCCTTATCGCGACGAATCGTTGAGCGGGCCCCTCCCTCGGGATCGCCGATCGCCCGATCGGCGTCCGACGCCGCCGAAACCCAGAGACGGCCGATCCAGAAAATCGGCGCCTCGCTCGAGCGGCCGGACGGCCGCGCTGGAATGAGCTCAAGAGGTGGGGGGAAAACCGCTCGAAATCCTGGGCTGTTCCCGGCGGCTCCCCGCCCGCGGGGGCCGGGAAACGGATTCTCGCCCGAAGCGGGGAACAAGGCATTGCGGAGGCGGGGTGGATGGCGTATAAGTAATTTCAGGAGCCGTGGGTGGCCGACCCCCATGGTTCCACGGCGCTTTCCCGTCACCCGCTTCATCTCCGGTTCGCGGTTCGCATCCACGAGACACGCCCGAATTGACGAGATGACGGCCTCGAGACCAGAGCTTCAGTCCCCGCCCGTTCCGTCGGAGATGCACGTTGCGATCGCGCCGGCGGCGATGACAACCACCCCGCGGCCGGAACGAGATGATTTCGCTCGTCTCGGCGAATTGGACATGTGAGCATGTTTCGCGCTTCGCCCCGCGGGCGCTCGCCGGTCTTCCGGCCTCGCGGGGTTCGACTCCTCCACCTGGACCGCGCGACCGCGTCGCGCCTCGACACTCTCATTGCGAGCTTTCAGGATCATCATGGCCGAGGCTTCACCGCTCCCGACCGAGAATTCGGCTCGCCCCGCGCGCCGGGGCCGCGGCGCGACTCCCGTGATCGGTCTGACCGGCGGCATCGGCGGCGGCAAAAGCGCCGTCGCCGCGCTCTTGGCCGAGCGGGGCGCCGTCGTCATCGACGCCGACGTCGCGGGGCATGAGGCGCTTCAGCGCCCGGATGTCCGGGAACGGCTCGTCGAACGGTTCGGCTCGAGAATCCTCGCCGACGAGACCGACGGCCCGCGGATCGACCGCCGCGCTCTTGGGAGGATCGTTTTCTCCGACCCCTCGGCGCTTCGCGACCTGGAGGCGATCGTCCATCCGGTTATGGTCGAGCGGTTCCAGGCCGAGATCGCCGCGGCCCGGGCGCGCCCCGATGTCTCGCTGGTTGTGATCGACGCGGCGATCCTCCTTGAGGCGGGTTGGAACGCCCTGTGCGACCTGATTGTTTTCGTCGACGCGCCCCGCGCGGCGAGGTTGGAGCGGGTAGGATCTCGGGGATGGTCGGACGCCGAGTTTCAAGCCCGCGAAGCGGCGCAGTGGTCGCCCGAGACGAAGGCGAACCGCGCCGATTACGTCCTCCCAAACGCGGGAGGACTGGACGAGTTGGGCGTCGCCGTCGACCGATTCCTTGACTGGTTGTCCGATCGTGATTCGAGCGCTCGCGTCGGTCGGGAGACTTCGGGGTCGACCGCCGTCGGCGAGGAGCCTCGCCATCGTTCGCCGTCGGCGGAACCTTCGCCGCTTTGAGCGAGCGGCGATCCGCGGCGGTCCTTCCCGTTTCTCTTTGGTTTTCCAGTCTCGGCTCCATGCTTTCCGAGGTCTTCTTGCGGTCATGCGGCATGGTTGACACCCCTTTGGATTCGGCGACCTTTGCCTTCGCCCTCGAACGTCGAACCCGCCACGAGCCCCGCCCCTCTGGCGCGGCCCAACCGATTCACCCGTCAAGTCTGAACAGGAGAATGGATTATCATGGCCAATGAGCCCCGTCCCCGCCGGGAGTCTTCTGGTACTTCCCGCATCCGAAAGACCGCCTCGGCGGCCTCGCGTCCCGTCGACGAATCGACCACGCCCTCCAACTCGGCGCGCCAGCCTTACCGCGAGGAGGCCCCGGCCGACCGCGAGCCGATCCGGTTCATCCGCCAGCGCGACCGCGAGGCGACCTCCGAGCGCGCCGAGCGCGAGCCGACTTCGCCGATCCGCGAGCGACTCGCCCGCGACCGCGCCGAGCGCGAGGCGGCCCCTCCCGCGGCTCGCGAGGGGCTGCCGGTCTCTCGGGATCGGGAGTCGGCGCCGCCGATCCGCGAGCGGGCCCGCGAACAGCGCGAGACGGATTCCGGCGCCGGTGTTCGAGATCGCTACGAGCGCGAAGCGTCGTTCAACTCGCGCGATCGCGACTACGCCCCCATGTCGCGCTCCGACGAGGCCGCGGCCTCCCTGCTCGGCGACCTGCCGGACGGCGAGTATCCCGACGTTGAGGACGACGACTTCTTCGGCGACGCGGCGATTCACGACCGTTATGAAGACATCAAGCGCGGCGAGATCCATCTCACCGAGCTGCAGAAGATGACGATGCCCCAGCTCATTCGGACCGCCAAGTCCGAAAACATCGCCGACTACATGGGGCTGAAGAAGCAGGACCTCATCTTCAAGATCCTCAAGGAGCGGGTCAAGCAGAACGGCCTGATGTACGGCGAGGGCACCTTGGAGGTGCTTCCCGACGGCTTCGGCTTCCTCCGAAGCCCGGATTACAATTACCTCCCCTGCCCCGACGACATCTACGTCTCTCCCAGCCAGATCCGCCGTTTCGGTCTGAAGACCGGCGCGATCGTCTCGGGTCAGATTCGTCCTCCCAAGGAAAACGAGCGCTACTTCGCTCTGTTGCGGGTTGAGGCGATCAACTTTGAGGACCCCGACAAGCTCAGCGAGAAGGTCGGCTTCGACGACCTAACCCCGCTGCATCCCCAGGGGCGGATCAAGCTGGAGACGACCCCCGAGGAGATCAACACGAGGGTCGTCGACCTGGTCGCGCCGATCGGCTTCGGCCAGCGCGGCGTAATCGTGGCGCCTCCGCGCACCGGCAAGACGATCCTGCTTCAGAAGATCGCCAACAGCGTCCTGACCAACCATCCCGAAGCCTACGTGATGGTTCTGCTGATCGACGAGCGGCCGGAGGAGGTGACCGACATGGAGCGGTCGGTCAAGGGGCCGACGGTCGAGGTCATCAGCTCCACCTTCGACGAGCCCGCCTCGCGGCACATCCAGGTCGCCGAGATGGTCATCGAGAAGGCCAAGCGGATGGTCGAGTTCGGCAAGGACGTGGTGATTCTGCTCGACTCGATCACCCGGCTGGCCCGCGCCTACAACACCGAAGCGCCCCACTCGGGCAAGATCCTCTCCGGGGGCATCGACGCCTCGGCCTTGCAGAAGCCCAAGCGGTTCTTCGGCGCCGCCCGGAAGATCGAGGAGGCCGGCAGCCTCACCATCCTGGCCACCGCCCTGGTTGACACCGGCAGCCGGATGGACGACGTGATCTTCGAGGAGTT
>Ga0180220_1001685_pt1 | contig 15651 bp, 15 predicted proteins | sample eDN5th37CBELigBY_FD_151335 | JGI IMG/M metagenome (GOLD analysis project Ga0180220, IMG submission 151335) | Enriched backyard soil microbial communities from Emeryville, California, USA - eDNA 5th pass 37_C BE-Lig BY (version 2) (version 2) | ecosystem: Environmental > Terrestrial > Soil >... | reverse complement strand
CATCGAGGTGGAGTGGGACGGGGCCTGGGTGCGCCGGTCCGCCAATGGCTACACCAAGCGAGCCAATAGCCTGCAATGCTTCGATCCCGCCGACGGGGGGCAGGCCCATGAGCGGCTTGCGGCCGGCAGCGCCTGGTTGAGGGCGCGGGGCCTCTCACCGGTCGTGCGCACGACGCCGCTCGCGAGCCCGCAACTGAATGCCGTTCTCGATGCGCAGGGTTGGCAGACGATAGACGCCAGCCACCTCTACGCCATGCCGCTCGGTGAGCACGAGTACGAGCGCGAGCCCGATCGTGCGGCGCGCCTGTTCTCGCCACTGGATCCGGACTTCCTCGCCGCTCAGCAGGTGCTTTCGGGGCATGGCGACGCGTTGATGGAACGCATGCGTGCGCTCCTTGCCGTCATTGATGTGCCGGCGGCAGGCATCGTCGTCTATCGCGACGGGCTGCCGGTGGCTTCGGGGCTGATGGCGATCGGTGACGGCATCGTCATTACCGGCAATGTTGTCACGCACAAGAGCCACCGCCGGCAGGGCCTCGCCGGCGCGATGATGCGCACGGGACTTGCCTGGGCGCGCGGGCAAGGCGCGACGATCGCCGCTCTCAACGTCCAGGCCGATAACCAAGCCGCCAAGGCGCTCTATCGATCGCTCGGCTATCGGCATGTCTATGATTATACCTACCGCATTCCAGGAGACGCCGCGTGAGCGACAAGCCCATCCTCTTCGTCGTCGCCTGCGCGCTGGTCGATGCCGATCGGCGCGTGCTGATCGCCCAGCGCCCGCAAGGCAAAACGCTGGCGGGCCTGTGGGAATTCCCGGGCGGCAAGCTTGAGCCGGGGGAGAGCCCGGAAGAGGCGCTGATCCGCGAGCTCGAAGAGGAACTGGGGGTCTCCACCAGGACCGCGTGTCTGGCTCCGCTGACATTTGCCAGCCATACTTATGAAAGTTTTCATTTGCTGATGCCGCTTTACGTATGCCGCAAATGGCAGGGCCTGCCGCAGGCGCGCGAGCACGCGGCTCTCAAATGGGTGCGACCGCAAAAGCTGCGCGACTATCCGATGCCGCCGGCGGACGAACCGCTGATCGCACCTTTGTGCGATCTGTTGTGAACAGGTGCCGCTAGGCCGGCGCTGAGGGCGTCGGCTAGGATTTGCCCGATTTGTCGGAAAGCACGGATTTAAGGCTCACCCGCGCGCTTCCGGGGCGCAGCGGCTGTTGCTGGCTCTCATGGGGAGCCCAGCCGGAGAGCCAGAGGATTTCGAGCGTCGCACCTACCTTGCCATCGGGATCACCGGCGATCTGCTGATAAGCCTGGCTCGCCGCCGCGATCAGGCTGCCGGTGGCCATCCGGGTTGGCCGGTCTGCCAGCGGGTTCGAGGCGCCAAGGGCCTTGAGCTCGCGCATCAGCGCCAATGGGCTCGAATAGCGCACCCTATGGGTTTCGACATCGGCAACCGGCAGCGCCAGCCCGGCGCGCTGCAGCAAGGCGCCACCGTCGCGCACGGGAATGAAGGGGGCAACGCGCGCAAAAGCGCCGCCGCTGACCTCTGCGTCGGCAGCCAGAAACGCCTGGCGCAGTTCGGTGAGGCTGTCGCCGCCGAGCGCTGCCGCGAGCAGCAGGCCATCGGGCGCAAGATGCCGGGCGAGCTGGGCAAGATAGCCCGGTACGTCGTTGACGACCTGGAGATCGAGAAGCGAGACGATGAGGTCGTAGTCGTCGCCAGGAAGCGGGGGCAGTTCGCTATTCTGCGCGGGGGCGTTGCCCACCGTCACGATGCGATCGAAAGGAAAACTGTTGCTGCTGGTGCGCCCCTCGGCGGGCAGCATGTCGGCATCGGGGCCAAGGGCCAGCGCCTTGCCGATATCGCGCTTGAGCGTTGCGAGACGCTCATCGAGGTCGGCACGTACGAGTTGCGCGACGAAATCGTCACGCTCGGGCGGCCGGCGACCCAGATGCCTTGCAACGAGATCGCGGTCGAAGATGTGGGGGATGCTGGACATCGCGGTTTTCCGTTCGCTGCGCCTTATGCGCGGGCAAAGCCTGTGAGTCAAAGCCCGAACATGCCTCGACAAGCTCTGCTCGAGCGCCCAAGCTGGGCGGCATGGGGTTGATGGCAAGCAGGACTGCCCATATCGAGGAGGAATGCACGCGCGTGCCGCTGCGCCAGCGGATCGCTGCGCTTGCGCGCGGCCTCGGCCGGGCGGCGGTCGACCAGCTTTATCCACCGATCTGCGTTGCCTGCGAGAATGCGACGGGCGGGCATGATGCACTCTGCGCCGCCTGTTTTGCCAAGTTGCGGCCGATCACGACGCCGCTCTGCACGCGCCTCGGCCTGCCTTTTGCCGTCTCGATCGGTCCCGATGCGCTTTCGGCAGAGGCGTTGGCCGATCCGCCGCCCTTCGAGCGGGCACGCTCTGCGGTTGTCTATAATGATCTGGCCCGCACGCTCGTCTCGCGGCTCAAATATGGCGACCGGCCGGAACTCGCGCGCTTGCTCGCACGGCTGATGGTGCAGGCAGGGCACGAATTCTGGGGCGCAAAACCGGTGCTGGTCCCGGTACCGCTGCATGTCAGCCGCTTCATGGCGAGGCGCTACAACCAGTCGGCGGAACTCGCGGCCATCCTCGCGCGTCATACCGGCCTCGATGTCGATGCGCTTTTGCTGCGGCGGCACAAGCGCACCCGCCAGCAGGTGGGGCTCACCCATGACGGGCGGGACCGAAACGTTGCCGGTGCGTTTTCCGCCCATCCACAGGCCCTGGCGCGGCTTGCCGGGCGGCCCGTGGTGCTTGTCGACGACGTCTATACGACGGGGGCGACGTTGAAGGCCGCCACGAGAGCGCTAAAGCGGGGCGGTGCCGGGCATATCGATGTGCTCAGCTTCGCACGCGTTGTCACCGGCAGCGAAATGCCCATATAAGCAACAAAACCCTTCGGGGAGTATGGCTATGGCAAAGATCGAAATCTACACGACTCCTACCTGTCCCTATTGCCACGCGGCCAAGGCGCTGCTCGACGACAAGGGGGCCGAATATACCGAGATCACGGTGCTCGACCCCGAGCTTCGTGCAGCCATGACCCAGCGCGCCCATGGCCGGCGCACCGTGCCGCAAATCTTCATCGGCGAGACCCATGTCGGGGGCTATGACGACATGGCGGCGCTCGAACGACAGGGCAAGCTAGACCCGCTTTTGAAGGTCTGACGCGCCGATGAAGGTCGCGGCGCTGCAAATGTGTTCCGGCTACGAGCCGCAGGCCAACATGGCCGCACTCGAGGAACTGGTGGCCCAGGCAGCCGGGCAGGGGGCGCAATATCTGCTCTCACCCGAGGTGACGGTCGTCTTCGCCGAAAATCGCGAGCAGCTGGCCACAGTCGCAGGCCCCTATGAAGGCAACCCGCATCTGGCACGCGCGGGCGAGATCGCCCGGCAGCATGAGGTATACCTGCATATCGGTTCGCTAGCCGTTTCTCTGCCGGACGGGCGCTTTGCCAACCGATCGGTGCTGTTTGCGCCCGACGGCACAGTGGAGGCCGTCTACGACAAGATCCATCTCTTCGACGCAAGCATTGCGGGCCTGCGCGAATATCGCGAAAGCGCGACCTACAAGGGCGGCGACCGGGCGGTCACCGCATCGGTGGGCGAGTTCACGCTGGGACTGGCGGTCTGCTACGACATGCGCTTTCCCCGGCTTTTCAACACCCTGGCGCGCATGGGCGCGCAGGTGATGGCAGTGCCCGCCGCGTTCACGGTGCCGACCGGAGAGGCGCATTGGCATGTGCTGTTGCGCGCCCGCGCAATCGAAACCGGGTCCTATGTCATCGCAGCCGCCCAGGGTGGCAAACATGCCAATGGCCGCTCGACGTATGGCCATTCGCTGATCATCGATCCATGGGGGCGGGTTGTTGCGGAAATCGATGGCGACCAGCCGGGCGTCGTCATCGCCGACCTCGATCTTGCCAAGGTGCGCGAAGCGCGCGAACGCGTGCCGGTACTGGCCAATGAGCGCGATTTCGCGCCCGATCCGGGTTTTGCCTTGAGTCGATAGTTGCGCTAAAGCGTTTCGCCAATGCGGTTTCTGCTTCGCAGTCAAGTACGAGGAATGAGTTCCAGTGATCCAGTATTCGCTTGTTTGTGAAAACGGTCACCAGTTCGACGCCTGGTTCAAGAGCGCTATGGCATATGACGAGCAGCACGATCGCGGCGTGGTCGCCTGTCCGATGTGCGACAGCCATGCGGTCGATAAAGCGCTGATGTCACCGGCAGTCAGCCGCGCCCATTCGGAAAAGATGTCGCTTTCGGCTGGCCATCCCGACCAGGCCAAGATTCGCGAGATGCTGAGAAAAATCCGCGAGAAGGTCGAGGCCGAGGCCGACTATGTCGGCGACAGGTTCGCCGAGGAAGCGCGCAAGATTCACTTTGGCGAGGTCGATCCGCGTGGCATCTACGGCGAGGCTTCGCGCGACGAGATCGTCAACCTCATCGAAGACGGCGTCGAGTTCATGCCGCTGCCCTCGCTTCCCGACGAGCGCAATTAACCTTCGGCACCGGGGTTGATCACCGCGGTGTTACTGCCGATATCATAGGGGTATCCCAAGCAGGCCAGCCCATTAGGGCACTCCACGGTCTGGAAATTTCTGGAGATCCTTTTATGGCAGAACTCAATGCGGCCCTTGCGGGCACTTTTCCCATTGGCGGCGACCTGATCATCAACCGGCTCGGTTTCGGCGCCATGCGCATTACTGGCAAAGGTATATGGGGCGATCCGGAGAATATCGAGGAAGCCCGCGCGGTTCTCGCCCGCCTGCCCGATCTCGGCGTCAATTTCGTCGATACGGCCGAGAGTTACGGACCCTATGTGAGCGAGGAACTGATCGGTGAAGTGCTGGCGCCCTATGATCGCGGCACCATCGTTGCGACCAAGAGCGGGCTCACCCGCACCGGTCCCGATCAATGGCTTCAGCTCGGCCGGCCCGAATTCCTGCGCCAAGGCGTCCTGATGAGCCTGCGCCGGCTCAAGCTCGAGCGCATAGACTTGTGGCAGCTGCACCGCATCGACCCCAAGACGCCGCGCGAGGACCAGTTCGGCGCCATCGCCGAGATGCAGCAGCAAGGCCTTATCCGCCATGTGGGGCTGAGCGAAGTCAGCGTTGCCGACATCGAGGAGGCGCAGCGCTACTTCAAGGTCACGACCGTGCAGAACCGCTACAATCTCGTGGACCGCGCCGCCGAATCCGTGCTCGATTATTGCGAAAAGAATGGCATCGGCTTCATTCCCTGGCGCCCGATCGACGGCGGCAATCTCGAGGCGACGAGCGCCGAGTTCAAGCAGATCATGGACCGGCACGGTGCCAGCGCCAGCCAGCTGGCACTCGCCTGGATGCTCGCGCGCTCCCCGGTGATGCTGCCCATTCCGGGCACCGGCCGCGTCAAGCACCTGGAAGAAAACATCGCCGCTGCCAGCATCACGCTGAGCGACGAAGAGTTTGCGACGCTCGATCGGGTCGGAAAGGGCGGTTGACGCCGCACGAACGCACCTTCTCCCTTGTAAGAGAGATGCCCGGCAGGGCGGATGAGGGGCTTTGGGAGTGCACCTGCCCCTCACCTGGCTCGACCCTGCGGCCGATCCACCCACCTCTCCCGCAACGGGAGAGGTGGAATGCTGGCACGTCTTAGTCGAACAGTTTCTCGATGGCGTTGGCGTCGCGCACGGCACCCTTGGCGGCGCTCGTTGCGAAGGCGGCATAGGCCTTGAGTGCCGTGCTCACATTGCGCTTTCTCGGCTGCTCGGGCTTCCAGCCCCTGGCGTCCTGTTCGGTGCGGCGCCGGGCGAGTTCGGCGTCGGAGACCTTGAGGTTCACCGTGCGGGCGGGGATATCGATCTCGATGATATCGCCTTCGCGCACGAGGCCGATGGTGCCGCCCTCGGCTGCCTCGGGCGAGACATGGCCGATGGAGAGGCCCGATGTGCCGCCGGAGAAGCGTCCGTCAGTGATGAGCGCGCAGGCTTTTCCGAGACCTTTCGATTTCAGGTAGCTCGTCGGGTAGAGCATTTCCTGCATGCCGGGGCCGCCGCGCGGACCCTCGTAGCGGATGACGATGACGTCGCCTTCCTTGATCTGGTTGGAGAGGATCGCCTTGACGGTCGCATCCTGGCTCTCGAATACGCGGGCGGGGCCGGTGAATTTGAGGATGGATTCGTCGACGCCTGCGGTTTTGACGATGCAGCCATCGAGCGCGAGATTGCCCTTGAGCACCGCGAGGCCTCCGTCCCTGGAGAACGGGTGCTCGGGCGAGCGGATGACGCCCTCCTTGCGGTCGAGGTCGAGTTCGGCCCAGCGGTTGGACTGGCTGAAGGCCTGCGTGGTGCGCACGCCACCGGGGGCGGCCATGTAGAACTGGCGTACGCTTTCCGAATTGGTGCGGCTGATGTCCCAGCGATCGAGCGCATCGCCGATGGTGGCGGTATGAACCGTGGGGACATCGCGATTGATGAGGTTGGCGCGGTCGAGCTGGCCGAGAATGGCCATGATGCCGCCGGCGCGGTGCACGTCTTCCACATGCACGTCCGCCTTTGCGGGCGCCACCTTGGAGAGCACCGGCACGCGGCGCGAAAGTGCGTCAATGTCGTCCATGGTGAAATCGACGCCGGCCTCATGGGCGGCGGCGAGGATGTGGAGCACGGTGTTGGTCGAGCCGCCCATGGCGATGTCGAGCGCCATGGCATTCTCGAAGGCGGCTTTGGTGGCGATATTGCGCGGCAGGACGTTTTCGTCTTCCTGCTCGTAATAGCGCCGCGCGAGGTCGACGATGAGGTGTCCCGCTTCCTGGAAGAGGCGCTTGCGGTCCGAGTGCGTGGCAAGGGTCGAGCCGTTTCCGGGCAGCGACAGGCCGAGCGCTTCGGTGAGGCAGTTCATGGAATTGGCGGTGAACATGCCCGAGCAGGAGCCGCAGGTCGGGCAGGCGTTCTCTTCGAAGGCCTGCACTTCGGCGTCGGTATAGTGATCGTCGGCGGCAACCACCATGGCGTCGACGAGGTCGACAGCCTGCAGCTTGCCCTTATGCAGCACCTTACCGGCTTCCATCGGCCCGCCGGAGACGAAGACGACGGGAATGTTGATGCGCATGGCCGCCATCAGCATGCCGGGGGTGATCTTGTCGCAATTGGAAATGCACACCATGGCGTCGGCGCAATGGGCATTGACCATGTATTCGACGCTGTCGGCGATGAGGTCGCGCGAGGGCAGCGAATAGAGCATGCCGTCATGGCCCATGGCGATGCCGTCATCGACCGCGATGGTATTGAACTCCTTGGCGACGCCTCCGGCCGCCTCGATCTCGCGCGCGACGAGCTGGCCGAGGTCCTTGAGGTGCACATGGCCGGGCACGAACTGGGTAAAGGAGTTGACGACGGCAATGATCGGCTTGCCGAAATCGCCTTCCTTCATCCCCGTGGCCCGCCAAAGCCCACGCGCGCCGGCCATGTTGCGGCCATGAGTAGTGGTGCGGGAACGATATGCTGGCATGGTGTCCTCGGGTGTTCAGTCATGGCACGGGCGCAATCGCGACCGGTGCAGGTTTGGCAAGAGTGTTTAGACCCATTCTAGGGGCGAGGCAAGGAAAAGCGTACCGTAACGTACGGTACGCATCGGTGGTATCCACCTATCCATCCTGCCGGATACTTTCCCGGGGTTATCGCCGGTCACCTGATTGGAACCGGCGCGCGGCTCATGCTCTAAAGGAATGGCGGGGTGCTATCTTGGGGGGAGGACCGCCGTGACTAATCTGAGTGGGCGCAGGATTCTGGTGGTCGAGGATGAGTTTGTCCTGGCCGACGAACTGCAACGCGGCCTTGAGGATGCGGGGGCGGAAGTCGTCGGGCCGGCGCCGACCGTCGAGGCGGCATTGAAGGCGCTGCGGGCCGGCGGCACGCTCGATGCTGCCGTGCTCGACATGAATCTGGGCCCGCGCAACGAGAAGGTGTACCCGGTTGCCGATGTGCTCGATGCGCTCGGCGTGCCCTTCGTTTTCGTCACCGGGTACGAAAGTCACCTCATCGACGAGCGTTACGCCCATGTGCCGCGCTACGGCAAGCCGGTGAATCTGGGCAGGGTGATGCAGGCGCTGTTCGGATGAGGGAATGCAAGGAACATGCGCCCATCAGCGCCGTTACCCTCGCAGGACTGGTGCGGTGGCGCCAACGGAACAGAGGAGATGCAGCCATGCAGGCACTGTCGGCGCAGTTGCACAAGGGCATGAAGGTGTTCGACAGCACCGATACGCAGATCGGTACCGTCGACGACTACAAGTTCACCGATGAGGATCCCTCGACACCCGGGCCCGAAACCCGCGATGTCAATCCGATCGAATGGGAGCGCGACGGGGATCTGGCTCATATTCTGGCGCGGGCGTTCTCGCCCGACGATAATCTCAGCGACGAGGTGAAGGAGAAGCTGCTGCGCGAAGGATATGTACGCATCGATGCCGATGGGCTGTTCGCGGCGGATCGCTATATCACGCCGGATCAGATCGCCTCGGTCGAAGGCGACCGGCTGATCCTGAACGTACCCAAAGACGCTCTGATGAAGCGGCATTGAGCGCAAAAAACCCGCCGGACCTAACCTCCAGCGGGTTCCTGGCAAATACGTGTGCGCCGATCAGTCCTTGGCGCGCTCGACATAGCTGCCGTCTGCGGTCATCACCACGACGCGGGTGCCCACACCGATATGGGGCGGCACCATGGTCTTGACGCCATTGGAGAGCGTTGCCGGCTTGAACGAAGACGATGCCGTCTGGCCCTTCACCACCGGTTCGGTGTCGGTGATCTCGAGCGTGACGCGCTGGGGTAGTTCGAGCGCAATGGCGGCGCCGTTGAAGGTCTGCAAGAAGACCTGCATGCCATCGACGAGATAGGCAGCCTGGTCGCCGACGACATCGGGGGAGACGGTGACCTGCTCGTAGGTTTCGGGCTCCATGAAGTGGAAGCCTTCGCCGTCCTGGTAGAGAAACTGATAGGCGCGCTCGTCGACGTCGGCCTTCTCGACCTGCTCGGTGGTGCGCCAGCGTTCGGAAACCTTGACCCCGTCCGAAATGCGGCGCATGTCGACATTGGTCACCGAATTGCCCTTGCCCGGGTGCACGTTCTCGGCAACCAGGACGACATAGAGCTTGCCATCCTGCTCGACGACATTGCCTTTGCGCAGAGAAGAGGCGATGACCTTGACCATGAGTTCTTCCTTGTTCATGCGTAGGCACCGGCCTAAAAAGCCGCGACGGGCCGGCCAAGCGCGCTGATCTGACGTTTCGGTGCCGCCCGATACCGCAATTCAGCGAAAACTGCCAGTCCCGATAGCCGAAAGCCTGCGCTCCTTGCCTCTCAACCCGTCATCGCCGCCGGTTTCTCCCTGGTGGACGCCCTCGGTCCATGCCGATCGGCGTCCGGCGCTGCTGGCGCGCAATCGCATCGAGGCAGGCGTGCGCGGCTATTTTGCCGATGCGGATTTCCTGATGGTCGATCCGCCGGGACTGCAGCGCTCGCCGGGCAACGAAACGCATCTGCACGCCTTCGCAACGACGGCGATCGGCAATGACGGGGTGGGGGAGACGCTCTACCTGCATACTTCGCCGGAATTCTCGATGAAGAAGCTGCTTGCGGCCGGCGAGAAACGGATCGCGAGCCTTGGCCATGTATGGCGTAACCGCGAGCGCAGCGCGCTGCATCATCCCGAGTTCACCATGCTCGAATGGTACAGAGCCGGCGAACCCTATGACGCGGTGATAGACGATTGCGTCGCCCTGGTGCGCCTCGCGGCGCAGGCTACGGGCGTCGACCAGCTGCAGTTTCGTGGTCACATTGCCGATCCGTTTGCCGCGCCCGAGCGTTTGAGCGTTGCCGAGGCGTTCATGCGCCATGCCGGCATCGACCTGCTGGCGACCATGGACGATGAGGGCGAGACCGACGCCATGGCTCTCGCCGAGGCCATGCGGGCCGTGGGCCTCAGTGTGCCGCGCGAGCATACCTGGTCCTATCTTTTCAGCCGGGTGCTCGTCGAGCGGGTCGAGCCCAATCTTGGCCTTGGCCGCATAACAGTGCTTGATCGCTACCCTGCGGCGGAAGCAGCGTTGGCACGGCGAACACAAGATGATCGGCGCGTTGCCGAGCGGTTCGAGCTTTATGCCTGCGGCGTCGAACTGGCCAACGGGTTCGGTGAACTCACCGATCCGATCGAGCAGCGGCGGCGGTTCGAACGCGAAATGGACGAAAAGGCGCTTTTATATGGAGAGCGCTACCCGATCGACGAGGACCTCCTGGCGGCGCTGGCGCTGATGCCCTCGGCAAGCGGGGTGGCTATCGGCTTCGATCGGCTGGTCATGCTCTCGGTGGGGGCGCGAAAGATCGAGGACGTGCTCTGGGTGCCGGTCGCAGGAGGCGAGCGATGAATATGGATCGCACATTGCGCACGGAGCGCGAACTGGTTTCGGCGGGTCTTGTCGCGCCCGAGCTGCGCGGCGAAGCCGAGGCGGTTGGTGTCCGTTACGCCATCGCCATCACGCCCGCCATGGCGGCGCTGGTCGACCGGAATGATCCGAACGACCCGATCGCGCGCCAATTCGTGCCGCAGATCGATGAACTCAACGTCTTGCCGCAAGAGCGCGCCGATCCCATTGGCGATCTCACCCATTCGCCCGTCGAGGGGATCGTTCATCGCTACCCTGATCGGGTGTTGCTCAAGGCGGTGCATGTGTGCCCGGTCTATTGCCGCTTCTGCTTTCGGCGCGAAATGGTCGGACCGCAGGGGCTGGGTACGCTATCCGCGGACGCGCTCGAGGAGGCTTTCGCCTATATCGCCGCGCATGCGCAAATCTGGGAAGTGATCCTCACCGGCGGCGATCCGTTGGTGCTCTCGCCGCGGCGCCTCCAAGAGCTGATGCAGCGCCTCAAGGAGATCGAGCACGTCAAGATCGTGCGCTTTCACACGCGCGTGCCCGTGGTCGAGCCGGAGCGGGTCGGCGACGAACTCGTCTCGGCCCTCAAGGCCAGCGGCAAGACGACCTATGTGGCCTTGCACGCCAACCATCCGCGCGAATTGACGCCCGATGCGCGCGGCGCCTGTGCGCGCCTCATCGATGCCGGAATTGCGATGATCAGCCAGTCGGTGCTGCTCAAGGGCGTCAACGACGATGTCGAGACACTGGCGGCATTGATGCGCGGCTTCGTCGAAACGCGCATCAAGCCCTATTACCTCCATCACCCCGATCTTGCCCCCGGCACCAGCCATTTCCGGCTGTCGATCGGCGAAGGCCAGGCGCTGGTTGCAGCGTTGCGCGGGCGCATTTCAGGCCTCTGTCAGCCGACCTATATTCTTGATATCCCCGGCGGCCATGGCAAGGCCGATATCGGCGCACCGGCTATCCGGCCCATGGGCGAGGGGTGCTACTCGGTCTCGGATTTCCGGGGCGGAGAGCACATCTATCCGCCGGTCTAGCCTCGCCGCGCAACCCGTGCCTACGCCGTCTTCGGCTTTTGCGCCACCAGCATGTAGTTGACGCCCATATCGCGCGAGCGGCGCCATTCGTCGCCGATAGGATGGTAGACGACGCCGGTTTCCTCGAGGGTGCGCAGCCCGTAGCGGCTGGTCAGCGCCTTTATCTCTTCAGGGGTAAGGAACTTTTTCCAGTCATGGGTCCCGCGCGGCAGCCAACGCAGGACATATTCGGCGCCAAGAATAGCGAGCGCATAGGCGCGGGCCGTGCGGTTGATGGTGGCGGTAAAGAGCAGTCCGCCCGGCGCGACGAGATCGGCGCAGCTCTTCATATAAAGCGGGACATTCTCGACATGCTCGACCACTTCCATGTTGAGCACGACATCGAAGCTCGCGCCGCTCTCCGCCAACGCCTCGCTCGTGGTGGCGCGATAGTCGATCTCGAGCCCCGATTGCTCGGCATGGAGCTCGGCGATGGCGATATTGCGCGCCGAAGCATCGATGCCGGTGACGCTGGCGCCGAGCCGCGCCAGCGGTTCGCAGAGCAGCCCGCCGCCGCAGCCGACATCGAGGACGCTGAGGCCCTCGAATGGGCGTATCGCGGTGCCGTCGCGTTCGAAACGGGTGAGAAGATGCTCGCGGATGAAGCCAAGCCGCACCGGTTGAATCTGGTGCAGGGGCCTGAGCTTGCCGTTAGGATCCCACCACTCCTCCGCCATGGCGGTGAATTTTGCGACTTCGGCGTCGTTTATGGTGGTATCGGTCATGATCGGCTCCGGTTGCCCGCATTAGACGATGCCGGGCGGCTGCCCGCAACAGCGGCGTGGCCATTCGACATGCGCTTTAGTCCAGTTGATTGGCGCAAGCCTTTATGGCATGGCAGCGCGCGAGAGAAGCGTACCGCCCGGTTCGGTTTGAGTTTTCGGAAAAGCAATTGGCCCGCATCGTCGTCAAGTTTGGCGGAACCTCCGTCGCAAATGTCGAACGCATCCGTCAGGCGGCGCGTCACGTCAAACGCGAAGTCGAGGCCGGCAATGAGGTGGCGGTGGTCGTCTCGGCCATGGCCGGCAAGACCAATGAGCTTGTCGGCTGGGTGAACGAAGCCTCGCCCTTTCACGATGCGCGCGAATATGATGCCGTGGTTGCCTCGGGCGAGCAGGTCACGGCCGGGCTGATGGCCATCGTGCTTTCGCAGATGGGGATACAGTCGCGTTCGTTCGCCGGCTGGCAGGTGCCGATCAGGACCGACGATGCCCATGGCGCGGCCCGCATCACCGAAATCGACCCGACCGAGATCGACAAGCGCATGAAGGCGGGCTGGGTGCCGGTCATCACCGGCTTCCAGGGCATTGCCCCGAACGGGCGCATCACGACGCTCGGTCGCGGCGGTTCGGATACCAGTGCGGTGGCCGTCGCTGCGGCTCTCGGGGCGGATCGGTGCGACATCTATACCGATGTCGACGGCGTCTATACGACCGATCCGCGCATCGTGCCCAAGGCCCAGCGCATGACCAAGATATCCTTCGAGGAGATGCTGGAGATGGCGTCGCTCGGGGCCAAGGTGCTGATGATCCGCTCGGTGGAAATGGCCATGGCCTACAAGGTGCGGCTCGTCGTGCGCTCGACGTTCGACGATCCCGATGCGCCGCAGGTGGCGCCGGATGGTACGCCCGGTATTCCCGGAACGCTTGTTTGCGATGAGGATGAGATCATGGAAAAGCAGATCGTTTCGGGTGTGACCCTCGCCAAGTCCGAGGCCAAGATCACCCTGCGCGGGGTCAAGGACAAGCCTGGCATTGCCGCTGCGGTCTTCGGCGCGCTCGCCGACCAGTCGATCGTCGTCGACATGATCGTCCAGAACATCGCCGATGACGGGGCGACGACCGATATCACCTTTACCGTTCCCGACAGCGAATATGACAAGGCAACCAGGGCGCTCGAGACTGCGCGCGGCACCGGGCAAATCGAATATGCCAAGCTTTCGGGCTCCAAGGGCGGCGCCAAGATCTCTGTCGTGGGCGTGGGCATGCGCTCTCATGCCGGTGTTGCCTCCTCGATGTTCAGGGCGCTGGCGGACAAGGGGATCAACATCCAGTTGATCACGACGTCGGAGATCAAGACCTCGGTGTTGATCGACGATGAATATGCCGAGCTTGCGGTTCGCGCGCTGCATACGTATTACGGTCTCGACAAGAAGGATTCTTGAGCGACGCCGAGGCATCTCGGCCGCGCCCAGGAGAGGGGGGCGGCCAAAGGTCGCCGAAACGAGATGGCCACGACAATAGGCGGGCCTCGCGTGTTGTTGCGGCAATTGCGCGAGACCATGGCGGAGCCCCTGGGTTCCCAGCAGCGCCTCGACAAGATCGTCAATCTCATCGCCGACAACATGCAGGCGGACGTATGCTCGTTCTATGTCCTGCGTGATGACGGGGCCCTCGAGCTGTTCGCAACCAAGGGCCTCGAGGCCGAATCCGTCCACATCACCACGCTGCGGCTGGGCGAGGGGCTCGTCGGCCATATTGCCGCCGAGGCCGAACCCCTCAGCCTCCACGATGCGCCCTCCCATCCCGCCTTTGCCTACCGGCCCGAAACCGGCGAGGAGCGCTACAACGCCTTTCTCGGCGTACCGGTGCTGCGCGCCGGACAGACGCTCGGGGTGCTCGTCGTCCAGAATGCCGAGCGCCGGCACTATGGCGAGGAGGAGACCGAGGCGCTGCTGACGACGGCAACCATCCTTGCCGAGATGATCGCGACGTCGGATTTCGACAATCTCATCAAGCCGGGCTCGGATATCGACCTGCGCCGTCCGCGCATGTTCCAGGGCGTCGGCTTTACGGACGGGATCGCGCTGGGCACCGTGGTGCTGCACGACCCGCGCGTGACGGTCACCAACTTCATCGCCGAGGACACCGAGCAGGAAAAACACCGGCTCGATGCGGCGCTCGAGACCATGCGGGTCTCCATCGATGCCATGCTCGACCATGGCGACATGCAGCCTTCGACCGATCACCGCGAAATTCTCGAAAGCTACCGTATGTTCGCCTATGACCGCGGCTGGGTGCACCGGCTGATGGAGGCGATTGACAATGGGCTGACCGCCGAGGCGGCGGTCGAGCGGGTGCAGAACGATACAAGGGCGCGGATGCTGCGCCAGACGGACCCCTATATCCGCGAGCGCCTGCACGATCTCGACGACCTGGCCAACCGGTTGTTGCGGGTGCTGACCGGCGATCATCAGGGCATGGGCCGCAACCTGCCCGAGAACGCCATTCTGGTGGCCCGCAACATGGGGCCGGCCGAACTGCTCGAATATGACCGCACCACGCTGCGCGGCATCGTGCTCGAAGAAGGCGGTACCACTTCGCATGTGGCGATCGTTGCGCGCTCGCTCGGCCTCGTTGCCGTGGGGCAGGCCGATTCCATCGTTTCGATATGCGAGACCGGCGACGACATCATTATCGATGGCAGTGCCGGTGTGGTGCATCTGCGACCGACCCCCGATGTCGAGCAGACCTATATCGACAAGGTGCGTATCAGCGCCCGGCGCCGCGCCCATTATGCCGCGCTCAAGGACAAGCCCTCGGTCACCCGCGACGGTGTCGAGATCACCCTGCTGCACAATTCCGGGCTGGTCGCCGACCTGCCCATGCTCAACGATACCGGTGCGGCCGGAGTCGGGCTGTTCCGCACCGAATTGCAGTTCATGATCGCCTCGCGCCTGCCGCGCCTTGCCGAACAGGTCGATCTCTATGCACAGGCGATAAGCATTGCCGGGGACCGCCCGATCGTCTTCCGCCTGCTCGATATCGGCGGTGACAAGGTCGTGCCGTATCTGCGATCCCAGGCCGAGGAGAACCCGGCCATGGGCTATCGTTCCATCCGCCTCGGGCTCGAACGGCCCGGCTTGCTGCGCACCCAGGTGCGCGCGCTGCTGACCGCGGCCAATGGCCGGCCGCTCAAGATCCTGGTGCCGATGGTGACGGAAACCTGGGAGTTCCAGAAGACGCGCACCCTGGTCAAGCGTGAGGTCGAGCGCCTGCGCCGGTCTGGCGCTCCCATTCCCACACGGCTGGAACTTGGCGCCATGATCGAGGTGCCCTCGCTCCTCTTCGAGCTCGACCGATTGCTGCCGGAAGCCGATTTCGTCTCGATCGGCTCCAATGACCT
>Ga0180220_1001683_pt1 | contig 15667 bp, 13 predicted proteins | sample eDN5th37CBELigBY_FD_151335 | JGI IMG/M metagenome (GOLD analysis project Ga0180220, IMG submission 151335) | Enriched backyard soil microbial communities from Emeryville, California, USA - eDNA 5th pass 37_C BE-Lig BY (version 2) (version 2) | ecosystem: Environmental > Terrestrial > Soil >... | reverse complement strand
GCCATATACAGGCCTTTGCGGTCGTACAAGGCATCGTTCTTCAGCAGCAGCACCGGCACGCCAAGTTCGTGGCAGTGAGCGCCCAGCAATGTGGCGTCGCCGCCGGGCATGTCCTGAAGCACCGCCAGCTGCCGCGCAGGGCCCAATTTGCGCAGCGCCGCCGGATAGGCGGGAAGCATGAGCGTGAGTTGGGCGCCGCTGTTGCATAGCGCGTGCGCCAACCCGCTTACCGCATCCCCCAAACCGCCCGTCTTCGCCAAGGGAAAAACCTCGGAAGTCACAGCCAGTATCTTCATCGCCACAATGTTCTCCTATTCCCCGGCCTGCGGGGGTGATGCGCCGGAGCTCTTTCCGGGCTCCGCAACGGTATGGGTCGGCCTAGTTCGATCCCGTCCGTTCCGCGGCTTTTGCAAGCGGCCGGGATGCGAGATCTATGCTGAGACTCGGGTTGCTAGCAGCAAGCGGCGTGCCCGGGTTTCCATGGCCGGCGAAGCCCTCTGGCGCGAGTCCGGGCACGTGTCTTGCAAGCAGGAGTCCAGCCTGCAATACGCTTTACATCCATAGGAGAACAGGACGATGAGGCCAGCTACAGTACGCATCACCCATTCGGCGCGAAGGCCGCCATGCCTGCGGGCGCATGTGCCGGAGCCGCCCGAGCATGACCCCTCCGTGCCACCCAGCCCGCCGCCCCCGGGCGACCCCGGCAAAGAGGTGGACCTTCCCCCGCGTGAAGAGCCCGACCGCATCCGCGACCCCGAGCAGCCGCCTTCGGAAAACCCGCCGCTGCATTAAGGCGTCGGTTCGGGGGGACGTTAGAGGGGCGCCGGGCGGGCAGCCTCGGGCGGATAGTCCAGGCGGGTAGCGTCAGGCAGGCGGTCTGGGGGACAGCCGGCAGCCCCGGGCAGCTTCGGGACAGGCGCCCCGGGTATGCAGCCCCGCGCGGGCTTGGAGCGGTTCAGGCCCGCGGCCAAGAGTGATTGGAATGCCGCGGCACGCCGGAAACGGCAGGCGTCGCCACGGCTTCCTTGGGCGTTTGATCCAGCAGCCGGCGCATGGCTTCGACCTGGGGCGATACGACGCGGCGGCTGCGCAGGGCGCGCGGAAGGCCGGTCAACGCGTCTATCGTGGACAGGAATAATGTGCGGCGCGCCTTGGCGCGCGCCAGCTGGCGCCAAGTTTCACGCCAAGCAGCTTTCGCGGGGCGGCGCATCCACGCCACCCAGATCGCGTTGCGCACCAGCAGGCGGTGGCGCAGCGGCGAGTCGCGCAATTTGCTGGGGAAATGGCGGGTGACGACGTCCTCCATGTACACCATGCTCCAGCCTCGCTCGGCAAGGTCCAGCGCCATCAATTCTTCCTCGCCGCCTATGAAGAGCGGCGGCCAATAGCCGCCGGCGTCATAAAAGGCGCGAGTGCGCATGACGCAGGCGCCCGCCATGAAGCCCAACAGCCGCGGGCCGGGCAGTTGCCCGCGCGCCAGAGGGCTCTTGGCCATGGCCTGGCATGTCGGATCCATCAGGCGCATAGGCCCCACATGGACGCAGGCGTTGAGCACGGCGATAGCCGGGCCGTCGTCCATGACGTCTACGGCCCGCTGCAGCGAGCCCGGATCCCATTGCGTATCGTCATCGCAGAAAGCGATATACGGCGTGTGGACATAAGCGGCGGCGATGTTGCGCCCCGCCGCGCCGAGGTTGCGCCGCGCCCTGATCAGCATGACGCTCGGAAAGCGCAGGCTGACCGCGGCGGCGGTGCCGTCGCGCGAGCCGTTATCCATGACGATGATGGGCCAGTTGCCCGGCAGTTTCTCCAAGGCGGCCAAGGTATTCAGCAACTGCACCCGCCTGTTGTGCGTAAGCACGACTATGGTCGCGCGCCCTTCAGTGGTCATTCGGCTATCCATCCATTGAATATATCGCGCGACCGCGCAGCATATAGCGTGCCTATAGGTCTCTTACAAGACAGACGCCATGCAGCAGGATCAACGCGTCCGGGAGGATGATTCGTCGATATCGCCGTTGCTGCCGTATTCTTCCAGGCGGTTGTACAAGGTCTTCAGGCTGATGCCCAGCATTTCCGCGGCCACTTTCTTCACGCCGCCGCACTGCTTCAAGGTCGCGAGTATGAGCTGCCGATTGGCGTCCGCCAGCGGGACGCCGACCGGCACCAGGATGTCCGACCCCCAACCCGCCGAATGCGCCTCCAGCTCGAAGGAATTGAAATCGCCCTTGATGACATCGTCGGCCAGTATGTAGCTGCGGTACACGTAATTGCGCAATTCCCGGATATTGCCGGGCCATGAATATTCCTTCATGGCCTGCTTGGCTTCGGGCGCGAATACTTTGGCGCTGCGATTTTCTTCATTGAGTTTTTGCAGAAAATACTCGGCCAGGAGCAGGACATCGTCGTCGCGGTCGCGCAAGGGCGGCAGCTCGAGCGGAAAGACGCTGAGGCGATGATAGAGATCCTCGCGCAGCGCCCCGCTGGCGACCGCCTGCTCCGGATTGCGGTTGGTGGCGGCAATGACGCGGACGTCCGCCTCGATTTCTTCGTGCGTGCCCACGCGCATGAAACATCCGGACTCCAGCACCCTGAGCAGGCGCACTTGCAGTTCCATGGACATTTCGGTGATTTCATCCAGGAACAAGGTGCCGCCTCGCGCCCGCTCGAAATAGCCTTTGTGCTGCTTGTCCGCCCCTGTGAAACTGCCCTTCTCGTGGCCGAAAAGCTCGCTTTCGATGAGGTTGGGCGAGATCGCCCCGCAGTTGATGGGCAGGAAGGGTTTATCGTGGCGGGGGCTGGCCAGGTGGATGGCTTCGGCGGCCAATTCCTTGCCGGTTCCGCTTTCGCCGACCAGCAGCACCGTCGCCTGGGTGGGCGCCACTTTTTCGATGTGGGCGCACAATAATTGCATGGCGCGGGATTTGCCTATCATTTTGGCGAAGCAGTCGGAAGAAGCCAGCGCCGGAGGCTGCTTCAGCATGCCCTTCAGCTGGGCCAGCACGGTTTTCAGGCGGCGCAGGCTGATGGGTTTCAAAAGATAGTCCACCGCGCCGAAGCGCAGAGCCTGGACCGCGCTGTCCACGCTCGAATAGCCGGTAATGAAAACCACTTCGGTGCCGGATAGTTCCAACTCCTTCCAGAACTCTATGCCATTGCCGTCGGGCAATTGCATATCCAGCAAGACGACATCCGGTCTCTGGCGTTCGATTTGTATGCGTGCCTGCCTGATGTCGCCCGCCTGGGCAACCGTGTACCCGTCTTCGTCGGCGATCTCGGCGATGAGCTCCCGAATGGAGGGTTCGTCGTCCACGATCAGTAGATGCGGCATATAAACTCTTCAAAAATTGGTTTCCCGGCCTTGCGCTCACCGGCGCTCAAATAAATTCAAGCGATGAAATACCAGTCCTATTCTTAACATATTTTCTCGACTTCATCCTACGCGCTTTCTTAGATAGCCAGCGTAAAGATGCATGTCAAACGAAACGAATTGTTAATATTTTGATCGCATATTTATTTCATATTAGACTGCATACCATGCTCAAGTCGTCCAAAATCCTGGGCCGATCGTCAGCCGCCTTCGAATTGGCGCGCAATATCGTCAAAGCGGCGCCCACCGATGCCAGCGTCCTGCTCGTAGGCGAAAGCGGAACCGGCAAGGAAGTCGTCGCGCGCGCGATCCATAGCCGCAGCGCCAGGCGCGACGCGCCTTTCATCGCATTGAATTGCGGCGCCATCACGCCCACCCTGGCTGAAAGCGAACTGTTCGGCCACGAAAAAGGCAGCTTTACGGGGGCCAGCTCCACCGCCATGGGCTGCTTCGAAAAAGCGCATACGGGTACGCTGTTTCTGGACGAAGTCACCGAAATGCCGTTTGCCATCCAGGTGCAATTGCTGCGCGTGCTGGAAACCGGCCAGTACCACAGGGTGGGCGGGTCCGAGCACCTGTCCACCGACGTGCGCATCATCGCCGCCACCAATAGGAATCCCAAGGAAGCCATACGCGACGGCATTTTCCGCTCGGACCTGCTGTACAGGCTCGCCGTTTTCCCCGTACGCGTACCCGCGCTGCGCGAGCGGCAATCGGATATTTCCTACCTGGCGCAGCGTTTTCTGGACGAGCTGAACGAACAGGAAAAAACGTTCAAGACCTTTTCGGCCGAGTCGTCGGAAAGATTGCTTTCCTACTCCTGGCCGGGGAATATCCGCGAACTCAAGAATGTGGTCACGCGTGCTTACATACTGGCCGATAAAGTGGTGGACATCCCTCCCCTCACCTCCAGTTTGCGCTTGCTGCCGCCGGAAATAAAACAGGGCTTCCTGAAAATCCCCATCGGCACGCCGCTGAACAGCGCGCAGCATTCCATCATCATGGCGACTTTGGACTACTACGGCGGCGACCGGCGCCGCACCGCGCTGGCATTGGGCATCAGCCCGAAAACGCTTTATAACCGCCTGGAGCAATTCCGCAAGACTGTTCCCGCCGAGCCGGCTTGAGGCGGTCGCGGAAATACGCGATCGTACGCTGCAGCCCCTGTTCCAGGCCCACCCTGGGGCGCCAGCCCAGATGACGCTCGGCCAATGTCGTCACCGGCAGGCGCTGCACGGGGTCGTCCGGCGGCAGCGGCAAGTACTCGAACCGCGGTTCCGTCCCCGTCAGGGCGCAGATATGCCGGGCGATTTCCTGTATCGTGACTTCCTGCGCCCCGCCCAGGTTCACCGGCCCCTGGAAAGTATCGGGCCCGTTCATCAAGCCGACCAGGCCGTCGATCAAGTCGTCCACATAGCACAGGGCGCGCGTCTGGCTGCCGTCTCCATAAATCGTCAGCTTGCTTCCGGACAGCGCCTGGACGATGAAATTGGACACGACCCTGCCGTCGTCGGCCGCCATATAAGGGCCGTAAGTGTTGAATATGCGTGCAATTTTTACCTGCACGCCCTTGCAGCGGCCGTAATCGGCGAACAGGGTTTCGGCGCAGCGCTTGCCCTCGTCATAGCACGACCTGATGCCCACGATATTCACTTTGCCGCGATAGCTTTCGGGCTGGGGATGGACGTCCGGGTCGCCATAGACTTCGCTGGTCGAGGCTTGGAGTATGCGGGCGCCGCAGCGGCGCGCGAGCTCCAGCAGGTTGTAGGCGCCATCCACGCAGGTGCGCAAGGTATGGACGGGGTCGGCCTGATAGTGCTTGGGCGACGCGGCGCAGGCCAGGTTATAGATGCGCGCCGGCCGGATGCCCTCGTCCATCGGCTCGATGACATCGTGGCGCAGCAAGGTGAAAGCGGGATCGTCCGCAAGGTCGTCGATATTGCTTTGCTTGCCGGTCAGGAAGTTGTCCAGGCAGATGACCTCGTGGCCTTCGCGCAGCAGGCGCCGGCACAGGTTGGCCCCCAGGAAGCCAGCGCCGCCGGCCACCAGCACGCGCTGGCGTTCAAGTCCGTTCATGGTTTTCTCCTTTGCAGCCCCCCTTCGCCAGCTGCTTCCTGGCCTGCGCCAATACTTCGTCCACGCCGACCGCCAGCGCGCAGGGATGCCCTATCGGGCAGCGCTGATAAGCGCAAGGCCGGCAAGCGGTATCGTAATGCAGCACCATGTGGCGCTCGGCGTCCAGCGGCGCCCAGCGCCGCACGTCGCTGCCGCAGGCGACGATGACGCTGCGCAGCCCTATCGCCGCGGCGACATGGGAGACTCCGGTGTCGTTGCTGACCAGCAGGCGCCCGCGCTGCAGCAGCGCGGCCAGGCCGCCCAGCGAAGTCGCGCCGCACAAACGCGCCGCCGGCCGCTGCAACTGGTCGGCCAGCGCCTGCTCCAGGGCGAGTTCTTCGCGGCTGCCGGTGATGGCGATCTGCCAGCCGTCGTCGGCCAGGGCCCGCGCGACGGCGGCAAAGCGCTGCGGCGGCCAGCGCCTGGACTCCAGCCGGGCGCCGGGGTGGAAAAAAACAGTGCGCGCGGGATCGATGCCGGCATTGCGCGCGACGGTATCGGCTTCCTTGCGGTCATCCGCCGACAGGGGAAATTCCAGTCTTGCGTCGTCCGCCGGCAAGCCGAGGTAGCGCAGCAGCGCCAGGTAGCGTTTGATTTCCGGCAAGGCATCCGGCCATGCCATCAGCCGGCCCGGCTGTTCTTCGCCGGCATGCGGCACGAACCCGGCCCAGCAGGCGGCGCCCATGGCCTGCGCGATCTTGTTGGACTGCGGGCCGCTGCCATGCATCTGCAAAACCAGGTCGAACCGCAGGCTGCGCACATGGCGATAAAAATCCGGCAGTTCGTCTGGCCGCGCCGGCTGCTCCGGAAAAGCGGGATCGCCGGGAAAAGGCAGCAGCGCATCCAGATAATGACGAAACCGCTGCACCAAAGGCCGGGCGCCTTCCAGCCCCACCAGCGCGATCCATGCTTGCGGATAGGCCAGTCGCAAGGCGCGCAAGGCCGGCACCGTGCACAGCAGATCCCCGAGATTGAGCGCGCGCAATATGGCGATGCGCCTGGGCTGCGCGGGCAGGACCGCAAGCCGGTTCATGGCAAGGCCCTGCCGAAACGCGCCGCCCCCACCGCCCGCCAGAATATGGATAGCGGCGGAATGACCGCCGAGGTGATGAGCAGCTCCACCACATTGCGCGGAGTCAAGGAACTGGCCCACAAGCGGCGCAGGAAAAACACCAGGCTCAGCGCCGCCCAGGCGCCCAGCGCGGCCGCGGCCAGCGCCGTCTGCCCCGCCAGCAGGGCGAACACCGCAAGCAGCAGCATCGCTGTGATCGACAGATAGAACCAGGGCGGGCCGCTGCGTATGCGCTCCCGGTACAGGGCCGGATATTTCTTGCACAGCAGCACATCGAACATGATTTTCTTCTGCATGCCGATGCTGGTTGCGAACCGGGCCGGCCGCAAGGGATGGATGACGACGGCCGCCGGCGCCGCGGCAATGCTGTAGCCGCGCTCCAGCAATGAGAATTGCAGGTCGGAGTCCTCGCGCCAGGCCTGGGTATAGCGCTGGTCGAAGCCGCCCACCGCCTCCAGCGCCTCGCGCCGGACAAAACAGTTGGCCGTCGCGAACTCGGCCTCCGACAGGCGCGCGGCATCCCGTTCGTAATCGGTGGGATGCTGCGGCAAAGGCATGACGATGCGCCCGACAGCCGCTTCCACCCCCGAAGCCATGGCCTGCATGCCGGCTTCCAGCCAGCCTGGTTCAGGCACGGTATCGTCATCGGTAAAAGCAACTATGGGCGCGGCCGCCTTCCGCCAGCCGGCATTGCGCGCGCCCGCCGGCCCTTGGGTATCCCTTACGGCGATATATTCGATGCGCGGGCGGCCCTGGCAGCGGCTCTGGGCCGCCGCAACGACGGCCTTGGTCTGCACGCTGGGCCCATCGTCGCAAATCAGTATTTCGAAGTCCTCGCCCGCCAGCGACTGCCTTTGCAACGCCTGCAGGCAGCGCTCCAGCAGATCGGGGCGCCGATAAGTAGGGACCACCACCGAGACCCAAGGCCGCGCGGGCTGCTGCCGGACATCCATCACATCCATTACGGTTTCTCCACCAAAAAGCTGCCTATCACCAGCGCATCCAGCGGCGAGGTCCAGAATGATTCCAAGGCGTCGCGAGGGCTGCACACCACCGGTTCGCCGCGCGTATTGAACGAAGTATTGACCAGCACCGGCACGCCGGTGCGCGCTTCGAAGGCCGTCAGCAGCTCATGGAGCAAGGGATGCTGGCGGCTGCTGACCGTTTGCACGCGCGCCGTTCCGTCGATATGCCGCACGGCCGGTATGGCCGCCGCTTTATCCGTCAGGACATCGAATACGAACAGCATGAAGGGCGCTTCGATGCCGGGCTTGCCGCGCGCATCGAACCATTCATGGGCGCGCTCGGCCAGGACGACCGGCGCCACCGGCCGGAAATCCTCGCGGTCCTTCAGTTCATTCAAGCGCGCCTGCATCAGGGCATCGCGCGGCGAGGCCAATATGGAACGCGCGCCCAGCGCTCGCGGACCGAATTCCATGCGCCCCTGGAACCAGCCTATGATTTTCTCTTCGGCCAGCAGATCGGCGGCCGCGGCGGCGATATCATCCAGGCGCTCGTAGGCGATATGGGAACGCTGCAGAAAGGCCTCGATTTCTTCATCGCTGTAAGCCGGCCCCAGGTAGGCGTGGTCCATGACCCAGCCGCGGCGATCGGCCTCTCTGTGGTGAAAATCCACCCACAGCGCCGCCCCCAGCGAGGTGCCGGCATCGCCCGCCGCGGGCTGCACCCATACATTCTTGAAGATCCCCGCATCGGCCAGTTTGGCGTTCATCACGCAATTGAGCGCCACGCCGCCCGCCATGCACAGGTTGTCGGACTGAGTGGCGCTGCGCAGCCAGCGCGCCATGTCCAGCACCGTTTCTTCCAGCACGCACTGCAAGGAATGGGCGATATCCGCATGGCGGTCTTCGAACGCCTCGCCGCGTACGCGGGGCGGGCCGAAGCGGGCCTCGAGATCGGCGGCGTGCAGCGTATAGCCGCCGTGGCCGTCCGTCCGCAGGATGTCGCGGAACTCGTCCATGTAATGCGCCCGGCCGTAAGACGCCAGGGCCATGACCTTGTACTCGTCGGAGGAATGCAGAAATCCCAGATAGCGGGTCACGTCCTCGTACAGCAGGCCCAGTGAATGCGGCAGGTTGATCTGCCGGATTCTGTCGTACTTGCCGTTGCGGTAATGCCCATAGCTGGTGGATGCGCGTTCGCCGCGGCCGTCCATGGCCAGCACCGCCGCGTCTTCATAGGGGCTGGCCAGGAAGGCGCTGGCTTCGTGCGTCAGATGGTGTTCGACGAATTGCCAGCGTTCCAGGATGCTGTCCAGGCCGGCGCCGGCATAGCGCCGCTGCAAATGATGCGGAACGCCGTCGGCCAGCTGGCGCGGCGCATTGATGATGTACGACAGAAAGAGAGGATCCCAGGGCGATCCGCCGTTCGGCGCTTTGGGCGCGGCCGACGGCTCCATGGGCAGGCGAAAGACGCCTTCCGGAGCCAGCTCGGGCAGCAAGATCTTCGGATCGAAGGAATAGGCGATATGGTCCACATCGCGCAAATCCAGGCCCGCCTCGCGCAGGCAATAGTCGATGGCGTTATAAGGCAGTTGCCAGGTCGAAAAGGGCACGGGCCGTTTGCCGTGCTTGATCCGGGTGAACCGCTCTTCTTCCGCCGCCGCGACCGGCACGCCGTCGCGCACCAATGCGGCGGAACAATCATGGAATGCCGCATTGATTCCTAATGTATGCATGCTTTGTCCTCCAGAAGATCATAGGCGGCCTGAGCCACGGCTTCGGGGGCTACGCCGTTCAGGCAGGCGTTATGCCCTTGCGGGCACACGCTGCGATAACAGTATTTGCAAGGCATGTCGCAGGACAGCACGCGCTGCTCGACCATCCATGGCGTGTGCTGCGGATTGGTCAGCGCATAGAGATCCACCACCGGCGTCTGCACGGCCGCGGCGATGTGCACCGGCCCCGTGTTATTGGAAATCAATAGGTGCGCATCCTCGATCAGGCAGGCCAGCTCGCCCAGCGTCAGGCAGCCCGCCAGATTGCAAAGCCGCAAGCCGGGGCCCGCCTTGTCCGCCACGAATTCGGTCAGCGTACGCTCGGCCTGGCTGCCCGTCAGGAACAGAGTCCGGCCCGCGTCCCGCAGCAGCGCCAACGCCTGCGCGAAGCCTTCCGCCGCGTAACGCCGCGATTCCGCCGTGGCGCCGCAATGCACGACTATGCCGCCGGCGCGGCCGTCCACGCCCTGCTCCCGCAAGCGGCGGCGCAGGGATGCCCGGTCAGCGGCGCGTGTGCTGAAACGCAGCCTGGCGTCGCCGCAGCACGCGCCCACCGCCGCCACCAGATCGAGCTGGCGCTGCACTTCGTGGCGTATCCCGGATTCCGGCTCGGTGTCTTTCACCCAGGGATTCAGCAGCCGATAGGGGTTCTCGCGCGCATGCGCCAGCACGCGGGGTATGCCGGCCAAATGGCACATGACCGCCGCCGGCAAGGCGCTTTGGCTGAACACGGTGAAGATCACGGCGGCATCGTAGCCGCCCCGGCGCAGCGATGCGATGGCGCCCCAATCCTGCTCATTGCCCGACGAGCCGTTCTTGACCCAGGCCGCGTCGTAAGAAAGGACCGCGTCCACATCGGACAGATAGGGCCCCAGCAAAGCGCCGGAGCGCGACGCCAACAGACAAACATGCCGTCCAGGCCGGGATTCTTTCAGCGCCCGGATGGCGGGCGTGGTCATCAAGACATCGCCCATGTTGTCCAGCCGCACGCACAGCACCCGCTCCACGGAACTCCAATCATCGATGCGAGCCGTCATGGCAGCGCCCCCGCATGCCGCAGCGCGCCGCCATGGACCAGCCAGAGGCTGGCTTCGTCCAGATCGGCGGCGACATGGTCGGGCCTGCGCCATTCGCTGCCCCGCCATTCCGTCTCGTTGCCGTTATCCAGCAACAGCGTATGGCAGCCGGCCCGCCGGCCCGCTTCGACATCGTCCAGAATGTCGCCGATGAACCAGGAGGCCGCGATGTCTATGCCATGCCTGCCCGCCGCGCCGCACAGCAGTCCGGGCGCCGGCTTGCGGCAATCGCATATTTTCGTATAAGCGGGATGCACCCCTTGGGGATGATGGGGGCAGAAGCAGAAATCCAGCATGCTCGCTCCAGCCTCCAGGAACATGGCTTCCAGCTTGCGCCGCATGGGCTGCAGGTCGTCGATGCCGAACTTGCCCAAGGCGACGCCGGGCTGGTTGCTGATCACGATCAAGGGCAGGCCCAGGCGCGCCAAACGCGCCAGGCCGGTCCTGGCCCCCGGGGCGAAGCGCATGCGGTCCGGGTTCACGTTGTAGGGCACATCGGCCAACAGGGTGCCGTCCTTGTCCAGGAAGATGGCCGGCCCGGTGCGGCGTTCCGGCATGGCGCCCACAGCGCCTCCATCCCGGCCGCGCAAGGCCGGCGGCTGCCCCCTCGCGGCGACGGGTCTGCCTGGTCCGATGCGGCGCGCCCGAAAACCCGCGCCGGTGCTCATGGTCATGGCCATGATGTTTCTTTCATCGGCAGGACCATGAGCTCCGGAATCACGGTTTCCGGCGGCTGAGTCAGGACGAACCGCAGCGTCCGCGCCACGTTCATGGGATCCTGCAGCAGGCCGACGTCGATGTCGGGAAAGCGGTCCAGCAAAAACGGCGTGCGCATGCCGCCCGCGATCAGGGCCGTCACCTTGACGCCGCCGCCGCGCAGTTCGGCATGCAGCGCGTGGCTCAATCCCAGGAGGCCCCATTTGCTGGCGTGGTAGACGCTGGCATTGGGCCAGGCGCGGCGGGCGGCGGTCGAAGCGATATTGACAATGTGCCCGCTGGGCGCCAGGTATTCCAGGCAGTGCTTGGCCATCAGGAAGGGGCCGGTCAGGTTGGTGCGTATCACCCGTTCCCAATCGGCGCTGCTCAATTCGCGGATGCCCACCGTGACGTCTATGCCGGCGTTGTTGACGACGGCGTCCAGGCGGCCGAATGCGGACGCGACTTGCCGGAGCGCCTCGCGCACCTGCGCCTCGTCGCCTACGTCCAGCTTGAAGGCGCGCGCCCGCCCGGGCCCCGTATTGCAGCGCTCCGCCACGCTTGCCGCGGCGCTTTCGTCGATGTCCAAAGCCGCCACGTGCGCGCCTTCCGCCGCAAGCGTTTCGCAGATCGCGGCGCCCAAACCGCGTCCCGCGCCCGTCACCAGGACGACGCGGCCTTCCAGCGTGTCGTAGCGGGCCGGCTCGCCGCGAGGGCGGGCGGCCGGCGTTCCGGCGGCCGATTTCGAATTGTTGGCGAGGCTTGCGCCTGTCTGGGCGCCGGCCGCCGGAGTGCCCGCCACCGGACCGCCGGCCGTCGGATCGAGATCATAAACATCCATGGTGCTTCCTCTCCCTGTGGTTTGTGTCAAGCCAAGTCCGTATGCACGGCGCCGCCGAGCAACATGCCGGGCGTCCGGGCGTCGGATTTCCCGTGGCGGGCATTCCCGCGGCGGGCGTCCCCGCGGCGGGCGTCCCCGTGGCGAGCGTCCAGAAGGCCGGCTGGCCGCAGGCCCGCCTTGCGGCTGATCTCATCCCGCAGGTCTAGGCGCGCATGCGGGACCACCGCATGCGCGGCCGCCATCTCCTGGAAGATGCCCGCCAGCTGTTTGCCCACTTGCGGCCAGGTGAAAAGACGCATCGAGCGCTGCCTGCCCGCCAAGCCCATGCTGCGCGCCAAGGCCCGATCGGAAGCCAGGATGTTCAGTTTCCCGGCCAGTGCGTCGGGGTCTTTGGGCGGCACGAGGAAACCCGTCTTGCCGTCGACCACCGTGTAGCGTATGCCGCCCGTATCCGAGCCCACCACCGGCTTCGCGCAAGCCATGGCCTCCACCGGCGTGATGCCGAAGGGCTCGTACCATGGGGTGGTGACAAAAACATCGGCGGCGCAGTAATAGCGGCACAGCTGGTTGCGGCCGCGCCGGCCGGCAAACTCCACGAACTGCGCCACGCCCTCTTCCTCCGCGATGCCGCGCAGGCGCCCCAGCTCGGGCGTGTCTTCTTCCGATGGATTGGCGGCATTGCCGCCCACCACGCAAAGCCGCGCGTTGACGCCATGCGTATTGCGCAAGCGCGCCAGCGCCCGTATGACGTTGTCCACGCCCTTGCGCGGCACCATGCGCCCGAGCTGCAAAAGATAGAATGCGTCCGGGTCCCAGCTCAGGCGCTGGCGCGCTTGGGCCGCGTCCATCGGCCGCATCTCGTCTTCATCGAAACCGCAAGGCACCATGCTGATGCGCTCGGGCTGCGCGCCGTACAGATTGATCAGGTCATGCCGGTCTTCCGGGCACTCCGCGATGATGCGATCGGCGCAGCGGACGATCTCGTCTTCGATCTCGAATCGGGAATCGGGGAAAAGATCGGCGCCGGCCTGATGCATGCGCCGCACGCGCCCCAATGCATGGAAAGTCACGGCCAGCGGAATCCCGGCACTGCGCGCCACAGGCAGGCTGGCCAGGGCGGACATGAAGAAATTGGCGTGTATCAAGTCATAGGCTTCATCGCTGCTTGCGAAATAGCGCTCCATGTACGAGGCGAAGTCGCCCATATAGGGCAGCAGGTTCTCCTTGGGGATGGCACGGGCCGGGCCCGCCGGCACGTGCACGATGCGCACGCCGCCGCTGTTGCCGTTGCATATGCCGCTGGCCGCGCCCTTATGCGTCCCATTGCGCATGCCGTTATGCGTGCCGTTATGTGCGCTGCCGCACTCGCCGCCATTCCATTCTATTTCGACTGGGAGGTAGGGGCTGTCCAGGCGGGTGAAGACGTCGACGCTATGGCCCAGCAGCGCCAATTGGCGGGCGACATGCGCCACATAGATATTCTGGCCGCCGCTGTCCACTCCGCCGGCCTGCGCGATGGGGGAAGCATGTTCGCTGACGATGGCTATCTTCATGATCATGCTCCAATGGATACCGGCTTGCCGCCGCCGTCTCGACTCACGCGTATTCTGTTGTCGATGTCCTGCACGCCCAGGCAGTCATCGACGCAGTTTTCTATGGCGTGCTTGCTGGCGCGGTCCTTGACGGCGCCTTCCAGCGTCACCCTGCCTTCGGACACCGATACGGACACATCGCCGACATCCAGGCCGCTATGGGCCAGGCGTTCGCACACGTCTTCCCGCAACCGTTCGTCGGATCGCGTATAACCCTTGGGCAGAATGCGCTGCTGGCGCGGTTCCTGCTGCGCCTGATAGCGCGTGTCCTCGTTCCTGAAGCCGCCATAGCTGCTTTGGCCCGGGTCCGCGCTGCGGCTGTACAGCCTTTCGTCGGGGCCTATATTGTGCGCGCCGAAATGCTGGCCGCCGGGACGCTGGCCACCGGGGTGCCGGCCACCGGAGTGCCGGCCACCGGAGTGCCGGCCACCGGGAGACCAATCGTCGGAGCGCCAATCATCCGAGCGCCAATCGCCGCCGAAGCGCCGGCCTGGCAGCAGTTCGTCCTGCTGGTGTACATGCTCGCGCGGGTAGCCGCGTCCCGCATAGCCTTCGTCCCTCATTTCTTCCCGGCCGCGGCCGAAGTCCTGGTCCGCATATTGCGGGCTTGCGCGCCCCTGGCTGGCGCGCCCCGGACCGCCGCGCCCCGAACCGCCGTATGGTTCGGACTCGGCTGCATATCCGTGGCCGCGGCCGTAATCTCCCGCCCGGCCATATTGGTTGCCGGGGCCGGCGGGGTAGCGCCGGTCGAATTCCGGCTCGTCGTGCCAAGGCCCGCGCTCGCCCGTCCCGCGGCCCTGCCAATGCCGCGGGCGGTTGCCCAGACCCGGCTGCGGGTTGCGCTGGTCATTGAAGGAATCATCGTCATGGCCGCGTGGAAAATCATGATCGCCAGAGCGCCTGCGTCGTGCTTGATCGTCGTTCACCGCTTTCTCCTTGGTCTGGATTGCTGAAGGTCTGCCCGGCAATAGCAAACCCTGTGCCGCTACCGCTTTTCATTGCGGCGACACCCGCGGATGCGCCCGCGGCACTTCTTACATGGGTCGGTAATTTGTCTAGTTCGCATACATGCCGGAACAAGGCTTACAGCCGGCGGCCGCCCGCGTCGACACATTTTGATACGACGCAAGGGCCCGTAAGGCCGGGTGCATCGGCGTTCCGGAAACGAGCGGATACATACCGCCCGAGGGCCTCACAAGCTGGCATGGATATTGCGTGGAACTAGAAGTGCGTGTTCAACAATCAACTCGAATAGGGAGACACGAAGTGCCGCAAATGACTTATGAGTTACAGGTCCGCCAGCAAATGACGCTGACGCCCCGCTTGCAGCAATCCGTCAAGCTGTTGCAGATGTCCACGCTGGATTTCAGCCGCGAGGTCGTGGAGGCCATCGCCAACAACCCCTTCCTGGAAGAGCAAGAAGATGCGTCCGGCAGCGCCACGCCCGATGCTTTGGCGGGCAAAGCCGCGCCGGCCGGAGTTCTGGATGCGCATGCGCCGGAAGGACTGGATCATGCGGACGAGGCCTCCGCGATGAAGCTGCGCTCCGACGGAGCGGATGGCGCCGATGCCGCCGTCACCGCGGACGCGCCCGCGCCCCAGTATCTGGAGTCCGGCGCGCCGGATGGCGGCACCGGCTACTCGGGCGACTATCCCACCAGCCGCGGCGCCGGCCCGGCCGATACGGATGTCGGCCAATGGGCGCGCGAAACCACGACCTTGCAAGATGCCCTGGAAAGCAATTTATGCAGCTATCAGCTCAGCGAACGCGACCGCTGCCTGGTGCAATTCATCATTGAAGCGATCGACGATGACGGCTATCTGCGAGTGCCGCCGACTGAACTGGCGGGGCCCGAACAATTTTCACCGCCTCCCAGCGCGGAAGAGTGGGAAGTCGCCCTGCGCCTGGTCCAGCAGGCCGGCAAACCGGGTATCGCCGCGCGCAGCCTGTCCGAGTGCCTCGCGCTGCAATTGAAAGCGCTGCCCGCCGATACGCCCGGCGTGGACCTGGCGCTGGCCATCGCCCAGGATCACCTGGATCGCCTGGGCCGGTCCGATTACGCGGGTTTGGCGCGCCTCTTGGGCGTCAAGCCCGAAGAGGCCCAGGAAGCGGGCCTGTTGATACGCAAGCTCGATCCCCGGCCGGGCGCGAGCTATACGGCCATCGA
>Ga0180220_1001682_pt1 | contig 15668 bp, 16 predicted proteins | sample eDN5th37CBELigBY_FD_151335 | JGI IMG/M metagenome (GOLD analysis project Ga0180220, IMG submission 151335) | Enriched backyard soil microbial communities from Emeryville, California, USA - eDNA 5th pass 37_C BE-Lig BY (version 2) (version 2) | ecosystem: Environmental > Terrestrial > Soil >... | reverse complement strand
CCGGTGCGCCGGCCGCTCCATAAGCTGTAAGACTGAGCCGCTTTAACTTATCCGCTTTAACTTATCATAGAGGATGCAACATCATCGACCATGGAACAGAATGTCATGACCAAGCCTCGCGCCGGCGCGGAAAACGCGGCTGACGGCCACGCCCCGGCACGCCGGGCGCCGGTGCGCCGGGTGGCGTCGGTACGCCGGGAACCCGCGCGGCGCGCGCCCCGGGCCGCCGACAGCGTGGAGCGCGCCTATAACGCAATACGCAAAATGGTCGTCGACTTCCATCTGCGCCCCGATCAGCGCATCAACGAAATGCAGCTTGCGCGCCAATTGAACCTGAGTCGCACGCCGGTACGCGAAGCGCTCAACCGGCTGGCCAGCGAAGGCTTCCTGGTCCTGCGTCCCAACCTGGGCTTTTTCTTCCGCGCGCTGGAAACCGACGACCTGGTCCAGCTCTTCGAGCTGCGCACCATCGTCGAAACCGGCGGCCTGGCGCTGGCCTGCGAGCGCGCCGACGACGAGGCCATTGCTGGAGTCGAAGCCTTCTGGAAGATGGCCCAGCAACGTTACCGCGATCACGATGCCGACGAAATCCTCAGCCTCGATGAAAGCTTCCACGTCAAGCTCATGGAACTGTCCGGCAACCAGGAGCTGGTCCGCACCCTGATCGGCATCAATGCACGCATCCGCTTCATACGGCGCGTCCAGATCAGCCTGGGCAAGTATCACCCCAAGCTCATCGATGAACACACGCGCCTGCTCGAAGCCGTACGCGCACGCGACAGCCAGCGCTGCGCGGAGCTATTGCGCGACCACATCGACATGACCTTCGAAGACGCACGCGCCGCACTGAAAGAAGCCCTGTTCCATGCCTACATGTCGGATACGCAGGCGGTACAAAGCAACACGGGCGCATAAGCGGCAACTAAAGGACCATAATGGCTGATATCGACCATTTCATGTATGCATGCGCGGATTTCGATCTGCTGGTGAAGAACTTCCGTGAGCTTACAGGCATCGAGCCTTCTCCCGGCGGCAGTCACCCCGACCTGGGCACCCGCAACAAGCTGATAGGCACCGCCTCCAGCACCTATCTCGAGCTCATCGCCCCCGACCCCGGCCTCGCCCGCCAGAGTCCGCTGCGCCAGGCTCTGTCCGACATCGCCACACCCCGGCTGCACCGCGTCATTGTCCTGGGCAAGTCAGAGGATTTTCCGGCCATCATCCGGGCCTATGCGGCGGCGGGCGTGCAAGCCGAAGCCCGGGCGCTCAGCCGCATCAACGACGCCGGCGACACGCTGAGCTGGCGGTTGCTGATGCCCGCCGCCGAAAATCCCTACGGCATCTTCGCGCCGCTCTTCATCGATTGGCAGGATACGGCCCACCCGTCCACCAGGCTGCCCCCCGCGCCCTGCGCCATACTGGGATACGAAGCCGGCCATCCGCGGCCGGCCGAGATCCGGGCCTTATGGGATGCGCTGGGCTTCGACTTCCCTCTGACCCGGGCGGAAGCCGCATCATATATGAAGGTGAGCCTGGATACCCCCAAGGGCAAGGTGGCGCTGACCACCTGATCCAGCGCCCTCCCCAATCCAGAAGGCCGACCGGCCGCTGCTTTTGAGCCTATGCGCGATTCGGGCCGGGACAGCCCCCTTAATCCGGGACGCCGACCGCCCGATCCAGAGCCTGTCAGCACCGACAGTGCATGAGGCAATACGCCGAGGTTTCAGCGCCCGGCAGCGTTCACTGCATGAACCGCTCGATCTCTGCCAGTGTCGGCATCGATGGCGCCGCTCCCGGGCGGGTGACGGAAATACCGGCCAGGATGGCGGCGAACCTCAAGGCCGCGCGCGGCTGCATGCCCCTGGCCAGGCCGACGGCAAAGCCCGCGGCGAAGCCGTCTCCCGCCCCCGTCGTGTCCACGCATGCGCCCGCCGCCACGGGCTCCACCAGGAAGGCATCGTCCGGCCCGCAATACCAGGCGCCCTTGTCGCCCAGGGTGACGATGACGCAGCCCACGCCCTTGCGCAGCAAGGCCCGGGCCGCGGCCTGCACCTCTTCCAATGTGCCGACCGGCATGCCGGTCAACAGCCCCGCCTCGGTTTCGTTCGGAAGCAGGTAGTCGCACAAGGCGAACATATCATCGGACAAAGCCGCGGCGGGAGCCGGGTTGAGCAAGGTCGTCACCCCATGCCTGCGCGCAAGTTCCAGCCCGCGATGCGCCACGTCCAGCGGCTGCTCGAGCTGCACCACGAATATGTCGGACGCCGCGATGTCCGCCTCGACCCGGTCCAGGTCGCCGGGCTGCATGCACCGCGAAGCCCCCGGAAAAACGGTAATGGCATTGGCGCCGGTCGACGGATTCACAAAAATGCCGGCGGCCCCTGTGGATTCCCCCTTCAGGACCACCGCCCGGCTGGCCACGCCTTCCTTGCGCCAGGCTTCGGCGGCGTCGCGGCCGAAAGCATCGTCGCCGATCAGCGTAAAGAACGAGACCTCGGCCCCTGCGCGGGCGGCGGCAATGGCCTGATTCGACCCTTTGCCGCCATGCGCCCGCATGAAGCCGTCGGCGATGACCGTTTCCCCCGGGGCCGGCATGCGGCTTCCGGTGAACACCAGGTCGGCGGCGTAGATGCCGACCACGAACACCCGGGGACGCCGGCCAGACACCGCGCCCACCGCTACGCCTTGTCCATCTCGTGCAGCATTTCCACACGGCGGCGACAATCTTCGTCGGTGGAGAACTGCGCGCCCAGATACGCCGCCACCAGGTCGTTCGCCAGCCATGGCCCGACGATTTGCGCGCCTATGCACATGACATTGACATCGTCGTGCTCCACGCACTGGTGGGCGGAATGCACGTCGTGGCATACCGCGGCCCGGATGCCCGGCACCTTGTTGGCGGCGATGGAGGCGCCGACGCCGGTGCCGCACACCATGATGCCCCGATCCGACGCGCCCGACCTGATCTGACCAGTCAGCTTGCGGGCGATGTCCGGAAAATCCACCGGCGCGTCGTCGAAACTGCCGATGTCCTGAACCTCGTGGCCCAGGCTTTTGACAAAATCCACGACTGATTTTTTCAACGGCCAACCGGCATGATCGGAGCCTATAACGATACGCATGATTTGCTTCCTAAAAAATATGATTGAATCCCTCAGTTGCCGCGCATGTCTTCCGGCAGGTCGGTGCCGTAGTACTTCTTGTAAATGGCGTTCAGCTTGCCATTCTTGATATTGGCGTCGACCCACTCATTGACCTTGGCCAGCAGCCGGGTCTCGCCCTTTTTGACGCCGATAGCCAGGTCGAAATTGCGCAGCACGAACAGCGGCTTGAAATTGTTCTTGCCTATCTTCTTGTCGATTTGCGCCACCAGCGACTGCGACGTGGCCACCATCTTGGCCTGGCCGCTGACCGCCGCGGTCACCAGCGTGGCATCGTCATCGTAGCGTGCGACGGTATAGCCGTACTTCGAAGCCTGCGGCGTCAGTTCCGTATCCTGCGTGGTGCCGCGCGTCACCGCCACCGTATGGCCCTTCATGGTTTCCAGGCTCTTGACCGGTATATTGTCATAGCCCGCCACCACCGACTGCAGCACCGCGTAGCGCTTGGAAAAATCAATGACCTTGGCCCGTTCCGGCGTGACCGACAGCGTGGAAACGACGATGTCGGCCTTGTCGGTCTGCAGGTTGGGAATGCGCGTGGCGCCCGTGGTCTGGATGAGCTCGTACTTCACGCCCCAATCCTTGGCCAGCAGTTGCCCCACCTCGACGTCCGCGCCCATGGGCTCCATCGATGCGCTCATCATGCCCGCGGGCGGTATGCCCAGATCGGTGGATATGCGTATGACCTTGTTCTTTTCGATATTGTCCAGCACATCGGCATGGGCGGCGCTCAGGCTAGCGGCCGCCATGCCGAGCATGCAGAGCATCGATACGGCTAATTTACGTGTCTTCATCGCTGTGTCTCCTGTTGGATGGATGATTCAGAGTTCGTTCTGCAAGAACTCCCTCAACTCCGGTGTACGGGGATCGTTCAGTATGCTTGCGCTCCCCGTCTCCCAGACCTTGCCCTCATTCATGAAAACGATGGTGTCCGCGACCCTGCGCGCGAAGTTCATTTCATGAGTGACCATGATCATGGTCATGCCTTTCGTTGCCAGATCCTCGATGACGCGCAGCACCTCGCCCGTCAGCTGCGGGTCCAGCGCCGAGGTCACCTCGTCGAACAGCATGACTTTCGGCTCCATCGCCAGAGAACGGGCGATGGCCACCCTTTGCTGCTGGCCGCCCGATAGCTGGTCGGGATACTGCCCGGCCTTTTCCATCAGCCCCACCTGGCCCAGCACGCGATGAGCCAGTTCGCGCGCTTCCTTCTTGGGAATCTTCTTGACCGCCGTTGGCGCCAGCATGACGTTTTCTTCGATCGTGAGATGGGGAAACAGGTTATAGCTTTGAAAGACGATGCCGATGTCCAGCCGCAGCGCCCTGAGGTCCACGTCCGGGCTGTGCACCTTGTGGCCGCATACCGTGATCGTGCCGCTGTTGATGGACTCCAGCAGATCGATGCAGCGCAAAGCCGTGCTTTTGCCCGAGCCGCTTTTGCCGATGATCGCCACGACTTCGCCTTTCGAGATCTCCATGTCCACACCGCGCAACACCTCGGTCTGGCCAAACTTTTTATGTACCCCTTTGAGGCTGACCACGACATCGCGGCCCGGTTCTTCTGTAGCGTTACGCATAAGACTTCTCTCCGGCCTTGGCCTCCAGTTTCCGGCTGAATATCGACAGCGGATAACACATCGAAAAATAAAGCATGGCGATCAGCAGATAGATCAGGAAAGGCTGGAAAATCGTGTTGTTGACGATCTGCCCCGCCCGGACGAGTTCGATGAACCCGACCACGGAGGCAAGAGAAGTGTTCTTGATGATCTGCACCATGAAACCGACGGTGGGCGGGGTGGCTATCCTGACGGCCTGCGGCAGTATCACTTTCGTCATGCGCTGCGTGCGCGACAGCGCCAGGCATTCCGCCGCTTCCCATTGGGCCCGCGGCACGGCTTGTATGGCGGCGCGCCAGCTTTCCCCCAGGTAGGCCGATACGTAGAGCGACAGCGACACCGAGGCCGCCAGCAGCGGCGATACCGACCAGCCCAGGGATGGCAGCCCGAAGTACATCAGGAACATGAGCACCAGCACCGGCGTGCCCTGGATGAGCTGTATGTAAAGCGCCATGACCAGCCTCACCCACTTTTGCGGCGAGATGCGGCACAAGGCGACAACCAATGCCAGGATGCCGCCGCACAGCAGTGCGATCGACGACAGGCCCGCGGTCCATAATGCGCCCTTGCCGAGAAACAGCAGATATCCAACGGCGAAACTTTGCCCCATGCCGCGCCCCTAAATGAATGCCTGCAGGTTTCTGCGGCGGCGGAAGATCGCCAGTCCCAGAATCCAGAAGACGATGCGCAACAGGAAGGACAGCAGGACATACAGCATGCCCACCACGATATAGGTCTCGAACGGACGATAGGTGTCGGATTGGATGAAGTTGGCGACGGCCGTCAGTTCCTCCGCCGATATTTGCGAACATATCGAGGAAGACAGCATCAGAAGAACGAACTGGCTGGTCAAGGCCGGATAGACGCGCTCCAGCGCCTGCTTCAGAATCACATGCCAATAGACTTGCCGGCGAGTGAGCCCCAGCGTCTCGGCCGCTTCCAGCTGCCCTTTTTCTATCGAGTCGAATCCCGCGCGCATGATTTCCGCGGAATAAGCGCCGACGTTGATGGTCAGCGCCGTCATCGATACCGTGATGGCGGACAGGGACAAGCCCAGGTTGGAAAGGCCGAAATACACCAGGAAGATCTGCACCAGCAAAGGGGTGTTGCGGATGGCCTCGACATACATGCCGCAAAGCCGGCGCAGCCACCCCGTCCTGCCGCGCTTGCCTATGGCGCAGAAGGTGCCCACGACAAAGCCGCAGGCGGTCGCCACCAGCGTCAGTTCTATCGTCAGGAGCATGCCGTTCAGGACCATGCCCCAGCGATCGAACACCACCGAGAAATCCAGCTCCGTCATGCCGATGTTCCTTCTTGCGGCCCCGGCTGGCGGGCGTAGCGGTCGTAGACGGTGAACAAGGCCTGGTTGCCGTTGGCCCCTTCGCCGTGCGCGCGCGCATCGAGATACTGGGTAGTGACCAGCGATGTGGCCGGCAGGGGCACCGACAGATCGAACGCCAGCTCCTGGACCAGCTTCAAGTCCTTCAACATCAGGTCGATGCGAAAGCCCGCCGCCGTGTCGCGCTGTATCATCGCCGGCCCGAGCTTGTCCAGCATCCACGACGCCGCGGACCCGCCCAGCAGCACCTGCCGCAATAGCTGCGGGTCGACGCCGGCCGCGCGCGCCAGCGCCAGCGCTTCGCAGATGGCCTGGATATTGATGCCGCAGATCAGTTGATTGCACAGCTTCAAGGTCTGGCCGGCGCCGCTTGCGCCAACGTGGGTGACCGTGCTTCCCATGGCCGACAGCACCGGGCCGGCCAACTGATAGGCCTGAGCGTCGCCGCCGACCATGATGGTCAGCTTGGCGTCGCGCGCGCCGATGGGGCCGCCCGACACGGGCGCATCCAGGAAGGCGATCCCGTCTTGCGCCAGTTCGGCGCCCAGCCGGCGCGCCGCCACCGGGGAAATGGTGCTCATGTCGATGATCAGGCGCCGCGCCGGCGGATGCCGCCGCAAGCCGCCATCGCCTTGCACGACGGACTCCACATCGGGCGTATTCGGCAGCATGAGCACGACGGCGTCGGACTGTTCGCCCACCTGCGCCACGCTGCCCGCCGCACGGGCCCCGGCCGCCACGGCGGCGCGAACGGCGTCGGGCGCCAAGTCGTGAACGACGAGATCGAAGCCCGCCTTGATCAGGTTGGCCGCCATATGCTGGCCCATAGTGCCCAAACCGATGAAACCTAGCGTTTTTATCATCTTCGAACTTGTCTCCATCATCAGTGTCCCGTCTGGCCGATACGCTTGCATGGAACAGCCGGGACACCCCAGGGCCCGCGCCGCGCGGGCCCGTCCGGCCCTATTTCAGGGCCGTCTTGAATGTCGCTTGATAGCGTCTTTCGTCGCCGATACGGAAATGGATTCTCAGTTGCTCGTCGGCGCCTTTTTCGTCTTTTTCGGCCAGCGCGCGAAAGATCTTCCGGTGATCGTCGATGATTTCCTCCTTCAGGCTCGGGTCCACTTCGACGACGCCGCGCCGCTCTTTATGCAGCCGCACGAACAAGGGCCGCATCGCCTGGTACATGCTGATCAGCGTATCGGACTTGCTGGCGCGGACAATGGCCGAATGGAATTCGAAATCCGCCATGCCCCCTTCTTCGGGCGAATCGATGGTGTCTTTGATCAACCGCAGCGCGCCGCTGATCTCTTCGAGATCCTGGGGCGTGATGCGCTGGCAGGCCAGGCGTATCGCCTGGCATTCAATGGCGATGCGCGCCTGCATGATGTCTTCGATGACCCCGCCGTCCTGCGCCAGCGTGAAAGCGAAGATATCGCCCAGTACCGAGGCATCGGGCTTCTTGACGAAAGTGCCCACCCGTTCGCGGATATCGACCACGCCTATCATCGCCAGCGCCCGCAAAGCTTCGCGCACCACGGGACGGCTGACCTGAAGATGGTCCGCCAGTTCCCGTTCGGGAAGCAGCAGATCGCCGGGACGCAAAGCGCCCCCCAGCAGTTTTTCCCGTAGGAACAGAAAAACCTTGTCGTAGCCCTGCGTGGCGTCGTCCTGAGTGCGGACAATTCTGGTCGCGGCGGTCATATGCTGATCTTGCTGGTCATGTCTGTGGTTTTACCACAGGCCTATCCAACGGACATATCGTGGAATACCCCAGTCTGTCACTTGGAGGGATGCTCGCGACGCCGGTGCATACGCCGATGTGGCAGCCAGAAACGATCGCGGGTGCACTGGTATGAGGATTCTGCATACCGGGGCGGCCTGATTCTCAATTGTTCCTTGGGTCCCCGATTCTTATCATGGCTGCATTCCCGCCCTGGCCTCCCCGCTGTCACGGGAAGCCATAAATTTTTAACTTCGTCGCCATGAGCCTGAACCTTGAATCCCCAAATCCGCAAATCCGAAACCTGTTTCCTGTGACGCGCGAGTGCGTGTACCTGGATCTGGGCGGCCGAGCGCCACTTGCTACACCCGTCAGGGCTGCCGTTGACAGCTATCTCGACGATTGCATGTATGGGCGCATCGACAAGAGCGCCCTCTTTGCGACGACGGAGAAGGTTCGTGATCAATTTGCGCAACTTGTAAACAGCGATTCCGACGAGGTGACTTACACAAAAAACACCTCGGATGGACTGAATATGGTGTGCGCGTCGATGAAGTGGCGCAGCGGAGACAACGTAGTTATCTGCCCTGAACTCGAGCACCCGAACAACATCTACCTTTGGCTGAATCTGCGCCGGCAAGGAGTAGATGTCCGGTTTGTTCACCACGAGAACGGCTTCATGCCCGTCGACGCCATGATTGCCGCGATGGACGAACGGACCCGGATCCTCACGGCCTCCAGCGTATCGTTCTCCCCGGGTTTTCGTACGGACATGGCAAAGCTCGGTCGCGCCTGCCGCGTAAATGGAACTCTCTTCCTTGTTGATGGCGCACAGTCAGTCGGAGTCTCACACACAGACGTGCAGGCTATGCAGATTGATGCCCTTTCGGTTTCGACGCAGAAAGGCATACTGGGCCTGTATGGTATGGGCTTCCTTTATATCCGACGCGCAATCGCGGAAACTCTCCATCCCGCATATATCGCCCGCTTTGGTATCGACATGGGCGATGCAGATGCCCACGAGTCCGACTTCGGAGGAAGCGACTTCAAGTTCATGCCCGCGGCGCGGCGCTTCGATCTCGGAAATTACAATTTTCCCGCGGTCTGCGCGGCGCACGCATCTCTCGGCTTGATCTCATCCATCGGGACCAAAGAAATTGACGCATACGTCACGGCACTTGCGGCAACGCTGGGTAGCGGCTTCCTTGAGCTCGGCCTTCCTGTTTGCGGCGGTATGCCAGGGCTTCATACCGGGCAGATCATCACAGTGGGTCAGTATGGCTCTGGAGGAGACTCCCGGACCACAGATACCTTGCTCGACGGACTATATCGATACCTGCTGGCAAATCGCGTAAAGCTCTCGATGCGCAGGGGTCTGCTCCGCTTCTCGATGCACATTTATAACGACATGGACGACATCAGACATGTATTAAGCCTGACAAAAAAATATTTAGGAGGAGTAAAGTGATGAAGTTTTTCTGCCTATTACGGGTTCGACTCGCCGCCGCATTTGGACTGTTCATTCTAGCTATCGCGCTGTCCCAAGCCGCATCGGCACAGGCTGGCCCGAGCTATCCGGATCGCCCCATACGCATCGTAGTCGGGTTTACGCCAGGCGGGTCCAATGATTTGATCGCGCGAATACTTGCACCGGAACTGGCCAAAACCCTTGGAGTAGAAGTCTTTGTTGACAATCGCCCCGGGGCCAATGGAATGATTGGAACTGAATACGTGGCGAAAGCAGCGGCTGATGGGTATACATTAACGCTCGGCAGCATCAGCCCGTTTGTTCTCACACCACAGGTCTACAGCAAAGTCCCATATGACATGTACCGGGATTTTATGGGAATCTCGGCTGTGGGCATGACTCCACAGGTGCTGGCGGTAAACAATGCCACGGGCATGCGATCTCTGGCGGATTTCATTGCCTACGCACAAAAGAATCCCGGAACCGTTACCCTTGGGACATCAGGAATCGGAGGCAACTCGCACCTGGCTATCGAACTACTCAAGTCATCTGCAAAAATAGACGTACGCGATGTTGCCTATAAGGGCACCGGCCCTGCCATCACCGATACAATGGGAGGGCATCTGACCGGGGTGATGGCCGACTTGCCGGGGATCCTGGAGCTGGTAAAGAATAAAAAGCTCACGCCGCTGGCGGTCACGAGCGCGGAACGTAATGAGCTACTCCCTGATGTAGCAACAGCCAAGGAGCAAGGGCTCACTGATCTGGTTGCAGACAACTGGTTCGCGATAATGGCGCCAAAGGCGACCCCGGAGCCTATCATTGAAAAGCTGCATGCGGCGATTTTGAAGGCGACCCAGTCTCCCGACCTGAGAGAACGATTTTTGAAGATGGGAGTCAGTCCGCAGCATAGCGCCAGCCCGACCGCGTTCAATGATTTCTTTCGCAGCGAATACGAGCGCTGGGGAAAAATTATCAAATCTTCAGGAATCCGTGTCGACTAACGATCGCCTTTTGGCTCATCGAGCCGAAAGGCTGAGTTCAACCACTCTATAAATTGCTTCACTGATAACTTGTGACTGGAGCGCTGCGAGCACACGGCATAGTAGTTCAGTGTGTCTACCAGTTCCTCGTTGAAGGGGCGGACCAACGTGCCCTGCTCCAGTGCATCCTCAACCAATGAAGACCTCGTAACCGTGATACCCAGGCCGCTCTCCAATGCGGAAAGCATGGTGCTTGAATCCGTGAAGCTTATACGCCTCCGGTCATCCTTCGATATCGAGCGCTCTGGTATCCCTGCATTCCATGACTCGACATAATCGCGCTCCTGGTTGTATAGCAGAGGTATCCGGGTCGGAATGGCATCCCCGCTTCCCATGAGGCTAGAGACTGATGGCGCGCAAACCAGGATCAAGCGGTCACGGGTTAGTGGATACGACTGGTACCCGCTCCAATCACCACGACCCAGGCGGATTGAGATATCGGCACCTGATGTTTCAAGATCCGCATAGTATCTGTGTATATCGAGATGCAGGTCGATATGGGGATGGGTTTCAGTGAAGCCTGCCAGGCGACTGGCCAGCACCCGCTGAGCGAAACTGCGGGCTACAGAGATGACCAGGGAATTCCTTTCTGGCTGAAGCCCCAGCCGGTGAATTCCCTCGCCCACCAACGAGAATGCCCGCGACGTAAAATCGTAGAGCAACTCGCCTTCGGGAGTAAACCTCAGGCCTCTGGGGCCGCGGTCGAACAGGGCAATTCCTAAATGCTCCTCCAGGCTCTTGAGCTGACGGCTCAACGCTCCTTGAGAGACACATAGATCCTCGGCCGCCCGCACCAGATTTAAATGGCGGGCAGCGACGTTAAATACCAGCAATGAACGCAATGATGGAATGCGCGAGAGAACGCGTGTCTGGGTGTTTGTCATACTGGTAGCTGGCGAGCGGAAAGCTGCCGCGCTGTCTAGGTACCTATAATAGCCTAAACACCGAACGCCCGGCCTGTTCCGAGCGGCAGCTGCAGCAACAGACTTACCGGGCTGCCACAAACGGGAAGCGGCCCGGCTGCCCGCTATAAAACGGGCCAGCCGGGCCGCAAGGAGAGCGTGCGAATCACGCTCCGGGCGGGATTTTGCGGGAATTCAGCCCGAGGAGCCTCAACCGCAGGCGCCGATGGCGCCGCAGACGGTGCAGAACTCGCAGCCGTCCTTCTTGATGACAGCATGGTTGCCGCATTCGCCGCAGCGCTTGCCCAGCATGGGCTCGGCGGCCACCGCCTGGCGGCCGGGCTCTTCGGCCACCACGCCCATGGCGTTGATGGGCATGCCTTCTTCGGTCAGTATGCCCAGCATGGCGTAGCGGTGGATGACCAGCTGCGCCACGTACGCCACGGTGGACGGATAATTGGCCTGCCTTTCGGCGCCCGGCACGCGTGCCAGGAAATCCCCGCGCGGTTCGGCGTAGTTCAACAGCTTGCGCAGCTTCATCCCTATCCATGCCGGATCGATCACGCGCATGTCCAGGCTCAGCAGCTTGCACAGGCCGTCCAGCGCGCGCGGGTGCGCGCCCGTCAGCCACATGCTGTAGGGGCGGCGGCTGCCGTCGGGCATCTGCAATTCTTTCAGCATCAGCACGAAATCGTCGTCGGTGGACGGGTTGCGCACGTCGGCCACCCAGGCCAGAGTGCCGTCCGTGCCCGTCTTGGGTTCGTGCGGCGCGAACAAGGCGTTCAGCACCGGGGATGGGTCGTTCTCCCTGGCATCCAGCGCGCCCAGGTCGTTATAGCGCCATTCCACCAGGCGGGCCAGGGCCGCGGTGGCGCTGGGCACCCGGACCAGGTCGCCATGGGGCGGCATCGGCATCTGGAAGCCATCGCCATAGGCGTGGGCCAGCACGGACAGCTTCTTGCGCAGCCAGCCCCGATCATTGGCGCGCATGTCGGTGGACAGGGTTTTGGCGATGGCGTCCAGGCCGCGCGGCGGCTGCCCGCCCAATACCCAGACCTCGAAAGGCACGCGGTCTTTGTCGGCCACGACCACGGCGAATTCGCCCTGGGGCGTCTGTATGGTTTCGCTGACCCAGCCCGAAGCGCCGGCGGGCAGGCCCGGCCTGGATGGCCAGCGCAGCGATGCCAGCGGCGGGGATTTGGCGACCTCGGTCAGCACCAGGCGCTTGTCCTGCTCCGACAGGGTGATGGGCGCGGGAGCGCCATCCTGGCCCTCGGCGGGCACCGAAAGCACCGCGCCCAGGATGTTGTTGGGGCGGTAAGTGGTGATGCCCTTCAAGCCCTTGTGCCAGGCCTGCATGTACAGGTCCTTGAAGTCTTCGTAGGGATAGTCCGCCGGCACATTGACGGTTTTTGAAATGGCCGCGTCCACATAAGGCGCCACGGCGGCGACCATCAGCATGTGGTCGATGGCGGAAATTTCCAGCGCCGAAACAAAGGCTTCCGGCAGGTCGTCGACGTCGCCGCCCATGGCGCGGTAGACACGGTAGGCGTGGTCCTCGACCGTGTAGTCCTTCTTGCCGCCGTCGGGCATGCGCTTGCTGCGATTGTAGAACCAGGAAAACGCGGGCTCGATGCCGTTGGAGGCATTGTCCGCGAAAGCCAGCGATATCGTTCCGGTGGGAGCGATCGAGGTCAAATGGGAATTGCGTATGCCGTGCTGGCGTATGGCTTGCTGAATGCTTTCAGGCAGACGCTGCGCAAACTCGCTGCGCAGATAGTCGTCCGCCTGCAGCAGGGGAAAAGCGCCGCGTTCCCGGGCGAGGGCCACCGACGCCTCATAGGCGGCGTCGCGCATTTCGCGCGCCAGATCGGCGGCCAGTTGCCGCCCCTGCTCGGAATCGTAGCGCAAGCCCAGCATGATCAAGGTATCGCCCAGGCCGGTGAAACCCAGGCCCAGGCGCCGCTTGTTCTCGGCTTCGCGGCGCTGTTCTTCCAGCGGCCACTTGGTGGCGGTCAGGACATTGTCCAGCATGCGCACGGCCACCTTCGTGGCTTTCTTCATCTTCTCGAAATCGAAGGCCGCCGTCGCGCTGAAGGGCGATGTGACATAAGCCGTCAGATTCAGGCTGCCCAGGCAGCAGCAGCCATAGTCTGGCAGAGGCTGCTCGCCGCAAGGATTGGTGGATTCTATGCGTTCGCAATAGGCAAGATTGTTTTCCTGATTGATGCGGTCCAGATACAGCACGCCGGGCTCGGCCGCGGCATACGTGCTTTGCATGATCAGGTCCCAGATCTCGCGCGCCCGCACGGTCTTGTAGACCCACAGGGCGTCGCCGCGCAGATGGCCCCCCGCGCCCTTGACCTCTTCGGTGGGCTCGGCTTCGTGGACCAGCTCGAACATGCCGTCCGTTTCGACGGCCTGCATGAAGGCATCGGTGACGCCCACCGATACGTTGAAATTGTTCAACTGACCGCGTTCCTGCTTGGCCGTGATGAACTCCATGACATCCGGATGCGTCACGTTGAGCACAGCCATCTGCGCCCCGCGGCGCGAACCGGCCGATTCCACCGTTTCGCATGAGCGGTCGAACACGCGCATATAGGAAATGGGGCCGGATGCGCTGCTGCCCGTGCCTTTCACCCGCGCGCCGCGCGGACGGATGGCGGAAAAGTTATAGCCCACGCCGCCGCCGCGCCGCATGGTTTCCGCGGCTTGCGCAAGCGCCGTATAAATGCCGGGCTTGCCGCCCGCGTCTTCGGTGATGGAATCGCCCACCGGCTGCACGAAGCAATTAATCAGCGTGCTTTGCAGGTCGGTGCCCGCGGCGCTGTTCACGCGGCCGGCGGGGATGAAGCCATTGTTCATCGCCCACAGGAATTCCTCGGCGCGGCGCTTGCGCTGCTTGGGCGGCTCGACGCGCGCCAGGGCCTCGGCCACGCGCGCCCGGACTTGCCCGATGTCGGACTCGCCCCCTTTCGCGTACTTTTCGAGCAGGACTTCCGTGGAAATGAGTTGGGGTTCCGCCAAGGCGATGACGGTGCTTTCCAGTTGTTGCATGATATTCCTAGATACTGTCGGACGCGCCCGCCCCGGCCGCAAAGCCGGCTGCGGGACCCGCTGCCCTGCCGACGGCGCCCGAATGGCCGGCGGCAGCCCGCGGAGCCTGCGATTGCCGCAGCGAGCATGATGCGTTAAGGTCGATTTCAAAAGATATCATACCGGATCCGCAACACCCTTGATATGCATTAAAAGGGGCGGAAAAGGCCCGCCATGGTAATTGCGACATTTCGCTTCTACGAGGAATTGAACGAGTTCCTGCCCGCCGAAAGGCGGCGGCGGCCGTTCGAGAGCCGCTGCGCCCGCGCGGCCACGGTCAAGCACATGATAGAGGCCTTGGGCGTGCCCCATACCGAAGTGGAAATCATCCTGGTGAACGGCGTTTCCGTGGGCTTCGACACCCTGCTGCGCCATGGCGACAGAGTGGCGGTCTATCCCAAATTCGAGGCGCTGGACGTCACGCCCCTGTTGCGCGTGCGCAGCAGGCCGCTGCGCACGCCCCGCTTCATCGCCGACGCTCATCTAGGCGGCCTGGCGCATCTGCTACGCATGGCAGGTTTCGATACCCTTTACGACAATCATTTCGACGACGGCGAAATCGAAGCTCTGGCGTCCAGCCAGGGCCGCATCGTGCTGACGCGCGACCGCGAACTGCTGAAACGCCGAACCATCACCCACGGCTGCTACGTCCACGCCATCAAGCCCGAACGCCAACTGCGCCTGATGTTCGAGCGGCTCGACCTGTCCGGCAGCGCCCGGCCCTTCAGCCTGTGCTTGCGCTGCAACGCGCCTTTGCAAGCAATCAGCAAGGCGCAGGTGCTGGACCGCCTGCCGGCCAGCGTCAGGATCCTGCACGATCGCTTCAGCACCTGCCCCATCTGCCACGGCATTTTCTGGGAAGGCACGCACTGGCGGCGCATGCGCGCCTTGCTGGATCGCGCCATGGAAGGGCTGGCGCCCGCGAACCGGCCCGGGCCGGAGCCCTGAGCGCGGGCGCGGGATGGATGCGCCGGCCGGCGGGTTCCGCGGGTTCTGTATATGATACTGATACGGATACGAACACACGCGCCGGAGCGCCCGCAAGGGCCGTCCGGAACGCTGAACTCCCCACGTGAGAGGCGCCTATGCCGGATTTCGAAGAGCCGCAGGATTGGTCGCAACTGGACGATGCACGCAAGCTGCGCGAATTTTCCCAGATACAAAGAGCGCACTGGAATAACGTCCGCGCCATACTCCGCGCCGTCGACGCGCTTTTCGCCATCATGGAAAGCGAAGAAGACCCGCCCAAAAAAGAAGTGCTGCGCATCGCCCAGGATCTCGTGCGCGACCTGAAAATCAAATGGCAGGAGGAGTGAG
>Ga0180220_1001681_pt1 | contig 15682 bp, 14 predicted proteins | sample eDN5th37CBELigBY_FD_151335 | JGI IMG/M metagenome (GOLD analysis project Ga0180220, IMG submission 151335) | Enriched backyard soil microbial communities from Emeryville, California, USA - eDNA 5th pass 37_C BE-Lig BY (version 2) (version 2) | ecosystem: Environmental > Terrestrial > Soil >... | reverse complement strand
TGAGTTCATCCATACATGCCCTAGAGTGTTGCCATGCGGCGGACCCATTGCCCTTTGCCGCCAGTTTGCGAAAAGATAGCATAGTCTTCCCAAAATTCAAAATGCTGTTCTATAATACGGAACACATCTTGGCATAGCGCCAAAGCGCAATCACCGATCCGCTTTCACACGGCGATGGCTATGGCGGCCATCTGTTTTCACTATCTGCAATCCATACATGGACAAAACCCTATTGAAAGGCCTGCTCGCCCTTGAAACCCTGGCCCGCAGCGAACGGCCGCGCGGCGTGACGGAACTCGCCGCCGAACTGGCGCTGACCAAAAGCAACGTGCACCGCATCCTGCAAGGCCTGGTCCATCAAGGTTTCGTCCGCAAGGTGGGCGACCAGGGGCGCTACGAGCCCACCCTGAAGCTCTGGGAACTGGGTTCGTATGTGTTCGGACGCCTCGACGTCCGCCAAGTGGCGCACCCGCACATGGAGGCCCTGGCCCTCAAGACCAGCGAAACCGTCCACCTTTCCACGCTGGACGGCATCGAAGTCCTATACCTGGCCAAGATCGACAGCCCGCAGCCGGTGCGCGCCTATACCACCGTGGGCGGGCGCGCGCCGGCGCAATGCGTCGCCACCGGGAAAGCCCAATTGGCATGGGCCGACCCCGGCATACTGGCGGCCGTCAAGCTTGCGCTGTCCCCCCATACGCCGAAAAGCATCACACGGCCCGAAGCCCTGGACGAAGAACTGAAAAAAGTGCGCGCACAGGGCTATGCCATCAATACCGGGGAATGGCGCGCGCAAGTCTGCGGCATGGCCGCCCCCATCAGGAACAGCGCCGGCAACGTCATTGCATCGCTGGGCATATCCGGACCCGCCGACCGCCTGAAGCCCCGCCTCATGCAAAGCCTCGCTCCGGCCGTGCAAGATGCCTGTGCCGAGATTTCTTCATCGCTGGGGTACCGGGCTTCGTATTGAAGAGCGGCGCAGGCAAATTTTTACCGCCGTCAATACCCGGACTGCGGATCGACTTTCGTCACGAGTTCCTTGCCGTCCAGGAACGCCGTCAAGTTACGCTCGAACAGCACGATACCCCTGTCCCAATAGTTTTCCGTGTTGCCCGCTGTGTGACTGGTCATGATCACGCGGGGATGATCCCACAGCGGATGGCCTTCCGGCAAAGGCTCGGGATCCACCACATCCAAACCCGCTCCGCTCAGGCGGCCATCTGCAAGCGCATCGAGCAAGTCTTGCGTATCGACAGTACTTCCCCTGCCCACGTTGTAGAAATAACTGCCCTGGCGCATGGCATCGAAGAAGGAGGCATCGATCATGCCCGCGGAGCCTGGCGTGCCGGGCAGGCAAGCGACGATATGATGGCACTGGCCGGCCATTTCCGCCATTCGTTCGATCCCATAGACACATTCGACGCCTACCACCGGCTGCGCGTTCCTGCGCAGGCCCAGCACCCGCATTCCTAGAGCGCCCGCTTTTTCCGCCAGTGCCTGCCCGATCGCTCCCAGACCAATGATGCCGATAGTCTGGCCACTGAGTTCGAATAGCCGCAAGCCGCCGCTCTTCGTCCATCGACGTGCTTGCTGCGCCCGAGCCAAGGTAGGTAAATCCCGGGCAAAGCTCAGCATCAGCGCAAGGACATGCTCCGCAATGTTGGACGCGGCCACGCCCCGGCTATTGGACACCGCAATGCCGCGAGCCTGAGCCACTTGGAGATTAAACCCGTCCGCCCCTGCCCCAAGCAAGTGCAGCCAACGCAACCGGCTTCCGGCTGCGATGACATCGTCAGTCGGCCAACCGAAGAATGCATCCGCATCCTGTACTTCTTCCAGCATTTCCTCCTTGCAGCGTGTGAACACCCACCGCAGGAAAGGGAAATGCGCGCGGAGGCGCTCTTGATAGGGCCGCTCCAGCTTAAAGCCCACGACAATCTTTACGCCCATTGTCCTCACCGGGTGATCTTCTTGATGGGCCGCGCCACAGCTCTCAGGCTCCTATGGCCGGCAATGTTTCCATGATGCCGCGCACTCCCGCGGACTTCAGTTGCATCGCAGCGTTAAAAAACGCGCTAGGGCTTTCCAGCCCGACGAAGGAAAAGCAGTCGGCTGCTTTGTCGAGCAACTGCTCCTCGGTAAGCGGAAGGTCCGGCCCGCCACGCAAAGCCGTGATTCTTTTTTCGAGACAGCGGCCATCGACCGTATGTATGGCGATGTGATTCCATCGAGGGAAGGCCGGACCCTGCTCTTCCTGGACGGTGATACGTGCGAAAAAGTCCTGTATATGCTGCCGCCGAACATTCTCGTCCTGGAAGCTCGACAACTTGACATAGCCATCCGCCAAAGCCGCGGCTACCGCATACTGCATGCTGAACTTGGCCTCCAGCCCCGTCTTGGGAGCTGGGTAGATCAGCGGCACCGTCGCGCGGAAGTTCGACGTGACGTCGACACGCTCGACCTGGTCCAGCGTGAGCTGGTGCTCTTCCCTAAGATCCAGAACGCCGTCGATTGTCCGGTGTGTGGCATAGCATAGTGGATATTTCTTGATCTCGATGCCGCTCGTAACTATCTCCAGGCCGCCCGAACCCAACTGACGGAGCGAATCCGCGAGGCTTTCGCCGCCGGCATACAGCGACATGAACCCATACCCGCCATCGAGCGCGCCGGGCGCGCTGTCGAACCCCAGCCTCGCCAGCATCGCGGCGCGAACGGCACATGCGGCCGAATGGCCGGCCTGGAAAGACTTGGCCATGGTGCCAAAGTTGGATCGCGTTCCGGCGGACTGCGCTACCGTCAATCCCAGGGCATGGGATGTCTGCTCACGCGATAAACCCAGCAGCTTCGCACAGGCAGCCGTGGCGCCAAGCACGCCGACGGTCGCAGTGGAATGCCAGCCTTTGGCATAGTGATCGCTCATCATGGGCCGAGACAAACGCACGATGACCTCGAATCCCACTGTATAGGCAGCGGTCAGCTCGGCTCCCGACTTGTCGAACGCTTCGGCCAGCGCCACCACCGCGGGCAAGATAACGATGCTCGGATGGCCGCGCATAGGGGAACTCACGTCATCGAAGTCCAGGACATGGCCCGCGACACCATTGTAGAAAGCGGCCTCTTCAACGGGCAGCCCATGAGCAAGGCCCCATGCGGCCGCCTCGAGCGGGCCGTGCCGCCCCGCAAGGTAGCTTCGAGCGATGGCTGCTGCGGATTCATTATGGCCGGCAAACGCAACGGATACCGTATCGACCAGTGCGCGCCCTACCGCGGCATAGTGCGCTTCCCGCAGCGCTTCCAGCCTGAAACCCTCTACGAACCGGCCTATCGCGCGGCTCGCGCCTTCCCATGATTCGTTTTCCTGGACATTCACTTTATCCACCCTTTTTTGCGTAAATCCTGCCGTCCGCAATACGGCGCGCAGTGCGCCAAATGGCTGCAGTGCCGACCATCATGCCTCCATCCCGCTGGTCGAGCGCGCTTTCCACATCAATGATGCCGCTGGGATGTCCAATGCTGATTTTCTGCCGCGGCAACGCTTGCGGATTCAAGTAGCGCTGCGTGATCGATCCCGGCACGCGGCACGCTACCCCTGTGCACGCGGTCACCGTGGCGGCCATCGCCTTGCTGGTAGCGCCAGTGGAAAACTGGCGGCATGTCAGGTCGATGGCATCAGCCGATACTGCCTCGCCGCCCGTGTAGGGCTGGTATGTCAACGGGCGCTGCACCACCACGCACATAGGGGTGGACGGCACGCTCCGTGAACTCCAGTAATCTCCAAGGCCCACGCGATAAGCCACTTCCGCCCGTATCGCGTTCAACCGCGCCGTCAGTTCGGAATTCTGGTCTATCTGCGCAGGTGTTTCGTCGCCCGCCATGCCCACCGCTTCCGCAGCCACATACACGACGAGATTGGCGCAGTCCACCACAGACACTTCCACCACGCCATGATTCGGCACGGATAAACGAGTCACCGCCTCGCCCAGGGGCAGCAGGCGCCCCGTAATCGCGCCGCTCGCCTGGCTGAAGTCCAACCGTATAGGCGCTCCCGTTCCCGGCACTCCACCGATGGCCAGCGAACCTTCTTCGACGGGGCTGCCGTCACGCACGGGCACATCGACGCGAATAATGCGATCCGTGTTCAGATTGTGAACGCGCACCGAGGTGTGTCCCTCGCTCGGGCTGATCAAACCTTCCTCGACGGCAAAAACACCCACGGCGGCAGTGAGGTTGCCACAGTTCAAGTTGAAATCGACTTCCGCCGCCTCTATCCCGACCTGGCCGAATAAATAAGTGACGTCGCTATCGGGCCGGACGGGCTTGCCGATGATCGCCGCTTTGCTGGTGAGCTTGTCTGCCCCGCCCAGTCCATCGATCTGCCGTTTATCCGGCGAACCGAATGCGTCGAGCAGGAAGGAAGTCAAGGCTGCGCGTTCGGCGGGGACATCTCCCTCATGAAAGAAAACGCCTTTGCTCGTTCCCCCTCTCATGAGCACGAAGGGCGTGCTTGATGCGGCTGGCATTGATTTTGCCTCCTTGAAGCTAGCTACTCTTGTTGACGCCTTACGCGCTCACTGAAATACAGGCCCATGCGAAATGCCGGCGATGTGGACATCAATAACACGACCAGCCGGAACACATGAAATGCCGTTACGACGGGAACCCCCAGCCCAAGCACTTTTGCGGTGACGGACATCTCCGCAATCCCGCCCGGCGCCATGGCCAGTATCATCGTCCCCGCGGGCAGGCCGATCGCCCACGCGATAAGCAGCGCCGTCAAGGCGATAAGCACCAGGGTGACGAACGTGCTCGCCAGTATGCCGGCAACCAGCCGTGGCGCGCGCATGAGGAAAGACCGATTGAACTGCGATCCAATGGCGCAGCCGATCAAGGCCTGGCCCATTGGAGAAAATCCTGGGGGCAGCGCGCTGAACTGTACACCGGAGGCGGTCAGCGCCGCTGTGCAGATCAATGGCGCAAGCATCCATGGCGTCGGCGCCGATAAGGCACGAAAGAGCAGCGACATGGCAACATTGACGCCAAGCAGCGCGGCTAGCCCCAAGATGCTGACATGAGCATGTCCCACGGACCCGGCCCCGACGCTGACTGGCTCTCCCGCCCAAGTCAGCGACAAGGGAATAACCAGCACCACCAGCATCATCCGCAGCGACTGGCTCATCGCGACGAACTCCGCATCGCCGCCATACCTGCGCCCCAGAATGACCATCTCCGCCGCACCGCCGGGCACACATGCGAAGAACGCTGTTGCCATGTCGGCGCCAGTGAGCCGCATCAGTACGCGAGCACTAATGTAGCCCGCCAGGATGGAGAGCAAGCCTGTCGGGAGCATCCATGGAACCAGGTGGGCCACATCCGATAAAACCTGCGGAGTGAAGAATAGCCCGATGGCCACAGCAATCATCAACTGACCGGCTTGGCGTCCGCCTTTCGGCGGATTCACGCCAAGCTCGAACAGCCTGGCGAGCGCCATCGCCATCATAGGCCCCACCATCCATGGCAAAGGAATGCGCATGGACTGCGCCGCCAGGCCTCCCATTGCAGCAATCGCTACCGCCAAGAAAACGCTTAGACGGGTTCCCCGATGCGTGCTCACCATGCTTGAGCGATCAGTTCGCTTAATGTGTCTTCGTAGCTCGCGAGCTCGCGCTGGCGATCGGCGTTGAAGTTGGTGAGAGAAAGCCGGACGATCGCAGCAAGATGCTGCCGGCCAACGCCAAGGTCTCGCATCCTCCCGGGAATTCCCATGGCGGAAAACTCGTCGAAGAGATATCTGGCCAGAAGTTCTTGCGGCGCCGTGCCTCCATCGGCTTCACGCACTATACCGAGGGCCTCGCACATGCCTTCCACCGCTTCCGGACACAAATGCCCGAAACGCTGGATGGCCGGAATGGTATAGATAGCGTTTGCGCAACCCTGATCGACCGTTTCGACGACACTGAACGTAGCCGCAACCAATGCGTAAACCACCCGCGCGATCCAGTGCGTATCGAAGGGACGGCCGCCATCCTCCTCATCCCTGTTCTGGAGCAATGCGGCAGCGCAGATATCGATACGGGCCCGGGCATCCAGCTGCTCCCGAAGCCTGGGCAGGGCGCGCCTGGCCAGCAGGAATGCCTGCCGCCGGCTGCCCTCGACCAGAGGATTCGCGCGCGAGACGCCACCCATGTTCATCAAAGCGCGCCAGTAGACAGAGAAGCCGGTCGAGAAAGCCAGAGAAGGCGGCGCTGTCAGCAAAGCCCTTTCATCCCAAAAGATAGCGGCGGGACGAGTCTTGGGGTCGAAGAACTCCAGGCGGCGGCCGCGTTCAGCATCCTTCAAGGCGGCTCCGCCGCGATTCTGCGCGCTGGTTCCCGCCGTCAAGACATTGATGATGGGCAGCTTCGGCGCATGCAGCTTCGGACTGAACGGCGGCGCCCCGGGCGGATACTGTGTTGCGAGTTCATCGATATCGCCCGATTCGCTCAGCAGAATCGCAACCACCCTGGCCGCCTTCAGTACGCTGCCCGCGCCCACGGCAATCAGGATATCGGCCCGGCATTGCCTTGCGCATTCGACCGCGGCCTGTACATCGGGTAACGGCGCATCCTTGCCTATCTCGCCGAACACCGCCGCCAGGCGCTCGCCGAGCAGTTGTGAGAGCAGCGGGACTAGGCCGCTCTTGCTGGCGACACTGCGTCCGCACAGGATCAGCGCACGCCGGGCGCCGATGCGGTCTACCTCCGAGGGCAGCTTCGAAAGCGCCTGAGCTCCGGCATGCACCCGGACCGCATGATTGACGGATGAAAAATCGTACACAGCAGTCATTCCCGACGCTCCCGGATATCTTCCGCCGTCCTAGGCGGCGGGCATCCCGTTGCGCAGCAGATCCCGCGCAATCACCCAGCGATGAACTTCGCTCGGCCCCTCGACGATGCGCAGCACGCGCACCATGCGTGAGATGTATTCCAAGGGCAACTCCTTGGATACCCCCATCCCGCCGAAAAGTTGAATTGCCCGATCAGCCACGCGGCCGATCATCTCGGTGCCCTGTACTTTGACCAGCGAACCGTCCCGGCGTACATCGGTGTCGCCGCGATCGAGCTTCCATGCCAGGCGGTAGACCATCATGCGTACCATCTCAAGTTCTTGGTAACTGTCGGCGATCCACCATTGAATGGCTTGGCGATCGGCCAGCGGCGCACCGAAGGTCACCCGCGTGTTCGCCTGCTCGATCATCATTTCGATACAGCGCGTGGCAAGCCCGATGCACCGGGCTGCAATCTCGAGGCGGCGCACACCCAGCCGCTTGGAGAGCGGCGCAAAGCCTTGTCCTACCTCACCCAGCACCTGGGAATCGTCCAGTTCCACATTATCAAACACGACCTCATACGGATGATATTCGCCTATCATCGGGAAGGAAGTCGGGATGCTGACCCCCGGCGTGCCCTTGTCGACCAGGAATGCGGTGATGCCCTCGCGCGAACCCTTGGACGTATCGGTGACCGCCATGACGATCATGAAATCGGCACGACGCGCATTGCTGATCCAAATCTTCGATCCATTCAATACCCATTTGCCATTCTTGCGCTCCGCCTTCATTTTGATGGCGGCGGCATCCGCGCCCGCACCCGGCTCTGTCAATGCCAGGCAGCTCTTCTTTTCTCCGCGAGAATAGGGCAAGAGATAGCGATCCACTTGGTCGCCTTTGCAAAGCTCCTTCAACATGAACAGGTTAGGGCTTTCAGGCGGAAGCACAAAAGGAACGATGCTGCGCTTGAGTTCTTCGATCACCACGCATTTCGTCAGCATGCCTAAATCCTGTCCGCCAAACTCCTCGGGCACATCGATGCCCCACAAGCCTATGTCGCGGGCCTTCTGCTGCAATTGCGCATCGAGTTCAGGCGGAATCAGTGCATCGTCTGAAAACCCCCGCTCCGCTTCACGGCGAATGATCAAGCTCTCATGGGGCACCAGTTCATTGCTGACGAAACGCATCACAGTATCGCGCACCATGCGCGTACTCTCCGGCAATTCGAAATCCATATCTATCCTTCTTCCTCGGGACTACCCTATCTTTTTCGTCGATGTTCCGTCCCAAAGCTGTCTATCGACGACCCGTATGATTCCCGCCCTCAGGCCCGTATCTCAACGGCCCTTGTATTGCGGCGCACGCTTTTCCTGGAATGCCCGGCGTCCCTCGATCCGATCCTCTGTATCGCGAAGCAGGCCGAAGGCAAAGCGTTCGTGATCAATGGCCGCATCCAGCGGCATGTCCATGCCTCGAGACACCAGACGCTTGATCGCCCTGACCGACAGCGGCGCGTTGGCGGCGATACGTCCGGCGATCGCTTGAGCCGTCGACAGGAGATCGCTGGAAGCGACTACCTTGCTGACCAGACCGACACGCAGCGCTTCCTGCGCATCAATACGATCGCCTGTCAAAAGAAGCAGCATGGCGTTGGACATGCCGATGGCTCGCGGAAGCCGCTGCGTACCCCCCGCGCCCGGCATGCTGCCTATCCGTACCTCGGGCAAGGCGAACTGCGCATTCTCCGATGCGATACGAATATCGCAAGCCAGGGCCAGTTCGAGCCCGCCACCCATTGCATAGCCATTGATGGCGCAGATAAGCGGTTTGTCCGTCTCCATGCCGGCAAGCAAGTGATCCGACTCGGAACGGCCGAACGTCAGCTCCGCAAAAGTTTCCTTGGGCGGCATCGTCTTCTTCAAATCCGCGCCAGTGCAGAATGACCTTTCCCCCGCCCCCGTCAGAATAGCGACCCGGATATCGTCGTCCTCCCGAACCCGCTTCCAAGCTTGCTTCAGCTCGGCGCGCGTCTCGGGATCGATCGCATTCATGGCCTCGGGCCTGTTCAGCGCGATCGTGGCGACATGGCCCTGGACGGTAAAGCTAACACTCATCAATTTCTTCCTTTTTTCTGCTGCACCTAAACTAAGATATTCCTCTCGATCAGCGACTCGACCTGATCCTCGCTCAACGCAAGCAATTCACGCGCGATCTCGCGCGTATGCTGGCCCAATAGTGGCGCCGGCGACGACGGCGCCGATTCGGCATGCGAAAACCGGAATGGCGCGGAGTTATATGTACTCGGCCCCATTTCAGGATGATCCATCGTCACCCAATGGCCTCTGGCCTCGAGCTGCGGATCGGCCTCCAGCACGTCCCGAGCGTCCTGCACCGGGCCGGCAGGCACACCCGCCCTTTGCAGCAGTTCGGCAAGCTCCAGGCTGTCGTAACGCCTGCAAGCCGCTGCAAGCCTCTCTTCGATGGCATCCTGGTGATCGAGGCGCTCAGCGGCGCGAGACCACTCCACGGGGGCATCGAGGGCCAGCGCCCGGCATAAGGCCTGCCATTGCGTATCCGATTGGATGGAAATGGCTATCCACCGGTCCTCTCCCTTGCAGGGAAAAACACCTTGCGGCGCATATTGGATGTGACGATTGCCATTGCGGTTTTGCACGACTCCGTTGGCCATGTAGTGCATTACACTGGGGCCGATCATCGCAATGGTCGGCTCCGTCTGTGCTATGTCTATGCTCTGACCAACCCCCGTGCTGCGCTGATGGCGCAAGGCCGCCAGAATCGCGAATGCGGCGTGCGTCGGATTGGGAATGTGATCGGGATAGTTGGTCCCTGTACCGGCCGGCTCCTTGTCCGGCAGACCGGTCAGATGCTGCAGGCCGGTCACCGCCCCAATGGTCAAGCCGTAACCAAGATCGTTCCTGTCCGGCCCCGAAGCCCCTTGCATGGACATCGATGCGAAGACGATGGAAGGCTGGATGGCGCGCACAGCCTCGTACCCGAGCCCCAGCTTATCCATGACGCCCGGCGTGAAATTGTTCGTCACCACGTCCGCAGCCTCGATCAACCGCTTCACCAGCGCGAGCCCTTCGGGCTCCTTGATATTGACGGTGATGCTACGCTTGCTGGAATTACGATCCGCAAAGTAGCCGCTGCGATTGATGCCCGGCACCTTGTCCTTGTACGGCTTGGCCAGACGCAAGGTATCGAGCCGCTTCGATGTTTCGATCTTGATCACATCCGCGCCCAAGTCCGCCAATAGCTTCGTCGTATAGGATCCCGCGCCGATCCATGTGAAATCGATGACCCGCACCCCTTTCAGCAATCGCTTCATGCCACGCTACCTTTATTGGTTAACACATCGATCTCGTCTTCGGAGCATCCTCCGGCCCGAAGCACCTGTGTGGTGTGCTGGCCCAAGGAAGGAGCGGCCGTTCGCAATGACCATGGCGTTTCCGACAACATGTAGGGCGCGCCCGGCATCCGCAACGAGGTACCGCCCGCCGAGACTGTCTCCACAAAATAATTCCGGTGCCTGCGCTGGGCCGTATCGAGTTCGGACGTATCGTTGATCGGCGCGATCGGGATACGCCGCTCGCGGCCCTTGGCCTGCAGTTCCGCTTTGGTATGGGACAATGCAAAAGGCTGAAAGATTTCCAAGAACCTGTCCTTGGCTTCCTTGGACGACAGGAATTCGTTTTCCTGCCAGCAAGGCTGGGACAGATCGCCAGCGCCCTCCACGCCTTCCTCGACCAACCAGCGAGTGGTGTCCGGCCAGAAGCGATTGCCCCCCACCCCACCGGCCATGAGATAGACATACCCATCCTTGCACTGGAACACTCCGGTCCCCGCCAGACGCTGTTCGCCGGCATTGCGGCGTCTTATCGTTCCCTCGAGGTCATAGAACTGGACCGCGTTCTCCATGCCCATGACGACGCATTCCTGCATGGATACGTCTATGTGCTGGCCAGCACCGCTGGCTTCGGCATCGAATACGGCGGCCATGGCCGCGACGGCGCCGAATAAATGGGCCGCGCCCACCGCCTGCTCCCCGAAGGCGACCATAGGGGCCGTGTCCTTGTAGCCGGCCAAATAGAGCATCCCGCCCATCGCCATGGCGACAAGATCGCTCCCATGCCAATGCGCATAGGGGCCGTCTTGGCCAAAGGCCGTGATGCTCAGCATGACCAATTGCGGCGCGACTTCGCGCAATGCCTCGTACCCCAGGCCTCGCGCCGCCATGACGCCAGGCGCTTCACTTTCGATCAATAAATGCGCGCGCTGCGCGAGCCTGCGCAAAGCGGCCCGGCCTTCCCGAGTATCCAAATCCAGTGCAATGCTTTTCTTGTTAGTGTTCTGATACTGGAAAACCAGACTGGCGTCCAAGTCTTCTCGACCTTGAATCCGCGGTTCCCACCGCCGGCTGGCCGCGCCGGACAGCGGTTCTACCAGCACGACCTCCGCGCCCATATCGGCAAACAGCTTGCCGCAATAACCCCCCCAGGGCCCCGCCACATCCAGCACGACAACGCCGTCCAGCGCTTGCGCCGGCAGGCCGCCGCCCGCAGCAGGCAACACATTCTTATTTACATCATTCATCTCAATATATGGACCAGTGGTTTGTTTATATACGTAGCGGCTGCATAATTCTCTAGCATCAGCCGATCTCAGTCAATTTTAAATCCCTATACAAATCCCATATATTGAACTTTCATCGCTAAAATGGGTTACTATCTTTGCCACGACAGCGACGTGGATTTCCTCATGCAAAACAAGTCTTCCAAAGTCTCCTCCCCCTCCGTATCAGGCACGCAAACCATACAGCGCGCCGCTGCGCTGATGCGTCTGCTGGCTGCTCACAACCGTAATGGACTCCGGCTGGTGGACCTCTACCAGTTGGCGCAATTGGAACGCTCGACGACCCACCGGATCCTTCAGGGCTTGATCGCAGAGCAGCTCGTTGCACAACACCCCGACAACAAGCGTTATTTCCTCGGCACGCGGATATACGAAATGGGCTTGGCCGCAGCGCCAACATTCAATTTGCGCGATCTGTGCCATCCTCATATCAGGCGACTCGCCGAATTGACGGGCGACACAGTCTTTCTTGTGACGCGAGCTGGATTCGAAGGCGTTTGCATAGATAGGCAGGAAGGCTCCTTCCCTATCCGCGTATTTGTCATGGACGTGGGCCGACGCCGGCCTTTAAACATCGGAGCGGCTAATATCGCCATGCTCAGCACGCTGCCCGATGAAGAGATCAGTCGGATTTGCCTCGTAAACAAGGCAAAAATCGAAGAAAGCTATCCTAAATATTCCGAGGCCAGCCTTTGGAACAAGATCAATCACAGGCGCCAACAGGGCTTTGTCATCAATACCGTGCTCGAGGTCTCGCGGGCCATGGCAATCGCGGTTCCGATACACGCCACCTTCGAGAAATCGGCCAATGTGGCGATCAGCATTTCGGCGGTCGATGAAAGGCTCAACACAGAACGAATCGGCGAGGTATCGGGGCTTCTGCTCGAAACGGCCGCCAAGATAGAAGCCGAAATCAAAGCGTTGCCGCGCTAGGCGGCCACCACGGACGGGGGCTCATTCCTCATTCACGTGGTGGCGCTAGCCGCACCGCAGCGCCCATCTCCGCGAATATGCGGCTTACTGGGTCTGGTAGATACCCGCCATCTTGGCCAAATCGCCCCATTTTTTGATATTGCTCCGGATGCTGTCATGCATCTGCTGAGGACTGCTGCCCACCACGACATAACCCTGCGCTTCCAGCTTGGATGCATTGTCCTTCAATGCCTTGACAATGGCTCCATTGAGCTTGTCCACCACCTCCGCGCTTGCGCCGGCGGACATGCTGAAGCCGTACCAGGTATCGGCATCGTATCCCTTCAACCCCAATTCCGCGAATGTGGCGACGTCAGGGATCGCAGGGCTGCGCTTGGGGCTGCCGATGCCCAGGATCCGTATCTTGCCAGCCTGCGCCAAGTCCACAGCCGAGGCCGACTGCACGAACATCATCGAGATATGCCCGCCCAGCAAATCCGTCATTGCCGGCGCTCCACCGCGATAGGGCACATGGCTGATATCGACCCCCGCCTTCTCTTTGAAGAGCTCCCCCGCCATATGCTGGGACGATCCCACACCCGCCGAACCGAAGGTCAGCGTCCCGGGCTTGGCCTTGGCGGCGTCAATGACATCCTGCAGTGTCTTATAGGGCGCATCGGCCTTCACGACCAGAACCAGCGGCGCAGCGACCGCGATCGATAGAGGCTGAAAGTCCTTCAGGGGGTCATAGGCCACCTTCTTGTAGATGACGGGGTTGACCGACAAAATGCCATCGGTCGTCAGCATGAAGGTATACCCATCCGGCGCCTGCGCCTTCACATGATCGGCCGCAATCATCCCGCCGGCTCCCGAGCGATTCTCAACCACCACGGGTTGGCCAAGCTGCTCGGACACGGACTGACCCACCAGGCGAGCGAGCGTATCAGTGCTCGCCCCTGCCACATAAGGCACCACGAGCTTGATCGGCGCGGATGGATAATCCTTGGCCGCCGCCCCCGCCTGCATGAACATCAATGACGCCGCGAAGGCGGCGACCCCAATTATTTTCTTGTACCCGTAAGACATTTTCCGATATCTCCTTCCAACAATCACTAAGTTAATGGATGAAAACCATGCGAACCGTCATGCCACCGCGTCGAAAACAAAGCTCGGAATGCGATAGCCGTCAGGATGGTCGACGTACACCATACGAACCGGGGCATCCAGGCGTATGTGCTCGAGATCGCTGTGCGCCATGTGGGAAACCATGATCGGGCCTTCCTCCAGCTGGACAGCAACAACGAGATGCGGCGCGGGATACGCCGGCAGATAGGTCCGATGGAACACCGTCCACGAAATGATCCGGCCTTTGCCAGAGATCGGTCGCCATTCGTATTCCATGCTGAGCGACACCGGGCAAGCAGGCCCTGGCGGATAGCGGAATTCATTGGAGTCCGGACACCACTGCAGTTTCATGCAGCCTTGGGCAATGCTTTCCCACATCGGGGCGTCATAAGGTGAAAACAAACGCGGGGACTTAGCGGATTCGCTCGGATTCATACTTAAACTCCTTAAGCGCCATAAATGACCGACATGGCCTTACCGGCGACATCGGACGTATATTGGACATGCCGGCAATTAGGCACCTGCCGATTGCCCAAACCTCCGCGGGCTTGGCGAACCGCCTCGACCTGATGGTTCCAACCTTGCATGTATGACTCGGACAAATGCCCGCCGCCAGTATTGATCGGCAACTTGCCGCCGACTCCGATTCCATTGCGGGCGATGAACTCGCCGGCTTCGCCGACGCCACAGTAGCCAAAACCTTCCAAGGCAAACAGAATGTGCGGACTGAAACTGTCGTACACCATCAAAGCGTCGATATCCTTGGGGCCAAGGCCGGCCGCATCAAATACCTGCTTTGCGGCCTTGTTCTGAGCCGGAAGATAGAAGTCCAGAAGACGGGGACCAAGGCTGGTCGCCTTGCTATTCAGGTCGGCGCGGCCTATGCCGCGGATATAGACGGGCTTTGTTCCGCTCTTTGCGGCTACCTTCCTGGCTCTCTCAGCCTCCATGACGATCAACGCGACACCGCCGTCATTGATCAGGCAGTAGTCGTACAAACGCAGCGGTTCCGCAATGTAAGCGCTACCGAGGTAGTCTTCCATGGTAATGGGCTTGCGCATGATGGCATTGGGATTCAGGCTGGCCCATTGGCGCTGTGCCACGGCCACTTGCCCCAGCGTGCTATCGTCTAGACCGTTCAGTTCTTTGTAACGCTGGTACATCAAGGCATACAGCGCGCCCTGCGACGTCAAACCCCAGGCGCTGTGATATACATAGGACAGAAAAGCCCCCCCGCCCATTGCCTCAGGACCGCCATACTGCACTGCCGCCGAACGCTGGTCATTGCCGTAAACGAGCGCAATCACCTCGGCCATCCCCGACTTGATAGCCAGCACCGCTTGCAGTACTGCCTGAATGGCATCGGCCTGCCCGCCCCAGCGCGGATCGATATTGAGGATCTCGCCCATGCGCTCGTACGCCGTCGTGGGGCCCACGATCAAGCCATCGACTTCGTCACGCGCGATGCCGGCATCCCTCAACGCGCAATTGAACGCCTGCGTGGCGTAGCCATAGGAATCATGCGGCTTTTCACCGCTGCGCACGCGCTTGTAGTCTTCCACCCAATCGGTATGACCTACTCCGACGACAGCCGAAATACTCGATGTACTGCTATCCATTCTGAATTCGCTCTCTCTTGCGGTCGCTGTAGCCGTGAATGCCATGAAAGGTCAGACCGCGGCACACAACAGGTCCAAGATTATTGATACGGCGGCGCCGACCGTTCGCAACGGTATCAAGTCCACCATGTGGTCCGCATTATAGGAGTCCAGGCAAATATCGCGCATTAAAGACGAATAATAGGCCCATAAATCTCATAATGTGGACTATATGCCTATCCCAAAGTTGCCAGAACGTGGCATTCGGGGATCCCGGTGTCTTGGCTCGCCACAGCACTGCACCAACCCGCAACTTGGAGCTGGCGGCTGCAACGCATCAGGAAATTGAGCCCTATCGCATTGCACGGGCATCGCCGCACTCGGGCGAGTTACGCTGGACATATCCCGGCGCGAAATGTATTTCCGCGGCATGGCGTCAGAACAAGCTGAGCTGGTCTCCAAGCGCAGCCGGGCGGCGAAACTGTGTGGTGTCCAGCACGATGCGCCGCTCGTTCAGGCCGGCTTTCGTGCAGGCCTTGCGGAAGCGTTGCCGCAGAAGGTCCGCAAAAACGCCCATGCCCCGCATGCG
>Ga0180220_1001680_pt1 | contig 15684 bp, 14 predicted proteins | sample eDN5th37CBELigBY_FD_151335 | JGI IMG/M metagenome (GOLD analysis project Ga0180220, IMG submission 151335) | Enriched backyard soil microbial communities from Emeryville, California, USA - eDNA 5th pass 37_C BE-Lig BY (version 2) (version 2) | ecosystem: Environmental > Terrestrial > Soil >... | reverse complement strand
AGAGATGATTCCTATTCGCCAGTGGAATGCCATGCTGTTCATTACCGATGCGATGTACATTGCCGTCACGGCATTGGTCATTTACCTGATTCATGACCGCAAGCACCGCGAAGAACAGCCAGCCGCATCTGCCGTCAAAGAGGTCAGCATCGCGGCGAAACTCCCCGCTCCCGGAACGCCTGTGCGCTATTCGTTCTGGATGATCTATATCGTCCTCCCGGTGGTCGTGTTATGCGTTGCCGCCTGGCTTGGACACAGTCCATCCGAATGGATGACGCCGTCCCCGGGGCATGACATGCATTCGATGTAGCCCTTTTGCAAACCTGGCGATAAAAGGCTAAAATAAGAGAACAGTTCGGGACGTGACGAAAATCATTGACAGGTCCCGGACGGGAGCTTCTCGGATGAAGCCGCAAAAGACGCTGGGTAAAGGGGAATACAGAAGATGGAACGAATTCAAACGCAGCAGCAATACGAAGAACTGATCAACCGCGACAAGCTGACCGTCATCAAATATGACGCAAACTGGTGCCCGGATTGCAAGACGCTGGACAAATTCCTGCCCGACATCATGGCAAAACATGCGGACAAAGAATTTTACGCCATGGACGTGGAGCAATTCGAGGACGTTACAAGCCAAAACGAAGTGCGCGGCATTCCGAGCCTTCTCGTATATAAAAACGGCGAAAAGCTGGCCCATTTGCACAGCAAATACGCCAAAACGCCGGCCGAGATTTCCGAGTATCTGGAAACGCTCGAATCCAAAAAATAACGTTCCGCCATACGGGCGGATGACCATTTCCCAAAAAAGCACCGACTTTCTACTTGCGCAAGCGGGTGAAGGCGGTGCTTTTTTTGCTGGGGAATTGCAATCATTTCCCGTGTCCCGGCAAAGCACTTAAATCATCTTCGAAGCCATTGGCTCCGCTTATTGAGGGGATTTCGAAATTCACGAATCATGAAATAAGCTTTCCGCCAATAAGATAGGAACGTAAGCAAGGCGAAAAGATTACATGATGGGATGTGCAGCTATGGCAACAACGGAGCAGGTACTGCAAATGATGGACTGTTACAGCGCAAGCAACTATCTTCCGCTGCCGATCGTGATCAGCAGGGCGGAAGGAGTATGGGTGGAGGACGCGGCCGGCCGCCGTTATTTGGATATGCTGAGCGCATACTCCGCGCTGAACCATGGCCACCGCCACCCTAAAATCATACAGGCGCTTAAGGAGCAGGCGGATAAAGTCACGCTGACCTCAAGGGCGTTTCATAGCGATGCGCTGGCGACGTTCGCGCGGAGGCTGGCCAAAGTCACCGGAAAAGACAAGATCCTTGCGATGAATACCGGCGCGGAGGCGGTGGAAACCGCCCTCAAGCTGGCAAGGCGCTGGGCATACCGGGTCAAGGGAGTCCAGGAGAACCGCGCGGAAATCATCGTCTGCGACGGCAACTTTCACGGCCGGACGATCACCGTCACGTCCTTTTCGACGGAGGCGGCGTACAAACGGGATTTCGGTCCGTTTACGCCGGGTTTCAAAAGCATTCCTTACGGCGATTTGGAAGCGCTCCGGGCGGCGATTACGCCGGATACGGCCGCATTTCTGGTCGAGCCGATACAGGGCGAAGCGGGAATCGTCATTCCTCCGGAGCGGTTTTTGTCCGAGGCTTATGAGCTTTGCCGCGCTCAGAACGTCCTTTTTATTGCCGACGAGATCCAGACGGGATTCGGGCGGACGGGTAGGACCTTTGCCTGCGATTGGGAGAACGTGGTTCCGGACGTCTACGTTCTTGGCAAAGCGCTCGGAGGGGGCATCATGCCGATTTCTGCTGTCGCCGCCGATGAGAACATCATGAACGTGTTTGAACCGGGTTCGCATGGCTCGACTTTTGGGGGGAACCCGCTCGCCTGCGCCGTTGCGCTAGCGGCATTGGACGTGTTGGAGGAGGAAAAGCTGGCGGAGCGGTCGGAGGCGCTCGGGCGCCTGTTTTTGAAAAAGCTTACATCGATCTCGCATCCCGATATCGTTTCGGTTCGCGGACGCGGGCTGCTGATCGGGATGCAGCTGTCGGTGCCGGCAAGGCCGTATTGCGAGGCATTGGCCCGGATCGGCGTGCTGTGCAAGGAAACGCATGAGAACATCATTCGGTTGGCGCCGCCTTTGGTCATCACGGAGGAAGAACTGGACTTTGCCTTGAGCCGGATCGGGGAGGTATTTGCCAATCAAGGGAGGGCTTGAACAGAACATGCCTGAACAATCCATATCCATCATCCGCGTGCCGTTCGGACTCGGCGCAGGCCGGCCGGGCAGCGAAAACGGCCCGGACAGCATCATGAAATTCGGGCTCGTCAAAAAATTGACGGGTCTCGGTTATGCCGTCGCGGCGGATCGGTCCATCCGCCTCCAGGAGGGGTTACGGTCTCCGGCGGGGGCCAAAATGAAACACGTCCAGGAGGTTTTATCCGTGTGCGGCTTGCTTGGCGAAGCCGTTTCCGAGACGGCGGAGGCCGGCAGCATCCCGCTCGTTCTGGGAGGAGACCACAGCATTTCCATCGGGTCCCTGGCGGGATTAACGCAGCATTACGATAACTTGGGCGTCATTTGGGTCGATGCGCATTCCGACTTGAATACGGAGTCCACCAGCCCATCGGGGAACATGCACGGCATCCCGCTGGCGGTAGGGCTGGGGCTTTCCCATTTGAAGCTGAAGCAAATCGCGGAAGGTGCGGCTTCATTGAAAGCGGAACACTGCGTCATTATCGGCGCGCGCGATTTGGACCGGGAGGAGAAGGCGCTCATCCGTTCTTGCGGACTGACCTGTTTTACGATGCATGAAATCGACCGGCTCGGCATCGAGCAGGTGGTTCGGGAAGCGCTTCGGATCGCGGGGCAGGGAACCGACGGCGTGCATCTCAGCTTCGACGTCGACAGCGTCGACCCGATCGAAGCCCCGGGGACGGGGACGCCCGTCCGCGGGGGACTGAGCTACCGCGAGGCCCATCTGCTGCTTGAGCTGCTCAGCGAATCGGGAAAGATCACTTCGGCCGACTTCGTGGAAGTGAACCCGCTGCTGGATCGCAACAACCAGACCTCGAAGCTGGCCGTGGAGCTGATCGGCTCTTTGTTCGGCAGCCGGATCCTATAAAACCCAAAAACACCATTGGCCCGGCATTTGCGCCTTTAAGACCGATGGTGTTCCTTTTTTGTATATGCCCGAATTTGCTTGCCCTCTGCCCGGCTCATGCAGCCCCCAGAACGCCATGTTCCACTACCGCGCAATAAAAAGCTTACCTGCGTCCCCTCCGCTGGTATTCGATCAGTTCCCCCAACTGGCGAATCGTGTTTAGCAGCTCGCTTGTCTCTTCATTCGTGAAGTTTTCCACCGTTTCGAAGATTCGCACGGCACTCAGGTCCGACAGCTGTTTCAGTACCTGCATTCCTTTGTTCGTTATCGTAATGTTTACGTAACGCCGGTCAGTTTCGGAGCGGGTTCGTTCGATCAGCGCTTCATGCACCAGCTTGTCGCAAATTTGCGTGATCGCGCTGGTCGTCAGGCCCGTTACTTTGACGATATCCGTACCGCGCTGGCTGCCGTTATTGTGCAGATATTGCAGAATAAACGCTTCGGTGGTGCTCAACTTCATCTGCCGGACAATGCCCGTGTAATCGATGAGACGCGGTAACCTGTCCATAAGTTCACAATATCGGTCTGCCAATTCTTTAGATGAAGAATGCAAGCTCATCACCCTCCTGCATATAACGGAATAATAGTTTGATATGTTTTCGGACCGGCTTCTATAGTTGCCATGGTAGCCCTTTCATTACCGGACGTCATATATCAGTATACGGGGATCGGATCGATTCGTTGCGCATCCAGGGAAATATTGCTATAACGACGCATTTTACGGGGCGGCACTTGACAAAGCCGGGGAAAAAGCGCTATTATTTTTTCTGCACTATTGAAAGGTAAGCTTATTTAAAATAAGCCATTACTAATCAAACGATAGAATTATGCAAAAAGCTTCATATTGCATGATTCCATATCGGCAACTCTCTCAATATTCTCAGGGTTCTTTTTTATGACAGCCGCGTACGCGGCTGTTTTTTTTGCAGGTTACATGAAGAATGGACGGGGAAATATCCATGGCCGAGGCTCTTTCGAAGCATAATTCAAATAAATCTTACTATTTTAATTGGAATTATCATTTTTTACCTTTTCAAACGCAGGGGAGTATGAGAAAATATAACAAAAAATTGACGCTACTTGCGATTGATTCATGCGAGAAAAGGGAGGATTTTACCATGTCCAACGAACGTCCATTATCTTTTGAAACCTTAGCCGTACATGCAGGGCAAGAGATCGATCCAACGACGCTGTCCCGGGCCGTGCCGCTGTATCAAACGACTTCCTACGGATTCCGCGACAGCGAACATGCGGCGAACTTGTTCGCTTTGAAGGAATTCGGGAACATATACACCCGTCTGATGAATCCGACGACCGACGTGTTCGAGCAGCGCGTGGCCGCGCTGGAAGGCGGGGTAGGCGCGCTTGCGGCCTCTTCGGGACAAGCGGCTATCACCTTTTCCATATTGAACATCGCAGGAGCGGGAGACGAGATCGTATCTTCCTCCACGCTGTACGGCGGGACGTATAACCTGTTTTCGACCACGCTCGCCAAACTTGGCATCAAGGTGCATTTCGTCGATGCGAGCGATCCGGAAAACTTCCGCGCGGCGATCACGGATAAGACCAAAGCGCTGTACGCGGAATCGATCGGCAATCCGAAAGGCGACGTGCTGGACATCGAGGCCGTGGCCCAAATCGCCCATGATAACGGCATTCCGCTCATCATCGACAACACGTTTCCAAGCCCGTATTTGCTCCGTCCGATCGAACACGGCGCGGATGTGGTCGTGCACTCGGCGACGAAATTCATCGGCGGCCACGGCACGTCCATCGGCGGCGTCATCGTGGACGGCGGCAAATTCGATTGGGCGCAAAGCGGCAAATTCCCCGGCCTGACCGAGCCGGATCCAAGCTATCACGGCGTCGTCTATACGCAAGCCGTCGGTCCGCTGGCATACATCATCAAAGCGCGCGTTCAACTGCTCCGCGACATGGGCGCGACGATTTCGCCGTTTAACTCCTGGATGCTGCTGCAAGGCCTTGAAACGCTGCATTTGCGCATGGAGCGCCACAGCCAGAATGCCCTGAAAGTGGCGCAGTTCCTGGAAAGCAACGATGCGGTGGAATGGGTAAGCTATGCGGGGCTTCCAAGCCATCCTTCGTATGAGCTGGCGAAGAAATACCTGCCGAAAGGCCAAGGCGCGATTTTAACGTTTGGCATCAAAGGCGGCAAAGAAGCCGGACGGAAAGTGATCGAAAACGTCAAATTGTTCTCCCATCTTGCCAATGTGGGCGACTCCAAGTCGCTGATCATTCACCCGGCAAGCACGACGCATCAGCAGCTGTCCGAAGAGGAGCAGGTCGCGGCCGGCGTCAATCCGGAAATGCTGCGCCTGTCCATCGGCACCGAAGCGATCGACGACATTTTATACGATTTGGAGCAGGCCATCGCCGCCAGCCAGCAATCATAATATAGGATGCATACGGTAAAAACCGCTCGAATTTCGAGCGGTTTTTTATGCGGCCATTTCGGGTCGGGTAGCCTCGGAACTTGTCATCCGTTGCGGTTATATTTCGCTTATGCCGCTAATATGGTGTAAGGTAGGGCTCACTGCAAACGGGCTCATTTATCCGGGAAAAGAGGGTGGACTGCCAAACATGAAGAATGGTCGGTGTCAGAATAACTGCTGCCAAAGCGGCTCCTGCTCGATGTCTTCTTTTATGGAAGCGATTTATCCTGTCGGCAAGCAACATGACGGCAAGTCCCGGCAGGATGAAGGGCAGGCGCGGGCATGCTCCTTGCCGGAGATCGCGTCGCTTGTAGAATTGGTAAGAATCGAGTCCATGACGAAAGAGGAGGCGATCCGTGCGGCCGACCCGTATTCGATCGGAAGCATTTTGCGCGAAGCCGAACCTTTTTCGGGCGTTCAGGGCGATTTTGGCGCACCGGAGCTATTGCTTGGATGGTGCGACGATGCGTGCGGCATGAATATTTTTGCCGGAGATTTGACGTATCCGCCCGATCAACCTGAGGCGTTTTCCGGTACCGCCGGTTTGACGCTGCTGCGGGAGGATGAATGGCTTTCGAGCGGCCATTTGAAGGAGATCTACGAAGAGTGGATTATGCAATATGCCGGTCTCAGCGGGCAGCCGTACCCGAGCGTCGTATGGAGAGAACGCCTGCTGTACAGGTGGAAAGGGTACCTGGAAACGGTGCTGCATCATTTGGATGAGAGGGTTTTATGCGTCGCATTGATTTCCGGGATCGATATTATGAAGGGGCATCCGCGAGAAAGGGAAGCCTTGTCGGATTTGAGGGACATCCAACTGGAAGCGTTATTCAGGGCCGCACTTGCCTGCCATCGGCAGGGCATGGAGCACAAAATCGAAATTCTCGTCCCCCACGCGGCCGACCCGGAAGAATGGAATCAAACCCATGATCTGATCGAGCGGGTAGCAAAAGAAACGTTGTGCCATCAGCGCCGGGCGGTGACCTTCAGCATCGGCGCCTTCGTGAAGGCGGATATCGGCAGCGGCCAGGCGGCCGAACTGGCTAGAAGCGCGAACCTGCTCGTGCTGGATTGCAGCGGGATCAGCGATCCCGAGACGCCGTGGCCTGAAGATATCGCCGAACATATCATCTCGCTTTCGGGCACGATACGAAAAATAAGGCCGCTCCTCCTGCTGCGCGCAGCAGGTCTGCGAAACACGGCCGATTTGCCGGCGGTATACCGTGCCGGGATTAGGGAGATTGGCGTTCCAGCGGAATCCATCCCCGCTTTCCGCCTGGCTGCGGCGCAGTGGGAGCTTCAGGAGCGAACGGGAGGATCCCGGAGTTCCATTCGGATTAAAGGATGATTTATCTGTACTGCATATGGCGAGTGCCCATAGCGGCATTTTCCTATATGCAGTTTTTTTGTCTCTATTCGCAAAAAAGATAGAAAATCTTGTTTACTTTTTCCCTGGTGCGGCATATAATGCAAGTATAAAGTTGCCTATAGGAAAAATAATTGTATTATTGCAAAAATGATTATCATTCTCAATGGGACGGTTCCCGTCCTTCACGAAAACATGCTGCTCCGGCTGGTCCGGAGCAGCATGTGCCGTTTTAAGGGCAGTAATAATGTTTTTCATTCTCAAGTAGGAAGGTGATTACGATGGAAAATGTACAAAAAATCGCGGCAAAAGCCATAAAGGAGCTTCCCGCATCGGGCAGCGCCAATGCGCCGAATCCGCATCGCAGAAGACGCATCGATATTCGCGGCATGCTGCTGAACAAAGAAATGCAGGCGGCCATACTGAGCGGCGTGCTTATGCTCGGAGGATGGGCGCTAGGCCATGTTTCGGCCGGGATTTCGGTGCTCTTATATATCATGTCCTATGCGGCCGGGGCTGGCTCAAAGCGAAGGAAGGCGTCGAAACGCTGATCAAGGAACGGGAGCTTGACGTGAACCTGCTGATGGTGGCGGCCGCCATCGGTGCCGCAAGCATCGGGTATTGGAACGAAGGCGCGATGCTGATCTTTATTTTCGCTTTAAGCGGCGCGCTGGAAAGTTACACGATGGAGCGGAGCCGGAAGGATATCTCCTCCCTGATGGCGCTCAAACCCGAGATGGCGCTTCGGATCGAAGACGGCAAGATGGCGCTCGTTTCGATCGATGAACTGAAGGTAAACGACTTGATTCTGGTAAAGCCCGGCGAGCTTATTCCCGCGGACGGCATCATTCAAAAAGGGGGCTCGGCCGTCAACCAATCCTCTATCACCGGCGAATCGGTGCCCGTTGATAAAGCCGAAGGCGACGAGGTATTTGCCGGGACGCTGAACGGGGAGGGCGTGCTGTACATCGAGGTGACCCAGCCGTCCGATGCCACCGTCTTTGCGAAAATCATCCGTTTGGTGGAGGAAGCGGAAAACGAGGTTCCGCAGTCGGAACGGTTCATGCAGCGTTTTGAAGGCATATACGCCCGGATCGTCGTGGCCGTCACGCTTGTCATCATTTTTGGGGCGCCTTTCGTCCTTGGCTGGAGTTTCGGCATGTCTTTCTATAAAGCCATGGTTTTCCTGGTCGTCGCTTCGCCTTGTGCGCTAGTCGCTTCGATTATGCCGGCCCTGCTGTCGGCGATTTCCAACCGGGCCCGTCGCGGCATTCTGTTTAAAGGCGGGGCCCACATGGAAAATATGGCGCTCACCTCCGTCGTTGCCTTCGATAAAACCGGCACGCTGACGGCCGGCGAACCGCAGGTAACGGATTTGATCGCGGCGGAGGGCTACGATCGTCTCGACCTGCTTGCCGTGATCGCATCGGTGGAACAGCTGTCCGAGCATCCGCTCGCCAAAGCGATCGTGCGCAAAGCCGAAATCGAGGGCGTTAAGCTGCTCCCGGCCGAGTCGGTTACTTCGGTGACGGGCTGGGGCATGGAAGGCATCGTGGCTGGCGCAACATGGCGGATCGGCAAAACGGACGTGCTGGACCGTTTGAACGACCGCTCGGAGGCGGAACGATGGAAACGGCAGCGGAGCATCCTGGGCGGCGAAGGCAAAACCGTATCGGTCATCATGGACGGAGAGCGGGTAGCCGGACTTGTCGCTCTGCAGGACGTGGTGCGTCCTCAGGCCGTCGCCGCGGTCCGCAAGCTTCAGGCGATCGGCGTGAAGGTCGCGATGCTGACCGGCGACCGCAGCGAAACGGCGCAGGTGATCGGGCGGCAAATCGGAGTCGACCTGATTTATTCCGACCTGCTTCCGGAAGAAAAAGTGAAATACGTGAAGCGGCTGCGCGAAGAACACGGCCATGTCGTGATGGTCGGCGACGGCGTCAACGATGCGCCGGCACTGGCTACGGCGACCGTCGGCATGGGGATGGGCATGAGCGGTAGCGGCACGGCGCTGGAGGTGGCCGATGTCGTGCTCATGAACGACAACATCGAAGAAATTGCCGGCACCATCAAGCTTGCCCGCCGCGCGCGCCGGATCGTCAAGCAAAACATGGTATTCGCCATCTCCGTCATCGTGCTGCTGATGGCCGGAAACTTCGTGACGGGCATTGCGCTCCCGTATGGCGTGGTCGGGCATGAAGGGAGCACGATCCTGGTTATTTTGAACGCGCTGCGTTTGTTAAGATAAATGTCGGTATATCTCGAATAAGGAACTCCCGGGCCGTTTGCCCGGGAGTTTTCCCTTTAAATAGAGGTTAACAATCGTTATGAACCCATGTATACTAGTTCTATTGACATTCGTGTCCATTTATATGATAATAATTATCACATAATAATGATTTTAATTAATTCAATACAAGTGATCCTGGTAACGTCCCGCTTTAAGCGGACTACTTTCCGGGCACTGCAAGCTTGGAGGGAATCTTTATGTATAAATCCGTAATCATCGGTACAGGACCTGCGGGTTTGACCGCAGCCATCTATTTGGCACGCGCCAACCTCAACCCGCTCATTATCGAAGGACCGCAGCCTGGCGGACAGCTCACGACGACGACCGAAGTCGAGAACTTCCCGGGTTTCCCTGACGGCATCATGGGGCCGGAGCTCATGGATAACATGCGCAAGCAAGCCGAACGTTTCGGCGCCGAATTCCGCACGGGATGGGTAAACGGCGTGGAACTGGGCGGACGTCCGTTCAAGCTTGACGTGGAGGGCATCGGCAAGATCGAGACCGAGACGCTGATCATTTCGACCGGCGCAACGGCCAAATATTTGGGCATTCCGGGCGAGCAGGAAAACGTCGGGCGCGGCGTCAGCACATGCGCAACCTGCGACGGATTTTTCTTCCGCGGCAAGGAAATCGTCGTTGTCGGCGGCGGAGATTCGGCGCTTGAGGAAGCAGGTTTCTTGACGCGTTTCGCATCGAAAGTGACCCTGGTTCACCGCCGCAACGAGCTGCGCGGCTCGAAGATCATGCAGGACCGCGTGCGCAGCAACGAAAAGGTGGAATGGGCGCTCAACCGCACGCCGATCGAGGTTGTTGCCGACGAACGCGGCGTTCAAGGCTTGAAAGTGCGCAATAACGACACCGGCGAAGAAGAGCTGATCGAAGCAAGCGGCGTATTCGTCGCCATCGGCCACCATCCGAACACGGGCTTCCTTGGCGGACAAATCACGACCGATGCCAACGGATATATCGTGGTGCAGCCGGGAACTTCCGAAACGAACATTCCGGGCGTATTCGCCTGCGGCGACGTCCAGGATACCCGCTACAGACAAGCGATCACGGCAGCCGGCAGCGGCTGCATGGCAGCGATGGATTGCGAAAAATACATCGAAAGCCTGGAGCATCATACCGCCGTTCTTTAATGGCTTGAAATATTCAGCACATGATGGTTTTTTAGATTCAGATTTGACAACGAGGTGAATTTCCATGGAAAAAGCAATCGTATATACCAGCACCAACTGTCCGCATTGCCGTCAGGTGAAAAGCTATTTGGCGGAAAAAGGCGTGGAGTACGAAGAACGCAACATCGAGCAAAGCGATGAATTCGCTCAGCAGGTATGGGATATGGGCATGCGTGCCGTTCCCGTGACCGTCATCGGCGAGCACCGCATTCTCGGCATGAACAAACTGCAGTTCGAAAAGGCTTTGAACGGGCAGGCATAACGTTTTGACGAACGGACCTTTCATTCGTGGAGCATTCTATGGATGAAGGGTCTTTTTTGATAGGCGTTTTTCTTATGCCGCAAAATGGCGCAAAATGAGAAAGGGAGCTCCGCCGGCTCTTCGAACCAGACGGAACTCCCTTTTCCATGAGTTTGATTTTCGGCTGATTAGGGATATGCTTACCGATAGGCGTTCAAAGACCTGGCAAGCGTATTCAAAAAAGCAGTTTCATAATGATCTGGAATACAAGGTAAGCCGCCACGCCGGCCACGATCAGCAGCAGCCCGGCTTTTTTCTTGCCCTGGAAAAACCGGAGAATCGCCAAGCTGAAGAGGGGCGCGATGACGATCAGAAACAGCAGCACGGTCACGAACATTTCGGCCGATATATTGGAAGTATCCACGTAAGTCACGGACATTCGCTCCATTCATCGATATGGATCAAGCTCAACAACGCATAACCGGGATTTTTTTGCAAATCCTCAACATTTCTATTATACCGGAACTTGCCGAAGATTTCCGCAATAAACGGCCGAAAAATGTTGCGATTTTCCGACCGTTGGCGTCTTTTGGATTTTCTCGCCTACAGAAGGGAAACGGCCCCAAACCTGCGAATTATGTTTAATAGAGTAGAGGACAGGGGGCATTTGCGAAGATGAAATTGATCGAAGAACTGTTATCCGCGCGGCTGGTTGCCATCATCAGGGGCATTACGCGGGACGAAGCCCGGTTTGCGGGAGCGGGGCTCGCCGCAGGCGGCGTAAAACTGATGGAAGTGACGATGAATACCGAAGGGGCGCTGGATATCATCCACGATTGGCGCTCGTTATACGGCGGCAAAGCTTGCGTCGGGGCCGGGACGGTGCTGAACGTGAAGATGGCGAAAGAAGCGGTTTCGGCCGGGGCCGAATTTTTGATTTCACCCAACGTGGATTTGAACGTCATTGCCTATGCGCTGGAACAAGGGATCGATATTTGGCCGGGGGCGATGACGCCGACCGAAGTCGTATCCGCTTTTTACGCCGGGGCCGAGGCCGTCAAGCTGTTTCCGATGGCCAGCCTGGGGATCGGATATTTGCGCGAAATCCGCGCGCCGCTCAACCATATTCCGTTGATCGTGACGGGCGGGGTGTCGCTCCTAAATATTTCGGAATATTATGAAGCAGGCGCCAGCGCGGTCGGAATCGGAAGCTCGCTGCTGCCGAAAGACGCTTTGGCGGCGGGGGACACGGAACGGATCGCCGAAAGCGCAAGGGCTTTTGTGCAGGCCGCCGTTAAGCCGAACCCGTAAACGCATTTTTTTAATGCGCGCAAAAGATCTGCAAAATACTCAGTCATATATGCTTCATCATAGGAATACAGTCATTTCGGAGGGTTAAAAGCGGCTCGTCGTTACCCGAACAAACATGCCTATTGTAGGGAAGGGAGGGGACTGTATGGGATGGAAGCGCGGATCGGCGGCCAAAATATTGCTGACCGGCACGCTCATCGCAGCGGCAATACCCCTTTGTATCGATTGGGAGATGGTATATGCATCCTCGACGACATCAGGCGCCAGCGTGGTCAAAACCGAACAGGAGCTTCAAAATACGCTGCTGCGCGCGATGAATCAACGGCTTGGGCAAATCCAATTTGTTTATCAAGGGAAAACGAATCAGCTCAAGGGCCAGCTGAAGCAGGCGCTTGAGCAGGCGCTTGAAAGCGACCCGTACATGAACTACACCATCGAGAGCTACGGTTATTCCTACAGCGGAAGCTCGAAGTCGGCGAGCGTAAGCGTTCAGTTGAGCTACCGGGAAACGGCGGCCCAAACGGAGTATGTTTCGCGGCAGGTCCAAAGCATTTTGCGCGAAATTATCAAGCCGGGGATGAATGACCACCAAAAAATCAAGGCCATCCACGACTGGATCGTGCTTCATTTGAAATACGACGAGACGCTGCAGAAATATACGGCATACGACGGCCTCAGCTCAGGCAGTACGGTGTGCCAGGGCTACTCGCTTCTTGCGTACAAAATGTTGAAGGACGCGGGCATCACGAACCGGATCGTGGAGGGGACGGCTACGCCGCGGAATACGGGCGTGAGCCAGCTTCATGCGTGGAACCTCGTTCTGTTGGACGGCAAATGGTATCATCTCGATACGACGTGGGACGATCCGGCGCCGGACAGGGAGGGAGAGGTCGGATTCGGTTATTACCTTCGCACCGACGCGCAGATGAAAAAAGACCACGCTTGGACGAAAAGCTATCCGGCCGCGAGCACGCTGTATCGGGATACGCTGGCGCAGCTGATTCGGCATAACGACAGCCGCAAAGGCTTCTACAAGAAACTGGAGCGGGAGCTCGAATATCAGCTGTACGATCCGTCGCAAATCGTCAGTTCAAGCGCCCAGCTGAGATCCAAAACGCAGGCCGTGATCAAGCAAGGGGGACACTCCCTCTTGTTCCGGTATCGCGGAAGCCAGGAGGCGTTGGTGGATGACCTGCAGGATTTGTACCGGCTTGGCGTCAATTCCGTCTCATACGTGGAAAGCGAGCTCGATGAAACGGAGGATCTGCGGGTATACGTGACTTGGAAATAACAAACTTAAAAAAAGATCCCCACCGGACTGCATTTGGCAGAAGCGGAAGGGATCTCTCTTTTTTGTTTTAGCGGTTTGGCCGTTCATGCGCCGTTAAATCGCATTCCTTCAGCGGAATCAGCTTGCTGCCTTTGATCCATTTGTATCCGAGCCAAATAACGATAAACAACGGTACGCTGACGTACGAGACGGCTAGTCCGTACCAGTCGATGTTCGACCCGGTGAAGGCGCCGGTATTTTGGCCGACGATCGCGATAATGCAGAGGATAAAGGCGAAAATCGGGCCGAACGGGAACCATTTGGCGCGATAAGGCAGCTCGTCGAGCGAATGGCCCTGCGCGACGAAGGCGCGGCGGAACCGGTAATGGCATACCGCGATGCCGAGCCAGTTAATGAAGCCGCACATGCCCGAGGCGTTCAACAGCCAGTTGTATACGACGCCGTCCCCGAACAGGGAAGCGAGGAAAGCCAGCATGCCGATCAGCGCCGTCATGATCAGCGCATTGATCGGAACCCCGCGGCTGCTCAGCTTGCCGAATATTTTCGGCGCGAGTCCGTCCTTGGCCATCGCGTACAGCACGCGGGTCGAAGAGTACATGCCGGAGTTGCCGGCCGAAAGCACGGAGCTCAGGATGACCGCGTTCATGACGGAAGCGGCGAAGGCAAGCCCGGCTTTCTCGAATACGAGCGTAAACGGACTGACGCCGACGTTGTTCAAATCGGTTTTGAGCAGGTTCGGATTCGTGTAAGGGATTAAAAATCCGATGACCACGATCGCCAAAATATAAAACAGCAGAATGCGCCAAAATACTTGTCGGATGGCCCGCGGCACGTTGCGCCGCGGGTTTTCGCTTTCTCCCGCCGCGACCCCGATCAGCTCGGTGCCTTGGAAAGAGAAGCCGGCGGCCATAAACACGCCGATAAAGGCGAAAAATCCGCCATGGAACGGGCTGCCGCCCAGATTGAAATTGCTGAATCCGACGGGTTTGCCGCCGAAAATGCCGAAGATCATCATGACGCCGAGAACCAGGAAAAGGATGACCGTAGCGACTTTGATGATCGCAAACCAGTATTCCGATTCGCCGTAGCCTTTCGCGGATAACGCGTTAAGGGCGAACATCAGCGCCAGGAACAAAAAGCTCCAAAGAAGCGACGGGGTATTCGGGAACCAATATTTAATGATGACGGTGGCCGCGGAAAGTTCGGCCGCAATCGTCACCGCCCAGTTGTACCAGAAGTTCCAGCCGACCGCAAAACCGAAAGCGGGACTGACGAAACGGCTGCCGTACGTGCTGAACGAACCGGAGTCAGGCATGTAAGTCGCCAGTTCTCCAAGGCTTGTCATCAAGAAATATACCATGAGTCCGATGGCGGCGTAAGCCAGGATGGCTCCGCCGGGACCGGCTGAAGATATCGCGCTCCCGCTGGCAAGGAAAAGCCCGGTGCCGATCGAACCCCCGAGGGCGATCATCGTCATATGGCGGGCTTTCAAGCTTTGCCTTAGGGAGTTCGCAGGTTGTTTGCTGCTCATGAATGTAAAACTTCCCTTCTGTATGATTTGACATGAAGATCATGGAAGGGGATTAACCAGCTCAAAAAGCCCGCAGGCATGGAACGTCCTGCGGGCTGAATATTTGTCCTCTGGCTTCCGCATCCGTGCATCCATGAAAGATAGCTCAACACGGCCGATCGGCATCAAGGCGATGCCATTTCGGCCGCGACAGTTCTGTCCCTTTCGGGTGCAGCCCCAGCATGGCGATCGATCGGAACGGATCGCCACACTTCGGCGAAAGCGCCCTTCACGGCAGATCGTCGGCGGTTCCTTGCGCCTCCCTGCAGCTACTCATCGCTTTCGCAACCTCTACCTCACCTTTGCAGGATGAGGTTATCTTTATTTATTAATTTGTTTTTCTATAGTAAAGCAATGCGAAGCGCATGACAATAGATATATATGGTAATGCAAACATACAGCGGCGGTCCATTAGGATCGGTTGCGTTTAGCCATTTGCTGCCATACGGTGCCGGCCGCCTGTTCGCCGGATTCGATCCGCTCCAGCGCCATCCGCGCCTGGAGGCTGACTTCGAATTCGGGGTCGTCCACCGCTTCCTTCAGCGCGTCTCTGGCGTCCTCCGTTCCGACCTCATACAGGAAACGCGCGGCCCGCCAACGGACGATTTTGCTGTTATCTTTAAGGAGAGCCTGCATGGCGGGAGTCGCCGCCGGGTCGCCGATATCGGAGAGCGTATCCCCTGCGGTGCGGCGCACGGTCGGCGAGCTGTCCTTGAGCGCTTCATATAGAAGCTCCATGGCCTCGGGCGTGCGGATGTCGCCAAGGTATACGACCGCCAGGCGCCGCGTTTGCATTTTCTC
>Ga0180220_1001676_pt1 | contig 15721 bp, 10 predicted proteins | sample eDN5th37CBELigBY_FD_151335 | JGI IMG/M metagenome (GOLD analysis project Ga0180220, IMG submission 151335) | Enriched backyard soil microbial communities from Emeryville, California, USA - eDNA 5th pass 37_C BE-Lig BY (version 2) (version 2) | ecosystem: Environmental > Terrestrial > Soil >... | reverse complement strand
CGCATCCTGGTCGCGGAGCTCGGAGGCCGCGTCGGCCTCGCCTCCGGCGGCGGGAAGTTCGCGAAGTTCAAGATCTGGCTGCCGGCGCTGGAGCGCGCCGCGGTCGCATGAGGCGCGGCACCGGGCCGCACGCAGGCACGGATCACGAGGACTGAAATGGCGTTCGCAACCGCAACCGCCCCGCCGTTGACGCGTCGCAGGCTCAAGCTCATGATCTGCGACGATTCGAACATAATACGTCGCAGGATCGAGCGCGAGCTCCGCGTCGAACGGCTGCAGGTGACCGCCACCGCGGCGAACGGCAGACAAGCCGTCGAGGCATTCCGCAGGGATCCGGCAGACGTCGTCACGATGGACATCACGATGCCGGAGATGGACGGCATCGAATGCGTCGAGAAGCTGGTGAAGATCAAGCCGGACGTGCTGATCCTCGTGATCTCGGCGTTGTCCGACAAGGCCACGGCCATCGAGGCGCTGAAGAAGGGAGCGAACGGCTTTCTATGCAAGCCGTTCACGGATCGCCAGCTCACGGAGGCGCTGGAAGAGTTGCTCAGAGGCGCCGGCAATGATGACTAAGGTCGAGTTGGAAACGTTCGTCGAGGGCACCACGCACTACTTCGCGACCGCGGCGAATCAGCCTGCTTCGGTCGGCTCCCCCTACATCGTGCAGGAAGGGCGGCCGGCGATTCAGGAGTTCACCGGCATGATCAGCATCGCGGGCAAGCGTCGTGGCGTCGTCTACTTCACCGCCTCGCGGCCGATGCTGACGGTGATGCTCATGCGCATGGGCGAGACCGAGCTCACCCAGGAGAACATGTGCGACCTCGTCGGCGAGGTCGCGAACACGATCTCGGGCAACGCACGCCGGGATTTCGGCAAGGACTTCATGATCTCCGTGCCGACCGTCGTCGCAGGACAGCCGGAAAAAGTCGTGACGCCCGACAACATTCGCTCGTTCGTCATCCCGATCAACTGGCGCAGCCACTCCGCGCAGCTCGTCGTCTGCCTGGAATGAGGGCAGCAGCGGCTTTCCGTATCAGGATCCGCTGAACGCGCTGCGCGGCCTGGCCGATGCGGCGGCTTGCGGTCCGCCTTCGAAGCGCCGGCCGAGCCACCAGCCGACGAGCGCCCACACTGCCGCGACTGCCGCTCCGAGCAGCGCGACCGCCGATGCGCCGAAGCCCGCGGAGGCGACCGCATTGTTGACCTGCGCCGACAGCGCGTCGGCGCCACGGTACACGGGCACGTCGACCGTGCTCTTCGCCTTGTACTTCGTCTCCCCGTCCAGCGGACTCCACAGCATCTCCCGTCCCGGTCGCACGAACGCGTACTCGCAGGCGCGCCGCAGCACGAACACGACGGCGAGCACCGGGAACGTGCCGGCGGCGGCCAGCCCGAGGAATCCCGCGATCATCAGCAGCGGCACGAACGTGATCAGCGCCGTGACGCCCCAGCGGGCCGCGATGCGGCCGGTGAGAAAGATCTGCGACAGCACGGTCAGGCTCTGCACGATCCAGTCCAGGCGCGCGAAGACGCGCGTGCGCTGCGTCGTATCGGCGAACGTGATCTCCACGAGCCGGAGCTGCTCGAAGTACAACAGCGTGTTCACCGTGGAGATCAGCACGACGAACAGCGCGATGCCGAGCAGATAGGGAGAGCGCAGGATCAGTGTGACGCCGGCGAACCAGTTGCCGCCGATGGGACGATCCTGGCGGCCGTCCTGTGCGGAGCGCTCGGCCCACAACCCGAGCAGCAGCCGTTGGCAGAAGATCGCCGCCACGAACAGCGCCGCGCCCAGAAACAGCACACCCGCATTCCCGATCGTCGCGACCGACAGATCCGAAACGAGCGGTCCCGCCAGTGCCCCGGCGCTGCCGCCCGCAGCGATCACGCCGAACAGGCGCTTCGTCTGGCCCGCGTCGAACAGCTCCAGCAGGAAACTCCAGAACATGGAGATGAGAAACAGGTTGACGACGCTGATGAAGACGTAGAAGAACTTGCCGACGAGCAGGTTGATGCCTTCGCCCTGAAGCGCGAAGCCGATCAGCGCGAGCACGGCGGCGACGAAGCCGTAGGTCCAGGGCAGGAACGTGCTGCGGCGGAAGCGCGCGACGACCGCGCCGTAGGCCGGAATGATCAACAGCGACACGATCCACGTGACGACCCAGAGATCCGCGAGCTGCTCGCGACCGATGAGCGTGCCGACCGTCTCGCGCACCGGGCGCACGGCGAAGTAGCCGCTCCACATGAAGAAAAAGAGGAAGAACGCGGCGAGCACCGCGCGCGTTTCCCGCGGCTGGACCGGCGCCAGCCGGGACAGCAGCCGGCCCAGCGCCGTCGCGTCATGCTCCCCCGCGCGAGCGCGCGGTGTGTCCTGTCCGGCCATGTTGCCCGTCTCGTCGCGTCGTTACGCCGTCTCGCCGGCGCTCCAGCCGTGCAGCGCGCCTTCAGCGCGCATTTGCGGCGGGCGCAGCTCCTTCGACTTCACCGTACTTCGCGAGCACCTTGCGCACGGACGCGCCGTCGCCCACCGCGATGATCTGCAGGCGCTGCGGGTCGTAGTACTTCCTGGCGACACGCTGCACGTCGGCCGGCGTGATCGCCTCGACGTGCCGCGGATACATGTCCCAGTAGTCGTCCGGCAGACCGTAGATCTTCTGCGTCGCGACGTTGGCGATCAGTGCCTGGGGGGAATCCAGCGATCGGGCGAACCGCCCCACGAGCGCGCGCTTCGCATTCTTCAGCTCGATCTCGGACACGGGCTCGGTGCCGATCCGTGTGATCTCCGCCATGAGCTCGTGCAGCGCGCCCTCGGTGACGGCCGTACGCACGTCCGTGCTCGCGACCATGATGCCCGGAAACGTCGAGCCCGTGAACGCGCTCGAGACGCCGTAGGTATAACCCTTGTCCTCGCGCAGATTGATGAACAGTCGCGAGGCCGGGCCGCCGCCGAGGATGTGGTTCATGACCAGCACCGCGAAATAGTCCTCGCTGTCGCGCTCGATGCCGAGCCCGCCGACCCACAGCGAGGTCTGCACCGAGCCCGGACGATCGATCAGCAGTACCCGGGCCTTCTCCGGCGGTGCGAGCGCCGGCGACGCGCGCCCGGGTATCTCGTGCGACGACCAGCCTGCGAAGGCGCGCTCCAGCTTCACGACCAGCTCCTGGAGCGTCAGGTCGCCGTGCGCGATCAGAATCGAGTTGTTCGGCCGATACCAGGCCCGGTGATAGGCGGCCAGATCGGCCGGTGTCAGGGCCTGCAGAACACTCTCGGGCGGCACGATGTAGCTGGCCGGATGCTCACCTCCATAAACGGCGCGCATGAACTGCTCCTGGGCCAGAAACCCGGGCAGCGAGCGTTGATACTGCAGTTGCGACAGGAACCGGCTCTTGAACTTGTCCAGCTCCCCCTCCGGGAACTGCGGATTGCGAATGACGTCGGCGACCAGCGCGAGAATCGCATCGGCGTTTTCGATCAGGCCCGTGATGCCGATGCTCGTCTCCCCCGACGAGGGCGAGGCTCCGGCGTTGAATACGGCGCCCAGCGAGGCGAGCTGCTCGGCGATCTCGCGGCTGGAGCGCTGCTTCGTGCCCTCGCTGAGCAGCGCCGCGGTCGCCATCGCCAGGCCATGCCTGTCCGCGGGATCGGCCAGCCCACCGCCGTGCACGAGCAGTTGCATCGAGAACGTCGGCAGCTTGTGGTCCTCCAGCAATGCCACGCGCAGGCCGTTCGACAGCGTCGCCTCCTTGGGCTTGGGCAGCACGACTCGCAACGTTTCGGGATTCACGGGTGCCTTGCCCTTCAACTCCACGCCGGTCACGGACTCGCCGCCGGCCGGGCCACCCGCGGTTTCGCCGGGCAACTGCTGCGCAGCACAGCTCATGGCGGCCAGCAGTGCGGTCGCAAGCAGCAGTCGTATGGTGCGTATCATCGAGGGCTCCTTCACGCGCCGGGGGCCGACGCGGCGGCGGCAGTTTCCGGCGTGGTGATCACGACCGTGCGGTTGCTCGCCCGCAGGTACTTGCGCGCGACGCGCCGCACGTCCGCGGGCGTCACTGCGTCGATCCTGTCGAGCCGCACGTTGATGAGTCCGGGGTCGTCGTACTTGACGGCGTAGGTGCCGAGCAGTATCGAGCGTGTCTGAGCGCCGCGTATGGCCTGCAGGTAGCCGAGCCGGGTCGTGTTCTTCGCTTTCTGCAGCTCCCATGCAGCGATCGGCTCGCGCGTCAGCCGCTCGATCTCCGCATAGATCGTCTTTTCCACGTCGGCCGCCGACTTCCCGGAGCGCAGTGTCGCGCCGATATAGAGTCCTCCGGGACCGATGCGCTCATCGACGAAGCCGCCGACGTCCACGACCAGCTCCTGCTCCTTGGTGAGGCTTTGATACAGCCGCGAGCTGTCCCCGCCCTGCAGCACCGACGACAGCACCTGCAGCGCCGGGACGTCGGGCGTGTTGCCCGGCGGGATCTTGTATGCGATCTGAAGCTGTGCGAGGCGCGCGAGCGCGTCGGTCATCGTTTCGCGCCGCTCCTTTTTCTGCTCGGGCTCGCTCAAATCCACGGCCGGGGGCGCAGGCTGGCGCTCGATGTCCTCGAAGTATCGCCGGATCATCTCCAGCGCCTGTGGGCGCGAGAAGTCGCCGACGAGCGTCAGCACCGCGTTGTTCGGTGCGTAGTAGGTCTTGAAGAATCCGGCCACATCCGCGACGCTCGCCGCGTTGAGATCCTCCATCGAGCCGATCGTGGAGTGCTGATAGGCGAAGTTCGAATAGAACAACTCGCCGAAATGCTCATCGGCACGACCGTAGGGCTGGTTGTCGACGCGCAGCCGCCGCTCCTCCTGTACCGCGTGGCGCTGGTTGTCCAGGTTCTCCTGCGTGATCTCCAGCGAGCGCATGCGATCGGCTTCGAGGAACAGCGCCAGCTCGAGCTGGTTCGCGGGCAGCGTCTCGTAGTACAGCGTGACGTCGGCATTCGTCGTGCCGTTCATCGTGCCGCCGTTCGTGAATATCTGGTAGAAGTGCTCGCCATCCCCGACGTTCTGCGAGCCCTTGAACATCATGTGCTCGAACAGGTGCGCAAAGCCCGTCAGTCCCTTGCGCTCGTTGCGCGAGCCGACGTCGTAGACGACGCTCAGCGCGATCACCGGAGCGCTGTGGTCCTCGGCGAGCAGCACCCGCAGCCCGTTGCGCAAGGTCGTCTCGGTGTACGCGACGTGCACCTTCGCAGAGCTCCCCTCGCGCTGCGCAGGCGAGCTTGCCGCCGCGCCGCGCCGGCCAGCTTCGCGATCGTCCGCCGCAGCGGCGCCCTCCCGGGCGGCGGCGAGCAGCACCCGGCCCGCTTCTTCACGGGACCGGACCGACGCCTCGGACGGCCCGGCCGTGCCGGCGCAGGCCAGCGGCGCAGCAGCGATGACGGCCCCGATGGAGGCGGTGAATGCGATTCGCAGGCAGTATCTCAGGGCCTGGTACATGAGCTCGGCTCCGATGCATGGATGGCACCGCCATGCGGCGCCCGCGGACGGCCGAGCATACACCAGGAGCGCAAGGCTGCGGCGGGCGAGCACCGGCTGCGCTCGGGGCCGCAGCCGCCAGGGCGAGCGCGCCGCATCACCGGCAGGGGTGCGCGCAAACCCCCGGGGCAGGGCCGGGAAAGATCAGGGAATCGTCTTGCTCGCGATGTTCGACAAATCGCTTTCCACGCCCGTATTCGTGTACGCCTTGACGGCGAAGTACCAGGTGCCCGAAGCCAGCCCGGTCACGGTGTAGGACACGGCGCCCGGGCTCGTGATGTCGATGCTGTGCCCCAGCGCCGCGGCCGACGTCCCGTATGTGATGCGGAACCCGGCGAGATTTCCGAGTGCGCTGCCATCCGTGTTCTGCGTCGGCGCGACCCAAGACAACTTCGCGGTCCCGGTGTCGGCCGGGGACACCGTGATCGCGAACGCTGGCAGCGCGGCGCTTTCCCGGCTGTCGCTGACGCTGATCTCGATGCCTGCGTACGTGCCGGTGTCGGCGCCGCCGGGCGTGCCGCTCAAACGACCGGTCGCCGTGTCGAAATCCGCCCAGGATGGCTTGTTGCGGATCGAGTAGCCGAGCGTGTCCCCATCGGCATCGCTCGCGCTGGGCGTGAACGTGTACGCAGCGCCTGCAACGACGCTCGCCGGCGGCGTGCCTGAGATCGTCGGCGCCTGGTTCGGCGGCGTCGACACCGGCGCCGCCTGCACGTCGATCGAGAACCCCGGCAGCGCGCTGGAGGCGCTGCCGTCGCTGACCGCGATCGTGATGTTCGCGTATTGGCCGACATCATCCGCCGCAGGCGTACCGCTCAGGCTGCCGCTCGCGCTGTCGAACTCCGCCCAGGACGGGCGATTCTCGATCGTATAACTCAGGCGATCGCCATCCGGGTCGCTGGCCGCCGGCCGGAAGCTGTACGTCTGCCCCGCGAGTACGCTCGACGCGGGCGTCCCGCTGATCGTCGGCGCACGATTGCTCGGGTGGACCTCGATCGCGAACGCCGGCAGCGAAGTCGTCGCTCGCCCATCATTGACGCTGATCACGATGTTGGCGTACGCCGCAACGTTCTTCAGCGCCGGCGTGCCGCTCAGCCGCCCCGTCGAGCTGTCGAAGCTCGCCCACGAGGGACGATTGGAGATGGAGAACGACAGGCGATCGCCATCCGTGTCGCTCGCCGACGGCTGGAAGCTGTAGGGCTCGCCCACGGTCGCGATCGCCGCGGGCGTGCCGGAGATCGTCGGCGCCGTGTTCGCGGGTGCGGGCGCCGAGTCGCGCGGATGGATGCGGATGCGGAAGGGCCCGACGGCGCGGGTGTCGCGACCATCGGTGACGGTGATCGTGATGTCTGCGGTCTCGCCGACATCCGCCTCGCCGGGCGTCCCCGACAGCTCGCCGCTTTCGTCGCTGAACTGCGCCCAGACCGGCGCGTTGTCGATCGTGAATTCGAGGAAATCGTCATCGGCGTCGCGGGCCGCCGGCTTGAACGAATAGACGGCGCCCGCCTCGACCGCGGCCGCGGGCGTACCGCTGATCTCGGGCGGGTGGTTCACGATCCCGGGCGTGCTCGCGCCCGCCGCAGGCACCGCCTGCGCGGTGCGATCCTGGGACTTCTCGTCCAGGCATCCACTCAATGCGATGGCCAGCAGCAACGGTACCGCGCGCTGCGCAACACTTCCGCGGAATATCCCGGTCATCGCCCGCACCTCTGCTGCATGCAATGCCGTGCCCGGCTTCGAGCCGGCCGCGGACTGCACTGATATCGTTCGGGCGAAACGCAGTCGCTGCACGCGGCGGCGACATGGCGCATGCGCGCGGCGTGCGCCGTGCGCACGCTCGCTGCATCGATCGACACATGATCCGGCATCGTGTAGCGCGCTCGATTCATGCGGCAACCCCGCTGTCCTAGGATGCGATCCCGTAGACCGGAGGCTTTGCGTCCCCGCCTTTCGGCGGGTTTGCCCGGTTGCATCGTGCTGCTCATCGCAGCGTCACCCGCAGCGATGCGCACGAGCGCATCGCAAGCGGCGCCACACTGGGGCGCCGACGGCGACTACGAGCGAAGGAGAGAATTGCGAAGGGATGACGGCGTGCGCCTCGCGGCGAAGCGGCTGCCGGCAACCCCGCTATCCTGCGCCCTTGCGCGTTCGGACCGGAGGCTTTGCGTCACCGCCTTTCGACGGCTTTGCCCTTGATGTAGCACTGTCGAGTAGACAACAGTGCGGGAGCGTTTGCAATTGTCGTTGGCGGCAGACAGCGCGATGGCGACGCACACTTCACATAAGCATCGCCTTCGCACTTTGCGCTTTACATAAACATCAGCGCACGATCTTGCTCGCGACGTTCGACTTGCCGCTTTCGCCGCCTGCACTCGTGTACGCACTCACTGCAAAGTAGTACGTGCCGGGCGCGAGATCATCGAACACGTATGCCGTCACTCCGGCGTTCGCGATCTGCACGGTGTGCACGAGTGTGTCCGGCGACGCACCGTAGTAGATGCGATAGCCGGCGAGATCGAGCAAGGCAGAGCCATCGGTGTTCTGCGTCGGCGGCAGCCACGACAAGGTCGCTCCACCGTTGGATGTGGCGACGACCGCGATGGAGAACGCGGGCAACGCAGCTCTCGCCTTGCCGTCGCTCACGCTGATGACGATGTTCGAGTACGTGCCGGTCTGCGCGGGCGTAGGCGTTCCGGACAACTGTCCGGTGGCCGTGCTGAACGCAGCCCAGGAAGGACGGTTCGAGATCGAGAACGCGAGCGTGTCGTTGTCGGCGTCCCGGGCGGTCGGACGGAAGCTGTAGCTGCTGCCCGCATCGACCGATTTCGCGGGCGAGCCGCTGATCTCGGGTGCGCGGTTCGCAACGGCTGCGGCCTTCACCGTGATCGTGAATGCCGGCAACGCTGCCGTTTTCGAGCCGTCGCTCGCACTGATGACGATGTTCGCGTAGCTGCCGACGTGCGACGAGCCCGGCGTGCCGCTCAGCAGGCCCGTCGTCGTGCTGAACGACGCCCATGCGGGCTTGTTGGAGATGCGGAAGACCAGTGGATCGCCGTTGCCGTCGCGCGCCGTCGGCTGGAATCGATATGCCGATCCGGCGCTGATGCTCGTCACGGGCGAGCCCGAGATCGTCGGAGCAACGTTCGAGCGCGAAGTCGCGCGTATGCTGAAAGCGGGCAGCGTCACCGTGCTGCGGCCGTCACTGACGGAGATGCTGATGCCTTTCCATAGCCCGACGGACTTCGACGTGCCGCTCAGTCGGCCCGTCGTCGAGCTGAAGGTTGCCCACGCGGGCTTGTTGACGATGGAGTAGCGCAGCGTGGCGCCCTCGGGATCGTATGCTTTGGGCGTAAAGCTGTACGAGCTACCGGTGTACACCCATGTCGCAGGAGTACCGGAGATCGTGGGCGGACGATTGACCGTCGCCGCATGCGCGCCGACGCCGGCGAGCAGGAAAGAGCACACGGCGAAAACGGCCGGTGCTTGCCACCGGCCAACCCGAATCGAACCACGCATGGTGAACACTCCGACGAGCGCGCAGAACTTCCCAGCCCGACCGCGATGCGCGGAGGGCGCCTGTGTCTGGCAAGGGAAGAGGCGCTGTGGAGTGGCCCGCACCCGAGGTGCCGGCGTACGCCCGTCCGATTCACGCTGCGACCTCTCCATGAGGCCGCGGCGGCAACCCCGCTATCCGTGGCAGCGCTGCGTCTGCAGCGCGCCCGAGGACCGGAGGCTTTGCGTCACCATCTCTCGACGGTTCTGCCCTTGTTCGACGCGCGCAGTCTGACGGGGCCGCGTCATGCCCCCTATCGGGCGCACCCGTATCGGTGCGCTGCGGATCTACGCAAGCGTGCTAGGGGATCCTCTGATCGGGTGCCGGCGTCGAGACCGGCGACGGGCTATTCGGGCAGCGCGAACCCGAGCTCCTGCACGAGTCGTGTGCAAGCCGCGACGAGCACCGGGTCGTACAGGCGGCCGGCCGCGCGGTCGATCTCGTTCATTGCAGCGTCCATGCCTGCCGGCGGGCGGTAGGGCCGCGGCGAGCATATCGCCTCGACCGTATCAGCGATCGCCAGGATGCGTGCCTCCAGCAGGATCTCCTCGCCGCGCAGACCGCGAGGATAGCCGCTGCCGTCGTAGCGCTCGTGACTCTGATAGATGATGTCGGCGACCGGCGCACCGAAGTCGATGTCCGCCAGGAGCCGGCAGCCTTCCTCGACATGCGTACGCATCAACGCCAGCTCCGTTTCCGTCAATGGCGCCGGTTTCGACAGTATCGAGGCGGGCACGGCGATGTTGCCCACGTCGTGCAACAGGGCCGCGACGCGCAGGGCATGCTGACGCTCGCCATCCAGGCCGGCCTCGCGGCCGAGCGCGACCGCCAGCGCAGCAAGGCGGCGCGAAGATCCGGCCGTGTAGGGGTCGTGTCGCTCGATCACACGCACGAACGCATCGATCATGCCTTGCAGGGCGACGTCCGTGCGCTGCAGTGACCTCAGGGTCTGCGCATGCATGCGCTTGACCGCGATCAGCGGCCAGATCCCGGCGATCAGGCCCGCCAGCATCCGTTCGTCCGCTCGCGTATAGGAGCCCTCGCGCCGTGCGACTCCGAGCACGGCCGGCACTTCGTCGCCGGTGATCAAGGGCACGCTCAAGTATCCGCGCAGCACCGGCGTGCCTTCCGCCGGCCACGGTGCAACCGCCGCGTCGCCCGAGCTCGCGTGCCGCGTGCCGACGCATTCGAGCAATTCGATCTCCTGCCACGGGCAGGACTCGAATCCGATCGCTCCGACCCGGACCTTCGGCGCCGAGGCGTGCGGCGCACTGGCGTCATACCAGCCGGCAAGCGTCGCGAGCTTCGCGCGCGGCTCGATGAAGAAGAGGTAGGCCACGGGGCTGCCGGTCAGTGCAGCGGACTGCTCGAGGGCGTGACGGACGACGGCAGCCTCGTCGATTTGCGCGAACTGCCGGAACATTCCCGCCAGGAACTCGGCGCCCTGCGCCGTGGCGCGCGTGCTGGCCGCCTCGGCGCGCGCCTGCTCGCCTTCGGCCTCCAGCCTGCGCCGCGCGCCTTCCAGCTCCTCGTTCGCGGCGCGCAACGTGGCGACTTCCGCCTGCGTTGCCGCCTGCTCCCGGCGCGCACGCTCCAGTGCATCGGCCTGCATCTGCTGCGCGTGCTGCAATGCCTGAGCGTGATCCTGACGCAGACGCTCGACCGCTTCGGCCGCCGCGCGCTCCGCCCGCTCCAGGGCCTGCGCATGGGCCTGCTGCGCGCGATCCAGCGCCTGCGCCTGCGCCTGCGCCTGTCGAGCTTGCTCGGCGGCTTCCGCCTGGGCACGCTCGGCGCGCTGGGCCAGCTCGGCGGCCTCCGCCTCGGCACGCCGCGCACGCTCGACCGCGTCTGCCTCGCCCTGCTGCGCCCGGCTCAGGGCCTCGGCGTGACTGCGCTGCGCCGATTCGAGTGCTGCGATCCGCTTCGCCACCGCGCCATCGCGCGCCGGCGGTCGCGCGGCGACGGGCCCTGCCGCAGCCTGATCGCCGCCGAGCACCTCATCGATCGCGCTCAGCAATGCTTCAGGTGCGGCTGCGCGCGACAGGAAGCGCTCGGCTCCGAGCTCCAGCGCGAAGCGCTCGTATTTCGGGTCGTCGTGCCTGCGCGTATAGAACAGGAACGGCACCGACTGCAGACGCTCGTCCTGCTTCCACTTGCGGCACAGCGCGAAGCCGTCCATGCGGGGCAGCACGATGTCGGAGACGATCGCGTGCGGCGGCTCGCGACGCGCGCTGTCCAGTGCCGTCAGTCCATTGGACGACCTCACGACCTGGTGCCCGCGGCCGCACAGAAGCTGCTCGAGCGCGCTCTGCTCGGACTCGCGCTCGAAGGCGATCAGAATGACTCCCATGGACGTGTCTCTCTTCCTTGTTCCCAGTATGCCGCTCGCACGGCTCGTTTGGCACGGCTACGGCGGTACTTCGGTCCGGAAAGAGAGACGTGGCGCACATTGCGCCGATCGCATGCGGTTTCAACCCGGTCTGTTCACCCGGGTCCAGTACTGCCCGAGCAATGCAACCTGCTCCGTGAACTGGCGGAAGTCGACCGGTTTGACGATATAGCTGTTCGCGTGACGCTCGTAGCTGCGCGCCATGTCCGACTCCTGATCCGACGAGGACATGATCACGATCGGCGTGGCGCGCGTGAGCGAGTCGGCCTTGATCTGCGCGAGCACGTCCAGGCCGTCGATCTTCGGCATGTGCAGGTCGAGCAGCATCAGTCGGGGATTGCCGGGCGAGCGCTGCGCATAGACGCCCTTGCGGAAGACGTAGTGCAGCGCCGCCTCGCCGTCCTGCACCCATACGATCTCCTGCTTCACGCCGCCGATCTCGAGTGCGCGGATCGTGAGCTCGGCGTCCGTCGGATTGTCGTCCGCGAGCAATACGTAGCCGGACTGAGTCATGCGTCACCCGTCTGTTTCGCGATCATCAGCAGGAAGCCGTACTCGCGCGCCACCTCGCGCAGATGCTCGAAGCGCCCCGACTTGCCCCCATGCCCCGCCTCCATGTTCACGTGCAACAGCAATGGTCCCGCGCCGGTTCCGAGCTCGCGCAGCCTCGCCACCCACTTCACCGGTTCGTAGTACTGCACCTGACTGTCCCACAGCCCGGTCGTCACGAGCATCGGTGGATAGGCCTGTTTACGCACGTTGTCGTATGGCGAATACGAAAGCATGTACTCGTAGTCCTCGCGTTCGTTCGGGTTGCCCCATTCCTCGTATTCCAGTGTCGTCAGCGGAATGGTCTCATCGAGCATGGTCGTCACGACATCGACGAACGGGACGTGCACGAGCATGCCGGCGTATTTCTCGGGCGCAACGTTGGCGACGACGCCCATCAGCAGGCCGCCGGCGCTGCCCCCCGCGGCGTACACCTTGTCGCGCGCGCCGTAGCCGCAGGCGACGAGATGGTCTGTCGCATCGATGAAGTCGTGAAAGGTGTTCCACTTGTGCCGCAGCCGGCCTGCGTCGTACCAGCGCCGGCCCAGCTCCTGTCCGCCGCGCACGTGTGCGATCGCGTACACGAAGCCGCGGTCGAGCAGCGACAGGCGGGCGGAGCTGAACGTCGGGTCCATCGACAGCCCGTACGAGCCGTAGGCGTACAGATACAAGGGCGCAGTGCCGTCGAGCGCGGTGCCGTTGCGATACACGATCGATACCGGCACGCGCTCGCCGTCGCGCGCCGGCGCCCAGACGAATTCGCTGCGATAATTCGACGGATCGAAGTCTCCCAGCACCGGCTCGCGCTTCATCAGTGCGCGCTCTCCGCTCGCGAAGTCGTAGTCGTATGTCGTCGCGGGGGTCGTGAGCGAGCTGTACACGTACCGTAGCCGCGTCGTGTCCAGCTCCGGATTCACGCCGAGCTGCATGGTGTACGCGGGATCATCGGCCTCCAGGTGCGACGCGCCGCTGCCGTCCCAGCGCTGCACGCGCACCTTGCGCAATCCGCCGGAGCGCTCGCTGATGGCGAGAAACTCCCGGAACGGCTCGAAGTCGTGAATGAACACGTCGGGATCGTGGGGTACGACGTCGCGCCACAGCGACGGGTCGCCTGCCTGCGCGACCGGCACCGAGACGATGCGGAAATTGCGGGCGTCGAGGTTCGTCCGGATGACGAACCGGTCGTCCAGATGATCGACCTGATATTCGTGATCTGCCGCACGCGGGACGATCACTGCGAAAGCCCCCGCGGCATCGTCCACCGGCGCGTAACGCCACTCCGAGGACGTCGTGCTTTCGGAGCCGATCAGCAGATAGCGTTCAGACTTGCTGCGCTCCACGGTCAAATCGAAGCTCTCGTCGGGTTCTTCGTAGACGAGCCGATCCGACGCCTGCGGCGTCCCGAGCACGTGCTGGCGCACCCGGCGCCCGAGCAGCGTGACCGGATCCTTTTCCACGTACAGCAGGCTGCGGTTGTCCTCCGCCCAGGCGACTCCTGCCTCGACGTTCACGAGCTCGTCGGCCAGCAACTCGTCGCGTACCAGATCCTTGATGCGCAGCCGGTACTGGCGACGCCCGACGGTGTCCTCGGCGTACGCCAGCAGGCGATTGTCGGGGCTGACTTCGTACCCGCCGAGATGGAAAAACGAGTGGTCGCGGGCGAGCCGGTTGCAGTCGAGCAGCACGACCTCCTCGCTGCCGGGCGCATCGGCGCGCCGTACGACGACGGGGTACTCGCCTCCGGTGACGAACCGCGTCGCGTACCAGTGGCCGCGATAGCGCACGGGCACGCTGGCATCGTCCTGCTTGATGCGGCCGACGATCTCGGCATAGAGCTGATCGATCAGCGGCTGCGCCGGCGCGAGCATCGCCTCCGCATGGGCGTTTTCGGCCGCAAGATGCGCCAGCATGCGAGGATCGCTGCGGGTGTCGTCGCGCAGCCAGTAGTAGGGGTCCACGCGCACGCCGTGCGGCGTGGCGATCCGATGCGGCCGCTGGGCGGCGAGTGGGGGCTGGGGCAATGGCACTTCGAAACCGTAGGCAATGGCTTGTTGTTCGCCGCGACGAACTTTATAGCGTGGCACTCACGAGCAGGTAAATCCGCAGCTCCCTGCAATTGATGCGGTGCGGGACCGGCCAGGGGGCTCCTGTTTTGCGGCGCAGTTCACGCCGACAGCCAGGGAAAGCCGGATACAGTTCTCAATCCAGGCGACGAGCACGAACCCCAAGGGGGGGCCATGGCCAATGCGCAGCACGTCCGTCCGGCCGAGGGGCCGGAGCAGGCCGATCTGGAGATCGACGATGCTCAGGCACTGCGGCAGCTCGAGGGAGGGCAGCTGACGCCCATACTCGTCCTGAGCCGTGATCCGGAACTGACCGAGACCGTCAGGAAGGCGGCACCTCGCGGCGTCGCGGTCGCGCTCGCGGCCGACCTGGACCACGCCGCAGGACACCTCCCCAGCCTGAAGCCCGGTGTGCTCGTCGCCGACACGGCCGCCACGACGGACGTCGCGGCGCTGGTGGCGCAGCTCACCCAGCATTTTCCCGAGCTCGTCGTGGTCGCCGCCGGCAAGCGCGAGGACAGCGGTGCGCTCATGCAGCTCACGGCGACCGGGCGCATCTTCCGCTTCCTGCTCACCCCGCTGACACACGGGCAAACGCGACTCGCGCTCGAAGCTGCGGTGACGCAGCACAACGACCTGGTGGCGGCCGGCACGCGCCAGAGCAGCGGCAGTCGCACGACGGATGGTGCAAGGAACTACGTGCCGACGTATGCCGCGCTGACGGTCGGCCTGCTGATCGTCGTCGGCGGCATCTGGTTCGGCGTCGATCGCTACACGGCCGAACCGCACGTGGAGACACTGGCGCAGCCTGCCACGCCCGCCGCCGCGTCGGGCGGCGTCCCGGAACGCCCCGATCCGGTGCAGGCCGAGCTGGCGCTCGCACGTGAGGCATACGCCCGGGGCCGCTACCTGGAGCCTGCCGGCGAGAGCGCGCTCGACCTGTACCGCAGCGCGCTCGCACTGGACGCCGACAACGAAGCCGCGAACGCCGGAATCCGCAGCGTCGCGGACAAGATCCTGGAGCGCGCGGAGGCCGCGCTCCTCGCAGAGCGCCTCGAGGACGCGATTCGAAACATCGAGACGGCCCGCGACATCGATGCCGCGCATCCGCGACTGGCGTTTCTCGACACGCAGGTCGCACGTGAGCGTGAGCGCATCAAGCTCACGCAGGCGCATGAGATCGGCACGCGAGTGAGTGCCCTGCTGGGGCAGGCGAGCGAGCGGATGCAGGCAGGGCGGCTGCTGACGCCTGCAGGTGCCAATGCGCGTGATGCCTTGCTGGAGGCTCGCCGCCTGGATCCCACCGATCCCGCCGTCGCGTTGGCGATCCGCGAGCTCAGCGGGATGCTCGCGGACGAGGCGCGCAAGGCACTCGCGGCGAGCCGGATCGAAGAAGCGCAGACCTACATCGCCGGCGCACGCCAGCTCGGCTCCGCCGGTGCGGCGCTGGCGGCGATCGAACGCTCGCTCAACGAAGCCTCGCGTCCCGACGTCGAGCGCCCGCCGGCGCCGGCGAGCGATGCGATGGTCGCGGACATACGCGAGCGCCTCGAGGCCGGCAAGCTGATCGATCCGCCGGGTGAGAGTGCGCGCGATGCGCTCGCGAAGCTCGCCGCAGCGGCGCCCCTGCTGGCCGAAACCGAGGAGCTGACGCG
>Ga0180220_1001675_pt1 | contig 15735 bp, 6 predicted proteins | sample eDN5th37CBELigBY_FD_151335 | JGI IMG/M metagenome (GOLD analysis project Ga0180220, IMG submission 151335) | Enriched backyard soil microbial communities from Emeryville, California, USA - eDNA 5th pass 37_C BE-Lig BY (version 2) (version 2) | ecosystem: Environmental > Terrestrial > Soil >... | reverse complement strand
GTGCCGAAGCAGCAAGCGGTATTCCGCCCGACTGGTGAACATCCGGTAGGGCTCGTCGACGCCCCGGGTGATGAGGTCGTCGATCAGGACGCCGATGTAGGCCGCGGAGCGGTCGAGCGTGAACGGCGGCTCTCCCTTGATGGCGAGTCCGGCGTTGATCCCGGCCATCAGGCCCTGCGCGGCGGCCTCCTCGTAGCCGGTCGTGCCGTTGATTTGCCCGGCGAAGTAGAGGCCGGGGACCGCCTTGGTTTCGAGCGTCGCGTTGAGCTGCTCGGGAGGGGCGTAGTCGTATTCGACCGCGTAGCCGTAGCGCATGATCTCGGCGTGTTCCAGGCCCGGGATCAGGGGGATTAGAGCCTCCTGAACGTCGCGGGGGAGGCTGGTGGAGACGCCGTTGCAGTAGTATTCGAGCGTCTCGCGCCCCTCCGGCTCCAGGAAAATCTGGTGCGAGTCGCGATCCGCGAACCGAACGATCTTGTCTTCGAGCGACGGACAGTAGCGCGGACCGGTCGATTCGATCTGGCCCGAGTACATCGGCGCCCGGTGGAGGTTGGCGCGAATCAGGTCGTGGACCGCCGGATTGGTGAAGGTGATGTGACAGTCAAGCTGCGTTTGAGTGATCCGGTCGGTCAGGAACGAGAAGGCGACCGGCTCGGCGTCTCCCGGCTGGGGCTGCAGTTTCGAGAAGTCGATGGTTCGGCCGTTGACTCGGGGCGGGGTTCCGGTCTTGAACCGGCGCAGCTCGAAGCCCAGCTCGCGAAGGCTCTTGGAGAGCCCGTGAACGGCGATGTCGCCCCCGCGGCCACCGGGCGTCTTGACCTCGCCGGTGTGCATGAGCGCCTGAAGGAACGTGCCGGTCGTCAACACGACGGCCCTCGCCTTGTACGCGGCGCCCCCTCGGCAGCGCAATCCGGTGATTCGACCGCCGGCGAGCTCCAGCGCCTCGACCATCTCCTGTCGGAGCGTGAGGTTGGGCTGACGTTCGACGGCGAGCTTGGCCAGGGTTTGATAGGCCTTCTTGTCGCATTGGGCCCGGGGGCTGTGCATGGCCGGCCCCTTGCCCCGGTTGAGCAGGCGGAACTGGATGGCGGCGGCGTCGGTCAACCGGCCCATCTCGCCCCCCAGCGCGTCGACCTCGCGCGCGATCTGCCCCTTGGCCACGCCGCCGATGGCCGGGTTGCAGCTCATCTGGCCGACGGTGTCGCAATTGAGGGTCAAAAGCGCGACGCGCAGGCCCATGCGGGCCGGCGCCAAAGCCGCTTCAAGCCCCGCGTGGCCAGCGCCCACGACGATGATGTCGAACTGATAAGGATCGCGCGTTCTGGACATGGTCTCGCTCTTGAGGGCTTGTCTCGGCCCTCGCCGGTTCCGGGTTCCACAATCGAAGATGGCTTGCTCCATTCTAGCGGCGGGCGCCCGGTTCCGGCCAGATCATCGGGGCCTCGCGACGCGGCGGCCGCGTTGTCAACTCCTTGCTTCTCCCCCCGCCCCGCGGCTAAGGTGAAGAAGTCATGACGACGGATTGAGAGACGACGACATCGATATTGGGAACTTCTCTCTACGATTCGGGAGCGAACCAAGATGGCGGAGACGCGCAAGGGCGAAGTGACGTTCAAGGGGAACCCGGTTGAGTTGGTCGGCCCGAAGCTGAAGGCGGGCGACGCCGCGCCCGAGTTCAAGGCCGTCGGAGAAGGGCTGGCGATCGTCTCGCTCGCCGACACGGCCGGCAAGGCGAGGCTCTTCAATGTGGTTCCCTCGCTCGACACGCCCGTCTGCAACACGCAGACGAAGCGCTTCAACGAGGAGCTCAAGGCGCTCGGCGACAAGGTCGCGGCGTACACCGTCAGCCTGGACCTTCCCTTTGCCCAGGCCCGCTTCTGCGCCGAGGCTCAGATCCAGAATATCAAGAACCTCTCCGACGTTCACAACCGGAGCTTCGGCGAGAGTTACGGCGTCTTGATCCAGGGCCTGCCGATCCCACTCTTGTCCCGTTCGGTCTTCGTGGTCGACCCCTCCAACAAGATCACCTACGTCCAGATCGTGCCCGAAATCACCAGCGAGCCGGACTACGAGCCCGCGATTCAAGCGCTTAAGGCCGCCGCCGGAGCGTAAGGACGGAGCACTCGGCCCGCGAAGAAGAAAAGGAAGCGGAGGCGCGCTCGCGCTTCCGCTTCCTTTGGTCTTGGGATCCGCCACTTGGAAAGGAGCCGAGCCTTGTCGCTCTCCCCCGATGATCTTGACGCGGACGGATCCGAGGCCCCTCTCGAACCGTCGCCCGTTCACGAGGGCTCCGAGCGGCAAGAGGCGCTCTTTCAAGAGATCGCCGACGAGTTGGCGGAGCGCGACGCGGCGCTCTCGGCCGCCGAAGAACCCGAATCCGCCGAGGAAGCCCCGTCGGCCGCCGAATGGGCCCGGCAAACGCGCGAGGCGATCGACCGCTTGGGCGAACAGGTCAACCAGCGCCTGGCGGGACTCCAGGCCCAGTTCGACCGGGAGGTCCGCGCCGAGGCCACCCGCGAGCGGATCGTTGACCGCCTCCACGCCGAGCTACAAGAATACAAGCAAGACCTTCTGCTCAAAGTGCAGCGGCCGATCTTTATCGACCTGATCCAGCTTCACGATGACATCGGCAAGATGGCGCGCGCGGTCGTCTCAAGCGGCGACAACGACGGCGAGGCCGAAGCCGACAAGCGCGGCGTCGGGTTTCGAGAAACCCTGGAATCGATCCAGGTCGCCATCGAGGACGTTCTCTACAGGCAGGGCGTCGAACCCTACCGAAACAAAGGGGACGCGTTCGACCCCCGCCGCCAACGCGCCTTGACCACCGTGCCCACCGACCGGGACGAGTTGGCCAAGACCATCGCCGAGCGCCTCCGTCCCGGATTCCAGGCCGGCGACAAGATCATCCGGTCCGAGCTTGTGAGCGTCTACACGCTCGCAAGGTGACCCGCCGCTCGGCCTTCGCCTTTTGATCCTCATGGGCTCGTCGCGCCCGATGTTGGGAGGGCGAGGCTTTCGCCAGGCCCTCCCCAAAACCGAACGGCCGCCGCGTACGGACACGCCGCGACGAGCCGCTACGGCCGCTCTTCGGCTGGTTCGATGCAGTAGACTTCGCCGTGGAGCTTCACGGTGACGGGCTCGTCGAAGGTCAGGTATTGATTCCAGTCGGCCGATTGCGAGCGAGCCAGTTCGAAGAGCTCGTCGCTGAACTGGCGAATGACCTTGGCCTTGGCCTCCTCCTCGGGTTCGACCGAGGCGTCGATCCAGCGCCCCTCCTTGAGGTAAAATGTTTTGGAGCCGATCTGGCGGAGCGTCGGTTGATCGCGCGCGGGCTCGCTCGGCCGGACGAGGCTTTGTCCCGGCGTTCCGAAGGCCGCGGGCGTTTGTCCGCGCATGCCGTCGGAGGCCATGCCTCCAAGCCCACGGGCTTGCGCCGCTTCGTTCAACGCCGGCGCCGAGGCTCGGGGCGCCTGCTGGTAGAGTTGTTTCAATTCGCGCTGGACCACCCCGGCTTGGCCGCTGACGGCTTCGAGTTCCTGGAGCGATCGCCGGGCTCGATCGACGTTTTGGCTCGTGACCCGCGGGGAGACGCCTTCGTCGGCCAGGAACGACGTGTAGGGCGTCATCAGGCCGTACTTCGCGCTGAGCTTCACCAACTCTTCGACCAGCTCCTTGTTCCGGCCCTCAAGGTCGATCTGGTCGATGAGGTGTCCGACGCGCCGGGCGGCCCAGAGCCGTTCGACGAAGTCGTAGGTCGAACCTTGGCCGCTTTCGGCCAGCTCGACGGGGAACTCGAACGAGCGGCTCTCGCCCGCCACCTTGCCCGTGATTTTGAGCGTGGTTCGGCCCGACCGGAGATAGCGGCCCACCCAGACGATCTGGCCCCCTTCGAACAGGTCGGGCAGGTCGCGGGGGTAGGTTCGGTTGACGTCGGTTCCCGAGAATTCGACGCGGAGGTTGGTTAGGACGGGCTTGCTCATTTTCTCATAGAACCGGGCGACTTGGGTTTCGATGTTCTCGTCGGGCTTAACGTAGACGCTGGTCCCGCCGTTGCCGGCGCTGAGGCGATCGAGGAGCCGGGCGTTGACGTCGAATCCGACGCCGAAGCTGAAGATCCGCGCCCCGCGGGTGTTGCGCTCGCGGCAGTTGTCGGCGATCTTCGATTCCTTGGTTTCGCCGACGGTCGGCAGGCCGTCGGTGAGGAAGAGGACGTAGTTCGGTCGCGAGTCGTCGCGGATCATGTCGAGCGCCGAGGCGAGCGCGGCGTCGATGTTGGTGCTCCCCCCCTCTCGGATGTTGTCGACGAACCGCGAGGCCGCCTCCCTCGCGTCCGAATCGTAGCGCTGAAGCTCGGGCTTGAAGGTCTCGACCCGATCATCGTAGACCACGATGTTGAACAGGTCGTCGTCGCGGAGGTTGTTGAGCACCGATTTGAGGGCTCCGCGCGCCTGCTCGATCTTCTTGCCGGCCATCGACCCGGAACGGTCCAAGACGAAGACGACGGTCTTGGGCAGGGGTTTTGTGTCGGGCGCCTTCACCTCCGGGCTCGCGAGCATTAGGAAATACCCGTCCTCGTCCCCATCGGGACGATGGCTCAGGACCGAGGCGCCCACCGCCCCGTCGGAGAGCGTGTACAGGACGCGGAAATCGGTCGTCGGCGTGATGTTCGACCGCTCCAGGCTGATGCGGGCCTCATGATCTCCAACGCGGTCGATTCGGGCGTCGTCGCTTGGGCAATAGACCGTCTTGATGGCGTCCTTGCTTTCGATCGTCGCGTGGATCGTCAACCGCTTGATCGGTTTGGAGGCGAACTTCTGGGTGGAGAGCGGGTGGGAGAACTCGATCACGTCGCGATCGCGCTTGCAGAGCAGGGTGTAGCGGAGCGTCACCTTGCGATCGGCGCCGGGCGGGATTGGAAAGACGCTGGTTTGATAGAGGCCCCGGCCCATGTATTCCAGGAGCGCCGGATCGCGCTTGGTTCGGACGATCTCCTCGTAGATCTTGCGGGCCTCCTCCTTGTCCATGAGCTTGCCCGGCAACTCGCGGCCGTCGACCAGAAGGACGAAATCCCCGACCGCGCCATCCTCGGGGATCGGGAAGCAGAACTTCGCCTCGATCTGGGACGAACCTGGGTTGTGGAACGTCTGGGAGACGCGAACCTCGGCCGTCTGATCGCGGACCCGGGCGTCGATGTCCACCTCCTTGACCTCGAACGAGTCTTGGATCGGGACCGTCCGCCGCTGATCAACGAGCACTCCCTGAGCGTTTGTGGCCGCCGTCGACGTCAGCAACGTCGCGACCGCCCCGACGATCGACAACGCGATTCTCGGATCAAAGCGCATGACTGGTTCCCCCTGGACGAGTGGCAACTCCGCGTCTCAACGTCCCCCACCTTTAGAATTAGACGCGCGAGTGAGCGAATTCTTAGGGGGCCTCTGGCGATTTTCGTGGAAAAGTGGGCGCGGAGAGAATGCCCGCTTGATGGGAAGGTCCGCGGAGCTTCGCTCGGGACGGGGCGCGGAATCGTTTTCTTTAAGCTGTTTGAACGCGCCGACACGGTTCGCGCTTCTTGCTTTTTTTCGGCGAAGGGTAAAATGCTTCCGGCGGCTGTGACGACCAGTTGTCGGGGAAGGCGCGGGCCGATCTCGGCATTCCCGGCGATGGGCCCTGGACGCTCCGCCTGAACAGGGACGGTAGACCGCTGATGGCCTACTCGGCAGAGGGTCCGGTGACAACGGGCGACTTTCCCAATATCCTTCTCGTTTGCGCGCGATCCGAGGGCCGGTTCGCCGTTGAATCCGCCCTCGAAGGCGTGGATGGAGCGCTGGCCCGGGCCGCCTCCGGCGAAGAGGCGCTGCGGCGATTGGCCGAAGCCGACTTCGCGGTTATTCTCCTCGATGTTGAACTCCCCGATATGTCGGGGCTGAAACTGGCCGGTCTCATCCGGTCTCGAGAGCGAGATCGCCGCGCGCCCATCATGTTCCTCGGCGTGGGCGAGGCTTTTCCCGTTGAGGAGGCGTACGCCCTCGGGGCGGTTGACCACCTGCCCGCGCCGCTTGTTCCCACGGTCCTCAGGTCGAAGGCCGCGATGTTCGTCGACCTCTTCCGCCGCGAGCGGGCGGCCCGCGCCGGCGAACGGTCGGTCGCCGCGGGGGTGGGCCCGGATTATCTTTGGCGGACAACGCTGGCCAGCATCGGCGACGCCGTGATCGCCACCGACGCCGACGGCCGAGTCTCCTTCCTCAATCCGGTGGCCGAGCGTCTCACCGGCTGGCCGCTCGCGGAGGCTCTTGGGAGACCCATCGGCGAAGTCTTCCAGATCGTCAACGAGACGACCCGCGAGCTGGTGGAGAATCCCGCGCTCCGAGTGCTGGAGACCAGCGAGGTCGCGACTCTGGCGAACCACACCATCTTAATCGCCCGCGACGGCGCCGAGCGGCCGATCGACGACTCCGCGGCTCCCATCCAAGACGGCTCGGGCGCGGTCGTGGGCGCGGTTCTGGTGTTCCGCGACGTGACCGAACGGAAGCTCGCCGAGAGCGCCCGGGCCCATCTGGCGGCCATCGTCGAATCGTCCCACGACGCGATCGTCGGCAAGGACCTGGACGGAACCATTCGGTCGTGGAACGGCGGCGCCGTGCGGATCTTCGGGTACACCGCCGAGGAGGCCATCGGCCGTTCCATCACTCTGATCGTCCCGAAGGATCGGCTCGACGAGGAGTGGGGAATTCTGGAGCGTCTGAAGCGGGGTGAGCGGGTCGACCACTTCGAGACGCGACGGGTCCGCAAGGATGGCGCCTTGGTGGACGTGGCGCTGACCATCTCGCCCATCCGGGACTCCGAGGGGCGCATCATCGGCGCGTCGAAAGTCGCCCGCGACGTGACGGAATCGAAGCGGGCCGAACGGGCGCTGGCCGCATCGCTCCAGGCCGGCGAGGTCGGCACCTACTACTGGGACATTCAGGCCGACCGGGTTACCGGCGACCGAAATTTCGTCGCCATTTTCGGCGTGCTCGCCGACGACCAGGCCGCCGCGCCGGTGGTCGAGGTCATGGCCGGCGTCCACCCCGAGGATCGGGATCGGGTGGCCGCGGAAATTTGGCGGACGCTCGCCGACGACTCTCCGTTTCGCAGCGAATATCGAGTCGTCGGCGCGGCCGGGGAGCGCTGGCTGCTCTCGCGCGGGGCCGTCGAGCGGGACGCCCGCGGCGAGCCCATCGGATGGGGCGGGGTCGTGGTCGACATCACCGAACGGAAGCGAATCGAGGAGGCGCTGGCCGCGAGCCTCGCTCGGCTCGATTACGCGGTTCGGGCGTCGGGCATCGGGTTCTGGTATTGCGACCTGCCGTTCGACGAACTGCGGTGGGACGAGCGCGTCAAGGCGCATTTTCACCTGCCGCCCGACGCCCGCGTCACCATCGGCACATTCTACGAGCGCCTGCACCCCGATGACCGCGAGCCGACTCGGGCCGCCATCGAGCGGAGCATCGCCGAGCGGAGCGGATGCGATATCCACTACCGAACGATCGACCCGGCCACGGGCGCCGAAAAATGGGTCCGGGCGATCGGCCGGGCCTATTACGACGAGACGGGCGCGCCCCGGCGGTTCGACGGGGTGTCGCTGGACGTCACCGAGCAACGACGCGCGCAGGAGCGGCTGCGGGATAGCGAGCATCGATTCCGCTCGCTTTTCGAGTCGATGGACGACGGATACTGCGTGATCGAGCCGCTCTTCGACGCCGACGGCCGCCCGGTGGACTATCGCTACCTGCTGGCCAACCCGGCGATGGAGCAACAGACCGGGATAACCGATATCGTCGGCAAGACCGCTCGCGAGCTGATGCCGAACCACGAAAGCCACTGGATTGAGGGGTACGCCCACGTGGCGTTGACCGGCGAGTTGTTCCGAAAAACCGACCGGGTGGCCGACCTGGGCCGGTGGTTCGAGGTGTCGGCGTTCCGGATCGGTTCGCCCGACGATCGCCGGGTGGGCGTGCTGTTCAACGACGTCACCGACCGAAAGCTGGCCGAGGCGCTGTTGCGCGAGAAGGACGAGCGGCTGAGCCTCTTGGTCGACCAGGCCAAGGACTACGCCATGATCGTCACCAACCGGCACGGGCGGGTGGTCGAGTGGTCCGGCGGGGCCGAGAGCATCACCGGTTTCGCCCCCGAGGAGATTGTCGGCCGGCCGGCCGACGTCATCTTCACCGACGAGGATCGGGCGGCCGGGGCTCCCACCGAGGAGATGGAGCGGGCCGCCCGCGAGGGACGGGCCGAGCACACGCGCTGGCATGTCAGAAAAGACGGCAACCAGTTCTTCGCCGAAGGGGTGATGGTTCCGCTTTGGGGCGACAATAAAGCCCTGCGCGGCTTCGGCAAGGTGTTTCGCGACGTCACCGACCGCAAGCGGGCCGAGGACTCGGTGCGGTTCCTGGCCGACGCCGGCGCCTCGCTGGCCGAGTTGGTGGATTATTCGAGCACCCTCAACCGAATCGCCAACTTGGCCGTCGGCGCCTTCGCCGATTGGTGCGTGGTCGACATGATCAATGAGAACGGCGAGCGCGAGCGGCTGGCGGTCACCTCTTCCGAGGCGGCGGACGCGAGGGCGGCCCGCTTCGCCGAGACGGAATCCCGAGCGATCGAAGTTGACATGGGGCTGACGCCGCGCGCGCCGCGGACGATTGAGCCCGAGGTGGTGACCGACCTGACCGCGGTCGACCCGACCACCGCGCCGCGGGGTTCGGAGCGGATGGCGCGTTTGCGGGAGCTTGGCATCCGATCGTACCTCCGCGTCCCGCTTCGGTCGCGCGGTCGGATCATCGGTGGAATGACGTTCCTTAGCTCGTCCCCCCGCCGCCGGTTCGGCCCGGAGGAATTGCGGATCGCCCAGAACCTGGCCGAGCGGGTCACCATCGCGATCGAGAACGCCCGGCTCTATCGCGAGCTTCAGGAGCAGGACCGTCGCAAGGACGAGTTCCTGGCGACGCTCGCCCACGAGTTGAGGAACCCCTTGGCCCCGGTTCGCAACGGGCTTCAGCTCCTCCGCATGAGCGGCGTCAAAGAGGATATGGCCGAGCGGACCTTGGCCATGATGGACCGACAGCTCGGCCACATCACCCACCTGGTCGACGACCTGATGGATGTGGCTCGGGTCTCCAGCGGCAAGGTGGTGTTGCGGATGGAGCGCGCGCCGCTGCGGGCGATCGTCGACGCGGCGGTGGAGACGAGCCGGCAGATGATTGAGACGGCCAATCACGAGTTGGTCTTGCGAACGCCGCGCGAGGCCCTTGTGGTCGAGGCCGATCGCACCAGACTGGTTCAGGTGTTGGCCAACCTCTTGAACAACGCCGCCAAGTACACGCCGCCGGGCGGGCGGATCGAGCTGAGCGTCAAGCGGGAGGGCGACCACGCGGCGATCCGAATCGCCGACAACGGGGTCGGAATCCCGTCGGAGATGCTGCCCAAGGTGTTTGAGATGTTCAACCAAGTGGGCGCGTCGCTGGATCGCTCCCAAGGCGGGCTCGGCATCGGACTAACGCTGGTGAAGCGACTGATCGAGATGCATGGCGGGACGGTCGAGGCGGAGAGTGCCGGCCCCGGCATGGGAAGCGCCTTCACCGTTCGGATGCCGTTGGCCGTGGAGGAGGGGACGGCCCTGGAAAGCGCGCCCCAGGCGGCGGACGGTTCGGTCGGTCGCGCGCTCGACATCCTGGTGGTCGACGACAATCGGGACTCGGCGTCAACGCTGGCCATGCTGCTGACGATCCGGGGACACCGGGTGAAGACCGCTCACGACGGCCCCGAAGCGCTTCGGTTGCTCTCCAACTACCGGCCTCGGCTCATCCTGCTTGACCTGGGGTTGCCGGGGATGAGTGGTTACGAAGTCGCCCAACGCGTCCGCGAGAGCACGGAATTGCGGGAGGTGACGCTCGCCGCGCTGACGGGGTGGGGCCAGGCGGAGGACCGGCGAAGGACCCGCGAAGCCGGTTTCGACCACCATTTGGTCAAGCCGGCGGAACCGGAGGAACTCGATCGGATCGTCCGCGAGATCGTCGAAGCGAAGCCGTGACGCGAGACCGATGCTTCGGGCGGTCGTTGACCGCGGCGCGAGCTGCGGCGGGCTTGTCGGGGTCGTCGGAAGCTTGGAGCGAGGTTTCATGGAATGTGTCGCTTGTTCCACCGGGTGGCCCCGGTTTGGGACGAACCCGGCGGGACGAGCGACGCGTTCCATGAAAAATCGTTCTATTGGCCGAGGCTGGTCAGGAAGGCGATCAGGTCGGCGAGGTCGCGCGGGGAGAGTTCGGTTTCGAGCCCCTCGGTCATGAGCGACTGCCCCGAGGACGTCAATTCGTCGATCTCGCGGCGGAGCAGGACGTCCTCCTTCCCCTCCTGTCGGCGCAGGGTGACGGAATTGGCGGTCTCGGCGGCGATCATGCCGGAGAGAACGCGGCCGTCGCCCAGCGCCGCGGTGAAGTTGGTGTACCTCGCCTCGAAGGCGGCGTTGGGGTCGAGGATGGCGATCAAGAGCGACTCGGGCGAGCGGTCGCTCAGCGTCGCGAGGTCGGGGCCGACCTCCACGCCCAGATCGCCGACCTTGTGGCACACGGCGCAGGCCCGCTCGAAGACGGCGCGCCCCGCCGCGGCGTCTCCCGATTGCGAGAGGGCCGGTCGGTAGGCGTCGACAACCGCCTTTCGCGAGGCGTCGACCTTGGTGAACTGGGCCTCGGCGCGGCTTCGGATCGAGGCGTCTCGACTCGCGAGCAAAACCGCGCGATGGCTCGCGTCAACGTCGCCGCGCGGAAACTCGTTCTTCTCGATGAGGGACAGCAGGGCCGCGGCCCACTCGGCGCGGCTGACGATCAGATCGAGCGCGGCCGAGCGGACTCGGGGCGAGAATCCCCGCCAGCCCTCCATGAGCCGCGCGGGAAGAGCCGGGTCGGTCGAGCGGGCCAGGGCCGCGAGCGCCGCCTCCTGCGCGTCGATCGGGGTTCGCGGATCCACCAGACCGATCAAAAGATCTTGATGATCCTTCGACTTGGCGGCCTCCAGCCCGATCAACGCGATGGCGCTTCGACGAGCTTCGGTTTCGGCGTCGTCATCCAGGGCGATGGTTCGCGCGGCCTCCAGGATGTTCAGAAGGCCGTTCTCGCGCGTCGGCTCGATCGACCGGCCGCTTCGCTCAAGGGCCGTCGCGAGCTTGGCGAGGCTCGAAAATTGCCAGGGGGCGAAGGCGCCCTCCGCGCCCCGGGGTTGGGCGATTCGACGAACGATCGAGTCGAGAGTCTCGGCGTCGAGGAGTTCGCCGAACATGCCCACCAGCGGCTCGACGACTTCGTTGGGGGCCGCTTCTCCACCTTCGCCCAACAGTTCGACGAGCAGGGCGTCGACGTGTGGCGCGGCCGAGCTGAAGATCGCCGCGCGCAGCCAGCGATCCTCCGGCGCTTCGAGGGCGATCCGCGCCAAGGCTCGCCCAGCTTCGGGATCATCGTAATCTCCGAGCGCCAGAGCCCTGTGAAACCGGAGACGAGGCGACGCCGAGTCATCGAGCCCCAGGATCGCCTCCCTCGTTCGGGGCAGTCCGTCGAGCTTCCCTCGGGTCGCCTGGACGACGGCCGTTTGCACGCGCGGACGCGGATCGTTGAGGCAAGCCAGCGCGGTTGCGTCATCGAGCCCGTCGAACAGGGACAACGTCCAGATCGCCTGGACCTTGGTCTTCTCGGATCCCGTGGCGGCGATCAGGGTTTTGAGCGGCTCGATGGCGGCCGGATCGTTGGCGTGCAGAAGCAGGCGCTGGGCGGTGTCGCGTTGCCAGCCGCTTGGGCTTTCAAGGGCCGCGACGAGCCCCTTGACGTCGAGACGGTCCAGCCGGGGAATTGGCCGGGGGCGTCGATCGACGGGGAAGACGCGGTGGATCCGCCCCATGTCGGAGCCGGCCCGAAGGTCGATCACCTTTTGTGTTTCGGGGGGGATCCACTCGGGATGTTCGATGACCGCGCGATACATGTCAACAACCCAAAGCGCGCCGTCGGGGCCGGTCTTGAGCTGGGCCGGTCGGAACCAGTTGTCGCTCGCGGCCAGGAACTCGCGATTGGCCTCGTCGGGCCCCCTGACGCCCCGCCACGTCGAGCCGTCGGGCTCCAGGATCATCCGGTGAACCAGGTTGTGAACCGGCTCGCTGACGAAGAGGCTGGAGCGGTAATGTGGGCCGAAGAGGTCGTCGCGATAGGGGGTGGGGCTGTTGGTCGAAGTCGCGTGGTTGGCCGTGTGAGGCTCGTTGAACCGGGCGAGGGTCCGGCTGGTTGGATACAGCCTGGTCTCCGGCTCGAGAATTTGGCGAGGGTCGGGCGGAGCGAAGCGGGGATTGCGGCTCACGTCCGACTCGGCCAGGACGTAGTGCCAGGCCCAGGTCGGGTTGTTGTTGCCGAACCAGTCTCCCCAATCGTCGCGACTCCGTCCGAACTGGGTCCGTCCGCTCTCGGTTTCGAACGCGCCGGTGTCGGGGTTGAACCGGAAATCGCGCCCTTGGATGTTCACCTCCGCGCCGGTCTTGACGGAGCGGATCACGCCGTCGCTGTCGCCGTTGGCGCCGTACACCCAGCCGTCGAGGCCAAGCACGAAGCCGTTGAACAGGTGCTGCTGGTTCCCCTGTCCGAAGCCGGTGAAGAGGACCTCGCGATGGTCGGCCCGACCGTCGCCGTCGCGGTCCGCGGCGAAGAAGAGGTCGGGCGCGCAGCCGATCAAAACACCGTCGCGCCAAGGCATGATGCCCGAGGGAAACGAGAGGCCGTCGAGGAACGTCGACGCCTTATCGTACCGGCCGTCGCCGTCGATGTCCTCAAGGACCCGAACCGCGCCCCCGGCTCTTCCCTCGCCGTCGGTCCCCAGCGGGTAGTCGCCCATCTCCAGGACCCAGAGCCGGCCGTCGGCCCCCCACTCGATGGCGATCGGGTCTTGAATCAAGGGCTCGGCCGCCGTCAATTCGACCTGGAATCCGGGCGAGACGCGAATTGACCGCAACGATTGCTCGGGCGTTCTTCCCAGAGGTTCAACCTCCTTGAGAACGTCGTTGAACGACCGGCGATCCACGTTGTCGGGGAGCTTGGAGGTGTCTTCGTTTTGCCACCAGAGCGAGCGGGAATGGACGAAGAAGCCGTTGTTCTCGCCCTTCTTGACGATTTTCGGCAAGGCGTCGGGCTCGCCCGCCGCGCCCGCCATGACCTTGCGCGTCCAGCCGCCGGTCGTCGGGTCGAACAGATAGACGCCGTAATGTTCATCATTCGAGAAAACGATGTCGAGGCGGCCGTCCTCGTCCAGGTCGACGAACCGGAGCCCGGCGTCGCGGCCCTGGTCGTCGAGCCTCCGGGCGTGGGGCGGAAGGGCCTTCTCATCGAATTGGGGCTCGGTCGCCGCGCGATGGGCTCGAAGCGCCTCGGCCGCGTTCGAGAGCGGCCTCCAATTGGACGACTCGGGGTCCCAGACGCGGGCCTTGGTTTCGCCGTCCTTCGTCCGGGCGACATCCAGGTATCCGTCGTTGTTCAGGTCGGCGAGTTCCACGCCGTTGTCGCCGCCGTTCGCGTCGCGAAGCGGGTGTCCTTCGAGCAGGTTTTGGTCGAGTCGCTCCAGCGCCTCGCGGAAGTTGAGGAACTTGACCTTCCCGCCGTGCTTCCGCTCGGCGTGGTCGATGAACTCAATGACCTGGGTGTTCGGCATCCAGGCGTAGGGGTGGAAGATGAGGTTGTACACGCCCTTCTTGTGGACGACCAGATCGAGGGCCGCCTTCATGTCTTCAAGCGTTTTCGGGTGGCCCGGCGTGTTGATGTTTTGCCCCTCCCAATCATCGGGGACGATGCAGGGGAACTCCCAGCAGAGGCCGCCGATGACGTAGGGGTAGGGGTAGTTTTCGATCGTGTTGACGAACGAGGGGAAGGGGAGATATTTGCGGAACCGTTCGCGGCCGTCCTCCTCGAAAACGAGGTCGCGGGGCAGGCTCGGATCATCGGGCGTGAAGATGTGCATGACCGACGTGTCGATCGACAGGAAGTTGCCCTCGGGGCTCGTCTTGTTGAAAAGCTCGGCGAAGAACCGGGGGCTGGGCGAGTTGATCGAGTCGCAACACGGCATGCGGAAGGCGACGGGCTTGTTGTTGGGAACCCGGCTCATCAGGTCGACGCAGTCGTGATAGTCTCGCTTGGCGGCGGCGAAATCGCCGTCGTGAAGGAGCGGGCAGGGGTGGCTGATGGTGTGGACTTCGAGCGACAGCCCCTCGTGGAGAAACTCTTGAAGCCGGGGGGCGTCGGGGTTGACCTGGTTGGTCATGATGCTGATCGGAGCGCGGCCGTCGACGGCCTTGAGCCGGTCGATGATCGGGCGGAGGTAGGCCTCGTATTGTTCCGTGTCCCTCATGTCGTCGATCGCCAGGACGACGACGGCCTCGACTCCCTCTTCGCCCACCCACTGGGGCGTGATGAGTTTGGGGAAGTCCTTGTGGGGATAATAGGGATTCGCCTCCAGGGCGTACGACGAGCGGGAGGGCTCGGCCGCCGTGCCCGACGCGGCGAGGATCGCCAGCGGGCAGAGCATGAGAAGAAGCGCTGAGGCGCGTCCGAGACACGGCATGGTTCTTGGGTCTCCAGGGGCGGGAGGTTTGGCGGTGGGTTTTTCAACAGGGTGGCGAGTTTCCACCTTGTCGGCAAGGGGGCTGTCTCCTTACGATCGGTCTTCGATTGAAGCCGGATTGTCGCCAACAGTTTGGAATCCCGAGCCTTCCCCGTCATGAAGACCACGTTGGTCCTTGCCAGCGCGTCGCCGCGCCGGCGTCAATTGCTCGCCGAGGCCGGCTATTCCTTCGAGGTCGATCCCTCCGACGTGATCGAGCTGGATCCGGCCCCGGGGACTTCCCCGGCCGAGTACGCGGCCGAACTCTCCTGGCGCAAGGCCGGCGCCGTGGCCGCCCGGCGCGGCGTGGGCCTGATCCTGGCCGCCGACACCGTCTGCGCCGTGGGAAACGAGATCCTCAACAAGCCCCTCGATCGGGCCGACGCCGAACGGATGATCCGGCTTCAAGAGGGACGCGACACCGAGGTTATCACCGGGCTTTGTCTGTATCGGGCCGAACGCCGGGAGTGGGTCGGCGCGGTCGAAGTCAGCATCGTCCGGTTCCGCCCGCTCGACGACGCTGAGCGCGTCGCCTACCTCGATTCGGGACGCTGGGAGGGCAAGTCGGGCGGCTACGGCGTTCAGGACCACGACCCGTTCGTCCACGTCGCCGCCGGCAGCTTCTCCAACGTTGTCGGACTCCCCATGGAGCGGCTGGCGGAATTGCTCGCGAGCCATCCGGGCCTGTTGGGGTAGTGGTTCGTCGCCGCGCGATCTTGGGAGGGCGCGGCGACGTGAATCAACCGCTCAATCCTCCGTGTTGTCGCTGGTCGCGTAAAAGAGCAGGTTGACGATCCGCCATTGGCCGCGGTCTTGTTTGAGGGTGAAGTGGTCGTACCCTTTCTGGACCCGCGACCCGGAGGTCAGCTTCCAGTAGACCACGGCGCGGGCGAACTCCTGCTCGAAGCGGATCTCGGTGGTCACGGGCACTTCGATCGCTCGGGTGGTGGAGCGGCGGTGGATCTCGCGCTGGCTGGCGACGAATCGCTGGCGGGGCGTGGTGAAGAGTTGGCCTCGATGGTCGATGTACTGGATGCAGGCGTCGGTCATGAAGCAGTCGTCGTAGGCGTCCATGTCCTG
>Ga0180220_1001674_pt1 | contig 15738 bp, 13 predicted proteins | sample eDN5th37CBELigBY_FD_151335 | JGI IMG/M metagenome (GOLD analysis project Ga0180220, IMG submission 151335) | Enriched backyard soil microbial communities from Emeryville, California, USA - eDNA 5th pass 37_C BE-Lig BY (version 2) (version 2) | ecosystem: Environmental > Terrestrial > Soil >... | reverse complement strand
GCCGTCGGCCGCGAGGGTCGCGCGGATCTCGCGCCCCTCCGCCCCCGGCTCGGCGCCGGGCTCGAGGCGGGTGGCCACGATCTCGAAGGGAGCGCCCGCCCGGGCCCTCTCCTCGATGAGGGCCAGGGCCTCGTCGATGGAGCCCACCGCCGCGCCGCCCACCGAGACGATCCGGTCGAACGTGCGCAAGCCCGCCTCGAAGGCGAGGCCGCCCTCGCCCACCCCGACCACCGGCGCCGCGGGGTTGGGGACGATGCCGATCTTGCCCACCGTCACCGACTCGATGGGATCCTGCTCGACGAAGGCCTCGGGCGTCACCGCGACCTTGGTTCTCGCCCCGGCCCGCTCCACCTCCATCTCGAGGGGACGACCGGCGGCGGGATCGACGAAGCGGCGCAGATCCTGGAAGGCGTGGACGGGCTCCCCGTCGATGGCGACGATGCGGTCGCCCGGGAGGAGCCCCGCCTTCTCGGCGGGCATCCCCGCGATCACCTGCCCAACGTGCGGGGCAATCGCCTCGGTCTGCAGCGAGAAGACGGCGAAGTACGCCAGCAGCGGGAAGATCAGGTTGAAGGCCGGCCCGGCGAAGGCGATCGCCATCCGCCTCCACGGGCTCTGCTCGAGGAAGCCGCGGCCCGCGTCCGCCGGTTCCACCGGCGTGGAGGGATCGTCCCCCGCCATCTTCACGTAGCCGCCCAGGGGCAGGAGGGCGATCCGGTACTCGGTCTCACCCCAGGTGAAGCCCACGAGCTTGGGCCCGAAGCCGATCGAGAACCGGAGGACCTTCACCCGGAACGCCTTGGCGACGAGGAAGTGCCCCAGCTCGTGGAAGAAGATCAGGCCGCCCAGGAGCACGACGACCGAGAGGATGTGGAGCGGGGCCAGACTCATCGTCTCCCAACCTTAATCCCTTCCAAACCTTCCGGCCAGCCAACTGTCCGCAAGGCGCTTGCCCTCGTCCGACGCGTCGATCGCGTCCTCGACCGAGGCAACGGGGCGCACGCGGTGGGTCTCCAGGGCGTGGGCGATGGCCGACGAGATCGCCGGGAGAGGGATGCGCCCGGCCAGGAAGGACGCCACCGCCGCCTCGTCCGCGCCGCTGGCGACCGCCGGCGCGGTGCCGCCCATCCGCAGCGCCTCGTAGGCGAGCCGGAAGGCGGGGAAGCGGACCGGATCGGGCTCCTCGAAGGCGAGCGTCCCCAGCGACGGCAGGTCCAGGGGCGGCAGGGCGAGGGGGAGCCGCGGCCCCGGCCAGGAGAGCGCGTAGGCGATGGGGCCGCGCATGTCCGGGGTGCCGAGCTGCGCCACCACGCTCCCGTCCACGTACTCCACCATCGAGTGCACCACGGACTCGGGGTGGACGACGATCTCGATCTGCTCCGGGGGCAGATCGAAGAGCCAGCGGGCCTCGATCACCTCGAGGCCCTTGTTCATCAGGGTGGCGGAGTCGATGGTGATCTTCGCCCCCATCGACCAGTTGGGATGCTTGAGCGCTTCGGCGGGGGTGCACGCCTCGATCCGCGCCGCGTCCCAGGTGCGGCAGGGGCCGCCGCTCGCCGTGAGCAGGAGCCGCCGCACGTCCTCGCGGTGGTGCCCGGCGAGGCACTGAAAGATCGCGGAGTGCTCGCTGTCCACCGGGAGGATCGGCGCGCCCGTCTGCCGGACCTTCGCCATGAGGTACTCGCCGGCGAGGACCATCGACTCCTTGTTGGCGAGGCCCACCTTCTTGCCGGCCTCCACCGCGGCGGCGGTGGGGCGCATCCCGGCGCTGCCGGCGATCGCGGCGAGGACGAAGTCGATCTCGCCCAGGGACGCCACCGCCGCGGCGCCCTCGTCGCCGACGAGGATCTCGGGGCGCTCCCCGGCGGGGATCAGGCCGGCGAGGGCGGCGGCCGCCTCCTCCGTCGCCACCGACACCACCCGCGGCCGATGCGCGCGCACCTGGGCCGCGAGCCGCTCCACCTGCGCCCCGGCGGCGAGGCCCACCACCTCGAAGCGTTCGGGGAACCGGCCGATCACCTCCAGGGCGCTCGTCCCCACCGATCCCGTGGAGCCGAGGATCGAGACCTTGCGCATGAGCCCTCTCCTCAATCGAGCGCGCGGATGAAGTGCTGGTACGCGTAGACCCAGGGCGCCACGAAGATCAAGGCGTCCACGCGATCGTAGATCCCGCCGTGCCCCGGCATGAGCCGACCCGAATCCTTCACGCCGAACGCCCGCTTCAACATCGACTCCGACAGATCCCCCATCGGACCGAGGCACGCGCCCACCACGCCGACGATGGCGCAGTCGACGGCGCGCAGGCTCTCGGAGTCGAGGATCCAGTCGACGAGGAAACAGACGAGGACCGACGAGGCCATCCCGCCGAAGAACCCCTCCCACGTCTTGTTGGGGGAGACCCGCGGGTAGAGCTTGCGCCTGCCGAAGAGGCGCCCGGCGAAGTAGGCGCCCGTGTCGTTGCCCCAGGTGACGCCGAGCGCCACCAGCGTCCAGGCGTAGGCGCCGGTCTCGAGCGATCGCAGCCCCACCACCGCCGAGAGGCACAGGCCGACGTAGGCCGGGGCCAGGGCGACGAAGGCGGCGGAGGCGGTGGCCCGGCGCAGATCCCCCTCCGGCGGCAGCAGCGTGTGCATCGCCAGCGAGAACAGCGGCGTCAGCGCCAGGACCCCGAGGATGCCCGGCCAGCGGGTGTCCACCGAGGCGGCCATCCAGGCCAGCGAGGCGGAGGCGAGGACGCCGAAGATCGCCGCGGGATGCCGCAGCCGGATCCCGGCCATCTGGTAGAGCTCGATCGTGACCAGCGCGATGCCGACCGCCACCAGCAGGATCGTGGCGACGCCCCCCAGCCACAGCAGCAGGAGGACCACCGGCAGGAGCACCAGCGCCGAAGCGATCCGCACGAGCAGGTTGCGGTTCCTCTCGTTCATGAGCGCGGACCGCCTCGGAGCTGGGCGCTCACGAGTCCGAAGCGCCGCTCCCTGCGGCGGAAGGCGAGGAGGGCCTCGTAGAAGGCCTCTTCGCGGAAGTCGGGCCAGAGCAGGTCGGTGACCACCAGCTCGGCGTAGGCGATCTGCCAAGGGAGGAAATTGGAGACGCGCAGCTCGCCGCTGGTGCGGATGCACAGGTCCAAGTCGGGGAGGCTGGCGCTCTGCAGGTGCGCGGCGAAGACGTCCATGTCCACCGCGTCGGGGTCGAGGCGGCCCGCGGCGACCTCGAAGGCGATGGCCCTGGCGGCGTGGGCCAGCTCCTCCCTCCCGCCGTAGCTCAGGGCCAGGGTGAGGAGCATGCCGTCGTTGCCGCGGGAGACCTCGGTGAGCTCGTCCATCGGCTCCCGCACCCGCTCCGGCAGCAGCGCCAGGTCGCCGATCGCCTGGAAGCGGATCCCGTTCTCCATCACGGTGGGGCGCTCGCGCAGGAGGTACTCGCGGAGGAGATCCATCAGCCCCGAGACCTCCTCCTCGGGCCGCGACCAGTTCTGCGAGGAGAAGGCGTAGAGGGTGAGGGCCTCCACCCCGAGCTCCCGGGCGGCGGTGGTGATCGCCCGCACGCTCTCGGAGCCCACCCGATGCCCTTCGAGCCTCGGCAGGCCGCGGAGCTCGGCCCAGCGACCGTTGCCGTCCATGATGATGCCGACGTGGGCCGGCACCTCGCCCGCAGCCACTTCGGCGCGGAGATCTCGCTCCATTCTGGTCACGCGGCGCGGACCCTAGCTAGCGTGGTGGGGCAGGTCAAGGTCAGGCGATGCGCCCGCTCTCGACGTCCACGCTTTTGACCCGAGGGGCGTTTTGGCCCCAGAATCGAGCCCGTGCCCCCTCGGCTCGTCGGCCCCTATCGCATCCGCTCCACCCTCGGGAAAGGCGGGATCGGAACCGTCTTCCGCGCGGTCGATCGCCGCACCGGCGACGAGGTCGCGCTCAAGCTCCTCTCCACCGGTGCCGCCCTCGAGCCCGTCGCCGCCAAGCGGATGGCGCGGGAGTTCGAGACCCTCGCCCAGCTCGCCCATCCCAACGTGGTCCGGGTCTTCGACGCCGGCGTGCACCACGGCTACCCCTACCTGGTGATGGAGCTGGTCGAGGGGCTGGATCTGCGCAGCTACCTCTCCCTCTCGGAGGGGCCGCCGCAGCGGCCGGTCGCGCAGGTGCACGTGCGGGACGGCGCGCCGTCGGCCGAGACGTCGGGCCGCCCCTTCGACGTCGAGGCGCTCCTCGGCGAGCCCGACACCGGCTTCGTGGATCGCTCCGATCTGTCGGGCGCGCGCCGCGCCCTCGAGGAGTACGCACGCCTCGGCGACGAGCCCGACACCGGCGAGGAGGCCTCGGGGACGGACTCGGACGAGGACTCCCTCCTCTGGCCGACGCACTTCGGCTCCTTCGACGAGTCGGACGAACCGCCCCGCCCTCTCCTCTCGGCGACGCCTCGCACCCGCGAGCTCAACCGCCCCGAGCGCATCGGCCGCCTCAAGGACGCGCTCCTGCAGGTATGTGAGGCGCTCGGCTACATCCACGCCCACGGCCTGGTGCACCGGGATCTCAAGCCCGGCAACATCCTCGTGGACGAGGATCGCCACGTGCGGCTGATGGACTTCGGTCTGGCGAAGTTCCTCGCCGAGGACGCCACCGTCACCGCGAGGGGCCGGGTGGTGGGGACCTACCGGTACATGGCGCCGGAGCAGGCCCTGGGCGAGACGCTGGACGGGCGGGCCGACCTCTACTCGCTGGGCGTCGTCATCTACGAGCTGCTCGCGGGGAGGCCGCCCTTCGACGCGCACACGCCGGTGGAGCTGTGGCAGAAGATCCTCGAGGGCGAGCCTCCCTCCCTCTTCACCCACAACCCCCACGCCGACGAGGAGCTGGCGCGGATCGCCCACAAGCTCCTGCGCAAGGATCCCGACGACCGCTTCCAGACGGCCGAGGAGATCTTCGACCGGCTCATCTCCGGATGAAGGGGCCGCCGACCCAGAAGGAACCGGCGGCCGAAGGCGTCGCGAGGTGGGTCGCGGCCGTCAGAAGGCGGCGCCGACCGAGAGGCGCAGCGCGGGCAGCACGCCCGCGACTGCGGTGGCGAGAAGTCTGTTCATGCGCATGGTATTTCCAAGCTCCCTTTCGATCGAATGTTCACCGGATCGGGGGTGCCTCTTCGATTCTTCGACAGCCTCGAAGCTCCGGACTGGCGTGTCAACTTCGATCCGTGGGGGCATGGGCTCGCATGCTCGCCCACATGGGAGCCGGTAACCGATGGATCCCGCCGCCTGGCTCGAGGCCGCTCGCGATCGCTACCTGCAGCTCCGCGGCAGCGGCCTCGTCCTCTCGCCCATGGACGCCGACAGGCTCCGCGCCTGGCGCGATCGCGGCCTCCCCCTGGACGTGGTGCTTCGCGGCCTCGAGCTCGCCCACGCCGCCTGGCTCGGGGCGGGGCGCGCCAACGCCAGCCGGCCGTTCCCGCTGTGGGCGGCGGAGCGCCACGTGGAGGCGCTCGCCAGGGGATGGGAGCGGCGCGCGCCCTCCGGCGCCTCGCGCGCGGCGGCGGCCCCGCCCTCCCCGACTCCCGGCCCGCTCGACCGCGACCTCCTCTCGTCTGGTCCGCTCGCGCGCACCATCGAGGCGGTGGCGCGCCTCGCGGGCGTCGGCGCAGGCGAAGGGCGGTCGGCGGCGGCAGGAGGCGAGAGCCCCGGCGCGGCGGCGCGATCCCCGATCGCCGCCGCCTACGGGGCCGCGCTCCGGGTCCTCCTGCGGGCCGAGGCGGGAGGCGGCGACGAGAGCCGCTCGCTGCTCCGGGCCGACGAGGCGGCGGGGATCGCGTACCTCGTCGCGCTGCCGCGCCACGAGCAGGCGGACGTGGTATCGGAGACGATGCGCCGGGCGGGGCCGCGCGGCGCCTCCACCCGGGCGCGCCATCGTGCGATGCTGCGGGCGGTGCTGGCGGAGGCGGCCTTTCGCCACGGCGGCTTCGAGAGGCCCTCGGATCTATGAGCGAGCGGGAAGAAGAGTTCGAGCAGGTCGGCAGTCCGCTGCGGGCGATCGTGGAGGGGCTGCACCAGCGCTTCGAGGCGATCGGCCTGGAGAAGCCGGAGGCGCGGAGCGAGCCCTGCCCGCGCTGCGGCGACCGCGGGTTCGTCATGGGCCGGCAGGGCGCCATCGCGGTGGCGGAGGTCTGCGGCTGCGAGCGGCGCTGCCGCCTCTGCAACGGCAGGGGCGTCTCCGTGCAGGAGAAGGACGGCTACCAGTTCGCCCAGGCGTGCGAGTGCCAGACCCTGGCGCACAGGGTCGCCAGCTTCAACGCCGCCCAGCTCCCCGCCCGCTTCGCCGAGAAGGGCTTCGACGAGTTCTACGTCCACGCCGACGATCCCCGCGAGCTGATGATCGCCAAGAGGGAGATGATGCACCTCGCGGACACCGCGCGCCCGGGCCACGCCGGCCTCGGCAAGGGCCTGCTCGGGAAACCGGGCACCGGCAAAACCCACCTGCTCGTCGCCACCCTCGCCCGGCTCACCCTGGGCCGCGGGATCCGCGCCCGCTACATCGAGATCTCCTTCCTTTTCGCGGACCTCAAGGCGGCGATCTCCGATCCGCGGGCCCGGGCCACGGTGGACAAGATCGACGTCCTCTCGGAGGTGGACGTCCTCGCGATCGACGAGCTCGGCAAGGGCCGCGGCAGCGTCTTCGAGGAGGAGGTCCTCGACGAGCTGATCGGCCGCCGCTACAACAACGGCAAGCTCACCCTCTTCGCCAGCAACTACCCCCGCGAGGCGAGCGGGAAGGCCGACCCCACCCGGCAGGATCTCTCCAGCCTCTCCCTGCGCTCTCGGGTGGGCGAGCGGGTCTTCTCTCGGCTGCACGAGATGGTCGACTTCCTCGACCTGCCCCAGGCCACGCGCGATCGACGCCTGCCGCCGACGCTCCGCTGATCCGCCGCCGCCCCGCTTCAGCCCACCATCTCGGCGTGGAGGGCCCGCACGGCCTCCGGGACCTGCGCCTCCTCCAGGAGCACGCTGATGCGGAAGCTCGAGGTCGACATCTGCAGCGGCTCCACGCCGATGGAGGCCAGCGCCGCCTGCACCCGGCGCACATTGGCGAAGCTCGCGTTGATCCCGGCGCCGATCACGGACACCGCGCCGACGCCCTCCCGCACCCGCACGCCCCCGCCGAAGCGCTCGCCCAGCTCGGCGACGAGGGCGCCGTAGTCCGGCAGATTCTCCCGGGAGAGCACGAGCGACGCGCCGCCCGAGGGCAGTCGCTCGAAGAGGAGCTGCTTCCCGAACGATCCCCGGGCGTCGAGGTGCTCGAGCAACTCCGCGAGGGCCGCGGCGGTGCCCGGCGAGGCGAGCAGCAGCGCCAGGTCCCGCTCGCTGGTCACGCCCGCGATCCGCTCCGGCTGCGCGCCTCCGGGGTGGATCACGGTCTCGCCGGATCCGCCGAAGGTGGAACGGGCGTGGATCGCGATCCCCTTCTCCTTGGCCCACTCCACCGCCTGGGCGTGCAGCACCTTGGCGCCGGACTCCGCCAGCTCCTGCATCTCCTCGTACGAGAGCTCGGCGAGCCGCCTGGCGCCCGGCACCAGGCGGGGATCCGCGGTGTGGACGCCCTCGACGTCGCTGTAGATCTCGCAGGCCTCCGCCCCGAGGGCCGCCGCGAGCGCCACCGCGGTGGTGTCGGATCCGCCCCGCCCGAGGGTGGTGACCTCCTTGCGCCGGCTCACCCCCTGGTAGCCGGCGACGATGACCACCTTCCCCCGCACCAGCTCCTCCTGGACCCGGAACGGGCGCACCTCCACGATCCGGGCGTTGGCGTGGGTGTCGGTGGTGATGATCCCCGACTGCGATCCCGTGAAGCTCACCGCGGGCACGCCCCTGGCATCCAGGGCCATCGAGAGCAGCGCCATCGAGATCCGCTCGCCGGCGGTGAGGAGCATGTCGAGCTCCCGGCGCGACGGGTTCTCGCAGACCCGCCGGGCCAGGGCGAGGAGATCGTCCGTGGTGTCGCCCATGGCGGAGACCACCACCACGATCTGCTTGCCGTCGGCGCGGGTGCGGGCCACTCGATCGGCGACCCGGCCGATCCGCTCCACGTCGGCCACCGACGAGCCGCCGAACTTCTGCACCACGATCGCCAAGGTCCGTCTCCCGTGAACGAGCGCGCCCGGGGCTCCTCCGCGAGGAGGGAGCGCGCCACCTGTGTACGGGGGGAGGAGGTCCCCAGGCAAGGGCTCCCCCGGTGGAGAAGCGCGCGTCGCCCGCAGCGCCCGGCCCGCCGGCGCCCGGGGGGCCGCCCGGCCCCGCCAGGAGACGGTTGACTGTTCGATCCCCGGTGTTAGCCTTGCGAGCCGCCGGTGAAAGCGAGGGGAAGGGCCGGGGATCCTGCGCGCGAGAAACCCAGCCACCCGCTGGAATGAAGCTCGGCCTCGGCTGTTGCGGGGCGCGTCGCGTTCGGATTCCCGCGCCTTCTTCTCGCCCCGGGGGGTCTCGGGACGGCGAAAAGGACATTCTTCGACGGAGACGCTCCATGATCGAAGTCTCGAACCTCACCAAGCGGTACCGGGATCTCACCGCCATCGAGGACCTCTCGTTCAAGGTGGAGAAGGGGGAGATCCTGGGCTTTCTCGGCCCCAACGGCGCCGGGAAGAGCACCACCATGCGGATCCTCACCGGCTTCCAGCCCGCCACCAGCGGCACGGCGAAGGTGGCCGGCTTCGACGTCTTCGAGCACCCCCTCGAGGTGAAGAAGCGGATCGGCTACCTGCCCGAGGTCCCGCCGGTGTACCCGGACATGACCGTGGCCGCGTACCTGCGGTTCGTCTCCGAGCTCAAGGGCGTGCCCCGCAAGGCCCGCGCGGACGAGGTGGATCGGGTGGCCCAGGCCGCCAGGGTCTCCCACGTGATGGACCGGATGATCGCCAACGTCTCCAAGGGCTATCGGCAGCGCGTGGGGATCGCGCAGGCGCTCCTGGGCTCGCCCGACGTGCTGATCCTCGACGAGCCCACCGTGGGCCTGGACCCCTCGCAGATCCTCGAGGTCCGGGACCTGGTGCGCAGCCTGGCGGGCATGCACACGGTGATCCTCTCCACCCACATCCTCCAGGAGGTCACGGCCACCTGCGACTCGGTGCTGATCATCGCCCGCGGCAGGCTGGTGACCCACGAAAAGCTCTCGGTCCTCCAGGAGCGGCATCCCGGCCGCAGCCTGGACGAGATCTTCCTTCAGCTCACCTCGGACACCAGGGGTGCGCCCGCCCGCGAGGGGGGCGAGAAGGACGGGGGCGGCGGAACCGACGCCGCGGCGGGTGCGCCCGCCCGCGAAGGAGACGAGCCCACTCCCACCGAGGTCGCCTAGAACCCTTCCCTTCACCGAACGCGAACGCAAAGGGGGGACCGCTCGCGAGACGAGGCATCCCGATGCGAAACTCCATCGCCATCGCCAAGAAAGAGCTCTACCTCTACTTCACCACCCCGATCGCCTACGTGGCGTTCTTCGCCACCTCGTTCATCGGCGCGTGGTTCTTCCTGTCGCTGACCAGCTCGTTCCAGCGCCAGTCGATGCAGTTCATGCAGTTCCAGGCGCCGCAGATGCTGGAGCGGATGAACCTCACCGACATGGTGGCGGCGCCGCTGCTCATCAACATGGGGCTCATCCTCACCTTCGTGATCCCCTTCCTCTCCATGCGCCTCCTCTCCGAGGAGCGCCGGCAGAAGACGATGGAGCTCCTGATGACCGCGCCGGTGCGGTCGTCGGAGATCGTCTTCGGCAAGTACCTCTCGGCGCTCGTGGTGCTCGTCGTCGTGATCGGGATCGTCGCCGTCTTCCCCGCCCTCCTCTCCGTCTTCGGGACCGGCGGCGGCGGGAGCGCCATCGAGTGGCAGACGGTGGGCGCGGGCCTCGCCGGCCTCTTCCTCTGCGGCGCGGCGTTCCTCGCCATCGGCCTCTTCGTGTCGTCCCTCACCGACTCCCAGGTGGTGGCGGCGCTCATCACCTTCTTCGTCCTGCTGCTCACCTGGGTGATCAGCTGGAAGGCGGCGGAGGCCGAGGGGGTGTGGCGCGACGTGATCCTCCACGCCTCCTCGGTGACGCACCTGGTGCAGTTCGCCCGAGGCGTGGTCGACCTCTCGGACGTCGTCTACTTCCTCTCGGTGATCGCCCTCGGACTCTTTCTCACCCACCGCGCCGTCGAGTCGCGGCGGTGGGCCTGACGCAAGGAGGCAAGCGATGAAGAAGAGCCTCTCCCGGATCGCACTCGGCTTCGGCGTGGCGCTGCTCGTCTCGTCGGCGGCCATCCTCCTCCTCGTCCCCGGCAGCACCCGCGTCGCCGTAGTCGAGGCCATCGCGGGCATCCTCCTCGTCGGCGTCTACTTCGCCGTGAACAAGGGCGCCCTCGGGCGCACCTTCGGCGGCAAGGCCACGATGTTCTACGGCGTGTCCGCGGCGATCGCCGTGGTGCTCGCCGGGGCGCTGGGCGCCGCCAACTACGTGGCCGCCAAGAAGAAGGTGAGCTGGGATCTCACCAAGGCGGGCCTCTTCACCCTGGCCGAGGACACCACCCGGACCCTCCAGGGCCTCACCGACGAGGTGAAGGTCACGGCGTACTACGGCTCGGCCGATCCCGAGTTCCCCGGCGTCAAGGAGATGCTCGACCGCTACCAGAAGCAGAGCGACAAGCTGGTGGTCGAGTACGTCGACCCCGAGAAGGAGCCGCAGCGCGCCAAGGCCGCGTCGATCACCGCGCACGGGCCGCGGATCGTCTTCTCCCACGGCGCCACCGAGGCCCGGGCCAACGACGCCTCCGAGGAGGCGCTGACCAACGCGCTGGTGAAGGTGCTTCGCACCTCCGAGAAGAAGGTCTACTTCACCACCGGGCACGGCGAGGCCGACCTGAAGGACGAGGCGACGGAGTTCGGCTACGCCCGCATCGCCAAGAAGCTCGAGGACGAGGGCCTGCGCAGCTCCACCGTGAACCTCCTCGGCGGCTCGATCCCCGACGACGCCGCCGCCCTGGTGATCGTCGGCCCCCGCAAGCCCTTCATGGAGCCGGAGGTGGAGGCGATCTCCGACTGGCTGGACGAGGGCGGCCGCCTCTTCGTCGCCCTCGAGCCGGGCTTCGCCGACCCGGGCCTCGAGAAGCTGCTCGAGGAGTGGGGCGTGATCTTCGAGGACTCCCTGGTGGTCGATCCGCTCTCCAAGCTGATGGGCGGCGGCGACGCGGTGCCGGTGGTCCAGCACTACGCCGAGCACGACATCACCAAGGGCTTCGGCCTCACCACCGTCTTCCCCACGGCCCGGCCGGTGATCGCCCGAGGCGACGCCGATCCGCGGCCGACGATCCTCGCCCTCACCAACCCCACCGCCTGGGGCGAGACCGACTACCGCAGCGGCAACGCGCAGTTCGACGAGGGGGAGCGGCGCGGCTCCCTGGGCCTCGTGGCCATCGCCGCCCGGACGAAGGAGGGCGCCGAGACCGAGTCGCGGATCGTGGCCACGGGCGACGCGGACTTCGTCAACAACAAGTACCTCGCCGCCGCCGGCAACGCCGACCTCTTCCTCAACTCGATGAACTGGCTGGCGTCCCAGGAGGCGCGGATCACCATCCGGCCGAAGATGCGGGAGGCGTCGCACCTCATGCTCACCGACGCCGACGCGAAGTTCCTCAACTTCTTCTCGATCAGCGCGATGCCGATGCTGATCCTGGCGGCGGGCCTCTCCGTCTGGCTCGTGCGCCGCTCCAAGTAGGGAGTTGGCGATGACCCAGAAGCAGCGGCTCCTCCTCTCCTTGGCCGGCGTCGTGGTCGCCGCGGCCGGCATGTTCGCGTGGGCGTTCTTCGGCGTGTTCCAGACCGAGAAGGCCGAGGAGGCCCGCAAGGACGCCGAGGCCAGGCTCTTCGCCCTCGACCCCGACGACGTGGTCCGGCTCGAGGTCACCTCCGGCAAGGGCGACACCGTGCTCGTCCGCGGGGACGACGGCTGGAGCATCACCTCGCCGGTGGAGGCGAAGGCCGACCGCGCGGCGGTGGACAACCTGCTGGCGACGCTCTCCTCGTCGCGGCGGAAGAAGGTCGTCGACGAGAAGGCGACGGACCTGGCGAGCTTCGGCCTCGCCCCGCCCAAGGCAGAGGTGGTGGCGAAGACCGCCGACGGCAGGGAGGCCCGGCTGGCCGTCGGCGACGAGAACACCTTCGATCGCAGCCGGTTCGTGACCACCGGCGACGAGGTGGTGGGGACGGCGGAGGCCTCCCTGGAGCGGGCGCTCGACAAGAGCACCTTCGATCTGCGGGACAAGCGGATCGTCGTCTTCGGCGACGACACCCTCGAGGCGGTGTCGTCCGCCGGCGCCGCCACCTGGGAGCTGAGGCGCAAGGACGGCCAGTGGCACGTCGGCGAGGAGATCGCCGACGAGAGGGAGACCGGCCGCATCCTCCGGGCGCTCCACGACCTGCGGGCCACCGCGTTCCCGGCAGGCGAGGCGGCGGCCTTCGGCCTCGCCGAGCCCCTGCAGACGGTGGAGCTGCGCCGGAAGGAACTGCCCACCCTCACCCTGCGCTTCGGCATCGCCGAGGGGAAGACCTACGTCCGCCTGGACGAGGGCCCGATCGCCGAGGTGGACGACAAGATCCTGGGGGACCTGCGCAAGACGCCTTCGGATCTGCGCGATCGCCGGGTGATCCCCTTCGACGAATCCAAGGTCTCGGCCCTCGAGTTCCAGGCGGGAGACGAGACGTTCCGGGCCGAGCGCGGGACCGGCGAAGGGGGCGCCAGGACGTGGTCGCTCGTCGCTCCCAGGTCCGCGGCAGCCAAGCAGTGGAAGCTCTCCTCGGCCCTCTCCACTCTGAAGGAGCTGCGCTTCGACGAGGACGCCCAGGAGCCCGGCGAGGACGCGGGCCTCGACGCCCCGGCCCGCACGGTGACGGTGCTGGGCGAGGGGGGCGCGAAGCTCGCCACCCTCCTCGTCGGCGCCGACGTCGACGGCAAGACCTGGGTGAAGTCCGCGGAGACCGGTCGGGCCGGGACGGTGGACACCTCCCGCATCCGGTCCCTGCCCAAGGACTTCGCGGACGCGGAGGAGGAGGCGCCGGCCCCCGAGGCCGCCGCCGACTGAAGGCCGCGCGCCCGCGGAGGCGCCGACCCGCCCGGCCGCCGCCGGGCGGGCACCGCGGCCCGCCGGCGATCCCCCGCCGGGGAGACCGCCGGCGCCCGCTCGAAGAGGTTGACGGGGCGGGTCGCGGCCGGTAGATCCCACCGCTCTCGGAGGAACGATGGCCCGCGTAACGATCGAAGATTGCCTCCCCCTCGTGGAGAACCGCTTCGCGCTGGTGATCCTCGCCACCAAGCGGACGCGCCAGCTCATGGCCGGCGCGCGGCCGATCCTCGATCCGGGCAAGAACAAGCCCGCGGTGCTGGCCCTGCGCGAGATCGCCACCGGCAAGGTGAAGTTCGATCGCGACGTCGCCGCCGCCCTCGCCGGCAAGTACGACGAGGAGCCCGTGCCGACCACGCTGCGGCCGATCGCGCCTCCCTCCGCCGCGCGCTGACAGAACGCGTAGCGTCTACCCCCCGGCCTCGCCCCGTCCCGGCGGATGGGTGCGGGGCCTTCGCATTTTCGGGCCGCCCTCGTCCGGGAGTCGACCCTCCCTTCCCTCCGAAACGGCTCGGGGCATGCCCCGGGATGGCCCGATTCTCGGCCCTTCGGCGGGGCCGAGCGTCGGCTGCCGAGCGCTTCCGCCCCACTCGATCCCGGACCGCTTGACGCCTCCGGACCCTGCGTTATATCTGCCCCGCCTTTGGCACTCGCCCGGCTGGAGTGCCAACAGAACAACGTCGCCGGGAAATCGTTTTTCGGAGGAATCAACTCATGAAGATCCGGCCGCTGCAGGACCGCGTGATCATCAAGCGCGTCGAGGAAGAGGAGAAGACCAAGGGCGGAATCATCATCCCCGACTCCGCCAAGGAGAAGCCGCTCGAGGGCAAGGTCATCGCCGTGGGCAACGGCAAGGTCCTCGAGGACGGCAAGGTCCGCCCCCTCGACGTGAAGCCCGACGACCGCATCCTCTTCAGCAAGTACGCTGGCACCGAGATCAAGATCGAGGGTGAGGACTACCTGATGCTCCGCGAGGACGACATCCTCGGCGTGATCGAGAAGTAAGGCTCCATCTTCGAAACCGTCCCCGGCGGTCGGCGGCGCTGCCGCTTCGCCGAGGAAGCAACCGAAAGGTCGATAGAACATGGCTAAGGAAATCGTTTTCGATACGCGCGCGCGGGAGGCCATCCTCCGCGGCGTCAACACCCTCGCCGACGCGGTGAAGGTGACCCTGGGCCCCAAGGGCCGCAACGTCGTCATCGAGAAGTCGTTCGGCTCCCCCACGATCACCAAGGACGGCGTCACCGTCGCCAAGGAGATCGAGCTCGAGAACAAGTTCGAGAACATGGGCGCCCAGATGGTGAAGGAGGTCGCCTCCAAGACCTCCGACGTCGCCGGCGACGGCACCACCACCGCCACCGTGCTGGCGCAGGCCGTCTACCGCGAGGGCTCCAAGCTCGTGGCGGCCGGCCACAACCCGATGGCGATCAAGCGCGGCATCGACAAGGCCGTCGCGGCGATCACCGAGGAACTCAAGACCCTCTCGAAGCCCACCAAGGACCAGAAGGAGATCGCCCAGGTCGGCACCATCTCGGCCAACGGCGACACCACCATCGGCGCGATCATCGCCGAGGCGATGCAGAAGGTCGGCAAGGAGGGCGTGATCACGGTCGAGGAGGCCAAGGGCCTGGAGACCACCCTCGACGTGGTCGAGGGCATGCAGTTCGACCGCGGCTACCTCTCGCCGTACTTCGTCACCGATCCGGAGCGGATGGAGGTCGTCCTCGAGGATCCCTACATCCTCATCCACGAGAAGAAGATCTCGTCGATGAAGGATCTGCTCCCGGTGCTCGAGCAGGTGGCGCGCTCCGGCAAGCCCCTCCTCATCATCGCCGAGGACATCGAGGGCGAGGCGCTCGCCACCCTGGTGGTGAACAAGCTGCGCGGCACCCTCCACGTCGCGGCCGTCAAGGCCCCGGGCTTCGGCGACCGCCGCAAGGCCATGCTCGAGGACATCGCCACCCTCACCGGCGGCACCATGATCGCCGAGGACCTCGGCATCAAGCTCGAGTCCATCACCCTCAAGGACATGGGCCGCGCCAAGCGCGTCACAATCGACAAGGACAACACCACCATCGTCGACGGCGCCGGCGAGAAGTCGAAGATCGAGGCGCGCGTCAAGCAGATCCGCGTGCAGATCGAGGACACCACCTCCGACTACGACCGCGAGAAGCTCCAGGAGCGCCTCGCCAAGCTGGTCGGCGGCGTGGCCGTGATCAACGTGGGCGCCTCCACCGAGACCGAGATGAAGGAGAAGAAGGGCCGGGTGGAGGACGCGCTCCACGCCACCCGCGCGGCGGTCGAGGAGGGCATCGTCCCCGGCGGCGGCGTCGCTCTCATCCGCGCGCTCTCCGGCCTCGACAAGCTCGACGTCCACGCCGACGAGAAGTTCGGCGTCGACATCGTGCGCCGCGCCGTAGAGGAGCCCCTCCGCCAGATCTCCGAGAACGGCGGCCTCGAGGGCTCCGTGGTCGTGAATCGGGTCAAGGAGGGCAAGGGCCCCTTCGGCTTCAACGCCGCCACCGGCGAGTACGAGGACCTGGTCGCCGCCGGCGTCATCGACCCGACGAAGGTGTCCCGCACCGCGCTGCAGAACGCTGCGTCGGTCGCCTCCCTCATGCT
>Ga0180220_1001671_pt1 | contig 15762 bp, 11 predicted proteins | sample eDN5th37CBELigBY_FD_151335 | JGI IMG/M metagenome (GOLD analysis project Ga0180220, IMG submission 151335) | Enriched backyard soil microbial communities from Emeryville, California, USA - eDNA 5th pass 37_C BE-Lig BY (version 2) (version 2) | ecosystem: Environmental > Terrestrial > Soil >... | reverse complement strand
CGGATACACCGGACTCCGGGCGTGGCGGGCGAGGGTAGCCGCGGCGGAGCGCGCCGGAGATCATGCCGCAGCCCGCTCTCTGGCGAACCAGGCCCGGGCCTGGGCGCGCACGAACGAGACGAAGTCGGAGTTCTACGTGGCTGCGGCTCGGGCCGCGATTGCCATGGGGGATGCGGACGCAGGTCGCGCAGCGCTGCGGGCGGCCATCGACCTCGGCGCGGCCAGCCAGCATGCGCGGGCCGCGGCCGAGCTGCTCCAGAACGGTCCCATGAGTCCGGCGGACCACCTGGCGGTCGCGAGGGTGCTCCGCGCGCAGGGGCTGCATGCCGAAGCGGTACCCGGCTATCGCGCCTGGCTCGAAAGCGGCGCAGGTTCCGCGCGGGAGCGCGCCGCGGTCCACATCGAGCATGCAACGGCGCTCTTCTACGCCGGTCGCTACGACGAGGTCGACGCAGCGCTCGCGCCGGTCGTCCGGCAGGCCGAAGCGCGGTTCCTGCTCGCGCGCGCTGCGAGTCACCGGGGTGAGCCGGACCGCGCCGTCGCCATTTATCTCGCGCTTGCCAGCGAGTTTGCCGGCACCGGCAACGGCGCACAGGCGCTGTATCTCGCGGCCAGCACCCGCCACGACCAGGGCGATCTGGAGGGAGCGAGGGAGCTGTATGGCCAGGTCGTGAACCGGTACCCGGGCCGGAGCCAGATGGGACTCGCGATGATGCGGCTCGCCGGAATCGCCTTCCTCGAAGGCAACCACGACGAAGCGGCCCGGCTGTGGGAGCGCTACCGCAGCAGCTACCCACGCGGTTCGCACTGGCTGGAAGCCACCTACTGGTCGGGGCGGGCGAGGATCGCGCTGGGCGACACGGCGACGGCCGCGGCCCGGTTCCGGGCGGTACGGGAAAGGGATCGCGAATCGTATTACGCCCTGCTCGCGAGTCGGCAACTGGGTGAGTCATTCTGGCCGCTGCCGATGAGCCCGGGCCCGACGACTCCGCCGGCCACAGCTCGCCGGGTGGACGACTGGATGCGCGGCGTCGACCTGTTGCGCGCCGCCGGCTTCACCGACGAAGCCGCTGCCGAGGCCGACCGCATCGCCGACGCGGCGGGCATGGACCGCGCGACGCTGTACGCCCTCGCCGAAGCGCTCGTGGCCCGGGGCTTCGCCCGCCGCGCCATCCAGATCGGCCTGTACCTCGATGCGAGGGAACCCCGCAACGAGCGCCTCATGCGCATCCTGTATCCCTTCCCCTACCGCGAGCTGATCGTCGCGGAAGCCAATGCACGGGGCGTCGACCCGTTCACGGCGGCCGCGCTCATCCGCCAGGAGTCGCTGTTCGAGGCGAGGATCACGTCACCGGCCGGGGCGAGAGGCCTGATGCAGATCATGCCGGCGACCGGCGAGATGCTTGCGGCGGCTGCCGGCATCGAATCGTGGGACGCCGAGGCACTCTATCAACCGGAGATCAATGTGCATCTCGGCACGCGGTACCTTGCGGAGCATCTGGCCAGGTACGGCGGATCCCTGCCATCCGTCTTCTCGGCGTACAACGCCGGCCCGCATCGGGTTCAGTGGTGGAGCGCTTTTCCCGAGTATGCCCAGGAGGAGCTCTTCACGGAGCGGATCCCGTATGCCGAGACGCGGGACTACGTCAAGATCCTGACGCGAAACCGGGCGATCTACCGCGGCCTCTACGCCCCCGAGCACGGCGACTGAGGACTTCGGCGAGAGAAACGCGTCCGTCGCCAGGCAGCCTGCGGAGCAGGTCGCCGTTGAGCCGGACGATGCGCGCGGGATCACCGCCCGGTCGGTTCATGTCGACGCCGGGCTGTACACCCCACCAGAATCCCCGATACCCCACCTCCCTCCCAATCGCCACGGCGTGCGGCGTGCCGTCGAAACGCGGGAACGCCAGGTGCCTGACCGTGCTCCCCAGGCGCGCTTCGATGGCGCTCCGCGCGGATTCGAAGTCCGTACGCATGTCGCCCGGTACGCCGACGGCGACGCGCGTCCAGGACTCATCGATCCCGGTCATCGGCACCGGTTCCGGCCACGCCGGGACGTACCTGTGCTCGTACGTGTGCGATTCGAACCGGATCACGCCGGCACTGTGCATCTCCCGCACCTCGGCCCAGGTACAGGGCCGAAGGTCATCGTCCAGGGGCGTGCCGCCGGTATCTGCGACCCCGCCCGCGCGTACGCTCCCCCGGTCGCCAGCAGCGTCGTGGTACCGCGGGACGATGAAAGCCGTGGCCGTCAAGCCGTAGGCGCGAAGGAGCGGATACGCGACCCGATACAGGTTCACGGCTCCGTCGTCGAAGGTCAGGACGACGGAACGGGGCGGGGAGGGCGCATCGCCGGTGATGTGGAGGAGCAGGGCATCCGCGTCGATGGTGGTGTAGCCGTTGGAGCGGAGGAAATCGAGATCTGCTTCGAACGTTTCCCGGTCGACGACGTGATAGCAGAAGACCGGGACGCCGTCCCCGATCTCGGCGGGGCGAGGAGAGAGGACGAACGCGGGCAGGCCGCCCGTGCCGGCTGCCCGAACCTCGGGCCAGTTCTTCCGCCAGCTCTCCGCCAGCGTCACGGATTGGATGGCATCTGGGCCATCGTCAGCCTCCGGAGCAGAGCTGCCGACGCCAGGGCTTCCGCCGCGGATCGGCTCGCCAGGATCTCATCCGCGGCCGCGATCCATGCCTCCCTGTCGCCCTCGCGGGCCGCCGCATCCAGCTCCGCGACGCGCTCGCGCATGGCGCGGAGCCGGGCGCCCACCTGCCGCGCCAGCGCCTCCACGCCATCCAGTCCACGCTGGCCGCCGAGAGCACGCGGCAACTCGATCGGGTGGTCGGCGAGCTGGGCAATGGCCAGCGTCATGGCGATGGCGTGGATCCGCTCCGCCGTCGCCGCGTCCGCGAGCCAGCACTCCCGGGGCGGCGTAATGCCGGCGCCGTAGAAGGGGAGCCAGAAGTTGTTCCCCGCGAACGGCCCACCCGAGGACGGCACGAACCAGACGTGCATCATGTGGAGTGACTCGCCGGGCGGGGCCAGCTCCGGGTGGTCGTGCCAGTGCGCGTGTTCGCTTTCGAACGGGACCGGCTCGTCTGTGTTCGGCCGGTCCAGGAACGCGTACGCGACCCCGACCAGCCGTTCCTCGCCGCCCCAGGGCGCAAAGAGGAGGTGGTCCGGCGCCTCGAGCACGACGCCGTCGCGCGTGCGCCCGGGATGCACCCAGTGCACGCCCATCGTGGGGATATTCCCGAACACCGGCTGGAACCCCGCAGCGCGCGCGGCCTCCGGCGTGGCGAGGTGCGCAACAGCCGCGTGCACCGCCGCCAGCCGCGCGCTGTCGGCCGGAGAGAGCACAGTACCAGTCGCTGTCTCGGAGTCAGTGCACTGCGGCGGCGCGGCGACGTGCGAGTGCCCGGATGTCGTCGGATCGGTGCCCTGGGCGTGACCATCGGCGGTCTGGGCCCAGACTTCACGTCGGGCGCCAGCGAGCGGGAGCAGCACGAACGCGGTGGCGAGGACGAGACCGGCTCTGCGCATGGTACGTCTCCGGTGTGGAAGGGGCCACACAACTGCTGACCCGCCGGCCGAGTCGACCCGCGGCGGGGCTGTCGTTCAAAGAGCGTGACCCGGTTGGACCCGGATGTAGGACGCACGAAAGGTCCGATTGGTTCCCGATCCCTGCGTATCCGAATCCCGACGCGTCGCGGCGGCGATCAGCAGGCCGGCGACGCCCGCAGGGGGTGATAGATTCGTTGCGGAAAGTCGATCCGGGTTTGAGGGGTAACGACCACACACTTCGCCGAGAATCGCGTATCCGCCCGCCACAGCGGCGCCGACGGAGCGACATCGACCCAAGAGGGTAGAGGAACGCGCTTGGGAACGACGGCAACGCGGGCCCGCAAGCATCCTCGTCATAGAGGACGGGCGCGACACCGCCGCGCTCGATGCATACCATTGCACACTGCCCTCCGGCCTGGCCGATCAGGAGCGCCGGGTGTTGCGCACCGTTGCGAATCAGGGCGGCCGCCGCTGTCCGCGCGGCCAATCGTGTGGTTGCAGGATCACCTCCGGGAGAGGAGAACATGGACAGGAATATCCGGTTTCCGGGCGCAGCTCACGGCGCGAGCGCACGTGTTCTTGCCACTTCCATCCTCATGCTCGCCGGGTTCATCGCGGCGTGCGGCGGTACCGGCAGCGGAGACGTAGTCGTGATCGACGGGTCCAGCACCCTCTATCCGGTGACCGAAGCCGTGGCCGAGGAGTTCATCACGGCACGGGGCGGGACCGTGAACGTGCTGATTGGGATCTCGGGAACCGGTGGCGGATTCCAGCTCTTCTGCACCGGTGAGACGGATATCTCGAACGCCTCCCGCCCGATGACGCTCGAAGAGCAGAATCTGTGCATCGAGTACCAGATCAGCGGCGTCGAGCTTCCTGTCGCCTACGACGGCATCGCGGTGGTCGTGAATCCAGGCAACGCTTCCGTGGCGTGCCTGACGGTGCCCGAGTTGCGGCGCATCTGGCAGCCGGGGAGCAGCGTGCGGCTCTGGTCGGACGTGCGCCCCGAATGGCCGGCTGAACCGATCAACCTCTACGGTCCAGGCGCCGACTCGGGCACGTTCGACTACTTCACCGAGGTGATCACGGGCGAGCCGGGCGCGGCGCGATACGACTACATGGCCAGCGAGGACGACTACATGCTGGTGCAGGGCGTCGCGAGTGACCCGAACGGGCTCGGCTACTTCGGTTTCGCCTACTACCTGGAGAACCAGGACGCGCTCAAGCTCGTCGGCGTGGACAACGGGCGTGGCTGCGTGGCCCCATCCCCTGCCACGATCCTGAATCAGACGTATGAGCCGCTCTCGCGCCCCATGTTCCTGTACGTCAACGGACGCGCGGCGAGGCGCCAGGCGGTCGCCGACTTCGTCCGCTTCTACATGGAGAGCGCGCCGGAGCTGGTCCCGTCAGTGGGGTTCGTCCCGCTCGGCGGCCAGCAGTACAACGTCAACATCCGCCGGCTGGAATCGCTGATCGGTGGCTGACGCGAAGGGGATGGTACCCGACCTGCGACCTGAAGCGGCACGACACTGTCGTCATCCTGACGCGCGGCATACAGCAGGCCACGCGCACGAGTGACTACACGGCGTTCCTGTACATGGGCGAGCTGGTCGAATACGGCCCCACGCAGGCGGTCTTCACGAACCCGAGGGAGGAGCGCACGGAAGCGTAAATCACCGGGAGATTCGGATGACGCCGCAACGGCACTTCCAGGAAGGGCTCGACGATCTCAAAGTCCGGCCGGTTGAAATGGCCGGGCTGGCCGAGGAGGCGGTCCAGCTCGCGGTCGAAGCACTGCTCACCAGGGACCGGGCCAAAGCGGACCGCGCCATCGAGCTCGATTCCGCCATCGACGATCTCGAGCTCCAGGTCGACGACGCCGCCATTCAGCTCCTTGCCCTGCAGCAGCCCCTCGCCCGGGACCTACGCTTCATCACCATGGCCATGAAGATCTCCCACGAGGTCGAGCGCATTGGCGACCACGCGGTCAACATCGCGCAGAACGTCACTTTCCTGCTGGAGGCGCCACCCTTCCCGCCGCTCCCGGAGATCGAGGAAATGACCCGTCTCGCCCGGGCCATGCTGCGCGACGCGCTGGATGCGTTCATTCGCGGCGACAGCCAGTTGGCCCGCGACATCGGCCGGCGCGACGACCGGGTAGACGACCTGCACCGCAACGTCTTCCGCATCCTGCTCATGCTGATGCTCGAGGAACCGCGCCGGATCACCGCGGGGATGGACATGCTCCTCGTCTCCCGGAACCGCGAGCGGATCGCGGATCTCGCGACGAACATCGCCGAGGAAGTCGTTTACCTCGTCGAAGGCCGCACGATTAAGCACGGTGGCGATCGCCGGCCAGCGGGCGATGGGGCACCTGGCGGGACCGCCGAGCCGGACGGTGAAACCGCGCCTCCTGCCGAAGGTCCTCCCGGGAACGCTTGACACGCCACACATGGTCCGGCATTCTCCGCATCTCAGCCGGAAACGCGGCCGCCTCGCCGCGCTCACCGGGCGGTGGCCACCAGCAATCGCAGGGATGCGCAGCCGACGGGAACGCCAGCCGCGGCCATCGACGGCTGCTCACGCGGCTCGGGACCCGATCGACGAGGTGCTCGAACAGCTCCTCGCCGAGGTCACGATGCCGGAGCCGAGCGCAGTGTACCCCACCGCGGGCGGGCGCTGCGCGATTGTCACCCACGGCCACACCGGCATTGCGCGCGCCGTCGCCCTCGAATTCGCCCGCCAGGGGATGCACATCGCCTTTACCTGCCCGCTCGACCCCGGCGGGCGCGACGACGAGGAAGCCCGCCGCACCGCAATCGAGCTCGGACGTCTCGAGGTCAAGGTCTACTGGCGCCCGTGCGACGCCCGCGACGAGCGAGACGCCGCCAGCTTCGTGAACGAAGCGGTGGAAGCGCTCGGCGGGATGCACGTACTCGTCAATGGTGTGGCCGGACCGGCGGCGCTCGGCGATTCCGGCGATGCCGACCGCGATCGCGCGCTCCGCACCGCGAACCGGACCGGCGCGATCCATATGATCAGGGCGAGCGCACCGCTCTTCCGGAAGCAGCGGTACGGCAGGATCGTGACGGTGATCCCCGCCTATGACTCGAGATCGAAGCAGGGCGGGCATGTGCCAAAAATGGAGACGGGGCTCGCCAGCCTCACGCGCGTCGTCGCCCTCGATCTCGGACCCTACAACATCACGGTCAACGCGGTCGCACCGGCGTGCGTGCGGACCGGCACTCAGTCGCCGGACTCGACAGATCCGGACGACCGCGTATCCGAGGCAAATGCCCTCCGGCGCATCGGTGATGCGCGTGACGTTGCCAACGTCGTGGTTTTCCTCTGTTCCGATCTCGCCCGCCATGTCACCGGCGCGATCATCCCCGTCGATGGTGGCCGCCATCTCTGATCCGCACGGGTGCCGAACAGAACCCCCGTTCGCAGGGTATCAGGAGTTGCAGTCGTGGGTGTGCGACGCGGGGCGCCGGGACGGGACGTCCGCCTCCACACGAGTACTCTGAAAGGCGACGGTTCCTGCAATGCGATTGGCGCGTGTCTCGATCTTCTCGCTGGCTGTGGCGTTCGCCGCGCTGGCCGGGTGCGACAAGTTCCGGCGCCCGGAGCTGGTCCTCCCCACCTCCTCGGAGGCGGAGGCTGCCTTCAACGATTACCCCGATGTCACGGGCGTCCGCCTTTCCGGCAACGTCGTCGAGATCGTGGTCGAGCAGCCGGTAGACCACGTGCAGCGCGGCGGCTCCCTCTGGGCCCGCTTCGGCCCCTACACGCACCTCTTCTCGCCGGCATCGCAGGCGCTGTTCACAGCCTACAACGGCATTGCGGCGTTGCGTGTTATCACGCAACTCCCGAATGGCACGGAGATCGCCCGCGCCACGCTGCATCGCGATTCCGTGACCCTGAACGTCTGGCGCCGCGGCGAGGCGATGCTCGCGAGCGCGCTCTCGGAAGGCACGACGCGACCCTCCCTCGTCGAACAGTTCGTGCACTGGGCCGAGGGCGTCACCGAATACGAGTACAATCCCCGGTACGTCACCAATTCCAGGTAGGAACGTCGCATGAGCGTCGAGGTGACCCTGATTCCCGGCGATGGCATCGGTCCCTCGATCGCCGATGCCACGGTCCGGATCCTGGAAGCGGCTGGCGCGGAGATCTCGTGGGATCGTCAGATCGCCGGGGTCAGCGCCATCGAGGCCCGCCTCGCCCCACTCCCCGAAGAAACGCTCGACTCGATCCGGCGGACCCGAGTCGGGCTCAAGGGGCCGCTGACCACGCCCGTCGGCACCGGATTCAGATCCATCAATGTGGCGCTCCGCAAAGAGTTCGACCTCTACGCCAACGTTCGGCCCGCGCGTTCACTCCTCCCCAACGGGCGCTACCAGGACATCGATCTGGTCCTTATCCGAGAGAACACCGAGGGACTCTACGTCGGCGTGGAGCACTTCATCGGCGTGGGTGAAGATGCGCGGGCGGCGGCCGAATCCGTCATGATCGTGACACGCTATGGCGCGGAACGGATCGTGCGCTACGCGTTCGAGTACGCGCTCGCACGCGGGCGGCGGAAGGTCACGCTCTCTCACAAGGCGAACATCCTCAAGTTCACCCAGGGTCTCTTCCTGGACGTGGGCCGGGAGGTTGCCAGGGAGTACGATGGCCGGATCGAATTCGAGGACCGCATCATCGACGCGACCGCCATGCACCTCGTTATGAATCCGCACCAGTTCGATGTACTCGTCATGGAGAACATGTTCGGGGACATCCTCAGCGATCTGATGGCGGGGCTAGTGGGAGGGCTGGGGCTCGCGCCCGGCGCGAACATCGGGGCCAGGGCGGCGATATTCGAGCCGGTGCACGGCTCGGCGCCGGACATCGCCGGGAAGGGCATCGCGAACCCCACCGCAATGGCACTCGCCGGGGCGATGATGCTCGACCACATCGGCCAGGCGGGTGCCGCCGGCCGGGTCCGCACCGCGATCGAACGGACGCTGCGCGAGCGGCGCGTCCTCACCCCGGATCTCGGCGGCAGCGCGACGACCGCCGAATTTGCGACAGAGGTGATCCGGAATCTCTGAATCCGTCCTTCGTCACGGGGGCAGCGCATGGCGAAGTTCCAGGGCGTCGACTACTTCGATATCGACTCGCTGCTCTCCGAGGAAGAACGCCTGATCCGCGATACGGTGCGGGAGTGGGTCGACCGCGCCGTCCTCCCCGTCATCGGAAAAGCGTACGTAGAACAGCGGTTCCCCATGGAGCTCGTGCCCCGGATGGCCGAGCTCGGCCTTTTCGGCGCCAACCTCCCCGAGGAGTACGGCTGCGCCGGTCTCGGCAACGTCGCTTACGGCCTCATCATGCAGGAGCTCGAGCGTGGCGACTCCGGGCTTCGGTCGTTCGCCTCCGTACAGAGCGGCCTCTGCATGTACCCGATCTTCGCGTTCGGGAGCGAGGAGCAGAAGCGCACGTGGCTGCCGCGCATGGCCAGCGGTGAGGTCATCGCCTGCTTCGGTCTCACCGAGCCCGACTTCGGGTCCAACCCCGCCGGGATGCTGACGACCGCGCGCCAGGACGGCGACGGCTGGGTGCTGAACGGATCCAAAATGTGGATCACGAACGGATCGCTCGCCCACCTCGCCGTGGTGTGGGCCAAGACTGGCGCCCTCGATGATCAGGACTCGATCCGCGGCTTCCTCGTGCCGACTGACACGCCCGGCTTTACGGCAATCGAGCAGAAGGGAAAGCTCTCACTGCTCGCGGCCGACACCAGCGAGCTGGTGCTCCAGGACGTGCGCGTCGGCCCGGAAGCGTTGCTCCCCGGCACGGCCGGGCTGAAAAGCCCGCTCATGTGCCTGACCAACGCGCGCTACGGGATCGCGTGGGGCGCGATAGGCGCGGCCATGGCCTGCTTCGATGAGGCGCTCCAGTACGCGAAATCACGCGTCCAGTTCGGCGATCGACCGATCGCCGCCACACAGCTCCAGCAGACCCGACTCGCCGATATGCTGACCGGGATCACGCAGGGACAGCTCCTCGCGCTCCAGCTTGGCCGGCTCAAGGATGAAGGTAGGCTCCGGCCGCAACAGGTCTCGCTCGCCAAGCGCGCCAATGTGAACATGGCGTGTGAAGTCGCCCGCGAGGCCAGACGCCTCCTGGGTGCCAACGGGATCCTCGTCGAGTACCAGGCCATGCGGCACATGGCCAATCTCGAGTCCGTCTACACATACGAAGGGACGCACGACATCCACGGGCTCATTCTCGGGGAAGACATTACGGGGTGGGCGGCGTTCTGAACGGCATAGGGCTATAGCTGGGGCTAGGGCTATAGCTGGGGCCAGGGCTAATGACGGGCCCGGGAAGCTTCGTCGTGTCTGGCAGCGGCAATGGGCCGGGGCAGCGTTCAGCGCCCGTGAGTCGGACGCTAATCCGTATGGTTGGCCTGACAGCGACCGGACCAACTGCCGGGCACGTTGAACCACCCGGCACTGGCCTTGGCCCTAGCCTTAGCCTTGTGTCGTAGCCCTATGCCGTCCCGTGCCTGTCCCCCACGAACCGGTCCCAGAATCCCATAACGCATTGTGCCACAATGCGAATCAGCACGCCGTGGTGCGTTGTCGAACTTGACGTGAGGCCGACCTTCCGTTAGCTTTTCTTGTCTCGGCGCTTGGATCCACACCCGGGCCGGCGCGCCCGTAGCTCAATTGGACAGAGCACTGGACTTCGGATCCAGGGGTTGGGGGTTCGACTCCTCCCGGGCGCATGAGGTCGGTGTTGATTGACAAGATGGGAAGCGAGTGCGGATCGCGGTCGGTCGGTCCTCGGATCGGTCCGGCTGAGGAAAGTCCGAGCTCCACAGGGCAGGGTGCCGGGTAACACCCGGGCGTCGCAAGGCGATGGAAAGTGCCACAGAGAACAGACCGCCGATGGCCCGTCAGGGCACAGGCAAGGGTGAAACGGTGGTGTAAGAGACCACCGCGCTTCCCGGTAACGGGGGCGGCACGGTAAACCCCACCCGGAGCAAGGCCAAGCAGGGGCGATGGCGCGGCCCGCGCCACGGCGACCACCGGGTCGCGGGAGTCCCGGGTAGGCTGCTAGAGGCGGCGGGAGACCGCCGTCCCAGATAAATGATCCGCCTCCGTCGGCCTCTGCCGCCGGAGACAGAACTCGGCTTATTCGCTTCCCATCCGTCTCGTGAGCGCCCGTAGCTCAGTTGGATAGAGCGCATGCCTCCGGAGCATGAGGTCAGAGGTTCGAATCCTCTCGGGCGCATTCTCACCAAAACCCCGCGCAACAACGCATTGCGCGGGGTTTTGCTTTTTCCTGCCGACTGCGGCTTCTGCGGTCAGTGACATTGGCAGTGCAAAACGGTAGGGGCGGACCGATGGGTTCGCCCCCGGTCGGGGGATCGACAGGCCACCGGCGCATGCCGGCGTTTGCTGCCCGAGCCCGCTGTTGGCGTCCGCCGCCTCCGAACCTCCGCGCAGCATGGGGTCGGGCGTCGTTCCGGGTGCCGCCGGCAACGAATCGGCTCCGGATGCCGACGGCACGGAAACCGAACCGGGTGCTCCGGTCGACGGCGGTGAGGATCCGGCCAGCGTCGATGGCGGGACTCCGGGCGGAGACTGAGCTGATGTCGCCATGCGCGGGAGAAAGGAATGCGACCCCGCCACGCGTGTCGACGCGCCAACACGCACCGCCAATGGCCGGGTTGCGCGGCGCTGCCGACCTACGGCACCGTAACGAGCAATGCTTCGAGCTCTGCGGACGGGAGCGGAGCGACCGCCACCACGTGCAGTGTGCCTCGCCGGAGCGGCACCGCGGAGCTGCCGACTTCCAGTGACGGCACCAGCGGATCGGTGTCCGACGCCTGGAACAGCGAGAGTATCCCGCCGCCCGGGAGCCGTTGCCTGACGAGCACCGTGGTACGTTCGCGCTCCGTCAGCAGAAGGACTTCCGCGACTTCCAGCTCCGGCACGATGAATGGCGGCGTGCCGAGCCGGGCTGCCGCATCCTCGACGGTCCACGGCCGTTCAGAGACGGCCGCCCGAGACACCGCAGGCGCGCCACCTGACATCCTGTCGAACCCGGCCGCTTCGGCCTCGTCCTCCGCGGGTGAGCCTGCCGCCAGCGATTGCAGCGCCGATGCACCCGCCGGCAGACTGTCGCCGCTCCGCCGGAGCGCGCCATAACCCGCCACAGCCAGACCTTCCCGTGGCCCGGAATCGATTGCGGCAGGCGCCATTGCAGCCATGGCTGCGCCCGACGGCGCACCGCGCGACGGATCGATCCCCGGCTCACCGGAAGCCGCGAGTCGTACATCGTCCGAACCATCCGCATCGCCTGGATCCACCATCATCGCGACCGCAGGAGGAACGTCCTCCACGACGGTTGACGAGGTTGCGACCTGCGACCCGGCTCCTGGTTCCAACGCCCTGGCCGCGGCCCCGTCGGGCCCGACAGATCCCGACGGCGTCTCCGCCGGCAACTCGCGGTCGGGTGCCGTGACGGCGGGCGCGCTCGCCTCCTGGCGATCGTTCGCCGCGCTCACCCCGGTCGCCGGTGCGTTGACGGCGACCTGCGCGGGCGTCAGCGCGTCCCGCGCGACGTACCCGATACCGAGCGCGACAGCGACGCTCGCCGCCCAGAGCCACGGGACAGCGCGGGAGCCGTGCACCGCACCACGCCCTGAACGCCCGGCTGCTCGCGCGCGTACCTCCTCGAAGCTCGGGGCGGGCCTGTCGCCCATGCGGAGCTCCCCGAGCAGATCTGCCGCTCGCCGCTTCAGCTCCGCCGCCCGGTCGGCGCGCGTGGCGCAGGCAACGCACTCAGCCAGGTGACGCTCGATCGCCGCGATCTCCGAGTCTGCCAGCCCGGACCGCTCCCGGTCCAGCCAGGCCTCGAGACGGGCTTCATCCACGTGCGGCATCTGTCTCCTCCAGCGCGTCATATGATGCTACCAGCTTCTTTCGCGCCCGCGAAAGCGTCGTCCCCACGGCGCCAGGAGCGAGCCCTGTCTGGGCGGCGATCTCCGCGTAGCCGAGCCCGGCATCCCAGAGCAGCAATACCTCGCGGTCGCGGTCCGTGAGCGCAGCCAGCGCGCGCCGGACCCTCTCTTCCCGCTCCTTCCGATCCAGCTCCGCGTCCGGTTCGGCCGGCGCCGGCGCCACCGCTTCCTGCTCGGTGCGCAGCAGCGCCAGGTGCTTCTTGCGGCGGACCACCATCTTCGCTTCGTCGCGCACGAGATTCGACGCGATGCGGAAGACCCAGGCCCGCGGGTTCTCCGGCTCGTGCGGAAGCGAGCGCACGAACGCCTCCTGGGCGAGGTCGTGGGCACGATCTTCGTCCCAGACCTGCCGGTGGATGAATCGCACAATCGAGGCGTACGTAGTCCGATATACTTCCGACCAGTCGACGCTCACGGGTCACATTCCGCGGTCGCTGCGCTGCGGGCCGCACGGTCCGCATTCGGCTCTCCTACCCGGGATGACGACTGATGATGCCGATCCTGCACACGACCCTGTGCCGAAAACCCGGCCACATGCCTTGCCGCGCGAGGTCGGTGTGCAAGACAGGCAGCGTCGGTCGTCACCGTGAGTTGAGAGCGGCTCCCGACGTGCGGCACTCGCCGTCCGCGCCGGGAGCGTTCACCTCGACCCGGAGGTCCCGAATGGTGCGCATGCTCGCCATCGCGCTGTTGCTGGTCGTTGCTTCCGCCCCGACGTCGCCCCGTCAGGTCGCGGACATTGTCATCACCGGCCGCGTGACGACGGCCGAGGGTGGCTCGCCGGTCCCGGGCGCGGTCGTCGCCCTGGCCGGTACGAGCTGGGCGGTGCTGACGGACCACTACGGCGAATTCCGCCTGCTCGTTCCCGAGTCCGTACTGCCCGCCCGCGATGCGCGCCTGTCGATCCGCGCGAACGCGTTCGCGGACACGGAGGTAGCGTTGCCACCCGCCCGCGACGGTACGGTCCGCGTCGACGTGCAGCTTCGACAGGCTTCATTTCTCGACGAGCTCATGGTGGTCGGCTACGGGGCGCAGCGGCGAGCGGCGCCGACCGCCGCCGCGGGTGTCTGGTCCGGCGCGGTGAATTCGTACGCGCCAATGCCGCACGCCGACTGGAATACCGAAGCGTACGCGTACATCGAGGAGAACGGCTTCCGGAGCCCGGTCACCGCACCGCTCTCCACCTTCTCGATCGATGTGGACCGGGCATCGTACAGCAATGTCCGACGCTTTCTGCTCGAAGGCCGCCTCCCGCCCGTCGACGCCGTGCGGATCGAGGAGATGGTGAACTACTTCGGTTACGACTATCCCACGTCGGTGGGCGAGCACCGGTTCGCCGTCACGACAGAGCTGGGCACGGCGCCGTGGCAGCCCGGGCATCTGCTCCTGCGCATCGGGTTGGCGAGCGAGCCGGTCCCCATGGACGCGATCCCGCCAGGCAACCTCGTCTTCCTCATCGACGTCTCGGGCTCGATGGACGCCCCGAACAAGCTCCCGCTGGTGAAGCAGTCGCTGCGCATGCTGGTCGATCAGCTTCGGCCCGTGGACCGCGTGGCCATCGTCGTGTATGCCGGTACGGCCGGTGTCGTGCTGCCTTCCACGCCGGGCAATGACAGGCGCCGGATCCTGGACTCCATCGAATCTCTCCAGGCCGGCGGATCCACCGCGGGCGGCGCGGGGCTGCTCCTGGCCTACGGTATCGCGGCGGAAAACCACATCCCCGGTGGCAACAACCGCGTGATCCTGGCCACCGACGGTGATTTCAACGTGGGAGCCTCGAGCGAATCGGAGCTGGTCCGTCTCGTGTCGGATCACCGCCGGCAGGGCACCTTCCTGACCGTCCTGGGATTCGGCACTGGCAACCTCCAGGATTCGAGGATGCAGGCCATCGCCCAGCACGGGAACGGTAACTACGCCTACATCGACGGGCTGCTGGAAGCACGCAAGGTCCTGGTCAGCGAGCTGGGTGGCACTCTACTCACCGTCGCACAGGACGTGAAGCTCCAGGTCGAGTTCAACCCGGCGGTGGTCCGGGCGTACCGGCTGATCGGCTACGAGAACCGGCTCCTGAACCCGGAGGACTTCAGCAACGATCACGTCGACGCTGGCGAAATGGGAGCGGGGCACGTCGTCACCGCGCTGTACGAGATCGTGCCGGTGGGAGCGGACTCGCCGGCGGACATCGGTGGCGTCGACCCCCTGCGCTACCAGCCCTCCTCGCCCAACCCTCTCCCTTCCGCCGGAACCGGCGAGGTGGCGTTCGTCCGGGCGAGATACAAGGTTCCCGGGGAGGAGGAGAGTCGGCTCCTCGAGCTGCCGGTGTCGTCGCAGTCCGGTGCGACGAGTGAGGATTTCCGCTTCGCCGCGGGGGTGGCCGGATTCGGGATGCTGCTCCGCGGGTCCGAACACCGTGGGTCGACGGACGTCGACATGATCCTGGACCTCGCGCGAGCCGGGCGGGGCCGGGATGAGGACGGGTTGCGGGCCGAGTTCATCCGCCTCGTCGAGCTCTACGCAGCGATTGCGACCTCCCGTGGCGGACATTACGAAGGGGAGTGAGGCCGGCCCGTTCGACGCCGCGGGTGTTTCGGCGTCCTTGGCCCTGAGCAGGCATGCGCAGTGGAGGATGCCGGGTGGGCGCCAGCGGCCACCCGGCATTCGTATTGGCAGAGATCCTCCCGTCCCCGCGGAAGCCGCTGGAGTCGTTCACCGTCTTCGCCGGCGATCGGCTGACGGGCATCGTCGTAGCCGCCGTCAAACTCCGACCTCGATCGCCGCGGATACGCTGGCCCTATGGTGTGGGATGCGCCGTTCTTCCTCGTCACGGGCGGGGTGATCCATTCCCGCAATCGTCGGCCTGTTGCGAAGCGTGCGGCGGTCTGCAGGCGCTGGTCCGGGAGAGCCGAAGGCATTCGGCTGGTGCGAGAAGGGGATCGGGATTCCTCGTCAGAACGCCGGATCCTCGGCGCTACACGACGGGCACCCGGCCAATCCCGCCTCCAGGGCGTCGGCGATCACCCGCGCGGCAATGGCGTTTGCGGGGGCGTTGGGATGGCTGTCGTACGGCGCCGCCCACCAGCTCCGCCCCTCCGACGCGCCGTCGCCGAAGGTCGTCGTCAGATCGATGACGTGCATGCCCGCCGCCTCCGCCACGTTGATCACCCGGTCGTGGACGGCGCGATCC
>Ga0180220_1001669_pt1 | contig 15770 bp, 13 predicted proteins | sample eDN5th37CBELigBY_FD_151335 | JGI IMG/M metagenome (GOLD analysis project Ga0180220, IMG submission 151335) | Enriched backyard soil microbial communities from Emeryville, California, USA - eDNA 5th pass 37_C BE-Lig BY (version 2) (version 2) | ecosystem: Environmental > Terrestrial > Soil >... | reverse complement strand
CCTGCGGGTCAGGCCGATGGTGGGGGGAGAGCTGGGGGCGCGGCGGCTGCGGACGTCGTCTACCGTGGAACTGATCGGGGCCATCGCGGTGCTGGCGGTGACGGCCTTCCTGGTGGCCATGCCGACGCCGTGAGAGAAGGGGGGCACGGCGGTCCGGGGCGCCGATAGCGGCGGGAGTAGCGAGGGCGGAAGCTGGCAGGCGGACTGCACACCTCGTCTAGCCGCCGCGGCATACCCTACCGCGTTCCGAACCAAACCACGGCTACCTAGTCAGAAGAGCTTGTAGCCGAGAAAAACCGAAAAGACCCGGTGCTTATAGTCCGGGGTGATCTGGCCGATGGTCTTGACGATCGAGGTGAGCCCGAACTGATAGCGGGCGTCGAGGGTGATACGGGTGAACTCGACGGCGCCGCCGAGGGCGATCCCGAAGTCGGTGGACCGGTAGAGGTGCTTGGCGTCGGCGTCGCCCATCCGGGCGCGGAGGAGGAGCCCGGCGGTCGGCCCGGCGTAGAGCACCGGTTTGACGGGGACGGCGGGTGGGAGGACCGGCGAGATCCGGTAGAGGACCGGCGCCTCTAGGTAGAGGAACGAATCGCTCGCGCCCCCGTAGCGCGCGCCCTTCTGCGTGAGGAGCGCTTCGGCCTGGACGGAGCGTCCCGATCCGTTGGGCACGGTGAGGAAGGCGCCGAACGCGAAGCCGGTCCGCCGTTCCATCGCCCCGGCATCCTTCCCGCCGAGCACCGCGAGGTTGGCGCCACCTTTGAGACCGAGTTCCGGGATCTGGGCGTGCACGGGGCGCGGCGCGGCGAAGGGCGCCGCGAATGCAGCTACGCACAGCCACTTCGCGGTGCGCTTCATGCTGGAGTCTACCATCTCGTCTCTATCGTCAGCCCCGCCTTGACGAGGTGGTCGTCCTTGTGCACCCCTGGCGGTGCCTTCGAGTCGCGGGCGTAGCTGTGGCTGAGGGCCATGGAGATGCGCCGCGTCATCGGCACGCGGAGCGAGGAGTCCATGTTGAGTAGGTACTGGCTCCCGCGGTCCCAGACGGGCTGGTAGAAGGTGGTGTTCTCGACGCGGACCCGCTCGCCGATGATGCGATTCCCTTTGAAGCGCCAGCTCCAGCGCGCGGAGTGCTGGGGCTCGAGCGGGAGGTCGGGGTCGCTGGTGAAGTCCTCGTAGCTGTGCAGAACGGCGGCGCTGAGCGATGCGGTCCCGGCGGCGGAGTGCCAGAAGGTGTACTTGACCCCGGCACCGGAGTTGGTGCGCACGTCGAGTTTACGGAACGGATCGCGTTCGGCGTCGACCGTGATGAACGGCGACCACGTCGCCCTGGGGATCAGGTCGAGCTTTACCCCGCTCTTCAGGTTGCGGGCGACCTCGTGCCCCTCGCTCTTCCCGTAGCGCACGCTCCCGGACCACTCGAGTTCGAAGCGTTCCTTCTTGAGGTGCGAGATCTTGAACCCCGAGGTGAGGAGGACCGTGCGGTCGTTGCCGCTCGCGCCGGAGAAGGCGAGGTCGACGGTGGCGGCCCAGGTGTCGGGCTTGGGCGCGGCCGGCTCCTGCGCGGACGCGGTCGACGCGATCAGGAGGGCCAGCGGGAGCAGTACGGTCGGGAATAGTTTCTTGTTCATGGCGAATGAAGGTGGCGGTTCGGGCCGCCGGGCGCAAGACTTTCGTCGGCGGTGGCGCGGCCGGCGGCGGACGCCGGAGAAGGTGCCCTAGACGACGTCGTCTACACAGCTTGACCCTCGGCCCGCGGTTCGGATACCTTTATCCGGATAGACGATCTTGGCGCGGGGACGGCCCCGTGTTTCGAGCGCTGCAGCTGGGGACGACCCCACTCCGTCCGGAGGCAGATGATGGCGTGGCTCGTCCTTGTCGTTGCTGGACTATTCGAAGTCGGTTGGGCGGTCGGGATGAAGTACACCGAGGGGTTCACGCGGCCCGTGCCCACCCTCCTGACCGCGGTTTCATTGATACTGAGCATGTTCCTGCTCGCGCTGGCGGTGCGCACCCTCCCACTCGGAACGGCGTACGCGGTCTGGACCGGGATAGGGACGGTCGGCGCCGTCGTCCTCGGGATAGTGCTCTTCGGCGAGTCGGTAGCGCTCGGCCGGTTGCTCTGCGTGGGGCTGATCGTCGCCGGGATCATAGGGTTGAGGCTGACCTCGGCGTCGTAGCCGTCTGACCGATCCGGCGCCGGCCGGGTCAGAGGTGGGAGCAGGATGGGTTACAGTAGTCTGGCCGCGTGCGTCCGCGACCTCGAGCGGCACGGCCACCTCGTCAGGATTCGGGAGGAGGTCGACCCGTACCTCGAGATGGCGGCGATTCACCGCCGCGTCTACGAGCGGGGCGGCCCGGCGCTCCTCTTCGAGCGGGTCAAGGGGTCGCCGTTCCCGGCGGTCTCGAACCTCTTCGGCACGATCGAACGGGCGCGTTTCCTCTTCCGCGACACGCTCGAGCGGGTCCGGACGCTGGTCGGCCTCAAGTACGACCCGCTGGCCGCGCTCCGCGCCCCGCACCGCGCGCTCCCCGCCACCCTCTCCGCCTACGCCGCGCTCCCCAAGCGACTGCGGGTGACGGCCGGCCGGGCGCCGATCCTACACGGGCGGACCGAGATCACCCAGCTCCCCCAGATCGTGAGCTGGCCCCGCGATGGCGGCCCCTTCATCCTCCTCCCGCAAGTCTACACCGAGGACCCGCTGCGCCCCGGGGTGATGAACGCGAACCTAGGGATGTACCGGGTCCAGCTCGGCGGGAACGAGTACGTCCCGAACCGCGAGATCGGGCTCCACTACCAGATCCACCGGGGGATCGGGATCCACCAGGCGCGGGCGGTCGAGGCCGGGGTCCCGCTCAAGGTGAGTATCTTCGTGGGCGGCCCGCCGTCGCACACCTTCGCGGCGGTGATGCCGCTCCCGGAGGGGCTCTCCGAGCTCACCTTCGCCGGGGCGCTCGGGGGGCGCCGGTTCCGGTACTTCTACGACGACGAGGGGTTCTGCATCTCCGCGGATGCCGACTTCGTCATCACCGGTACCGTCCACCAGGGTGAGCTCAAGCCGGAGGGGCCATTCGGCGACCACCTCGGCTACTACAGCCTGACCCACGACTTCCCGGTCCTGCGAGTCCACCGCGTCTATCACCGCCGCGACGCGATCTGGCCTTTCACCGTGGTCAGCCGCCCGCCGGCCGAGGACACCACCTTCGGCGCGTTGGTCCACGAGCTGACTGGGGATGCGATCCCGAACGAGATCCCCGGGGTGCACGCGGTCCACGCCGTCGACGCTGCCGGCGTCCACCCCCTCTGCCTCGCCATCGGGAGCGAGCGGTACACCCCGTATCTCCGCGAGCGGCGCCCGCAGGAGATCCTCACGATCGCCAACCACATCCTCGGCACGAACCAGCTCTCGCTCGCGAAGTACCTCTTCATCGCCGCGCGCGAGGACGATTCCTCCCTCGATGTGCACGACATCCCCGGCTTCTTCCGGCACGTCCTCGAGCGGGTCGACCTGACGCGGGACCTCCACTTCCAGACCCGGACGACGATCGACACGCTGGACTACAGCGGGACCGGTCTCAACGAGGGGTCCAAGGTGGTGATCGCGGCGGCGGGTGATAGACGACGCGAACTCTGGACCGAGCTCCCGGCGGGGTTCGAGCTCCCGCGCCCGTTCCATGCCTTCCGGCTGGCGCTCCCCGGGGTACTGGCGGTCGAGGCGCCGGCCTTCTCGAGCTACGAAGAGACGCAGCGCGAGATCGAGGCGCTCGACGCGTGGCTGCGGGGGAGGGAGGTGGCTGGGGTGCCGCTCGTCGTCCTGTGCGACGACGCCGCCTTCATCGCCGCATCGCTCAACAACTTCCTCTGGGTCACCTTCACCCGGAGCAACCCGTCGCACGACATCCACGGGGTCGGGAGCTTCGTCGAGCACAAACACTGGGGGTGCCGCGGCCCGCTGGTCATAGACGCGCGGATCAAGCCGCACCACGCACCACCCCTCGAGGAGGATCCGGCGGTGGCGCGGCGGGCGGACGAGGTGGTGGGGCGGTTGGGGCTGGGGTGAGCCCGGAATCGGGGCGGGCGCCGGCGTCGTCCGATACACGCGCTGGGGAGAGTGGGGGACGGCGCGGGCCGCGGCCCCGGGCACGGTCGTTGCTGATACCGCCCAAGCCGTGGCGCACGGCGAATGGGTGGTGCGCGTGGTCCCGCCAGCCGGCGGAGGTACTTGCCGGGTCGTGACAATCGTTGTTATGTTAACAGTTTGGCCCTAGTTGGAGCACGAGATCATGTGGATAGCCCTCGCGAATGACGATTTCGCCGTGATGGCGAGGCCCCGCGTCGCCGGCCCGGTCGACGGGCGTGGTGTGGCGGTCGCCGACGCGGCGGATCTCGTCGTTCGTGATACGGTCGATTCTCCGGAGGAGACACCGTAGGGCTATCCATATCGATCGATCAATCGTCGAATCGGCCCCCGGTGCCTCGCCGTACCGGGGGCCGATTCGTTGGTGGCCGCGTCGTGGTGAGCGCGGGCCGCCGCGAGGGCTGGTCCCGGGGGGATGCGGCGGGGCGGGGGTCGGGGAGGGAGAGGGAGCAATGTCAGAGTTGGGCAGAGTGATAGAGCCCCGGCGAGGTGCCGGGTACTGGCTGGGGGTGCTGCGGGATGCGCTGCGTGGCCGGACGGGCGACCTGACGAGCGGGTCGCTCGGCCGGGCGATCGTAGTGCTGGCGGTGCCGATGGTCCTCGAGATGATGATGGAGTCGATCTTCGCGGTGGTCGACATCTTCTTCGTCGCGCGTCTCGGGGCGGCCTCGGTGGCGGCGGTGGGGTTGACCGAGTCGTTCCTGGGGCTGGTCTACACCGTGGCGATGGGGTTGAGCATCGGCGTTACCGCGATCGTGGCGCGCCGGATCGGGGAGGGGGACGAGGAGGGGGCGGCGGAGGCGACGGTGCAGGCGATAGTCCTGGCGGTCGTGTTGGCGGCGCTGCTCGGGGTGGCGGGGGGGGTGGGGGCGCCGAAGCTCCTCCGTCTGATGGGAGCGAGCGAGGAGGTGGTCGCGGTGGGGTCGGGATATACTGCGGTCTCGTTGGGCGGTAGCGTCGTCATCCTCCTCCTCTTCATTATGAACGCGGCTTTCCGGGGCGCCGGGGATGCGGCGATCGCGATGCGGGTGCTCTGGCTGGCGAACGGGTTGAACATAGTGCTGGACCCGCTCTTGATCTTCGGGATCGGCCCCTTCCCGGAGCTAGGGGTGACCGGTGCGGCGGTGGCGACGGCGACCGGCCGGGGTGTGGGCGTCGTCCTGCAGCTCTACGTGCTGCTCCGGTTAGGCGGGCGGCTGCGGGTGGCCGCGCGGCACCTGCGGGTCCGGATCGGGACGATGCTCCGGGTGCTGCGCCTGTCGGGGGTGGGGATGGTACAGGGGGCCATCGACGCGGTCGCCTGGGTGGCGGTGATCCGGATCATCTCGGGGTTCGGGAGCGAGGCGGTGGCGGGGTACATGATCTCGATCCGGATCGTCCTCTTCATCCTCCTGCCGGCGCTCGGGATCGGCAACGCCGCCGCGACGCTGGTGGGGCAGGGGCTCGGGGCGGGTGACCCGGGGCGGGCGGAGCGCGCGGTCTGGTCGGCGGCGCGGCTGAACTTCTTCTTCCTCGGCTCGGTCGCGACCCTCGTCCTCCTGGCCGCACCATGGGTGGTGGGGATCTTCGGAGCAGACGACGTCACCCGGGCGCACGCCGTGTTCGGGCTCCGGGTCCTCAGCATCAGCCTCTACCCGTACGCGGTCGGGTTGGTGGTCAACCAGTCGTTCAACGGCGCGGGGATGCCTTGGGTCCCGGCGTTGGTCTATCTGGTGGCGTTCTGGCTCTGGGAGATCCCGGCGGCGTGGCTGTTGGCGCATCGCTTCGGGTTGGGGCCGAATGGCGTCTTCATCGCGATGACGGCGGCGTTCAGCTCGGTCGCGGTGTTGAGCACGATCCTCTTCCGGCGCGGGGGGTGGAAGGGGGCGAGGGTGTAGAGGTGGTGGAAACCGAAGGCCCGGTCGCCCGTCCCCCCGGAGACGGGGGGGCGAGGCGGCGTGGTCAGGCGCGGGGAGCCGTGCAGGCCAGCGGCGCGTGGTCCGCGCGCGCGGTCCCGTCGTTCCGCAGGGCGATTGTGTACTCCGCGAACGAGGAGGTGGCCGGGCGGAACCCGTCCCCAGGGTGGGAGGGGGCGAGCGTAGCGACCGAGGCGAAGATCAACGTGGTCTGGACCAACGTGGGCAGAGGTGCGTTGGACGTGTCGCCGTTGCCGAGCACTCCGTACATACCACTGCCCCAACAGTACGCCTTACCGTCGAGGGTGATGGCGCAACCGTGCTGGGTTCCCGCGCTGATCGTGCTCGCCGCGATGTGGAGCCCGGGCTCGACCGCGTGATCGTTGGCCGTTCGGGCCGCCACGTAGACCGAGAAGGTGAAGGCCGTTACGGTTGCCGGTACGTTGAACCGCCAGGTCCTGGGTAGAGAGGTCTTTCCCGGAGAGAGCGCTTGCGGGTATGCGAAGTACTCGCTCTCCGAGGTGATGGGGGCCATGCCGTCGGCGTTCGCCACCGTGATCGTGCCCGTACCTTCGGTCGCGAAGGGGGGAGTATAGAAGAAGATCCGGATCCCGTCGGCGTCGATGTGGTCGTACCATCCGTCGTCCCATGGCTCGTGCGCGGTTCGAATAGCGGCCGGCTTGGCGTGGTGTACCTCGGCGAGGTCGAGAGCCATAGAAAGGAATTCCCGCCGCCACCTGGCGGTGGCGGCGGGATGGGCGCGTCTGGTGTCCAGCACCTCCGCGGGGAGGGCTACCCCCTCGGACGTGTTCAGGCGTGGCCGATACTGCAGACCGCGGGCGTTCCCGTGTCCCTTCCTGTCCGCGCGGCGAGGACGTATGCCTCGAAGGTCGAGGTCGCCGGTAGGCCGCGCTCCAGGCCGGGGGTGAGGGGCTGCGGGCCGAGGAACGCGAAGTTGGTCACGTTCGAAACGACGGCGGGAGCGTTCGCGGACGCGAACAAGCCGTTCCCGATCTCCCCGCTGCCCCCGGAGCCCCAGCAGTAGACCCTGCCGTTGGCTGCAGTGGCGCAGGCGTGGGTTGGCCCACTGCTCACCACCGTGAAGCTCAAGCCAGCGGGCGCTTGGACGGAGTCGGGTACCAGGGTCCCGCCCCCCGAGCCGTTGCCGAGACGGCCGTAGTTATCGTTGCCCCAGCAGTAGACGGCGCCCGAGTCGGTGATCCCGCAGCTGTACGCATTCCCCGCGTCGACCGCGACGAACTTCGCCCCCGCGGGCGCGGTCACCTGCACCGGCGTCGACTTGGAGGAAGTCATGCCGTAGCCGAGTTCGCCGTTGCCCCCGTACCCCCAGCAGTATGCCTTGCCGGAGGCGGTGACCCCGCAGTTGTGGGCCCAACCCGCGTCGACCGAGATGAACTTCTCTCCCGCCGGCATCGAGACCGCGACCGGTGTGAGCGACAGGCCGTTCGTGCCGTTGCCGAGCTCACCGTTCAGCCCCGATCCCCAGCAGTAGACGGTGCCGACGGTGGTGAGGGCGCAGGTATGGTACTGCCCGGCGCTTATCGAGACGAAGGACACCCCTGCCGGAGCCTGTACCGCGGTAGGCGTGGTCTTGTTGCTAGAACCCCCGAAGCCGAGCCGCCCTTCTCCACCGTTCCCCCAGCAGTACGCGGTGCCGGTGGTGGCGACTGCGCAGTTGTGACCGGAGCCGGCGGAGATCGAGACGAACTTGACGTCGTCCGGCGCCGTGACCTGGACGGGCGTGGCGGCGCCGGAGTTGTTAGTGCCGTTCCCCATCTGTCCCTCGTTCCCGTACCCCCAGCAGTACGCGTCTCCGGTCCTGGAGAGGGCGCAAGCGAAGCCACCACCCGCGGAGATGGCGACGAATTCCACCCCAGCTGGCACGGCGACCGAGACCGGGATGCCGAACATGCCACCCTCACCGTTGCCCAACTGGCCCGCGTAGCCGAACCCCCAGCAGTAGGCGCCGCCGCCGAGGACGAGCGCGCAACTGAAGTTGGATCCGGCGCCGAGGGTACGCGCTTCGACGGGGAGCCCCGGCTCGATCGTCGCTTCGTCCGGCGTCGCTCCCGCGATCCCCACCACGAAGGTGAAGGCCTCCACGGTCGAGGGGACGTGCCACTGCCAGGTCTTGGGGAGGGATCTCTTCCCCGAGGCGAGAGCCTGCGAGTACTGGAAGTATTCCGTGTTCGTCGAGATGAAGGTGTCTTCGCCGTCCGCGTTGGCTACGGTGACGGTACCGGTCCCCTGTGTCACCGCGGGTGCGTTGTGGAAGAAGACCCGGATCCCATCGGGGTGGACGGTAGCGCCGTCGGCCGTGCCGAGGGCTTGGGTCAGCAGGTTGCGTACGGTAACATCGGCACTGAAGGTCTCGGTGGCTTCGTCGTACTTGACGTTCGAGGACTCGAGCAGGACGTAGACACCCTGCCCGCCCAGCACCGCCGCAGCCACCCTGTCGGGAGTGGCGGGGTCGTTGGGGGCGCAGCTGAGGGTCGAAGCTCCGATCTCCGCACTGCAGGTGAGATAGGTCCACGCCGCATCCGCATCGGGCGACGTTGTCCGGGCGGGCGCCATCGGCTCTCCCACCTCGCCGCACCCGCCCGCCACCGCGCTCAGCGCCAGCAGCAAGCCAGCTTCGCGCCAACGAAGCATACAAAGAGCTCCTAGGGGACAGAACCCCGGTTGAGTGTTGGTGACGAGACCGACTCAGTACGGCGAGCCCGAGCCACGACTTCGCTTCTGCTCATGGCGAGTGCGTGGGGGACCGTCAGATAGTCGAGTCCGGCCACGTTGCCGTGACTGTGATCTCGTCTAGAGCCGTACTAGATGGAGGGAATGTGATCCGGACGGGTCATGGCGAGATCGTGTCGGTCGAATCTTATAGGTGGACCATTAGTATTACCGTGGCCCTCCTATTGTCAAGAATCTCGCGCGCAAGGGGCGCCCGGTCCCCAGGCTGGGGGCGCGGGCCACCAGTCGTGTGCTCGGCCGCTGCGCCGCGCCCCTCCGCGTGATCCGCCGGGGGCGCGGCGCAGCTGTCCGGTCAGGCGTTGTCGGCGGAGCAGATCACCGACAGCGCGTTCCCGTACGGGGTACGTCCGGCGTAGGCGTACACCGCGAAGGGGGGCGCGCCCGGCAGCAGACGCCCGGTGCCCGGGGTGTGCTGCTGCCGACCGAACAGGGCGAAGTTGAAGACCTTAGTCACCAGGGTAGGCAAGGTCTGGTTGTCGGTGTCGCCGGTGCCGAGCACGCCGTTGGTCCCCGCGCCCCAGCAGTACGCCTCGCCCGTGATGGTGACCCCGCAGGCGTGGTAGCCCCCGGCGGCGATGGAGGCGAACTTAACCCCCTGGGGGGCCGCAACGAGTACGGGGGTGGACCTGGACGACGTCTCACCGTCACCCAACCGGCCGGCGCCGCCGTCGCCCCAGCAGTAGACGTCGCCTTCCAAGGTGATGGCGCAGGCGTGGTTCGTCCCGACCGCGATGTCGACGAACTTCACGCCGGCCGGAGCGCGTACCGAATCGGGCTTGTTCTGATGGGTCGCGGTGTTCCCGTTACCGAGCTTCTCCGAGGACGGAGAGCCCCAACAGTAGGCCGCGCCGGACGCCGTGACGGCGCAGGTGTGCGAGCTACCGGCGGCGATCGACCGTGCCGAGCATCTGGGCGAGAAGGTTACGCACCGTCACGTCGGCACTGCAGATCTCGCTGGGTACATCGTACTCGACGTTGGTGGAAGCCAGGAGCACGTAAGTACCCTGTCCGCCGAGCAGTGCCCCCGCAACCCCATCGCCCGACGTGGGCGAATCCACGGTACATGAGACTCTGCCCGTGTTCACCTCCGCTCGGCAGAGGAGCACGGTCCGCACCGTTTCCAACTCGGGATCGTATTCCCGGATCGGTGAGAGCGGTACATTCTCCCGCGTGCACCCGGCGAGCAAGGCTACGCCGGCGCACACGGCTATCGATCTGCGCCAATCCATCATCGGAATGCCTCCCTCGGGACTGCTCCCGAACTCTTTTCTACATGGAAAAGGGGTATGTGGCTGAATTCAGCCAAATGACGGATAACCGCCAGCACCGACAACCGCTATCTTCGATGGTAACGAGCGCGGTGCCTGGGGCTAAGTATTCTGTAATGATGCCTCCGTCGTACCACGTATTCGAGGCATGTCGGCGATGATAATTGTTGCGAGTTGGGTTCCGAAAGTCGAGCGGAAATGGACAAATAATTGTGGTGTAGTATTGTTCATATCAGGATGTTTTTTGGGGGGCGAAGGGGCCGATCCGGGTCGTTGGCAGTGGCAGCGACGGAATAGTCCTGCCGTCATGGCGTGTTGGCGATGGGGGGGAGTTGGTGTGAGGGAACCAATCTGATGAGGCGGAGAGACGGCGGTAGGCGCGGCGCAGGTCGCGCCCGCTCTACCACCGAAGCTCAGCCGTGCAACTGGGGGGGGGCGCTCCAGGAACGTGAAACTGGAGATGTTCACGACTTGGGTGGTGGGGGGAGGGAGTCTTGGGCGATGCCGGTCCCGCCTCACCTCCGCGAATAGCTTTCGATCCGATCGTAGCGCGGTTCGGCGAGGAAGGCTCCGCTCCGGTCGATGACACCGTACTTCCCGTCCAGACGGACGATGGCGCGGCCGCGGTCGAAGGGCGTCACATCGTCGAAGCGGGGCTCGATGGAGAAGGCGCCGGTCCGGTCGATGTACCCCCACTTCCCGCCCACCTTCGCCGCGGCCACCCCGTCGGAGAAGGAGCCGACCTGCCAGTCCGCTCGAGGAGCGATCACGTAATCGCCGGTGGCGTCGATGAACCCCCACCCCAAGCCGTCGTTCACCGCGGCGAGCCCCTCGGAGAACTCGAACGCCCACCCGAATCGCGCCGGGATCGCGAACACCCCGGTGGTGTCGACGTAGCCGTAGCGGTCGTCGACCCGCACCAGCGCGAGTCCGTCGCGGATGGGCTCCGCCGCCGTAAAGTCGGGCTTCACTATGACCCTCCCGTCCAAGTCGACGTACCCGTAGCGCCAGACCTCCGGCTCCTGCACCCGCACCGCGGCGCGGTTGGCTGAGAACTCCCCGATCCAGTCGTAGCGGGGTTCGAGGACGAACTTGCCACGGCGGTTGATCAGCCCGGTCTTCTCACCCACCAGTACCCTCGCCCGGCCGCGGTCGAATTCCCCCGCGAACACGAAGCGCGGCTCGATCACCACCTTCCCCGACCGGTCGACATATCCCCACTTACCACGCCGTTGGACGGCGGCCAACCCCTCGGAGAAGGGGAGGGCGTGGTCGAACTTCGGCTCGATGACGAAGGCGCCGGTGCGGTCGATGTACCCCCAACCGCGCTGGGTCGAAACCGCGGCGAGCCCCTCGGAGAAGGGGAGCGCAGAGAGATAGGACGGGGCGACCACCTCCTTACCGGCGGTGTCGATGTACCCCCACAATCCATTGATCTTGACCGCGGCCAGCCCCTCGGAGAACAGCCTCACCTCCTGGAACTCCGCCGGGATCGCCAGCCGGCCGGACTCGTCGAGGAACCCGAACTTCAGCCCGAGCTGCGCCGCGGCACGAGCCGGGAAGGCCGGAAGCGACGCGGAGTCGGCGGCTCCCTTGACGCCGGCGGCGACGTCGTCTTCTAAGAATTCCTTGGACTCGCCGCAGGCGAGCATGGCGGCGGCGAGGAGCGACGCAAAGACCGCGGTAGGGATGGAGGTTCGCATGAACGTGTTCAAGGGAGTCGGGTTAGGAGTCGATCCCTGCGATTCGGGATGATATATCAGTTAATCTTACCGCGGGCGGGGTGAGAGACAAGTAGTTGGTACCGAGGGATGGACGCCTGACGCCGGAGGACCCGCTCAGGGCAACGTTTCGCCGGCCCCGGCGCGGCCCTCCGACGCTGCGCGCTCCGTGGCAAAGGGAATTAGCGAGGCGCGGTCCCTATCGCCGCTGAGCGGGTGGATCGAGAACTCCGGCGCTACCTTACTCGCCGCTCTCGATCTGTACGCGCTTCCCGCGCGAGAGCTCGCGCTTGGGCATCGTCACGCGGAGGATCCCGTTCTGGAAGTTAGCGCGCACCTGGTCCGGGTCGACCGACTGCGGGAGGGTCACCCTCCGCAGGAAGCTCCCGTACCGTCGCTCGTAGTAGTAACGCTCCCCTTCCTTCTCCTCGCGGTCCTCCTTCTTCTCCCCGCGCAGCGTGAGGACATCGCCGTCGATCTCCAGGTCGATGTCTTCAGGGCGTAGCCCCGGCAGCTCCGCGGTCAGGACGAACTCGTCGTCGCGCTCGTCCAGGTCGATCGGCGGGGCCCACTCCCCCGTGGAGACCCCGAACGTCGAGCCGAGTATATCATCCATCTGCTCGCGCAGCTGCTGCAACGCTTGCCAGGGCGAGATACCGGGACGAAACGGTAAACCAGGCATGGCTGACCTCCGTTCTCTTGATAGCTGGCGACGAACTCCGATTCCAACTCGGCCGGGTTGCCCGCGGCGCCGGCGGCGGCGCCGGGTTTCCCCGGCAGGATCGGGTTGGGCCGGGAGCAATTGGCGTGCCGCGATGGCGTGTACCCGAATCGAACTACCGCTCCCAGCTATTACGTCCATATCGGACTGAGCGTGAGGAACCAACCGCCCCGGAACCGGGGCTCAGACCAGCGACCCCTCCTCACGCAAGAGGTCGCCGACCGTGGTCTTGTTGAAGAAGAAGCGTACCCGCTGCGAGATACCTTTCCAGCGGTTGTGCGCGGGGCAGGGGTGGGAGTCGCTGCACTCCGCCCGACCCAGGATGCACGTCCGCTTGGGCGAGATCGGGTCGAACTGCTCTATCACGCGCGCGATCACTACCTCGTCCACCGGCTTGGAGAGCCGGAATCCGCCCTGGACCCCCCGGCTCGATTGCAGTATTCCAGTCCTCACCAGCTGGTGGAGGATCTTCGAGAGATAGTTGCGCGGCACGTCCAGGGCCTCAGCAACTTGGTCGGTTCGGACCATCTGCTCAGGTGACGCGTGCTGTGCAATGTAGAGCACGGCGCGCAGAGCGTATTCAGCCGTACAGGAAAGCATACTCCCTTCTTTACAACGTTCGATTCGGCAGCTAGTACCACCCGGACTCCATACCCATCCCGATCCGGAATCTCACCTCCTCGGCCCCAGCCCAATGGAGTTTTCGAGCCGCGGAGCGGATCAGCCGTCCTACCAGCTCCCCATGACCATTCTATTGATAAACCCGACCCCCAATAACGGTAAGCAGGGGAGCTACTAAACCGTTGTCGGGAACGCCCCACTCCGCAATCGGCAGGCAGTAGGGCGATCCCCTACAAGCTTTTCCTCCGACCGTTCACAAAGATTCCACCGATCACCGACACCCGCACCCCTACAGGCAAATTATCATATCATCATGATAAAATGAAGTCGGCCGCACGAGGCCGGCGAAACGGCACGGGAGAGACCGTGCGGGGCCGAGAGATCGGCTAATTGTCCAAGAGGGGAGGGACGAACCATGAGCGACATGATGAGGAAACGCGGAGCCCGATGGGGGATCGCCGGGGTGTTGGTACTGATGGTCGTAGGGCTCTGGCTGGTGGTGACCGGCGCGCATCGTGGCGACTCGGTCTTCGAACATGTGGCGCTGCCTGGCGCGCCGAAGCTCCCGGAGCTGAAGGGGGTGGAGGTCGCCACGGTGACCGCGGCCCCGCGGGTCCCCCCGCCGATCACGAGGGATTATGCGACGAAAGTGATCGTCGAGTTGGAGACGGTCGAGAAGACGATGCGCCTGGCGGATGGCGTCGAGTACACCTTCTGGACCTTCAACGGCACGGTCCCCGGCTCGTTCATCAGAGTGCGCGAGGGTGACCTGGTCGAGTTCCACCTCAAGAATCATCACGGCAGCCAGTTCCCGCACAACATCGATCTACACGCGGTAACCGGTCCGGGTGGCGGTGCGAAGGCGTCGTTGACGCTCCCCGGGCACGAGACGGTCTTCGAGTTTCGTGCGCTGAACCCTGGGCTCTACGTCTACCACTGCGCGACCGCGCCGGTCCCGGTCCATATCGCCAACGGGATGTACGGGCTGATCCTGGTCGAGCCCAAGGAGGGGTTGGACCCGGTGGACCACGAGTTCTACGTGGTGCAGAGCGAGTTCTACACGAAGGGTAAGCATGGCGAGCAGGGGCTGCAGCCCTTCGACATGGCCAAGGCGGCCGATGAGAAGCCAGAGTACGTGGTCTTCAACGGGAGTGTCGGGTCGATGACCGGGGAGAACGCGCCTCGGATCAAGAAGGGTGAGACGGTCCGGATCTTCGTCGGCAACGGCGGGCCGAACCTGGCGAGCAGCTTCCATGTGATCGGCGAGGTCTTCGACAACGTCTACTATGAAGGAGGGAGCAGGGTCCAGCACAACGTGCAGACGACGCTGGTCCCGGCGGGTGGCTCGGCGATCGTCGAGTTCCGCGCCGACGTCCCCGGCGAGCTGGTCCTGGTCGATCACTCGATCTTCCGGGCCTTCAACAAGGGCGCCCTCGGGATCATCCACGTGGATGGCGACGCGGAGGCGGCGGTCTTCTCCGGCCAGATCGTCAACCGCCCCTACCTGAGCAAGCCGCTGGCGGAAAACTGAGCGGCGTGGCAGGCGGCCCGGCGAGCGCCGGGCCGCCCGAGCGGGTGCGGGGTGCCCGGCCCCGCGATCGATGACCGAAACGCCGGGTCGATCGGTCACGAGATACTCTGACGACCGACGGCTGGCCAGCGAAACCCGAACATTGGAACCGAGGCCCGATCATGAACTCCCTGTGTCCCTTGGTCGTCCTGTCCCTCTCCCTGCCGCTGCTCGCCGGCTGCGTGCGCGGCGGGGTGGCTCCTGCCGTCGAAGGCGTCGGCGCGGCGCAGGGTGGTGCGGCGACGGGGGTGGCTGCGCCCGCAGCGCCGGCGCACCACGAGACGACGCCGGACGCGGCGGACGACGCGAACCAAGCCCCAGGCCACGACGCGGAGCCCGTCGCCTCGCCGCTCCCGCAGCCCCTCGTCGCTACGCGGAAGAACACCGAAATGGTCGTGATCCCCGGCGGGAGCTTCGTCCCGCTCTTCCTGCAGGAGGGAGAAGCGGCGACGGAGGTGGCTGCGTTCGAGCTCGATCGCCGGCAAGTAACTCGGGGCGAGTACCTCGAATTCGTGCGCGCCAACCCGCGTTGGCGGCGGAGCCAGGTCAAGCCGGTCTTCGCCGACCACGGTTACCTGGCGGACTGGCCCGGAGAGCTGGATGTCGGTGACGACGATGACGCCCGCCGACCCGTCACGCAGGTCTCGTGGTTCGCGGCGAAGGCGTACTGCGAGGCGCAGGGCGCGCGGCTTCCGACCGTCGCGGAGTGGGAGTACGTCGCCGCCGCGAGCGCGACCGCGCATGACGGCACCCGCGACCCCGAATTCACGCAGTGGCTCCTAGAGCTCTACACCCGCCCCTCCCCGCGCCCCCTCCCGCTTGCCGGGACCGGGTTCCGGAATGCGTACGGCGTCTACGACCTCCACGGTCCGGTGCGGGAGTGGGTGCTCGACTACAACACCGTCATGGTCTCGGATGATTCGCGCGGGGTCGGAGCCCGGGACCAGCAGCTCTACTGCGCCGCCGGCTCGGTCGGCTCGACCAGGACGGACGACTACGCCGCTTTCCTCCGCTACACCTTCCGCTCGGGGCTGAACGGGAGGTCGACCGTGGAGAATCTGGG
>Ga0180220_1001668_pt1 | contig 15771 bp, 12 predicted proteins | sample eDN5th37CBELigBY_FD_151335 | JGI IMG/M metagenome (GOLD analysis project Ga0180220, IMG submission 151335) | Enriched backyard soil microbial communities from Emeryville, California, USA - eDNA 5th pass 37_C BE-Lig BY (version 2) (version 2) | ecosystem: Environmental > Terrestrial > Soil >... | reverse complement strand
TGGCGGGCGCCGGTGCCGACGATGGCGTATTTCATGGGAGCGGTTCTTACGCGGGTGGTGGATCTGTGCAGCGAGGCCTCGCAATCTTCCATACAAGATCAGCGATCCACTCGGCAATGTCAAATGCGCCGCGCCTGTGAGTTATTGCTGGCCCAACTGGCCGCGCACGCCCCTCCAATGCTAAGGCACTGTTAATTCCCCAGCGCCGAGTCTCTCGCGCATTCGCCCGACCTTACCGGAGACGCCATGAAAGTCGACATCGACATGGGAACGACGCGCGACCAGCGCCCGGCCCTTCTCGATCTCGAGGAATTGCTGGCAACGCGCCTGCTGGTGCAGGGCAATTCCGGCTCCGGCAAGTCGCACCTGCTGCGCCGGCTGCTCGAACAGAGCGCGCCCTGGGTGCAGCAATGCATCGTTGATCCTGAGGGCGATTTCGTCACCCTGGCCGAGAAGTTCGGGCATGTCGTCGTCGATGCGGCGCGCACCGAGAACGAGCTGACCGGCATTGCAGGCCGCATTCGCCAGCACCGCGTTTCGGTGGTGCTCAATCTGGAAGGCCTCGATGTCGAGCAGCAGATGCGCGCCGCCGCCGCCTTCCTCGGCGGCATGTTCGATGCCGACCGCGATCACTGGTATCCGGTCCTCGTCGTCGTCGACGAAGCCCAGCTTTTTGCACCGGCCGCTGCCGGCGAGGTCTCCGACGAAGCGCGCAAGCTCTCGCTCGGTGCCATGACCAATCTCATGTGCCGCGGCCGCAAGCGGGGTCTGGCCGGCGTCATCGCCACGCAACGCCTCGCCAAGCTCGCCAAGAACGTCGCGGCCGAAGCCAGCAACTTCCTCATGGGCCGCACCTTTCTCGATATCGACATGGCCCGCGCCGCAGACCTTCTCGGCATGGACCGGCGCCAGGCCGAGCAGTTCCGCGATCTCGAGCGCGGGCATTTCGTGGCCCTCGGCCCCGCTATCGCGCGCCGTCCACTGCCAGTCGTCATCGGCGCGGTCGAGACCTCGGCGCGCTCGACAAGCCCGAAGCTGACGCCGTTGCCGCAAGCGCCGGCAGATGCGCAAGAGCTGATCTTCACTCCCGAACCGGAGCCGGCACGCCCCGTCCGCCGCGCGCCGCCGCCCCCGCCTACGCCCACCGCCGACATCCTCGCCCAGCTCGCAGAGGCTCGTCCCGAGCCGACATCCGAGCCCCAGAGTCTTTTTCCCGAGATCGACGAGGCCGAGCGCGAGGCGCTGATCGATGCAGTGATGCGTGAACTGCTTGAAGACCCCGATGCGGGCTTTCGCACCGTCGCCGTGCTCTACCAGGACTTCCTCGTGCGCTGCCGCATAAGGCGCGTGCCCGGCGAGCCGCCGGCGCTCCCTGCCTTCCGTCGCAAGCTCGCGGTCGCCCGCGCCGGCGTCGAGGCCGAGATCGCCGATAGTGACACCTGGCAGCAGGCGCTGAGCCTCTCCGAAAGCCTCACCGACGACATTCAGGGCGTGTTCCTGATGGTGGCGCGCGCCGCCGTCTCCAATGCCCCCTGCCCTTCCGACGCAACCCTCGCTCGTGCCTACGGCACCCACTCGACCGGCCGCGCAAGGCGGCTGCTCACCTGGTTCGAGGAACGCGGCCTTCTCGTCGTCCGCCTCGATCTCCGCGGCAACCGCGTCGTCGCCCTGCCCGACCTCGGCTGCGAGACCGCGCCGGGCGATCCCAACGGCCCCGACGAAGCGGATACGGCAGAGGCGGCGGAGTAGAGCGCCTCAATCCTCCTCGACGAACACCTCTTGGCGCTTCCTGCGGATGCTCGGCAAAACCGCGATCACAACCGCGCCCACCGCCAGCACCAGCAGCGTTGCCGAGATCGGCCGCTGGATAAAAATCATCGGATCGCCGCGCGAGATGATCATGGCGCGCCGCAAATGCTCTTCGAGCAATGGCCCGAGCACGAAACCGAGCAGGAGCGGCGCCGGCTCGCAGCCGAAGCGGATCAGCAGGTAGCCGACTATGCCGAAGAACGCGATGGCATAGATGTCGAAGACGTTCTGGTTGATCGAATAGGTGCCGATGCAGGCAAACAGCACGATCGCCGGAAACAGCACGCGATAGGGAATCGAGAGCATCTTCACCCACAGCCCGACCAGCGGCAGGTTGAGAACGACGAGCAGCAGGTTGCCGACCCACATCGAGGCAATGACGCCCCAGAACAGCGCCGGCTGCTCGTTGATGACGTTGGGCCCCGGCGTAATGCCCTGCAGGATGAAGGCGCCGACCATCAGCGCCATCACCGGATGCGCTGGAATGCCGAGCGTCATCAGCGGGATGAACGAGGTCTGCGCGGCCGCGTTATTGGCCGATTCCGGCCCCGCCACGCCTTCGATCATGCCCTTGCCGAACTCGCCGGGAGTCTTGGAGAGGCGTTTTTCGGCCGAATAGGACGCGAAGGCCGAAAGGATGTGTCCACCCCCCGGCAATACGCCTAGCACCGCTCCCAGCCCGGTGCCGCGCAGGATCGGCATGACGACGCGCCTCATGTCCTCGCGGGTGAGCCAGAGATTGCTCACCGCCTTCACCCCGACCTCGCGCTCCGTCTCGTTCTCGAGATTACGCAGGATCTCGGCGACACCAAAGACGCCGACCGCCACGGCGACGAAATTGAGCCCGCCGAACAACTCGCGCACCCCGAAGGTGAAGCGCGGCGTGCCCGTATAGATATCCTGCCCCACCATTCCGAGCAGCAGCCCGAGAACGATCATCGCCAGAGCCTTGAGGATCGAACCGTGAGCCAGCGCAATCGAGACCAGGAGGCCCAGCACGATCAGCGAGAAATATTCCGGCGCGCCGAAATTGAGCGCTGCCCGTGCCAGCGGTGGCGCAAAGAACGCAAGCAGCAGCGTTGCGACCGAGCCAGCAAAGAACGATCCGATGGCAGCCGTCGCCAGCGCCGGGCCGGCACGGCCCTGCCGCGCCATCTGGTAGCCATCGATTGCCGTTACCGCCGCCGAGGATTCACCGGGCAGGTTGATGAGGATCGCTGTGGTCGATCCGCCATATTGGGCGCCGTAATAGATGCCCGCCAGCATGATGAGCGCGGTTTCGGCCTGCAGCGTGAAGGTGATCGGCAACAGCATGGCGATGGTTGCCGTAGGTCCGATCCCCGGCAGCACGCCGACCAGCGTACCGAGCAGCACGCCGAGAAAGCAGTAGAGGATGTTGATCGGGTCGAGTGCGACCGAGAAGCCGAGGCCGAGGGAAGCTATGAGATCCATGCCGGTTTCCGCCTAGAATCGCAACCACGGGCCGAACCACGGGATAATGAGCCCGAGTCCGATGACGAAGATCAGCATGCACAGCAGGCAGAGCCCGACCGTGATGACGAGAGCCGAAAGGATCGTATTGCGCTCGCTTGAAAGCGCCGTGGCAAAGCCCGAGATCAGCACCACCGGTATGAAGCCGAGACCGCGCACCGTTGCAGCAAAGAAGATGATGGTGCCAAGGATCAGCGCCATGCCGCGCAACGGCCAGCGCGGCGGGGCTTCTGCATCGGGCTTGCCAAGTCCAGTGATGGCGACGGCCATGCCGAGCGCCACCAATATCCCTCCCAGCACCGTCGGCATGAAGCCGGGGCCCATGCGCAACGGCGTCCCGAAATCATAGTTGAGCGCCTCCAGCGCGAAATACGCGCCGAAGGCAACGAAGATGGCGCCGGCCGCAGCGTCATTCTTCGAGGCGTTGACTGCCATGCGAGCTTCCTCCGATACGAACAATCTCCGGCCCTGCGGACCGGAGATTTCAGTATGCGCTTCAGCCTCGATTATTGCGGCGTGACGCCGGCGGCGGCGATGACGTCGGCCCAGAGCGCGATCTGGCTCTCGAGCCTTTCCGTCAGGGCTTCCGGCGTCGCCTGTTCGGCAGCAACCGGAGCGGTCCCGAGCTCGGCAAAGCTGCTGGCGACGTTCTCATCGGCAAGCGCCGTCTGCAGCGACTGCGTCAGGCGCTCGATAATGGCGGGATCGGTGCCCGCCGGCGCATAGAGACCGTGCCAGATGGCAAGTTCGAAGTCCTCGAGGCCGCCTTCGGCAGCAGTGGGCACATCGGGAAGCACATCGATGCGCTCCGGGGTCGTCACGGCATAGGCCTTGATCTCGCCGGCCTGGATCTGGGAGGTCGTGTTGGTGGTCTGGTCGCACATCATGTCGATCTGCCCGCCGAGCAGGTCGGTCATGGCCGGGCCCGTGCCCTGATAGGGCACTTCCGTCATCTGGGTGCCGAGCGCATCCATCAGCAGCAGACCGCAAAGCTGGCTCGCCGCACCGATGCCGGCATTGGCATAGGTGATGTTCTCGCCGTTCTCGCGGATATAGGCGAGCAGGTCTTCGAGCGTTTCCGGCTCGAAGTCGCGCCGCGCAACGATGGTCATGGGAACTTCTGTCACCAGCCCGATCGGCGCGAAGTCGGTCAGCGGATCATAGGGCAGGTTGGCATAGAGCGCCGGTGCCGTCGACATGCCGATATGGTGAAGCAGGAGCGTATAGCCGTCCGGGTTCGCCGCAGCGGCCTGCCCGGCGCCGAGCGTACCGCCCGCGCCGCCGACATTCTGCACGACGATCTGCTGGCCCAGATCATCGCTCATCGCCTGCGCCACGAGACGGGTTACCGTATCGGTCGGCCCACCAGCCGAGAACGGCACGATGATGGTAATCGGCTGCGTCGGATAGTCCTGCGCAACGACCGCGGTTGCGGCGAACGCCGAGCCGACGACGAACGCCGCGGCAACGAGCTTGGAAAACGTTTTCATTGTCAATTCCTCCCGAGACTGTTTGAGCCCGGCAGCGCCGGGCGGTTCAGACTTGTAGTTGGGCGTGCCGCGCATGAACGCAGGCCGTGATATGCGGTTCCGCCAGGCTGGACGGCATCTGGCAAGATCCTGCTGCAGCATGGTGCGACATCGGCAACTCTTTGCCAATAGCCACGCTCGCGTGCCGAACCCCAGGCACCCGGGAAACTGGGTAGGCGCGGCAGTTTCGGGCCAAGCTTGCCGCCATCGCTCTCTCCCGCCGCACTAATTTCTTCAACGAAAGTTCTAATGATCTCTGAGGCTTGCTAACCTACCCATCTTGGGGGATCATCCGCATCCACGATGGAGAGAGTGCAATGCAGATCACGAAGACAAGCATCATCGCAGGAGTAATCACGCTGCTGACCGCGTCGGCAGCGCTGGCGCAAGCACCGGCGCCGGCCGAAGGAGAGGACGCCCCACAGCCCTTCATGGCTGGTACTCCGCTGGGCACCACCAACGAGGCCGGGGAAGAGACCCCGCTCTCGGACAATGTGAAGGTTTATGGCAGCTTCAATTTTGCCGAAAGCTGCACCTATGATCCCGATCGCAATCTGATCCTTGCGATGAACGGGGCCGTCCCGCAGGATATTCAGGAAAATGACGGCTTCGTTTCCCTGATCAACCCGGATGGCACCGTCCACACCGCCAAGTGGATCGGCGCGACGCGTGACGGGCTCACCCTCAATCATCCGCTCGGCAGCGCCATCGGCAACGGCGTCCTCTATGCAGCCGACATCGACACCGTGCGCATGTTCGACCTCGAAACCGGCGAGCCCATGGGCGAGGTGGAAATTCCCGACGCAACCATCCTTAACGGCATCGCCGCGACCGATGATGGCACCGTCTACGTCTCGAATACCCGCGAGCCCGAGGCCATCTACCAGATCTCGCCCGAAGGCGAGGTTTCGACCTTTGCCGAGGGTGCTCCCCTGGCCCTCCCTAACGGCGTCGCCATGGACCCCGACGGCAATATCGTCGTCGTCAATATCGGCACCAACGAAGTCATCACCTTCAGCCCCGATGGTGAAGTCGTAAACACCGAAACTGCGGTCGAAAGCGGCAATGACGGTCTCGTCATCCTCGATGATGGCACCAAATATGTCAGCAGCGTGCGCTTCGGCAGCATCTCGCGCATTGCGCCGGGAGAAGAGGCCGAGATCATCGCGTCCGGCATCCCGAGTGCCGCTTCGATCTGCTACGATTCCATGCAGAACCAGATCATCGTGCCGATGAACAACAACAACGCCCTGGCGTTTGTCTCGCTCGATTAACTGCAAGGATGCGGCGTGCCTTCGAAGGCACGCCGCATCCGTTTCATGACCGCCAAAAGATGCCTTTTCGACAGCCCGGGTCTTGCGCCGCGGCCGGAAAAGGCCCAGCGTTGAGAGCAGTTAAACACAGCTATAGGTCTGTGTTTTTGGAGAAGGCGCCGTGCATTACACGCGGGGGAGGCCGATGATTGCAAGAACCTGGATGCGTCGCGTCACCTTTGTCGCGGTGACTGTTGCGCTTGGCTGCACCATCATTCCCGCCGAGGCGCAGGATGCACTCGAAGGCACCGTTCGGGTGGGCGTCATCCTTCCTGAACCTCCCGGTGACGATCCGCTCCAGGCAGCTGTCATAGAAGCGGCAGAGCACGGCATCGTCATGGCCCAGGAAGAGTTTGCCTTCAACGCCGAAATGTTCGGCATCACCTTCGAGGTCGTCACCAGTACGGCCCCGGCTGACGATGTCACCGCCACCGCGCAAACGCTGGTCGAAGACGAGGGTGTTTTCGCCCTGATCGGCGGGCTTGGATCCGATGCGCAGGCGCTCGGCGACTGGGCCGAGGAACGCGGCGTACCCTTTATCAATATTGGTGACTCCAGCGATTCGCTGCGCAACGACGCCTGCGCGGCAACGACATTCCACGTCGCGCCGAGCGCGGCCATGTATCTCGATGCGATGGCAGGATGGTATGTGCGCGCCGGCTTCCGGCGCTGGTATATCGTGCAGGCCGACAATGCCGAAAGCGCCGAGCAGTATGACCGCCTGATGTGGAGTCTCGAGAACCGCTTCTTTGGCGCCGAAGAAATTGGCCATAAGGTGGTTGCTCCCGGCACCGGCATCGATGCCGCGCTCGCCGACGAGATAGCCAACAGCCGGGCCGACCTCGTCGTTCTGCTCCTCGACACGCAGGATCAGCTTGCAGCCCTGACCGCGCTCAACCAAGCGGCAACGCCCGCGACCGTTGCAGGTTTTCCCTATAACGAGACCCAGACGCGAGCCTTCTTCGATGCACTCATCGAGGCCGCACCCGACATCGCCGCGAATTTCCGCGCCAGCGCATGGGAGGCAACGCTCGATGCCTATGGCGCGCGCGAACTCAATGCCCGCTATCGCCAGCGCTGGGACGAACCCATGCAGCCAAGCGCCTGGGCGGCTTTTGTAGGGGTCAAGATATTCTACGAAGCGGCCTTCTTCGGCGGTTCGACAGAAAGCGAGTCCGTCCTCGGCTATCTCGAGAATCCGCAAAGCGTCTTCGATGTCTGGAAAGGCATCGGCACCTCGTTCCGGCCGTGGAACGGCCAGTTGCGCCAGCCGGTCTATCTGGTCGAGATCGATGCGTCGGCGCCCGATCCGTTCACCCGCGCCCTGCTGGTGGGGGAACTACCGGCAATCTACTTACCCGGCACCGAGCCGCTGGAGCGGCTCGACCAACTCGGTGATCTGGAGGACGCTAGCACCTGCAGTCGCTGAACGGCCGCCAGCGGGCGCAGGAGCTTGCCTCGATTTATGGCTGCGAAAATCTGGTGAAGACGTGCAGGTTTTTGGTGCGATTTCGGATTAGAACGGGTTTGATCCAGAAATCGAACCATATGGGGAGGACAGTGCATGAACCATTTTAACCGCAACGCCCTGGCGTTGACGACCGCACTGACGCTGATGATCGCGGGCGGCTTTGCCGCCCTGCCGGCCTCGGCGCAAGAGACTGCCGAACGCGTCTACATCGCCAATGAGTACAATGCCGACATTTCGGTGATCGACCCGACAAGTGATGAGGTCATCGCCACCATTCCGATCTCCGAGCGACCGGGGGACGTGCGGCCCCGCGGCATGGCCGTCAGCCCGGACGGGCGCACCATCTACGTCTCGGTGAGCGACTTCAATCCCCAGCTCGAAGCTCCCGAAGACAAGATCGTCGCCATTGATGTCCTGTCCAACGAGATCATCAACGAGTTCCGCGCCGGCGGCAATCCTGAGCGCCTCGACGTCACCCCGGACGGCACGCAGATATGGGCATCGCTCGAAGCCACCGCCCAGGCCGCCGGCTACGACATCGAGACCGGCAGGCGGACCGCCGTGGTCCGTGTCGGCGTCGAAGCCGAAGGCGTCGCGATCAGCCCCGATGCGCGATGGGTCTATGTCACCGCAGAAGCCACCCATACCGTTACCGTCATCGATCGCGAAGCCGGCCAGGCGATCAAGCACATCATCGTTGGCAATCGCCCGCGCGTCGTCGAGTTCTCGCAGGACGGCACCCGTGCCTATGTGACGGCGGAAATCGGCGGCACCGTATCGGTCATCGATACCAGCGACCATACCGTCATCGACACCATCAATCTCGGGCTCGATTCGCGCCCGGTGGAGATTGCGGTCGCGCCGGCGGGCGACCGGCTCTACGTCGCCGGCGGCGGTACCAGCGCCGTTTATGTCATCGACACCGCCACCAATGAGGTTTCCACGGTCATCCGCGAGCAGGTGGGCCGCCGCCCCTGGGGCATCACCATCAATTCGGATGGTACGCGGGTCTATACCGCCAATGGTCTTTCCGACAGCGTGTCGGTCATCGATACCGAGTGCCTTTGCGTGATCGACAACATCTCAGTGGGACGCGGTGCCCATTCGGCTCAGGTGGGAGTGGCCCCGGTTGAGCAATAACATGCGCGCACATTCGATAACTGCTGTGGCCGCGGTCAGCCTGCTCGCACTCTCGTGTGCAAGCGCGTCGGCTCAGGACTACACTGATCGCCCGTTCATCGATGCAACACTGGTGCAAAGCCAGGCCAGGGCGCTGGAACTGGCCGACCTGCGCCTCACCCTCGCCGAGACCTTCCCCGGCGAGACCGATGACGATTTCCTCGAACAGATCGAAAGCCTGCAAGGCGACTTCGCCCGCTTCGGCGGCACGCTCGCTGCCGCCGATGCCGACCTCGCACAGTCGCTCGAAGCAGCATTGCAGGACGTAGCAGAAGCCGTCGAGAGCGGCGAGGATGCGGCAGAGGACATTGCCGAAGCCCGCACCCTGCTTGGTGAGGCCTATGATGTCGTCATCGATCCGGCGATACAGGATACGGCCGCGTTCAAGGGTGCCGTGCTCACCGATCTTCTGCTTGGTGAGCCGGGCGTCGCCGAAGGCTACGAAGAAGCCGGTGAAGAGCCCTGGGCCTTTTCCATGGGCTGGGCTGCATTGCAGCGCGTCAAGGAGCTCTGGGGCGAGGTTTCGGCCCAAGCCGACGAAACCCACCGTTCCGACGGCGATGAAATGATCGCTACCATTGACCCACTGTTTCCCAACGGGGAGCCGCCCGAACGGTTCGTCGGCAATCCCGAGGAAGCCGAGGCGTCCGCCCAGCGTTTCGTTGGCATCATCGAAACCGTGGTCAGTGCCGACCTCTACCCCGGCCGCGACCATGCCGCCCTTGCGGCGCATCTCGCCGAATTGACGACGCCGGCATGCGAGGTCTACGCCAGCGGTGACGAGGTTGTGGCCGATGAAACCATCTATGCCGTTGCCGGCCTCTACACCGACAACCTTGCCGAACTCACCAACCTCTTCGCCCCCGAAACCGCAGAGGAGGTCAGTGACCTTCTCGCCAGCCTCGTCGAGGTAGAAGACGAAGACGAGGGCGGCGCTGCCGGAGAAGGCGCAGAACAGTCTGACGAGACCGCGGGCGACGACGACGATGATGCCGCCTCCCTCGCCCCGGCCGAGTCCTGCGAGGCTCTGGCTGAACAGTTGCGACAGGTGGGGATGATCCTTGGCGGCTGAAGGCGACACAGTACCCGACCTGCCGGCTATCGAAGCCATTGAGCTTCGCCGTGAATACGGTGAGGTAGTGGCGGTGGATTCCATTTCCTTCCAGGTGCGCCAAGGCGAGTTCTTTGCCGTGCTTGGACCCAACGGAGCCGGCAAGAGCAGCCTGCTGCACATGCTGACCACGGTGGTCGAGCCCACGGGCGGTACCGCTCGCGTTCTCGGCCACGACATCGTCAAGGACCAGGCCGAAGTGCGCCGCACGCTCGGCATGGTCTTTCAGGACAGCGCCCTCGACGAGCGCATGACGGCGCGCGAAAACCTCAACATTCACGCCGTGCTTTACGGCATCGGGCGCGCCGAACGCGAGGAGGCGATCAGGCACGCCCTTGCCTGGGCCTCACTCGAAGAGGTCGGCAATCGTCTGGTGCGCACCTTTTCGGGCGGCATGAAGCGGCGCCTGGAACTGGCGCGCGCCCTGATGCACCGGCCGCGCGTGCTGTTTCTCGATGAGCCCACGATCGGGCTCGATCCCCAGGGCCGGCGTCACCTATGGGAGCGTATCGCCGCCATTCGCGACGAGGGTGTGACCGTTCTCATGACCACGCATAATCTCACCGAAGCCAATGCCTGCGACCGGGTGGCGATCGTCGATCGCGGAAAGCTCATCGCTCTCGATACGCCGGCAGGTCTGGTTGCCACCCATGGCGGCGCCGAAAATGCCACGCTCGAAGATGCCTTTATCGGCCTTACCGGCCGTGATCTGCGCGATGAAGGCGCATCGGGGCGTGACCAGCTTCTCAGCTTTGCCAAACGCGGCGGAGAACTGACGCGATGAGTCAAGAGACTGGCGTGCGGTCATGGGCCGGGATTGCACCCGCTGTGATCTGGGTGATGTGGCGGCGCGAAGTTTCGCGGTATCTGCGCGACCGCTCGCAGATGTTCGGCGGCCTTTCGCGGACCATCCTCTGGCTGGTCATACTTGGTTTTGGCATCGGCGCGGCCCTGCGCGAAATTGAGGGCTATACCTATGCCGAATACATTCTGCCCGGCGTCGTCACCCTCAACGTGCTGTTTGCCTCGCTCCAATGCGCCATCTCGCTGGTCTGGGATCGCGAGGTCGGATTGCTGCGCGATGTCCTGATTTCGCCCTCGCCAATGCTGTCCGTTGCCCTTGGCAAGCTCCTCGGCGGCGCCAGCATCTCGGTTATCCAGGGCTCCATTCCGCTGCTGTTCGCGCCGATCGTCGGGCTCGACCTCACGGTCACCTCCGTCCTTGGAGCCTGGGGCGTGATGTTCCTCATGGGCATCTTCATGACGGCACTCGGCATCGTCATCGCCACGCGCCTGCGCACATTCGAAGGCTTCGGCAGCATCTCCAACGGCGTCATCCAGCCGCTCTATTTCCTGTCCGGCTCGGTCTTTCCCATGCGCGGCATCATCGGCGGCGTCGGCTTTCTCGATGTTCCCGCCGACATCCGCCAGGAGCTGCGCCGGCTCGGCATCAACGCCTTTGGCGGCGGCTGGATCGTGCAGCTGCCCGAATGGCTGCAGTTCCTCGTCTACATCAACCCGGTCAGCTATCAGCTCGACCTCATGCGCTTTGTGCTGATGAACTATCAGCAATTGCCGCTCACCGCCGATCTGGCGGTGACCTTCCTGGTGCCCCTGGCCGCCGCTGCTATTGCCGCGCGAGAGATCAAAAACACGCTGCGCGCAACCACGAGACGCCGCCGCGGCCGCAAGAAACCGGCCTAGACTAGTTAGCCGCATAAAAAAGTGGAGGGCGGGCACCATCGCGCCGCCCTCCACTGTTGACTGGCCCTGCTGACCCGCCTGCCTATGGGCAGCTCACCGCGACGCTGCCGACCGGCTCGACCACATTGGTGACCCCTGCAAGCGTCGTCGGCTCCCAGCGCACCTGCGGGTCCAGCCGGACAACGGGAAGGTCGACCGTCTCGGTCCCGGGCTCACAGAAGAGATAATGCGAGAGCCCGCCGGTCCAGTCTTCACCTTCCTGCGCGATCGCCTCGGCCACAGTGTGAACCGCACGCCATGCACTCCAGGCGCCCGGCTCCATCGGCGCGCCCCAGCGCGCGGCATAGGCCGCATTGGCGTCTTGCGATTGCGGCTCGCGCGGCTCGAACAGCACCAGATGCTCACCGCTGCCATTGAGGCCAGCCCGCGCCGCAACCGAAGCGAGATAGTCACGCGTCTGGCCGACCGCATGCGGATAGGGCGCGGCCTTGAGCTCGCTCCCGCCCATCTGTGCGAGGAACGAAATCTGGTCGCGCGGGTCGAGCAGCACTGCCACGACATCGGCGGTCTGCGCCGCTTCATCGACGATCGGTCCGAAATTGGCATGCGCCGGCGGCACTGCCGAGGACCCGGCGATGACGGCATCGGGCGCCACCCGCTCGAGTGCGGACTCGAACGCGTCGCGCAGGTCCTGCCCTTGGGCACTGGCCTCATGGAGCACGTACCAGCGCTCGCCATCGGCGCCGAACCACGCGATCATTGCCTCCAGATACATGTCGCGCGTTGCCTGCGCGTGGAACACGCCCTCGACCTCTTCAGCCGCCGGCTCGCCGACATTGATTACCGGAAGCCCCGTGGCCGCGAGCGCCTGCAACTGCCCCGGCCCAACGCCGCCGATCAAGGCAGCAGGCTGATGAAGGTTCGCAATGCGCGCCGCCGCACGCTCGGCCGCAGCCGCCGTGGGCGTCACGGCTCTGAGCAATTCCATCGCGTCGCCATCCTGCCGGATCAGCTCTTCGGCCGCCAGCAATGCTCCGCGTTGCGCCGCCTCACCGGCAAGGCTGTAAAGAGCCGTCGAGATCGGCGCAGGGCGAATATCGGCAGGTGTGATGATCGCCAGCGTCGCCGGAGCCGGCTGCGGTTCGAGCATGCCCGGTGCCCCGGCCGGAGCGACCGGCACCCCGTAATCGGCAAGGACCGCTTCGATGTCGTCCCAACGCGCCGCGATCGCTGCATTGAGATCGTCCCGTAATGAGAGATCGCCGAGCCGCACCGCCATGGTCATCGGCACGACCTGCTGCAGGAACGGCAATTCGAACTCCGGCGTCACCGGCGTCATTTCGTAGCCGTCATGCTGGACGAGCCAGGCGCCCGCAACCGGCCCCCAGGCCAGCGCGACATCGATGCCCCCCGCTTCAAGCTCGTCGAGAACCGAGGCCGGGTCGCCGCCCGCCAGCGCATTCAGCCCCTCGAACACGACATTGTCGTTGAGGCCTCGATTGAGCAGCGCCTCGTGCGGCGGCATGGCCGCGACCTGCACGCCGATCCGCATGTCGGCGAGATCGGGCAGGTCGAGCGTCAGCGGTCCCGAAAGGTCGAGATCCGCGCGATGCACGAACACATAGGGGCTGGTGTAATAGGTGATTGTATGTTCGAGCCCTTCGATTTCGTCGGGCACGCCGGCGATGACGTCGCACTCGCCGCCATTCAGGCGATCACGGATCATGGCGTCGTTTTGCCGGCTCCAGTCGACCGAGAGGGTCGCGCCCAGCTCCTCGGCAATGATCTGTGCAATCTCGTTCTCGAAGCCAGGCTCGGAGGACGAGGAAAACGGCCACGCATCGGGATCGGCGCAGAAGCGCAGGTCCCAGCCATCCCCGCTCGGTTGGGCGACCGCCGCTCCGGTCGCCACGCAAACAAGGAAAAAGGCGTGCCCCGCAAGGCACGCCCTCCCTTTAGCTACACGGAACAGTTGGCTCATTCGCCTGCTGTTTCTGCCGATGCGACCTCTTCGGGCAGCGCGAACACGAACAGCGTTGAGCCTGCACGCGAGTAGCGGCCTTCAGCACCCGGATCGGCATCGAAAGCGACCTGCTGGGTCGAGGGACCGCTCGAGGCGATGATGGCCACATACTGGCGCCCATCGGGGCCGGTATAGGTCATGGCGCTGTTGCGGAAGCCCGAACCGGCGCGGAAGCTCCACAGCTCATCACCCGTCTCGGCGTCGAACGCCTTGATGTCGCCGAGCTGCGTGCCCTGGAAAACCAGGCCGCCGGCGGTGGTCAGCAGCGGACGGTTGTTGCGAACCGTCTCGGTCTCGACCGACCAGGCGATTTCGCCGGTGAGCGGATCGGCCGCATAGAGGACGCCCATCGGGCTGCCGCGGTCGAAGCCGCCGGATTCGAACAGTCCGTAGTTCTGGCCGGGCACGTAGTCGCCCTTGACCATCGTATAGGACGAGAAGCACGAATTGTGGCCGGTGAAGTAGAAGAGCCCGGTTTGCGGCGAATAGGACTGCTGCTCCCACGGACCTGCCGAGATCGGGCAGACATTCTCGATCGTCTTACCGGTATAGGTGATCTGGTCCGGATTGTAGATCGGCTGCCCGGTCGCCATGTCGATGCGATCGGCCCAGTTGACCGTGGTCCACTTCCAGGGCTCGGCCAGCAGTTCGCCGGTCTGGCGGTCCATCACATAGATGAAGCCGTTACGCGACTGGTGAACGATGGCGGCACGTTCGGCGCCGTCGACTTCGAGGTCGACGAGCATGAACACGGCCGGCTCATCATAGTCCCACTGGTCCTGAGGCGTAAGCGAATAGGCCCAGATCAGTTCGCCGGTAGTGGCATCGCGCGCCATGACGGCCGCACAATACTTGTTGCCATAGACGTCCAGTCCCGGCGCAGTGGCCGGATCGCGACGATAGTCGGGGTTCCAAGGAGCACAGTTGCCGGTGCCGTAATAGAACATGTTCAGTTCCGGATCGAACGTGAACCAGCCCCAGATCGAAGCACCGCCACGACGCCAGGAATCTCCATACCAGCTGCTCACACCCGGCTGATCGACCTGGTCGGCCGCATAGAACGGCTGGAACCGGTCGGTGATGCCCATCTGGTCATCGGGTCCGGTGTTGTAGAACCGCCAGGCCCGTTCGCCCGTGTGCAGGTCATAGGCCGACACATGGCCCTGGATGCCGTATTCGCCACCGGCAACACCCACGATCACCAGGTTCCCGGCAACCAGCGGCGCCGTCGACATGGTTTCGCCGACCGAAAGGTCGCCATTCTGCACCTTCCAGACCTCGGTACCGTCCTCGGCGTCGAGGGCGACCACCTGGCCGTCGAGCGTATTCAACAGCACCATGCCTTCGGCATAGGCAAAGCCACGCGTCTGGGCGCCGCAGCAGGCGCGCTGAATGGCGGTCTGCAGATCGGGCTGGTTGGCCTGGTAGCTCCACTTGATGCGGCCATAATCGGCAAGATCGAGCGCATAGACGGTGTTGGGCTTCGGCGTGACGACGAACATGGTGTCGTCGACGACCAGCGTCTGGGCTTCATGCACGTCGAGCACGCCGGTCTGGAAAGTCCAGGCCACTTCAAGCTCGTCCACATTGTCGCGGTTGATCTGATCGAGCTCGCTGTAGTTCAGGCCCGAATAGCTGCCGCCGCTGATCGCCCACTGATTGGGGTCCTGCTGCAGTTCCAGCAAATTGTCGTTGGCCAGCGCACCCCCGGCCATCAGGGCTACCGCACCCAGTTGAAGGGCCAGGCGGCCGATCGCTTTGATCGACGGAAAATTCATTTGAAAATACTCCTCGTGTTTTGCCGCCTAGCGGTGTGCCGCAACGTCCGCCGGATTGACCGCCGGGTAGTCGTTGCCCCAGCTGCCGCGAACGAAAGTGGCGATTGCCGCGATCTCCTCGTCGGAAAGGCGATCGGCAAATGGCGGCATGCCATGGTCCTCACGCCCGAAGAGAACGGTCGTGATGATGTATTCGGCCCGCTGCATCGCCGGGTTGCCGGCAAGACCGGGTCCCACGACGCCTTCACCGGCCGCCCCATGGCAAACCGCGCAATTGGCGGCAAAAAGATCGGCGCCTGGACCAGCATCGGCGGTCTGCGTGTCCTCGCCGGTGTCTTCGGCCGGCGCCGCAGCCTCGTCAGT